>ERZ779622.638-NODE-638-length-18759-cov-6.155528_pt1 | contig 18759 bp, 15 predicted proteins | sample MGYA00514188_ERZ779622 | MGnify/ENA primary metagenome ERZ779622 (study PRJEB29562, sample SAMEA4376702) | mouse gut metagenome | isolation source: Cecum | study: EMG produced TPA metagenomics assembly of the A DSS colitis mouse model was used to assess the...
GCTTATCACAGCCCTCCGCTATCTTCAGATAGGCATAATGCCCGCCCGTAGTCAGGCTTCTTTTTTTTCCATATACCGGCGCCGCATTGATATCACGGTAATGCTCCGACCGCTTTCCTGAAAGCGTCTCCTCCACTGCCTGCACAATTTCGTCGACCGCCATGGTGCCTACCAGCGCATCCACTTCCGGAATTTCTTCTAAAATCTCCTGTCTGTAGCGCTGTGCCAAACAACCTGCCGCTATCAGTATTTTCAAATTTCCTTCTTTTTTCAGCTCTGCCAGCTCCAACAATGTGTTGATACTCTCTTCTTTGGCGTCGCCAATGAAACAGCAGGTATTGACTACCGCAATCTCCGCCTCGTTTTCATCATCCGTAAACTCATAGCCTGCACCCTGCAGCATACCAATCATCATCTCGGTGTCCACCAGATTCTTGTCGCAGCCCAAGGAAACAAAAGTCAGTTTCATATGTTTTCCCTTTTTTATAGATAAAATGTACTTTCCTATATGACAAGAAAGAGAAATCCCGAAGCCGGTCTTTCTCTTGTCTGCCTTTTATGCCTGTTGCTCTTCTTCATCGTCGTTTAAAATCTTAATTTTCCCGTCGTTCAGCTCTTCTACTGCAACGGACAGCGGCTTTTTCCCCCTGCCGTCAACTAAAGGCGCATCGCCGCTGATAATCTGACGCGCCCTCTTTGACGTCGCCATCACAATGGAATACCTGCTGCTGACTACCGGCTCCTCTCCCTGCTCCACATCTGCATTGACAACCTTCATTAAGTCGGTATAAGATGGATGTAACATATTATTCTCCTTTCGATAAATCGCCTATTTCTTTTCTGATATTCTTGATAAATGCCGCATTTCTCATGGTGGACAGTTTTGCCGCCTGCACAATGCCATGTATCTGTGCAACACACGCCTGCAAATCGTCGTTGATAATGATATACTCATAATCCTCCACGCCGTCCGCCTCGCCTGCCGCACGCATAAGTCTCTTCTTTATGGCATCCTCCGTCTCCGTACCCCTGCCCCGCAGCCGCCTCTCCAGCTCGGCTGCCGAAGGCGGCGTCACAAACAGTGCAAGCACCTCGGGAAACATCTGCTTTACCTTACGCATCCCCTGAATCTCAATCTCTAAGATGACATCCTTTCCTTTTGCAAGCTGCTCTTCCACATAATCCCGCGGCGTTCCATAATAATTGCCACAATACTCAGCATACTCTATTAATCCGTTTTGTGCAATCTTTTCTTCAAAAGTTTCTCTCGTGGAAAAAAAATATTCCCTGCCGTTTATCTCTCCCTGTCTGGGGCTTCTGGTCGTCATGGAAACGGAAAGCGCATAATTGTCATACGTTTTCATAAGCTCCTTCATAAGAGTGCCCTTTCCTGCGCCGGAAAATCCCGACAGCACTATCAGTATTCCTCTATTCATCCTCCTCGCCGCCTCCTGACAAACTTTCCTCGCCGCAAAGCTGCGCCCTGCCCGCTATCGTCTCCGGCAGAAGCGCCGACAGCACAAGCTGGCTGTTTTCCATGACAAGCACGGACTTCGTCTTGCGTCCCTGTGTGGCATCTATCGCCATGCCCTTCTCCTTTGCATTTTGCACCATGCGCTTTACCGGCGCGGAATCGGGGCTGACAATCGCAATAATTTTACCCGTATTTACGATATTGCCAAAACCAATATGAATCAGTCTGTTCATTGCTGCCTCTCGCTTATTCAATATTCTGAATCTGTTCTCTGACCTTTTCAATCTCCGTCTTTAACTCAATGGCATGTGACGAAATCTCCAAATCGCTGGTCTTGCTTAAAATCGTATTTGCTTCCCTGTTCATCTCCTGCGCAATAAAGTCCAGCTTTCTTCCAACGCCGCCGCCCTCTACAAGCGCCGCCTTCGTCGCCTCAATATGACTCCTTAACCGCACCAGCTCTTCATCCACACAGACCTTATCCGCAAAAATAGTAACCTCCGTCAAAAGTCTGCTCTCCTCCACATGCGCATCGCAAAGCAGCTCTTTTACCTTATCGTGCAGCTTCTGTTTGTAGTCCTCTATGATTTGCGGAGAGCGTTTTGCAATAAAATCCACATGCACAAGCATACCGTCCAGCTTTTCCAAAAGGTCTGCTTTTAGGTTTTCGCCTTCCTTGATACGCGTCTCTACAAAAGCTTCCGCCGCCTGCTTTAGCGCCCTGTCAAGCTCCCTCCACAGCTCTTGCTCGTCCTCATCATGCTCATCAAGCGTCAGAACCTCCGGATACCTTGCCAGCATGGACACCCTGATATCGTTATCCAGTCCAAATTCCTCTGCTATCTGCCGCAGATAAGAAAGATATTCTGCCGCAAGCTCATGGTTGTACTTCACACAGCTTCCTTTTTCCGAAAAATCCTCGTAGGTGATGAAAATATCCACCTTGCCCCGTTGGATATAATTTTTCAGCTCGCTCCTGATGGACGATTCAAAAAAATTAAGTTTTTTGGGCATCTTCATATTGACGTCAAGATACCTGTGATTAACGGATTTCATCTCCACTGTGAATTTGCGGCTTCCTTCCGACAGCTCACATCTGCCAAAGCCGGTCATGCTTTTTATCATCTGTGCTCCCATTCTCCCGCCAAGCGGAAAATCCGGCAGCAGGAAGCACATAAAAGGGCTTCCCATTGCCATAAACCAAGGTCTACAGTTTTCATTATAGACAAAACCTGAGAAATCGTCAAGCAAAGCGTAAAGAGCGAAGTGCGGCAGCCTGCCGCCGGCAATTCACTCTTTACGCCGCCGCCCACGATTCATACTCCTCTATCTTTTGGATATCCTCCAGCACAGCGCCGCTATGCCGAAACAGAAAGGCGCCTACATCCTGCACCCTGCCGTCCTTTATCAGGCGGACTCGCAGCAGATAGCAGTCGAATCGGGAAAGCTCCTCCACCGTAAACAGATAGGTCACGCCGTCAAGCTCCTCAAACCAGAGCTGCGTGAGACTGCCAAACACCCCGTATACATCGTCCGCATCCTCATAACATAAAACCGCGTCTCCTCCAAGGGACAACTCCGCAAATGCACCGTCCCGCCAGCCGTATACCGTGTGGAAAAAAACACCCGGACCTCTATGCGGATACGCCCAATAGGATGCCGCATACTCCATCTCCCCGTCGTTGTCCGCATCCACCGCCCTGTAGGGGGTATGCCCGTTCGTACTCCAAAGCAAACCTGAGTCATAGGAAAAATCCCTGTTTTTGATATTTCTCCACGCTTCCTTTGACAGCTCCCCGCCGGCGCCGACGCCCCTGTATATTTCTCCCTGCCGCAGGCAGGTAAGGATTTCTTCGGACTGCTCCGCTACATAAGAAGAAACCGCTTGCGGCACTTTTTCCCCGTAAAACGAAAGCATTTCGTATTCCGTCGATTCATAGGTCAAAGAAACGCAGTAATGCTCCCATTCTCCGGCTTCCCCCAAGACCACTACGTCTATCCGCATGGGAAACAGCCCCCACAATTTCCTCCCTGCAATCACACAATAAAGCTGCCCGTCATAAGACAGCATGCCGCAGTAGTCGCTGTCTGTACTCAAATCAGTAATCGCTTCCTTCCGATACAGCCCTTCCCCATCGTCACGGTACCAGTAGAGCGTATTGATTCCTGCTTCAAACTCCCATATCTCATTCACCAGATAATTGTCCGTTCCGTCCGACGCCGCCCAGTGATACGCCATCTCATAATATATATCCCCCCTGTACGATTCTTGCGTCTCATATTTTTCTATAAATTCCGTCAAATCCGCCTCCGTATCTACCGCATACGGCTGCACATATTTAGAAAAACGCCTTCCCGCAAGACCAAAGACAGCCCCTTCCCTGATAAAGCGCAGGAAATCCTCCGAAAACGGCGCCTCTCCCTCCATAAGCGTGAGGCTGACCTCCTTCCCTGCCTCCCGTATCCATGCGGTCATTTCTTTCCGAAATGCCGCCTGCTCCTTTGTCTCCTTCTCGATTCCCGCGGTCAGGGGCAGGAGGGGCGTGATTCCAAAGGGGTCCTCCTCCCATTCATACAGCTTCCTGTCTATTTCCACTGACCTTCCATAAACAAGCTGGCAGGACAAAAGAGGCGTTTTTTTATTTCCCTCTATCAGATATGCCGTCAAAAACGGGCTGGCAGAACCGTATGGCTCCACAATTTCAAAGGTCACTGTTTTCCCTGAAAGCTCCGCAAACCACATCTGCTCCACCGGCATATCTTCGCGAAAAAGCCTGACTGCTTCTGTCCTATATCCGTCGGTATATTCCGCAAGACGTACATTCCGTACCCCGCCGCAGCGAAACCCGCGCCAGAACAGTTCCTCCTTGCCGTCATTGTTGTAATCAGCCTGTGAAACGCTTGCCTCCCATTCCCATAGCTTTACTTCCTCATATTTGTCCGGCTCTGTCCACCAGATTTTTGCCTCTCCTTCCGGCAGTTCTGCGTATTCTTCATCTCCCCAGATGATTTCTCCCTGCCTCAGCCTGTCGGCAAAAACGCCCGCGTTTTGCTCCACATATTCCTGCACGGCACATGTCAGGGGACTTACCTCATTTTGATAAAAAAATACAGGCTCCACACTTGTAATTCTCCTGAAAATATACTGTGTCTCTTCTATATCAAATGGGTAATCCGCCATATCGTCAAAGGGAACCTCCGGCATATCCGCCTCTTCCTCTGCCGGCAGGGTAAAACGGCAGAGACGCAGCAGCCACTCTTCTTTTGCAGCGGCGCTCATCACAGACGCGCTCATCAATAGACAGTATCCGTTCCCGTCGGCAAACACTGTTTTTTCACAGGGCTGGCAGCCCAGCCGTCCAAACCCCTCCAATCTCACAAAACCTATTCGATAGGATTCTCCTTCCCTTTCTATGTAATACCATGGCGTTTCCGAATCGCCGTACTCCAAAAGCAGCAGCACCTTCTGCTCACTCTCCTGCCGCAGTTTATAGATTTGCACAATATTATCTTTTACCTCGTAAACATTCACCGTTTTACCAAAACGCTCCTCTATATATTCCGCCAACAGACTCTCATAGTCCGGACACAGCCGGCGAAGCTCCTCTTCCCCAATAAGAAGCGTCTCGTCACGGTACGCCGCAATGGCTTCCGGCAAAGCGCCGCGTCTCACACATTCCTGCAAATCCGCCAGCATCTCCTCAGAAAAGCCTCTTTCGCCACCTTCCTTCCGGTAACATTCGCTCACAGGCGTACAGACAGTGGGCAGTATTTCCGCCGTCTCCAAAGCCTCCGCCTCGGAAGGATAGAGTCTGTTTTCCCTTTCTTTTCCGCTGACAAGCCCGTTTCGCGCCGATGCGCGAAAGGCGCACATGGTAAATAAAATGCAAATCAGCACAGCCGCCTGCAGGATATGCCCTTTCCTGCAGCTCTCTTTTTCTCCCTTTCGTTTCATATCCCGCCACTCCTCTTTTGCAAAACGCTACCCTTTTATGCCTTCTCTTCCATGCCGCTTATCAAATCCGTGTAATACAGGATTTCTTTGTTTAACGACTGCGCAAATGCAATTTCGTTTTTTGTGCTGCTCCCGATATAGTGATTCACGTTCACAACCAAAATGGCATCAGCCATTTTGATTTTTTCCCGATGCATGTTATCAAACATTTCTATTTCCTGATCCGTATAATCCGCTTTGTCCGCTCTCACCGGATAAATAGGCACTATCACGCAGTTGCCGGACAGCTCCAACTTCTCTGCAATTTCCATCATTTCTTTTTGAAACGACAGGCTTCCGCACACTGTTATTATCTTCATTCCATACACCTTCCTTCCACAACCGGCGCAGAAAGCAGCCATGCGCCTCAACCTCTCGAATAACTCACATAACCCATTTCCACTATATTTTCCGTCATTGCGGCGCGCAGCAGGCAATGACTGGTCGGGGACGTCACCGTCTTCCCCGCAAATTCCACAAACCACATTTAGACCGCCGGCTCTTCGCCATACAGTGCAGCCGGCTCCGCTTTCCAGATATCGCCCTCCCCAAAAAGCCGCCGGATCTCCTCTCCCTTCTCTCTTAAAAACAACTCCTCTTCACCGTCGTTGTCATAATCCGCACGGACAATCCGGAGAGAATGAATCCGCCTCCCCAAGGCTTCTTCCAACTGCTTTTCTTCCTCTTCGGTAAACTCAGTCCGCTCTTCGTCCCCCCATATCGTAAGGTCTCTGTAGACAATGCCGTCCCACCCGTACAGTTTTTCGGCAAAGCACGCCATATTTGCTTCCACATATTCCTTCACGGCAGGCAGCAGGCTGCTCTTTCTGTTGAGATAATAAAAATCAGGAACCGCCCTCGTAGTCTCCTGCCGGATATACCTGATATCGCCATCAAAAAAGCCATCAACTCCGCTTTCCAGTTTTTCCTCCCAATCCTCTTGCAATACAAGCCGCCTCACATACAGCGCCCCTTTTGTCAATGTCTCCAACAGATAATACGCTTTTTCTCCGTCTTCTTCCCATGCAAAAACAGCAGTAAACCCGCATCCCGCTTCACTGTCCCATCTATCCGCTTTGCCCGCCCCCAGCCGGACGCTTCCTGCCTGATACCCTGTGTCCGTTTCCCCAAGTAAAATCCCAAATGCCATGTCCTGAGAAGCCTCTTCGTATCCCGCGTACTGTATCAGCAGCGTATTACCATCACCTGCTTTTCCTTTTCCCCCCTAAACTGCTCCCGTCTGCCGCCCATCCACCGTTAAAAATACCCTCATTCATTCCGGCTTATCTCCTCCATAAGCATTGCCTGCAGCATAAAAACGCCTGTCTCCTCTATTCCGCCGTCCTCTATCAGGCGGACGCGCAGCAGACAGTTTTGGGAATTGGGCAGCCCCTCCACGGTAAACAGATAGGTTTTCCCGTCGAACTCCTCAAACCATAGCTGCCACAAGAGACCGCGATACGGAGACAAATCCTCTATGATTTCGTCAAATAAAATTTCTCCAAATCCTTCCTCGCGCCAGCCATACATGGCGCATACAAGATATAAATCCTGATGATAGCTGGAAGGATAGTAATAATATGTTCTGAAGTACTCTGCCTCTCCGTCATTGTCCACATCTGCCGCACGGTACGGACTGACATCCCCGCTGCCCGCGTAATAGTCAAAATGCTCACCCAGATTTTTCAGCAGACGCGCCGCATCCTGCGGTATCCTGCCGCTTTCGCCGCGCCCTGTAAAAATCCGCCGTTCCGCGCTATCTGCAAGCACTTCCTTGTACACCTCCTCCACATAGGCAAAAACCGCCTCCCCCATTTCCCCACAGTACAAAAGCTCCGCGCTGCTCTCCTCCGCGTTCACTGAGAGAGAAATCGAATAGCCTTCCCACTCACCCGCTTCTCCCAGCACCAGAATATCCATTCCCGTCAGCGCTTTTGTCTCGAAATCATATGCCGTGCTGACACAGTATACCTTGTCCTCATATGTTATGATACGGCTGTCATCACCCCTAAAATACGAGCCGAGATCCCCCTGATATTCCATGCCTTCTCCTGCATCCTGATACCATTCTAATGCTACCGCCCCAAGGGTTCCGCCACCATCTATGCCCGCCAGATAGTTGACCGTCCCGTCAGAAGACTCCCAGCGGTATGCCCAGTCGCAAAGCTCTTCCGCATAAGAGCCATATTCGTATTCCCACCCCTGCTTCCAGTTACTATATTGCAGAAACGCTTTCCTGTCTTCTTCTGTCTCAAGCGTATATGGCTCCAGACAGCTTTCCGTCTCCCCTGAAAGAATGCGGGCATATTCCTGTCTGATAAGGGCAAGCAGACCTTCTGAAAGCTGCGTTTCTTTCTGCGTATATGTCACCGAAAACACACCCTTGCTTTCTTCCCACTGTTCCTCCAAATTTTCCGTCCACCAGACATTCGCCGCTTCCTCTGCTTCCTCAAACCCGTCAAAGAGCGTCAGCACCTTTTGCACGCCAAAATCATTGCGCCCATAAGAGCTTCTTTGCTGTTCGATTAAAACCGCCTCCTCATAGACAAGCTGACAGGTCACTATCGGAACCCTCTCATTTCCTTCTATCAGATATGCAGATAAAACAGGATACTCCCTGCCATAAAGCTCTGTTATCTCAAAGGTCACTGTCCCGCCCGTAAATTCCACAAACCACATTTGATTGACCGGACATGCATTCTCGCCGTACAGGTTGACATATTCTGTCCCGTAGCCGCCGTCCGCCTCCACAAGCAGCCTGTTTCTGCCCTCGTCATCCCGCCAAAACAGCTCTCCTTTTCCGTCATTGTCGTAATCCGCACATACCACATAGGAGCGAACGTACCAGTCTAACAGATTTTCTTCTGCGTAATTGCTCAAGTCCTCCACCTGAGACTGTACAATCTTCTTTTGCTCCTCTTTGCCTGACTGCGGCATTTCCTCGTCGCCCCAGATGATTTCCTCCTCCTGCAGCTTATATCCAAAAAGAGCGGCGTTCTCCTCAATATATTCCTTCACCCGATGCATGCAGACATTCCTGTTATCTGCATACAGATACCGCACCGATACCGCCGCCCTGTCCTCTGCAATCAGTCTGGATTCATAGGCAAAACATCCGGTGTCCCACACGTCCTTCAGCCGAAACCGTACTAAGACAAGTCCTGCCAGCGCACTTCTGGCGCCGTCCCCACCCGATGGCTTGTCCGCAAGCAGGTAATATGTATTTTCCTCACCCGAAAAAATCACCATCTGCCTTGCATCTCTTGCGCCGTAAAGATCGTAGCTCCATGTATCGATGCCGGCAGGGGCTACGCAATACCCCTCCTCCGTCCGATGCAGCAGAAAAATACTGTTGCTCACCTCATACCAGAAGAGTATCTCCTTGCCCTCCTTCTCGTCCAAATCCAATGCATAAATCTGATAAATATTGTCCGTATCCGTCCAATAATCCGCAAAGGAAGGATTGATTTTTGCCGCCCACTCCTCCATCAGCCCCGCAAATTCCGGACAAATTGTCAAAAGCTCCCCACTGTCAATTAACAGTTCTTCTTCCCGATAAGCATCAAGCGCCCCGTCAAAATCACCCTGCAGAACATACCCCTGCAAATCCGCAAGAATTCCCTCGTCCAGTCCCATTTCATAATCTTTCTTTGCGTAACATTCCCCCACCGGCACAATCCCTGTCGGCTGTGCCGATACATACGCCTGCATCTCGGGGAAAGAAGCATACAGCCTTTTTTCCTTTGCTTCTCCAAGCTGCGCCTGTTCTCCCTCTGCCGTCATCGCCGCCGCAAAAAACAGTGCTGCCGCTGCCGCAAAATAAATTCTCTTGTTTTTTTGCATATCCGCCCCTCCCTCGTGCGATAGATATCGTTTGTGTATGCCCCCGCCAGTCTTTACTTTCAGCCCTGCTTCCGGCTTTACTCCCTGTACGCCATGCTGACATGCCGCCCGTACTTTTCTTCTCCCAGCATATAACGGTATACCCCTGCAAGTTGCTGATACACCTCCTCGTCTGAGGGCGTTTTGGCAAGTGGAATTACAAAAATATCAAACGCCACGTCATATACCCTGCTTCGTATTTTTGTCAGCACCGCGCCGTTTCTCTCATAAAAACCGTTGCGCCGCGTCCGAAGCACATATTCCGCTTTATCCTTTGCGGCGGCAGGCGCTTCCGTCTCCAGCAGAATCATTTCTTTTTCCTTGTAAAATTGCCGCATGTTATCCAAAAACAGGCTTCCCATACCACTGTTCCGATATTCGGCAAGTACCGCATAGTAGTCCAGCAGCAGCGTGCCGCCCTTTGGTATCCGTGCAAACAGGGCGTAGGCTGCAAGCCTCCCTTCGACAAACAGCCCCAGCCCTTCGTATGCCTCTTCCCCCAAAAGCCGCTCTATCACCGCCGCCGGCTTTAACTCCTCCACGGGAAAATGCTCCTTTGCCACGCCTGTATAAACAGAAAGCACCTGCTTTGCCGTCAGCTTTTGTAAAGAAGCGTTTCTTTTTATATCTACCGCTTTCTCTGTCTTTTTGTCTGCCATTTTATCTGCCTTTTCATCTGCTTTTCTGTCTGCTTTTTGCTGCCTTTTGTCTGTCCTTTGTCTGTCTTTGGCAGCCTTCTCTCTTCTGAAGCAGTCAAGCCCCGCTTATTTATTATACCTCTGTCACGCTCTATAACACTACCTTATTTTTCTCTTCCTTCTTGTATCCCCCGTATATCGGCTTCAATCGTCATGGAATAATTGGTGTAATACACCACAAACCCCGGCTTTGCACCGTTTGGTTTCTTGACATGCTTTTTCTGGATATAATCCACCTCGACCTTGCCCTGTTCCCTGCCTGCGGAATAATATGCCGCCAGCCTTGCCGCCTCCTCGAAAGTGGTATCGGGCATCTCTTCGCCCGCTTTCTGCTTTACAATGACATGGGAACCGGGACAGTCCTTGGCATGGAACCACCAGTCCGCTCCTGAAGCAACCTTGAATGTCAGCTCTTCATTCTGCAGATTGTTTTTTCCTACATAGATGTCGTAGCCGTCGCTGCTGATATAGTGGAATGGCTTACTCACCGCCGTTCTTCCCTTTCCCTTTTTGCCCCCGCCGCGCTTTTTGATATAGCCGTTCTCAGTCAGCTCCTCCTTAATCTGCGCCAAATCTTCCTCGCCTACTGCAATGTCCAGGAATGCACCGATAGAACGCAGATGTTCGATTTCTTCGCTGACTTCTTTAGTCAATTCAGTCAGCGCTTCATGGGTGCGCTTCAGCTTTCCGTATTTTTCAAAATATTTCTTGGCGTTTTCGCCGGCGGAAAGAGTGGAATCCAACGGAATCGTTATCATCTCATTGGTGTAATAATTGAGCGCCTCAAGAGACTTTGCCCCTTCCTTCGCCCCATAGCCGTAGGTATTTAACAGCTCGCCGTAAATCCGGTAAGTATCCCTTTTTTCCGTATCCCTCATCTGCGCAAGCTGTAAATCGTACTTTTTCACATTGCGCTCCAGCGCCGTCTGCACGATTCTGCGCAAATCGGAGGACTTCTGGCGGATTCTGGTAATGGCATTCTTCTCTTCGTAATACTCCTCCAAAAGCAGAGACATGGAAGAAAAATGTTTTAAGCTGTCGGCGCCGTTTCCCTGATACAGACGAAGAGGAAAGGCGGCAAATTCTACCGGCTTGCCCGCCGTATAGACAATGCAAGGGGCAAACGCCCCCTCCCTGATGGCGGCACGCACATCGTCCCACGCCTTAAAAAGCCGGCAAAGCGCCTCCTTGTCATATGCCGCGGCAGGACGCTCCCCGTCCATATCGGCCCTTGCACAAAGCTCCTGCGCCATCAAAGGGGAAAGACCGGTATAAGATGTGTAAAGCGCCTTAAAAACAGGCATAGGCGCGCCAAGGAGTGTCTCTACAAAATCCGTCTCCTTTGCCGCCAACGGGTTTTGCTTGTGTGTGGTATCCGCCACAAAGTAAGGCTTGCCCGGCAGCACCTCCCTGACCGAACTGACAAACCCCGACACATGCTTGATGCTGTCGATTATCATGTCCTTGTCATCACAGAAAATAATGTTGCTGTGTTTGCCCATAATCTCCACCACAAGCCTTTTTCTGCACACATCTCCCATTTCGTTTAAATGCTCCACATCCATATGGACAATGCGCTCTAAGCCCGGCTGACTGATGTTCACAATCCTGCCGTTCTGCAGATGTTTGCGAAGCAGCATACAAAAGCCAGGCGCCGTCATGGGAGCCTGTTTGTTTTTCTCCGTCAGATAAATAAGCGGCAGGGATGCCCCTGCCGAAATCAAAAGACGGTATTGTCCTGCCGCTCCCTTGATGGTGAGCAGCAGCTCGTCCGTTTCCGGCTGGGCTATTTTTACAATGCGGGCGCCTGTGAGCGCGTCCCGCAGTTCCTTTACTACATTTGCTATGGTAATGCCGTCGAATGCCATGGTAAGGGTCCTCGTTTTCTTTCTTTGTAATGGGGAAGCTGAGTGTCTTTGTGCGCAGGCAAGTGGTGTTACATGTGGCGAGCGGCGTACGGATGTATGCTGGTAATACGGCGCACGGCAGGCACGCGTACTACTCTTGAAGCCGCAGGTGAGGGCGGCTCAGGCACCGCGTACTACTCTGAAGCACAGGTAAAAGTGACAGGCGGGGACTTAAGCATTGGTACTTTACAGTCTTTGTTTAGGGTACGGGCTTTTGACACCCGAATTATTGCTCCTCTCACTTCAGCAAATGGCACTTCCTTGCCGCCTTCACAATCAGATACCCCTTCGGCAGCGCCCTAAGCTCCGCCTCACTGATTCCTTTTAGCACAATTTCCAACGCCCCGTATACCAGAATGCCCACTATAATTGCCGGAAACAACTCCAGTATGTTCTGCAGGCGGGAAGGATATTCTCCGCATTTTAACAGCCAGCCCATTCCCTTGTAGGTACCGTAAGCCGCCGCTCCCATAAAGGCTGCCGACACAAGGGGCGTGGTAAAAGTGCGGAAGGTCTCCTGCTCATACGCCATATATTTGCGGATGGAAAGCTGGTTTAAAATACACATCGTACCGGAATATACCAGCATGGCGATAACCAACGCGTACAAATCCATATCGGTAAAAAGAAGCAGGGGCAAAAGTACTGCCGTCTGGATGCCAAGCGCCACGGCAGCGTTGCGCACCGGTGTTTTTACCCTGCCGATTCCCTGCAGCACACTGTTCGTCAGGGTGGAAAGGGAATAAAAGATAACGGAGGCGGAAAGCGCCGTCAAAAGCTTTGCCGCCAGATCCACCGATTCCTTCTGTCTGAAGAGAAGCCATGTAATCGGCTTTGCCAGTACGCCGATGCCAACCGCTGCGGGAATGGCAATCAGCATAGTCGTCTTGATTGCCTGCGCCGTTTTTTCTCTGGCGCCCTGCATATCTCCCTGTCCTACTTTTGACGCTATATTGGGCAGGATTGCAGAGGACATGGCGGAAGCAAGCGCAATGGGGATGTTGGAGATTACCACCGCTTTGGCAGAAAAAATACCGTAGCTGGTAGAGGTCTCCGCGTCCCCCATTCCCTTTGCCAGATAGCATATCCATGTGTATATCGTCTGGTTTAAAAAAGTACTCAGATTGTAGATTGCCGTACTCAGAATAAAGGGCACGACCACACCGCTCACCAGCCGTAAAATGCTGCCATAATCCTCCGGCTCATGCCAGTCCTTTGCAATCCGTCGGTGAATCGTCCTTTTGTTCAGCCCGTAGACTGCCCACATGAATAGCAGCGCCGCCACCACGCCGCATCCGGTTCCCAGCGCGCTTCCCACCGCGCCGTAAGTGGCATGTGCCGTATTCCATTCCTTCTGCGCAGCGCTCAAAACATACGTCCTGCTCCCGTCTTCCTCATTGACCTCTATATCCGCAGTCTCCTGCACGATTTCCTTGCCAAAGCTTACGGAATAGTCGTCGTTTATCACATACTTCTGCGTGCCGGAGAGCATAAAAATAATCAGAAGATAAGCCGCGCCAATACTGACCACCGCATTCAAAATCTGCTCCAGAATCTGAGAGACGGAGGTCTGTACCATGGAGCGGTGCGCCTGAAAATAACCGCGCAGCACGCCCAGTATGCCATACAGAAAAACTGTGGGGGCAAACACCCGCAAAACGGCTGCCGCCGGTCCTTTTGCAAACACTCCTGCGCCGAAAAAAAGCACCAGACTCGCGACGCAGCCCACCACCAGCACATACAGCATGGCACACAAAAAAATCCGATGCGCATTTACATAGTCGCGCACGGACAGCTTTTGTGCAATCACCTTGGAAATTGCGGAGGGAATGCTGTATGAAGAAATCAAAAGAATAATGGTATAAACGTTGAACGCCGTCTGATAATAGCCGTTGCCCTCGTCTCCGATAACAGCAGCTAAAGGACTCCTGTAAAGGAGTCCTATAATCCTGCAGATAATACCGGCAGCCGCCAGTATGCCCGCCTGTATGATAAATCCGTCTTTTCTGCTGCTCTTACCCATTTTAAAACTTCCTGTCCGGAACTTAGTAACCTATCAGCCAGTCATACATCTCCTGATATTTGTTTGCCGACACATGCCATGAGAAATCAGCCGCCATGCCACGGTCTACAATTTTGTTCCACTCTCTCTTCTTATCGTAATATATTTGTTCCGCATAACGGATAGCGCGAAGCATCTCGTGTGCGTTGTAATTTGCAAAGGAGAAGCCGGTGCCTGTATTTTCATATTCGTTGTAAGGCACCACCGTATCCTTCAAGCCGCCTGTTTCCCTGACGATGGGAACCGTGCCGTAGCGCAGCGCCATAAGCTGGCTTAAGCCGCAGGGCTCAAACAGGGACGGCATAAGAAACGCATCGCAGGATGCATAAACCTTATGGGAAAGGTCTTCCGAATAGTAAATATTTGCCGACACCTTATCCGCATATTTCCAGTCAAAATGGCGGAACATATTCTCATAGCGCTCCTCGCCCGTACCCAGTACCACAAGCTGTATATTGTCCTGACAGAGCTCATCCATAATATAGGCAATCAAATCGAAGCCCTTCTGGTCTGTCAGTCTGGACACAACGCCAATCATCATCTTTCTGTCGTCCTGCGCAAGATTTAGCTGCTTCTGCAGGGCACGCTTGTTCTTTATCTTTTCCTTGCGGAAATTGACTGCGTCATAGGGGAACTCTATGTACTTATCCGTGGCGGGATTGAACTCGTCGTAATCGATGCCGTTGACAATACCGCGCAAGTCGCCTGCACGGGCAATCATCAGCCCATTCAGCCCCTCTCCGTAAAATTCCGTCTTGATTTCTTCCGCATAGGTATCGCTCACCGTGGTGATGGCGTCCGCATATACCAGACCGCCCTTTAACAGATTGGCATCCTTATATGCCTCCAGCTTGTCAGGCGTAAAGTAATAATCAGGCAGTCCGGTGATATTCTTGACTGCTTTCACATCCCACTTGCCCTGAAATTTCAGGTTGTGGATAGTCATAACGGACTTCATGCTCCAAAAGAAAGGATTGCCCCTGAAACGCTCCTTCATATACACAGGAATAAGTCCGGTCTGCCAGTCGTGGCAGTGTACGATATCCGGCTGAAAATCAATTAAGGGCAGAGCGGAAAGCGCCGCCTTGGAAAAATATGCATATTTTTCTATTTCAAACAGCACATTGTCACCATAAGGCTTAAAGCCTCCGAAATAGTGCTCGTTGTCAATAAAATAGTATTTAACTCCTTCGACCTCCGCCGACAGAATTCCCACATACTCTTCATGCCAGTTGAAATCCATATAAAAGTGAGTGACATAGCTTAGCTTATCCTGCATCTCCTGCTTCATGCAGGTGTAACGGGGAAGCATCACCCGCACGTCAAAATATGCCTTATCCAGATATTTGGGCAGGGAACCGACAACATCCGCAAGACCGCCCGTTTTGATAAAGGGCACCCCCTCAGACGCCACAAACAAAACCTTCTTCATGGAAATTCCTCCTGTACCACCAGTATTTTTTTCTATTATACATCATAAGAGGAGGATTTGAAAGGTTTAATTTCGGTATTTTAAGCGGATTCTGTCCGCAATCAGCGCAATAAACTCAGAATTTGTAGGCTTGCGCTTTCCCGTGTTTATAGTGTATCCGAACAATGCATCTAACGTCTCCATTCTGCCGCGGCTCCATGCCACCTCAATCGCATGGCGGATGGCACGCTCCACGCGGCTGGGCGTAGTCTGAAATTTCTTTGCTATCGTCGGATAAAGAATTTTGGTGATGGAGCTTAGCATGGAATTGTCCTCCACCGCCATCATAATTGCCTCCCTAAGATACTGATATCCTTTGATATGAGCCGGTACGCCAATTTCATGTATCATATCGGTAACATCCTGCTCCAAATCTCTTTCTTCTGTTCTCTTCGCCGTTTCCACAGATTTTGCCGGCATTTCCTTATTTCCGGAGGGTACTGTAATCATAATCTGGAATTCCTTGTCGGTACTCATCAACTGTCCGATTATTTTATACAGCTTTTCATTATCTTTTGTAGTTAAAACATTAAGCTGCTCCATGAAAAAACCTCCTTTTTTCTGGTTCAAAACTCCCTTTTTTTACAAAACTCTATCGTACACATTATAAAGTGATAGTGTTTGCAACTTCAACTGGTATGCGTCGCATTTATTTTACATTTTTTTCCGGAAACACAGAATGTTGGATATCCCTGTCGGATTTGCACTAGATATGCCGCTTCACACTACAAAAAACGACTTTCCACGGCATTTCCCGAAAATCAGGCTTGTATTTTCATGAAAACCGTAATAAAATAGGGAAACATATAAAAATGGGGGAAACGCCATGGTAACACTACTTTCCAGACTTTTTATCAAAAACCACGAGGATACCGACGCGCCTCGCGTCAGGCAGGCTTACGGCGTTTTAAGCGGCTTTGTCGGTATCTTTTTAAACCTTCTGCTCTTTGCAGGAAAATTTTTTGCAGGCACCGTTGCCCACTCCATTGCGATTACCGCCGACGCCTTTAACAACTTGTCCGACGCCGGCTCCTCGGTAATTACCCTTATCGGCTTTCAAATGGCGGGGCAGAAGCCGGACCCGCACCATCCTTTCGGGCATGGACGCATCGAATACCTTTCAGGGCTTGCGGTCTCCGCCGCCATTCTGATTATGGCTTTTGAGTTAATCAAAACCTCCCTTGCCAAAATCATACATCCGGCAGATACGGTCTTTGAACCGCTCATCGTCGTCATTCTGCTCTGCTCCATCCTGATAAAATGTTATATGTACCTGTACAACCGTTCCATCAGCAGGAAGATAAAGAGCGAGGCAATGATGGCGACCGCCGCCGACAGCCTGAGCGATACCCTCGCCACCACGGTCGTGCTTGCCACCACCCTGACTGCACATTTCACCAATCTTCATCTGGACGGCATCTGCGGCGTTTTAGTGGGAATTTTCATCCTTTATACCGGACTGACTTCTGCAAGGGATACTTTAAACCCGCTTTTGGGGCAGGCGCCTGACCCCGCATTTGTAAAAGACATCGAAACGCTTGTTATGTCCTATGACAATATTCTCGGCATCCATGACTTGCTGGTACATAATTACGGTCCCGGACGTCTGATGATTTCCCTTCACGCGGAAGTTCCCGCAGACGGTAATATTTTAGAGCTGCACGACACCATTGACAATATTGAGCGCGCGCTGCAGGAGCAGTTAAAATGCGACGCGGTTATCCATATGGACCCCGTCTGCACAAACGACCCCGAAGTAACCGCCCTAAAAGAAACCGTCCGCGGCTTTCTTGCGGAGCTGGACAGTTCTCTCTCCCTGCACGATTTCCGCATTGTCAAGGGACCGACGCACACCAATATCATTTTTGACCTTCTCCTCCCCTACAATTTCAAGCTTTCGGACGAAGAAGTCAAAGACATTGTCACAGCCAAAATAAAGGCGCTGAATCCCGCCTATTTTACCGTGATTCACATTGATAAAAATTTTACCTGAATTTGATTTCAGGGATTGACATTTCACTTATTTTGGCGTAAGGTTAATGACAGTTCACGTTAACATATTTTTAGGAAAGGAGGTAATGCACATGTTATCAGTTTTATTGGATACCACAAACAAGAATGTTTATTCAGATATTTCTATGCAGTTACCTCAAAAGGACATCGTGCGGTGTTTTGCCCCCCATTGACGGGTATGATATCGGATGCAATGCCTGCGGTTTCTGCCGCAGGCTTTTTTATTTGCGTCAACAAAAAATGTCCCTTTGAGTGCGGCGGTTCCGGCTTTTGTCCGGCATCTGCCATAAATGAAACTATATGTGTGAAAGCACGCAGATTGGAGCAATTATGAAAAAATTATCCGTACATATACGAAAGCATCTGCCCGCCTACCTTCTTGCCGTCTTCGGCCTAATCGTAAGCGTCGGGCTGGATATGCTTTCTCCCTACCTTACCAAACAGATTATTGACGACGTCATCGGAAACGGCAGGATAGAAGCCCTTTTGGGCATCCTCTTAGGCATTTTTGCCATCGGCGTGGGGCGCCTTATCTTCGGCTACATCAAGGAATATACCTTTGACGTGACCGGCGCAAAAATTGCCTCGGACATCAGAAAGGATATCTTCCACCACATACAGGGGCTTTCCGCCGAGTTTTTTGACCGCTACGGCACCGGTGAACTGATGGCGCGCATCAAGGATGATGTGGACCGCATCTGGGACGGTTTGTCCTATGTGGGCATGTTGATTATTGAAGTCGTAATCCACACTTCTTTCATTTTATTCTGCATGTTCCGCTTAAACGCGAAGCTCGCCCTGATTCCCGCCGTATGTATGGCGCTCTGCGCCGCCCTTGCCATCTATCTGGAAAAGAGACTCGATAAGGTATATGACGCCATCAGCGAGGAAAACGCCGCACTCAATACCGTGGCGGAGGAAAACCTGACCGGTGTGCGCACCGTCAAGGCGTTTGCACGGGAAAAATTTGAAATTGGCAAATTTCTTTCCCACAACAAAAAATACTACGATTTAAATATGGAGCAGTCGCGGGTGTTCGTTAAATACCACCCCCTGTTTTCTCTGGTAAGCAAGCTCCTGCCCCTGCTCGTTCTGCTTTTAGGCGGCTATTTCTTTATCTACGGCGGCGGCGAGACCGGAACATTTACCCTTGGCGATTTGGGCGCGTTTGTCCAGTACTCCACCAATATCGTATGGCCGATGGAAATGCTTGGAAGGCTGACTAACAGCTTTTCCGCCGCCGTCGCCTGCATCAAGA
>ERZ779622.642-NODE-642-length-18717-cov-5.123513_pt1 | contig 18717 bp, 16 predicted proteins | sample MGYA00514188_ERZ779622 | MGnify/ENA primary metagenome ERZ779622 (study PRJEB29562, sample SAMEA4376702) | mouse gut metagenome | isolation source: Cecum | study: EMG produced TPA metagenomics assembly of the A DSS colitis mouse model was used to assess the...
CCGGCTTCGGGGGGAGTCTTTTCTGGTATTTGAGATTGCGGATAACGGAATTGGCATGACAGAGCGGGAGCTGGCTCATATACTGGAATTCCGTCAGGAGGGGATGCACCATATCGGCTTGAATAATGTACAGCGCAGGGCAAGGCTCTTTGGGGACGAAAGCTGCGGAATCGCTGCAAAAAGCCGTCCGGGCGAAGGGACGACGGTAACTTTGGTTCTAAAGGCGGTGGAGAAGCCGGCCTAGAAAGGCAGAGAAAACAGATGATGCGAGTGCTTTTGGTGGAAGATGAAGAATTAATCCGGGAAGGTCTGCGGCTGACCACACCATGGGAAGAGATGGATATGGAGGTGGTGGGAGAAGCCGGAGACGGGGAGGAAGGCATAGAAAAGATTCTGGATTTGCAGCCGGATATTGTGATTACTGATGTGAAAATGCCCAAGCTCGGAGGTCTGAAGATGATTGAGCATCTAAAAGGGAAGACGGACTGCGAGTATATGATTTTGTCCGGATACGACGAGTTTGCCTTTGCAAAACAGGCCCTGCACCTGGAAGTCCAGGAGTATCTTCTGAAACCGGTGGATGACGGGGAGCTTAGGGAAGCCCTGGAGAATATTGCGGCAAAGATAAAAAAGAAGCAGAGGGCGGGAAGCGGGGAGAAACTGCAGCAATCGCCGGATATCCGCAATATCCAGGACAAATATCTGGACCGGGCCAGAGAGATTTTAAGAGAGCGCTATTGGGAAAACCTGACGTTGAAAAGCGTGGCGGATGATTTGCTGATAAGCGACAGCTATCTGGGAAAGCTTTTTAAGAGCAAGACCGGCTATACCTTTCTGGAAATGCTCACATTCTACCGGATCCGGGCAGCCGTTGACTATCTGTGCGGCACAGACAAAAAGGTATATGAGATTGCCTATGCCATCGGGTATAGCGATCCGAAATATTTCAGCCGGGTGTTCTGCCGCGTAACGGGAATGAAACCCATGGAACTGAAAAACGGCAGGCATCTGCCGAAGGATCATATCCTGAGGCGGCTGTAGGCCGAAGAAACATAAGACGGAGGGCGTTTATGGAGAAGGAAGTTTTATTTGAAAGAATGTGCCGGACTGTGCGGGAGGCCGGGGATTTGATACGCACCTGTACGTCCGCCGGTGCGTGCAGGACAAAAGAGGGTACGGCGAACTTTGTGACGAAATATGACTCCATGGTCCAGGAATTTCTGATTCAAAGGCTTTCTGCATTGGTGCCGAAGGCAGTCTTCGTGGGAGAAGAGGACGGCTATTCAGAGGGAAAGATAGGGAAGGGGGATACGTTTATTATTGATCCCATCGACGGAACTACAAATTTCATCTGCGGCTTTCCGGTCTGCGGGATCAGTGTGGGACTTTCCCGGCAGGGAAGGATGGAGATTGGCGTGGTGTACAACCCGTTCCGGGAAGAAATGTTTGCGGCCGGAAGAGGAACAGGAGCCTTTTTAAACGGCAGGAAGCTGGTACTGCGTGACTGTGCTCTCGGGGAGAGTGTTCTCTGCATGGATACGGCACCCTATACGCCGGAACTGCGTGACGGGATTTTTGAAGAACTGCGCCGTCTCTCCTATCTGTGTATGGATATGCGCAGTATCGGATCGGCGGCCTTGAGCATTTGCTATGTGGCCTGCGGCCGTGCGGCGGCCTATATTTCGCCGAAGCTGTGTGTCTGGGATTATGCGGCGGCGTCCCTGATTCTGACGGAAGCCGGCGGCGTGATTACCGGGAAAAACGGAGAAGAACTGAATTTGGCGACCCGGGCTGCGGTTCTGGCCGGATCGCCGAAAGCTCATGCAGAGATTTTGGAGAGCGGAACTTAATTTTCCTGATTCATCTGATCCAGAAGTCCTGCCTTGATCCGGAACAGCTTGTCTGACAGATCCACATAGACCTCGTGGGGATTGGTAAGACGCCGGGTTTCATCCCAGAGGGTATTTTGCTCCTTGATGCAGTAGTCCCGGATATCCATGACGCTGGGAGAGGCATAGACGCATACTCCCTTTTGGAAAATGGGAATCAGAAGTTCCCGCATATGGTAAGTACCGCCTTTGAGCTTTGTCTTCTTCCAGGTCTCGATGGAATCGAAAATCAGCAAATCCTGGGATACGTCAAAGGTCTCGTCCGCCAGGGCGATGAGATCTGCCCGGATCTTTCCGGTCTCATTGTCGTAGATGCGGAAGACGGTCTTATTTCCGGGATTGGTGATCTTCTCGGAATTTTCAGAAAGCTTGATCTTGGGGATAAATTCCCCGTCTTCATCCAGAACGGCCGCCAGCTTGTACACGCCCCCGAAGGCGGGGCAATCGCTGGAGGTAATCATATTGGTTCCCACGCCCCAGGAGGTAATGGCTGCATTCTGGCCCTTCAAACTGGTGATCAGGTACTCGTCCAAATCGCTGGAGGCGGAGATCACTGCGTCAGGGAAACCGGCCTCATCCAGCATCTTCCGGGCTTTCTTGGACATATAGGCCAGGTCGCCGCTGTCCAGACGGATTCCGTAGAAGGTCAGGGGAATCCCGGCTTCGCGCATTTCTGTAAAGACACGGATGGCGTTGGGCACGCCGGATTTCAGAGTGTCGTAGGTATCTGCCAGCAGAATGCAGGCGTTCGGATAGAGTTCGGAATACTTCTTAAAGGCTGTATATTCGTCCGGGAAACTCATAATCCAGCTGTGGGCATGGGTTCCCTTCACCGGTACGTCAAAGAGCTGGCCGGCCAGGACGTTGGAGGTGCCGATACAGCCGCCGATCATGGCAGCCCTTGCGCCGTAGATGCCGGCGTCCGGTCCCTGGGCGCGGCGGAGTCCGAATTCCATAATGCCGTCGCCTTTTGCCGCGTGAACCACCCGGGCAGTCTTGGTGGCGATGAGGCTCTGGTGGTTGACAATCGTAAGAATAGCCGTTTCGATAAGCTGGGCCTCCATAATGGGGGCCACCACTTTTACCAGGGGTTCTCTGGGGAAGACTACCGTTCCTTCCGGGATGGCATAGATATCGCCGGAGAAGCGGAAATTGCTCAGGTAGTTCAAAAAATCTTCTTCAAAAAGCCCGAGACTTTTTAAATAGGCGATATCATTGCTGTCAAAGGTCAGGTTTTTGATATAATCAATGACCTGATCCAGTCCGGCCGCGATGGCAAATCCGTTTCCGGAAGGGTTTTTCCGGTAGAAGGCGTCAAAAACAACCGTCTCATTTGTATGATTTTTAAAGTATCCCTGCATCATGGTAAGCTCGTAGAGATCTGTCAGCAGGGTCAGTTTCATAGTACTCATAATATTTTCTGCACGCTCCTTCTCTTGCCACTGTCTTGTCAGTAACAAAACAATAGCATATTTCCGGGAAAATAACAAGACGGTCTTCCTTTTTTCAAAAGATTATATTACAATAATAAGAATGCAAAAAGAAGGGAACAAGAGAATGGTAGACTTTCTGGTACATAAATTTGTAAAAAATTACGAGAATACGGAAAATGCCCAGGTACGCACGGAGTACGGCGTGCTTGCGGGGTTGGTAGGGATTGTGTGCAATCTGCTGCTGTTTGGGGGCAAGCTGGCTGTTGGTCTTCTGCTTCACAGTATTTCCGTTATGGCGGACGCATTTAATAATCTGTCCGACGCGGCTTCGTCCGTCATCGGCTTTGTAGGGGTTAAGATGGCGAGCAAGCCCGCGGACCGGGATCATCCCTTCGGACACGGCCGGATCGAATATATTGCGGCTCTGATTGTTTCCTTTCTTGTGATACAAGTGGGATGGTCTTTTCTCAAGAGTGCAGCCGGAAAAATCCGGGATCCGGAAGACTTAAGTTTCCGTGCGCTTTCTCTTGTAGTTCTTTTGGGTTCCATTGGCGTGAAACTTTGGATGGGGTACTTTAACCGGAAGCTGGGAAAGCGGATCCATTCCAAAGTGATGATGGCTACGGCGGCGGATGCCATGGGGGATGTGGTTACTACTTCTGCCACCGTAGCATCCATTCTGTTTTTCCGTTTTACCGGGGTTAACATTGACGGTTTCGTGGGAATTGCCGTTGCCCTGGTGGTAATATGGGCCGGAATCGGCATTGCAAAGGACACCTTGGAGCCCCTTATCGGAGAGGCGGTGGACCCGGAGGTTTATCACAAAATTACGGAGATGGTGGAAAGCTACGACGGGATTCTGGGCAGCCATGACCTGATTGTACACAACTATGGGCCCACCAGAAGCCTGGCTTCCATCCATGCGGAGGTTCCAAACGATGTGGATATTGAAGTGTCTCATGAGATTATCGATCGGATTGAGCGGGAGGCAGCCAAGAAGCTTGGCATTTTTCTGGTGATTCATATGGATCCGGTAGCGGTCCGGGATGACCGGGCGGCTGCAGTCCGGGCGGAGGTGAAAGCCGTGGTGGAGGCGCTTGACGGCCGCCTGTCTATTCATGATTTCCGTATGGTGGACGGGGAGCAGCAGATCAACCTTATCTTTGATGTGGTTGTGCCCCATGCTTATCAGGGAAAAGATTTAAAGCAGCTTCAGACGAAAATTTCGGAAAAGGTGAGGGGCCTGGATTCCAGGTATCACTGCATAATGACCCTGGAAAAGAGTTATGTGGCGGAGGAATGAGAAAAAGAAAGGGTTGGAATAAATGGCAGTCCGTAAAATGCGGACTGTCATTTTTTGTGCTCTGTTTCAAAAATGTTATTTATATAGATAACATTTTTATAATGTTACCTTCTAAAATGGAAAAAATAACATTCAAACAAAATCCCGTCTGTGATAAGGTGTTATTAAATAAAACGAAAGGAGATATATTAACAGAAAATAATATATCAAGGTGCAGTGATGAACAAATATTTTTCTCATTTATTAATCAGGAATAATATTTACCTGATCATTGATCACGACGTATATATGTTCCTGATTATCGGTAAAAAGAAGGCCTGCCTGGTTGATAACGGGTATGGGGTGGGGAATATTATGGAATATGTCCGTACTTTAACGGATAGGCCGGTAATTAACATTCTCACACATTTTCATTATGACCATGTAGGCGGTACCGGGTGCTTTGAAGAAGTATATATGAATGAGCGGGACTGGGAAACATTCTACAGCCGCAATGATAAAAAGAAGCGCTTTGAATATCTCAATCATGAACCGGAATTAGGTTTTGCAGGAATACCCTTAGGAGAATACGCAGCTGATTTTAAAGGGCGCCTTCTGCCGGCAGAAGAGGGGCAGAGATTGGACCTTGGAGAGAGGACCTTAAGGATAATCGAAACTCCGGGCCATACTCCGGGGACTGTCATGGTGCTGATTGAGGAAGAGAGGGTTATCATCTACGGAGATGCCTGCGGCAGAAGGACCCTTCTGGTTACGCCTGGTTCTTCCGCAAGCCGTCTGATTGCATCTTTGTCCCATGTCAAAGCACAGGCCGGGTATTACGATACTATTTGGAAGAGCCATCACGCTTTGGAGTGTCCTCTGGATATGATTGACAATGTGATTGAATGTGCCCAGTCCATACTACAGGGAAGGGATGACAAGCAGCCGGTATCCATGCACGGCAGTATTTATCTGGCTGCACACCGGGTGGACGAGGCGAATCCTATGCAGCCAAGACTGGACGGCAGGCTGGGAAATATTTTTTATACGAAGGAGAATGCCGTTTAAACAGCGCAGCCATAAAAGGAAAAGGAGGGAAGAGGGATGATTAAAGAGGTGCGTTTGGATGATCGCTTAATTCATGGACAAGTTGCCGTCTCATGGACCAGGGCGCTGGATTTGGATGTCCTCCTGGTAGTCAACGATCAGATTGTGAATGATTCCATGCGGAAAAAGGTGCTGAAACTGGCTGTTCCGGCAGGGGTAAAGTATGGGTTCCGGAGTGTGGAGGAGGGAATCCGGTTTTTAAACAGTCCGGAAAGCCAAAAATATAAAATTATGGTTTTGGTAAACAATGCGCCGGATGCAGAGCAGATTATGAAAGGAATTCAGGGGGTAAAGAGGCTGACTATCGGCGGAGTGCGGAAAGAGGCGCCTTGTATTGCGCCTAGCCTAAACCTGGATGAGGAGGATATCAAAGCACTTTGCTCCTTGATTGAATCGGGAATCCAGGTGGGAATGATGCCGACTCCCGGCGATAAGTTTGTAAATCTGGAACCGTTGTTAAGGCGCAGAGGGAAAGGAGATTCTATATGATACAGATTTTTTTGATTGCTTTAATTGCTGCCATATGCAGAAGCGACAGGCCGTTTTTCGGTATGATGATGTTTCACAGGCCTCTCATTGTGTCTACGCTGGTAGGGCTTGTCTGCGGGGATCTAAAGACGGGAATTATCTTCGGCGCACAGATGGAGCTTTTGTCAATGGGGCTGGTGGGAATTGGATCCGCCTCCGGAATGCCGGAGATTACCCTGGGCACTGCTCTGTGTACGGCTTTTATCTGCCGCAACGGAGTGAGCAGTGAGCTGGCACTGACCATGGCGCTTCCTATCTCTTCTTTTGCGGCGTATCTCGGATATCTGACCTGGACGCCCCTGGGGCATATTATGGCGGAGCGGGCTAAGAAAGCTGCTAAGGCAGCGGATATCAGGGTCATGGAGATCTGCCAGTGGGGCGGTTTCCTGACCACATTTATACTTCCGTTTTTTGTAGTATTCTTTGGCTTGCTGCTGGGAGCTCCGGTTTTTGAATATCTTTTGTCTATTATTCCCTCCTGGCTTGCCGAAGGCATCTCAGACGGAAGCTGGATGCTGCCTGCCCTGGGATTTGCGCTGCTGATGAGGCTTACGTTTTCCTGGAAGATGGCTCCGTATTTATTTATCGGATTTATTGCTTCTGCGTTCTTTCAACTTTCGAATGTGGGAATTGCCATGATTGGCGTAGTGATTGCCGCCTTGATATTTGCAAACGAGAAAACAGCCATAGGAGGTGTGAGAGATGACAACGAAATCTAGGGAAAAGCATGTAACCAAGAGAGAACTTGTTTCCGCATTCTGGAGATCGTTTCTGATAACTGCCTGTTTCTCCATGGACCGCATGCAGGCGCCTGGATTCGATTATGCAATGATTCCGGTTTTAAAGAAACTTTATGGGGATGACAAGGAAGCTCTTTCCGAAGCTCTGACGCGCCATGCGGAGGCATACAACAACACGTATGCCTGTACGCCTTTTGTGGTGGGGATCGCCAGTGCCATGGAAGAAGAGGCGGCAAACGATCCCTCCTTTGATACATCCTCCATCAATAATATAAAAGTTGCCCTTATGGGTCCTTTATCTGGAATCGGGGATACTTTCTTCTGGGGAACCTTCCGGATCCTGGCAGCCGGTGTAGGGATTGCATTTGCACAAAAGGGTTCTCTCCTCGGTCCGCTGCTGTTTCTGCTGATTTTCAATATTCCCAACATTCTGGTGAGAGTATTTGGAATGAAATATGGGTACCGGATTGGCGCAAAGTCCATTGATGCCCTTATTTCCGGCGGACTAATGGCCCGGGCAACAAAAGCTGCCACAGTACTTGGACTGATTGTCATTGGCGGTATGATTTCCTCTATGGTTTACTTTGATTTGTCCTGGGTGTTAAATATGGGAGATATCACCTTGAATGTACAGACGGATCTGCTGGATATGATATGTCCTAAGCTTCTGCCTCTGCTTTTAACCTTCGGCTGTTACCGGGCTCTCCAGAAGAAAGTGAATCCTGGGTTTATCATGATCTTTATACTGGCGCTGGGCGTAGTGTTAAAAGCCCTTCATATGATTTGAAATGCAGAAACATTTAACGGAGGGAACGCCTTTTCGCCAGCTGCTTCTGTTGCTGTTTCCCCTGCTGCTCTGCAGTTTTATCCAGCAGGCTTATGGGGTGGGAAGCAATGTGATTATATCCAGACAGCTTGGAACGGATGCCGTTGCAGTGATCAACGGCAGTGCCGCAAATCTTATCAACATTTTTTATAATGTTGCCAACGGGCTCAGTGTAGGAGCTATGATTGCGGCCGCCAGGCTGTCCGGTGAAAAAAATCCTTCCGGCTTGAGAAGGTGTATGAAATCAGCCCTGGGGCTACATATGGTTTTTTCCCTGTTTATAACGTTGCTGTACTGGTTTTTTGGAAAAAGCCTGCTGTCCTTTCTCTTGGTTCCAGAGGGACTTCTGGCAGACAGTGTTTCTTATATTAAGCTGTACTCCCTGGGCTTCCCGTTTTATTCACTAGCCATGCTGGTGATTGCCATCCAGAGGGGAAAGGGGGATTTAAAGCAGCCTACGGTGGAGTTGTTATGGGTCTGCCTGTTAAACATTTTAATGGATTGGCTCTTTGTCCGGACATTGGATCTGGGCATCCGGGGGGCAGCCCTGTCCTTTACCGTCACATATTTTCTGTCAGCGGTTTATCTCACGGGATATCTGCATAAGCACTATGGGATTTTATCCCGCCGGACGGCCTTAAGCCTGCCGCATATAAGACTTATTCTTTACATAGGAATACCGGCCTGCCTGGCTTCCATGTTTTACGATGGGGCCAACACGTATACGCAGACGGCTGTGAACAGGCTGGGCAGTACGGCTATTGCGGCAGCCGGCCTGTCATTTAAAATTGAGAATTTTTTTTATATGGTTATGCAGGCCATGGCAACGGCGGCAGTCACCCTGCTGGCAGCCAGCGACGGAGCAGGGCGCAGGGACAGGTTCAAATCCATCCTTACGGCAGCTTTTGCCATCTGCTATGGCCTGGCCGTTTTCATGGGCCTGATTACTTTTCTGGGAAGGGGCATACTTCCGCAGATGTTTACGAAGGATGAGAGTGTGATAGAAATGTGCAGGCAGATTCTGGCTTTTATTGCCCCTCTCTACCTTCTTTATCCGGTTTTGGAAATACTGCTTGCACTGACTCGGAGCATGAAAAAGGTAGTCGTGCCTACCGTCATTACCCTGGCGGCCTGCCTTGGCAGAATTGTCTGGATTTCCCGGCTTCCCCAGGGGTATTCCATCCTGGAAGCAAAGTTTTCTTATCCCATCAGCTGGATTATTACGTCCTCTTTAATGCTGTTTTACTGTCTGGTGCTGTACCGGTTTTCTAAAGGGAAAACAGGAAGTCATTCCGGACCGTAATCCGGAAGAGATCTTCCGGCTGCATTTTGCCGGAGACAAGCTGTTCCATATCATTTTTGTGATTTACAAGATACTGGAGGATCATATCGAAAGCCCTGGTATCCGGAAGGCTTGTTTCCGGTGAGATACAGACGGCTACGACATATTTTATTTTCAGAAGATTGTTGTAATAGATATTCTGGGCCAGCTCATAGATGTCCCAGAATTCTGTGCTTGTATCGTAGTGGTTAAAGAGAATCAAATAAGTTCCGCTTTTGGGATAAAGGTACCTGATAATTTTGCCTTTTTCCAGAATGCCGGTCAGCATTTTTGGCTGTATGGCCTTTTCCCGGCAGTATTTGTAGGACAGCAGTTCTAAAAACCGGTCAATATCATTGGCTTTTTCATTTTTATAAATCTGAAGCATCCGGCTTGCCTTGGAGACCTGCATCCGGCAGTATCCTTCTGCAAAAATTTTCTCAAAAAGCTGCTCGTCCCCGTCTTTCATAAAGTCCAGTTCCCGGTAACTGACACATTTGACAGGATAATTAAAGTAGGAGGCAATGCCGGAATGGATAACTGCGTCGTATTGGCTGAAATCCAGTTTTCTCATTTCATACAAGTTATAGCATTCGATCCGGCTGATATAAGAACGATAGCGTTTCTCTAAAAATTCTTTGATTATGCGGCTGGTTATGAGGCCTTCCATAGAGGTTACAATCAGCCTCCGCTTTTTGTAGGAAAATGGGATCTGATCAAGGATGTGTTTAAAAACAGCTGCAAAGGACACAACGGTGTCGCCGGAAACCAGCTCTCCGAAATGGTTCTGGAGTTTCAAAATCAGCATTCTGACCAGCTCAAGGGAATAGGGGGAAGCCAGGGATTCGCTTTCTTCCGTGAACCAGAATAAATGCTTTGTGCTTGTGTGATCAAAGGTATGCTCCAGGAGAATTTTCATCTGCAGGGATTCCAGTTCCAGGGCATGCTGTTTAAAAGCCTCTGTCTGAAACAGGCGGTTCCCGGTATCCGCTGTAATTTCCGAAATAATGGTTTGAAAAATGCGGCGGTTCTCTTCCAAAAGGGAGTGGGGCAGGGATTTCAGGCATTTTTCATCCCGCAGATCTATATCCCGGTAGATAACCAGGAGCCTTGCCAGATTGAGGATTTCGGTTTCCATATCCTTTTCAAAGAGCTGTAAAGCTTTGTAGCCTGCTATTTCCCCGGCCAGGACGTACTCATAGGTTTCTTTCAGCCGGCGGACCGCTTCTCTAGGAAGGCGCGGAGGCCTGCCGTTCTTGTTCCTGTTTTTGGCAAGACAGATGTAGGCGGTTAATTTGCTGGCATTTAGTTCTGTAAGCTGTATCCGGCTGCGGCGGAGAATGTGCAGCACCGTCCGGCGGATGATGCGATATTCCTCTTCCTCTGCATAAAAGAAATTCCGGAAGCAGGAATCGGAGGAGATCAGCGTATAGTGCTGGTAAAGACTTACGTATACTTCTACCATGGCGCTGCGCAGATCCTGCTCCTGGCCTTCTATCGTTAAGCCTTTGCCGCTTACGGATTTGGTGGAAATATAGTAACTTTTAAAAAATTGGTTTACCCAGGCCAGATCATTGGTGAGGACTGATTTGGAGACGTATAGTTCTTCTGCCATATCGTCGGTCTTTACAAATTCATGGATAAAAAGTTTTTGCAGAATATAGAGCCTTCTGTTTATGGCTTCAATATTGGCATCCTGGAACAGGATGTGCATTTCAATTAAATTTCTTTTAAACTCATCATATTTTGCCTCGTCCAGAGGGGCTATTTTATAACCCTTGCTTTTGTAAGAGAGGATTTCGGCAATACGTTCTGCTTTCAGTTTTTCATTTATCACGGCGATGTCGTATTTTATAGTTTTGGGCGTAACCATTGCCAGCTGGGCTAATTGAATGGAGGACATGGGCTTTGTATCGCTTATCAGCTGATACAAAATGACTAAATATCTGTTTTTATCTATTACCATAGGACGCTTGCCCCCTTTCATCTCTATACACTCCGGCTTCTTCAAAGCCTGAATCAGTTTTATTATACTGTCAGGACCATGTTTTGAAAAGCATTTGTGTGCAAATGTGGCAAAAATCACAAGGATTTCCTCTATATTTTATAAGTACTTCTGGAATTTTCAAAGTATGAAATATAGATCTTTGATTTTTTGCGGAAATGCGGTATAATCAGAACGTATAAGACAATCTGTCAAGCCCGCCAGAGTTTCAGGCGGCAACTCCCTGAATGAGAAATGAAAGCTGGATATATATCATAAAACAGAGATCAGGAGGATGTATAGAATGACCAGAGAGCAGTATGAATCGCTTCCGCTGTCGGAATTGAAGGAGATTGCGAAAGCGAGGGGGATGAAGGGAACGTCAGCGCTGAAGAAAGGCGATCTGATTAACCGGATGCTGGAAAAAGATGAGGAGAACGGCGCGCAGAAAGAACCTGAGAAGCGGGAGCGGAAAAGTCCTCAGGAGAACCGGCAGGAGCGGGGAGCAGAGAGAACGGAGCGTCCGGCCCAGGATATGTCTCAGCTGGACAGCGGGCAGGTGGCAAACGGCATCCTGGAGGTACTGGCAGACGGGTACGGCTTTATTCGGAGCGCCAATTATCTGCCGGGTGAAAACGACATTTACATCAATCCGGCCATGATCCGCCGTTACAATCTGAAAACGGGAGATATCCTCTGCGGAAATATTAAAGTGCGCAGCCAGTCGGAGAAGTTTGCGGCACTTTTGTATCTGAAATCCATTAACGGCTATCGGCCGGAGGAGGCTGCCAGAAGGCGCAGCTTTGAGGAACTAACCCCCATTTTCCCCAACGAGCGCATTCATCTGGAGCGCCCGGGCGGAAGTACGGCCATGCGGATTGTGGATTTGATTTCCCCTATCGGAAAGGGACAGAGAGGCATGATCGTCTCCCCGCCCAAGGCAGGTAAGACAACCTTATTAAAAGACGTAGCGAAATCCATCACCCGGAATCACCCGGAGATGCGCCTGCTGATTCTGCTGATTGATGAGCGGCCGGAGGAAGTGACCGATATTAAGGAAGCCATCGAAGGGCCCAATGTGGAGGTTATCTATTCTACCTTTGACGAGCTGCCCGAGCATCACAAGCGGGTGTCTGAGATGGTGATTGAGCGGGCGAAGCGGCTGGTAGAGCATAAGAAGGATGTGGTAATTCTTCTGGACAGCATTACCAGGCTGGCAAGGGCGTACAATCTTACGGTTCCCCCCAGCGGACGTACCCTGTCCGGAGGCCTTGACCCGGCAGCCCTGCATATGCCTAAGCGGTTCTTCGGCGCGGCGCGGAATATGAGGGAAGGCGGCAGCCTGACCATACTTGCCACAGCCCTGGTGGAGACGGGAAGCAAGATGGACGATGTGATCTACGAGGAGTTTAAGGGAACCGGAAATATGGAGCTGGTGCTGAACCGCAAACTTCAGGAGAAGCGGGTATTCCCGGCCATTGACATTCCCAAATCCGGGACAAGGCGTGAGGATCTGCTGCTGACGCCGGAGGAACTGGAAGCTATGGACATTGTGCGCAAGGGCCTGAACGGTCTGAAGGCGGATGAGGCAGTGGAAAATGTGCTGAATATGTTTAGCCGCACCAGATATAACAGTGAGTTTGTACAGACGGTGAAAAAGACAAAGTTTATTTAGGCGCTGTATGAGAGCGCAGGGAAAAAGGGGCTTTCCGCCCCTTTTTTCTGTATGCTTGCTTGACTATCTATGGCAGATTCAGTATAATAAGGAGAATCTTGGCCTGTAATTTGTTTGAACAGAAAAGAAAGCTATGAGGTAGAAATACATGAGTGAATTGAGCCATCTGGATGTTCTGGAAGCAGAGGCAATTTATATTATGCGGGAGGTTGCGGCGGAATGTGAGAAGCCGGTGATGCTGTATTCCATCGGCAAGGACAGCTCCGTAATGCTGCATCTGGCCATGAAAGCCTTTTACCCGGAGAAACCGCCGTTTCCGTTTCTTCATATTGATACAACGTGGAAGTTCCGGGAGATGATTGAGTTCCGGGATCGGATGGCAGAAAAGTACGGCCTGGAAATGCTGGTTTATACGAACGAGGACGGCGTGCGCCAGGGGATTAATCCCTTCGATCACGGGGCGGCCTATACGGATATTATGAAGACGCAGGCTTTAAAGCAGGCCTTGGATAAATACGGGTTTACGGCAGCCTTTGGAGGCGGACGGAGGGATGAGGAGAAATCCCGCGCCAAGGAGCGCATTTTTTCTTTCCGCAATTCCGAACACGCCTGGGAGCCGAAGAAACAGCGGCCGGAGATGTGGAAGGCTTACAACACGCAGATTAAAAAGGGCGAGAGCATGCGGGTGTTTCCCATTTCCAACTGGACGGAGAAGGATATCTGGCAGTATATCCGCCGGGAAAAGATCGAGATTGTGCCCCTGTATTTTGCAGAAGAGCGTCCGGTGGTGTACCGGGACGGAAATATCATTATGGTGGATGACGACCGGATGAAGCTGCGGCCGGGTGAGCAGGTGGAACGGAAAAAGATACGGTTCCGGACCCTGGGGTGTTATCCTCTGACAGGAGGCGCCGAATCGGAAGCCGATACGCTGGATAAAATTATAGAAGAAACCTTAAGCGCGGTCTCTTCGGAGCGGACCAGCCGTGTGATTGACAGTGACGGAGGTTCTGCCAGCATGGAGAGAAGAAAGAGAGAGGGGTATTTTTAAGATGGAAAAAGGATTGCTTAAATTTATCACCTGCGGGAGTGTGGATGACGGTAAATCTACGCTCATCGGCCATATGCTCTACGACGCGAAGCTTTTGTATACGGATCAGCAGCAGGCGCTTCTTCTGGACAGCCAGGTAGGAAGCCGTGAGGGAATGCTGGATTACTCCCTGCTTTTGGACGGCCTGATGGCGGAACGTGAGCAGGGGATTACCATTGATGTGGCTTACCGGTATTTTACGACGGATCAGCGGAGCTTTATTGTGGCAGATACGCCGGGACATGAAGAGTACACCAGGAATATGGCGGTGGGCGCTTCTTTTGCGGATCTGGCGGTGATTTTGGTAGATGCTACCCAGGGAATTCTCACCCAGACCAGGCGCCATGCCAGAATCTGTGCGCTGATGGGGATCCGTTACTTTGTGTTTGCTGTAAATAAGATGGATTTGATTCATTACGACTTTTACCGCTTTGAGAAAATCGAGCGGGAGCTTCGCCAGCTGGCCCTGGGGCTGGAGCTTGAAAATGTAGAGATTATCCCGGTATCGGCCACAGAGGGGGATAATGTGACGAAGCTGTCCCACCGGATGACCTGGTACAAGCAGCCCCATTACTGCGGAAAATCTCTGCTGGAATACCTGGAGCAGGTGGATATCCATGAGAAGAATAAGGAGGCCGGTTTTGTGATGCCCGTACAGCGGGTGTGCAGGCCCAATCATACGTTCCGGGGATTCCAAGGACAGATTGAATCGGGAAGCATTCACACAGAAGATGAGATCACGGTTCTTCCAAGCGGGGAGAAGGCAAAAGTGCGCTCCATCCTGGTGACGGACCGGGAGACGGACCGCGCCCTTAAGGGACAGCCGGTGACCGTACAGCTGGACCGGGAGGTAGATGTATCCCGGGGCTGTGTCTTGGAGAAAAATTCGGGGCTTAAGGTCAGCAATATGTTTGTAGCCATGCTTCTGTGGATGGATGATGATCTGCTGGTGGCAGGGCGGAACTTCCAGATTAAAATTGGTACGAAGCTGCTTCCGGCCACGGTGATGAATATCAAATACAAAATAGATGTGAACTCCGGGGAGCATATTCCCGTGGATCAGATATACAAGAATGAGATTGCCTACTGCGATGTGATTTTGTCCGAAAAATGTGTACTGGACAAATTTACCGGGCACCGGACCCTGGGCAGCTTCGTACTCATCGACCGGGTGACGAATATGACTTCGGCCTGCGGCGTGATCCAGCATTCCCTGCGCCGGGCGGATAACCTGACTTGGCAGGAGACGGATATTACAAGGAAATACCGGGCGGGCAAGCTGGAGCAGAATCCCGTTACCATCTGGTTTACAGGCCTTTCGGGAGCCGGGAAATCTACCCTGGCCAATGAGCTGGAGAAACGCCTGAACCTGATGGGCAGATATACCATGCTGCTGGACGGGGACAATGTACGGATGGGGCTGAACAGGGACCTGGGATTTAAAGAAAAAGACCGGGTGGAGAATATTCGCCGGGTAGCCGAGGTGGCAAAGCTGATGAATGATGCGGGACTGGTGGTTCTGGCGTCTTTCATTTCTCCGTACCATGTGGACAGGGAGAGCGCAAGGGAAATTATCGGCAGAGAGAATTTTATAGAGGTTTATGTGAGCACTTCCCTGGAAGAATGTAAGCGCAGGGATGTGAAAAAACTGTATCAGAGGGCGGAAAATGGGGAAATCTCCAATTTTACAGGTGTCAACAGCCCCTACGAGAAGCCCCTTCACCCGGATATTGCGGTGGATACAGCCGGGCAGACCGTGGAGGAATGTGCAGAGGCCATTCTGGAGGTTGTCCGGGAACGGATTGCATACAGGTAAGGGTTGCGCCGGAGACGGCTTTAGAAAGAAGAGGTGTGATTCATGAGGTTTGGAAAAAAGGATTTGGGAAAGAAAAACAAGAAGGCCTGGGGAGGAGTTGTACTTATGTGACTGCTTTGGATTTTGCTCTGCGGGGGCTGCTGAAAAAAGCAGGAACAGGCTTCCACGGTAAACATGGCTTATTTCCCGAATATTACCCACAGCCAGGCGCTCCTGATGAAAAACCAGGGACTTCTGGAGGAGGAGCTGGGAGAAGATATAAATGTCAACTGGGTTTCCTTTAATGCGGGCCCGGACGAGGTGACGGCCCTGTTTTCCGGAGACATTGATATCGGATACATCGGACCGATTCCTGCCATCAGTGCAAATGTAAAGTCTAAAGGGGATGTGGTAGTCCTGTCGGGTGCTTCCGACGGGGGTATGATGCTTTTGGCTGCACCGGGCAGCGGAATCAAGAGTGTTTCCGATCTGGCGGGCAAACATGTTGCCGTTCCCCAGATTGGCAACACCCAGCATTTGATTTTTCTCAATATGCTGGCGGAGAATAATCTGGCTGCTGCGGACGACGGCGGGGATGTGACCATTACGGCTACTAAGAATGCCTATATCCTGCAGCTGATGCAGAATGGAGAGATTGATGCAGCCTGCGTGCCGGAGCCCTGGGCGCAGACGTTGATCAAGGAGTGCAATGCGGAGATCGTGTGCGACGAAAATGAAGTCTGGGACGGCTCCTATCCCGTTGCAGTGGTGGTGATCCGCAAAGAGTTTATGGATAACAACCCGGAAATCGTGGAAAAATTCCTGAAGGTTCACGGTGAGGTGACGGATGCCCTCAATGAGAATGCAGAGGAGTCCATGACAATTATCAACGAGGAAATTGAGCTTGCCACAGGAAAATCCATTGAAGAAGACATATTGAAGGGTTCTTTTGAACATATTACTTTTAATACGAAAGTAAGCGCAGGAACCATGGATGCTTTTTCGGAGATCTGCGTGCGGGAGGAATTTGTTTCCCAGAGCCCTTATGAGGGATTCCTGCAGGTAAAATAGTTCCGCCATGCGGAGCCCAACAGAGGAGGCGAGCGGATTGCTGGAATTAAAGGATGTATCGAAGCAGTATGAGGGGCATGGAGGCGAGGTTCTGACCGCCGTATCCCTTACCATAGAAGAGGGCGAATTTTTCAGTGTCGTGGGACCTTCCGGCTGCGGAAAGTCTACGCTTTTGAATCTGGTAGCGGGACTTGAGAAGCCGACGCAAGGGTCCATACGGATGGATGGAAAACCTGTGACAGGTCCGGGGAACGACCGGATCATGATGTTTCAGGATTCGGCTTTGTTTCCATGGCTGAATGTGATCGAAAATGTGAAATTCGGACTGAATATCATTGGCTGTTCCAGGGAAGAACAGGAGGAGAGGAGCCATCGGTATCTGAAACTTGTGAAACTGGATAAATTCTCCAATTACCGCATCCACGAGCTTTCCGGCGGCATGAGACAGAGGGTAGCACTGGCAAGGGCGCTGGCCATGGACTGCCGCGTACTGCTGATGGATGAACCTTTTTCCGCTCTGGACAAGCAAACTACCAATATTTTAAGGGAAGAACTGGCCGAGATTTGCGCCGTGGCAAAAAGAACGGTGATTCTGGTGACCCACAGTGTGGAAGAGGCGCTATTTCTGTCTGACCGGGTGGCCGTTATCGGGGCGGGAAAGACGGGACTGAAACGGATTTATTCCGTAGGTATCCCAAGGCCCAGACAGATAGGTTCCGAAGAATTTCTGAAGCTCAGAAGAGAAATACTCAACGATGTCCGGATCGAGGTGGAGCAGAGTGAAAAAGGAGAATTTGACGAATAAGTCATTGTTAAACGGAAAACTGTCGGTGGTATGCTTTTATATAGCCCTGATTCTTGTGTGGCAGCTGCTGTACTGGATAGGTACTTCCCAGATGCACTGGTGGAAGAGCTACGCGTTTCCCAGTCCGTGGAATGTGCTCTTGTCTTTCCAGGCGCTTCTTAAGAAGGGAACGCTTCTCCAGGCCATTTTCTACAGTCTGGCAAGAGGTGCGGGAGGCTTTGGACTATCGGTAGTCATAGGCATGGTGCTAGGGATTTCCCTGTCGCTGAGCGAGGGTCTGCACCGCTGTCTGCACCCGCTTCTGATGGGCCTCCAGACACTTCCGAGCATCTGCTGGGTTCCTTTTGCGATTCTCTGGTTCGGGCTTGACGAGAGCGCCATTATCTTTGTAGTCGTCATGGGTTCGGCTTTCAGCGTTGCGCTCTCTGTGAGAAACGGAATCCGGAATGTGAATCCCTTGTGGATCAAAGTGGCGAGAACTATGGGGGCGGATAAAAAGAAGCTGTATCTCAAAGTGATTATCCCCGCTTCCATGCCGGAGTTTATCGAGGGACTGCGCCAAGGGTGGTCTTTTGCCTGGAGAGCACTGATGTCGGGGGAAGTTATGAGCGCTACGGTAGGGCTGGGACATACGCTGACTATGGGGCGGGATCTGGCCGATATTAACCAGGTGATGCTGGTTATGATTGTAATCGTACTCATCGGCGTTCTGATTGACCGCTTTGTATTCCGCCAGATAGAAGAAGGGATGCTGAAAAAGAGAGGACTGTGATCCATGAAAAATTATGTGAAGATAATGAAAACCGTTGTGTGCGGTAATTTGCGGAAGCTGAAAACCCTTGTGAGATACGGGAATTTCCAGCCCCGGGAGTTCGTAGTAGACAGGGAAAAAAAGATTGTGTACCTGGTGAACTCCAAAGTGGCCTGTTCTTCCATTAAGGCGAGTATCTGCGGAGGCGGGGCGGATGACGACAGCATCCACACCATTGTGGGAAAGGGCGGATGGATCCGGCGGGATGTGCTGCCGAAAAATGAGCAGGGCTTTTTCAAATTTACCTTTGTCCGGGATCCCTTTGCCAGGCTGGTATCCTGCTATGAGAGCAAATATCACCACGATAAGGAATTTTATAAGAAGCAGGAATTTGACTTTGACCATTATCTGTTCGGTTAT
>ERZ779622.644-NODE-644-length-18678-cov-7.486656_pt1 | contig 18678 bp, 20 predicted proteins | sample MGYA00514188_ERZ779622 | MGnify/ENA primary metagenome ERZ779622 (study PRJEB29562, sample SAMEA4376702) | mouse gut metagenome | isolation source: Cecum | study: EMG produced TPA metagenomics assembly of the A DSS colitis mouse model was used to assess the...
GAAGTGGAAGTGAAGGAAGTGGAAGCGGAAGCGAGGGAGAGAGCGGAAGCGGAAATGAAGGAGCCGGTGGAAGCGGAAGCGAGGGGGACGGAAGTGGAAGTGAAGGAAGCGGAAGCGGAACTGGGAGCGGAAGCGGTGATGGAAATACTGAAACAGGAAGTGGAAGCGGTACCGGAGACAGCGGAACAGGTTCAGGAAGTGCCGGAACAGGGAGTGGAACAGGTTCGGGAAGCAGCGGAACGGGAGCCGGAAGCGGCATAGGAACTGGTGCAGGCGGCACAGGTAGTGGAGCCGGCGGCGCAGCAGGAGATGGAAGTGGAACAGGAAGCGGCGGTGCAGGCAGCGGAATGGGAAGCTTTGCAGGCGGCGAAACGGCAGATGGTGCAGGTGCAGCAGAAATGGAAGGCGCAGATGCGAGCGGAATATCAGACGCAGAAAGCGGTAGTTCTGGAACGGCACATGGAAGCAGCCTTGGAACGGGAAACGGGAATGCATTCTACATGAGCCAGAATACCAATGCTGCAGACAATGATAATGAGGCGGTCAATTCCGGTAGAAGAAACGGGAAAGATAATGAGCCGGAAACAGGGGACATAGCACATGTGGAGGTTTACGCCACAATAGCTATGATTGCAGGATTATCTTATCTGCTTTCCTATTTTAGAGATGAGCAACATGGAATTACGGAAGAAGAAAAGAATGCGATTGTGGAAAAGCTGATAACATGGGCAAAAGCAGGCGGCTATTTCCGCAGAAAGCTGGCGCTTGCAGCAATCTTTTTCCTGTTGGTCTACTATCATAGTATTGGAAAACGCGTCAGCGTACCTTGTCCAATCGCGGAAGAAATTTTGTAAAGAACAATGGAATATGGTTTTAAAAAGCCCGCTGTTTATCGTAAGACAAGGGGAATGTAAGGGCAGAAACCCGTGTTTCTGATAGAAGTCCCGTGCCCACGGCGCACTTTTTAATACCTTTACAAATGGAATACCATCTGCCGGCATTTGTGCTTCCAAATGGGACAGGAGCTTAGAACCGGAGCCCATTTTCTGGCATTCTCTCTTTACGTAGAGAGAGGTTAGCTTATAAAGGCTTCCGCACTGGCGATATGATATAAAGGCAGAAAAAATGCCGTTTTCCTGTATAGCAAAATTGATATCATTTTTTATTTGGGAGACAAAAATGCCTGCATCTGCCTGTGCCTGCTCTTTTTCTGGAAAAAGCGTATTTGCACTGTTATAAATAGCGGCAAAGCTGCCTGCGCATGTTATGTCAGTTACTTGTAAAATCATGAGTTCCGATACCTTTCTCAATGTGTGAAGCTTTCGGTATTTTTGCAAAGCATAGAGTGCTTTTATTATGGGCTTGAAAGAAAAAACAAGGAAAAAATGAAAGACGCAGGTTGCATAGGAGAGTTTAAGACGGTAAAATAAGAGTAAGACATGCGGGTTTTACAGGTGTATTATAAATATAAAATAGGGCGGCGCCGGCGTCTGTGCGTGCCTGCATAAAATATTTTGATTTGGAGGAATCCTATGCAGTATTGGAAGGCACATTATAAGGATGCGCTGCACGATGCAGACATCAGGATTATCAATGCGGAGGACACGGCAGAGCCGCTTTCTTTTACCTTGGACGGTATCAGATTTCAAGGGGCGAGCTGTGCAGATTTTCACCTTGCCGAAGAAGCATATTATGATGAGGCGGTATTGGATTTTTCGCTCCTTGTGGACGAGCTTTGCTATGAAAGCAGCAGAAAAAGCCTGTATTTCGAAGATGCCCTTCGTAATATCTGCACGCAGATGAAAGATAACTATTTATTAAAATGCTGCTTTACCTGCCAGTATTCAGATTATTCGCCTTATGGCAATGACGATTACGGCGCCATGCTCTGTTACCGCCGCTATAAAGAAGACTGTCTGAAAGTAAACAATAAAGAGGAGTATTTCCGCTATCTGGAGGGAAAGGATTGTGATATGCGGCAGGAAACTTATTTGTGCGGGCAATACCACCCGCGCAGTCAGGCAGGGGGGTACCGCGGATTTGTAGACGGGGCAAGGGATTTACAGAAAGAAGGAGAAAAGGATGAACAAACAGGAAATTTATGATTACCTGCATAGCCGGCATATCTGGCATGAAATTACGGAGCACAAAGCAGTGTACAATATGTCTGAAATCTCCGATTTAAAGCTGCCGTATCCCCTTTTGGTCTGCTAAACGATGCGGCGTGCAGGGCATGCCTGTTTATTGACGAGGCATTTTTGGAAGAGCCGGCGCTGATTGGCGTACACCCAAACGAAAATACGGCGACGGTCTGGCTGAAAACACGGGATTTGATAAAAATAGTAGAAGAGCATGGAAGCGGAGTGCAGGTTGTGAAATTGTAAAGATGACAATAAAACGGGCGAAACGCTGCCTGATATTCAACAGGCAAAGAAGCTTGCCGTTTTGTATGGGATGTCTTTGGATGAGCTGACTACCTTTGACATTGATATTAAGGAAATACAGGAAATGATAGAAAAAACCAGTGATGCAGTATCTGAAAAAACAGACTGGACAGCGGCCTGGAGCAAAAAGTATCCTGTACTTGCCTGGTATCAGGATAAGGTAGAGATATCATATTATGCGGCAGAACTGCAAAAATTGCTGCGTGACTTGGAAAAGAAGTACGGATATAATAAATTGGATGCATTTCCGGTTTTAAAAGATATTCTGGCGGCTGTCTGGAAAAACATTTAAAAACCCCTTTACAGACCGCATAAATTGCGCTAAAATACCAACTATAAAAGAAAGTATCCGCGCAAGCAGGCAATATAAAAAGCGACGAAGAGAAGAGTAGGATAATACGAAGCAGCAGAGAAAGGCGTCCGGTATGTCCGGTGGTGCGAGCGCCCATGCAGAGGTTATCTGAAGACCACCTCTGAGCGGCCCCAATCAGGTCCGTACAGCCCGCGTTAAGGGCGAATGAGAGGTCTGCATCTATGTGCGTGCAGGCAAGCAGGGTGGAACCGCGTATCTACGTCCCGTGCATTACCGATGGTAATGTACGGGATTTTTTGTATTCGGAAATATTTCTTGCACGCGGGACTTGTAAAAAAGGAGGAGCAGAATGGAAAAGGTAAAAGAAACAACACAGAAATTGTTTTGCGGAGAGATGATTGTAAACAAGAGGGATTTGTGGTTTTTGGGCGGACTTATGTTTTTAGCCGGCGTGATTTACGGGCTGTTTACAGTGCCCCTCACAAGAGGCGTAAGTATAGGATGCTGTAACGGAAACAATGAAAATCATTACCATGACGCCGATTTTGAAGAGGAAGAAGCATAAGGCCGGAAAATGAAGAAATGGAGGAAATTATGAGGATTACATTGAAGGACGGTTCCGTAAAGGAATACGCGCAGGCGATGAGCGCATACGATATTGCGCTTGACATCAGTGAAGGGCTGGCAAGGGCAGCATGTGCTGTGGAAATAGACGGCAAGGTGGAGGATTTGCGCACGGTTATCGATGCGGATTGCACCCTGCAGATTTTGACTGCTAACGACAAGGAGGGGCTGCAGGTGGTGCGCCATACGGCATCCCATGTGCTTGCGGAGGCGGTAAAAAGACTCTTTCCCGAAGCAAAGCTTGCCATCGGACCATCCATTGATACGGGCTATTACTATGATTTTGAGCATGAGCCTTTTTCCAGAGAGGATTTGGATAAGCTGGAAGCGGAGATGAAGAAAATCATAAAAGAGGGAAGAAAGCTGGAAAAGTTCACACTTCCCAGAGAAGAAGCAATCCGATTTATGGAAGAGAAGAACGAGCCTTACAAGGTAGAATTGATACGGGATTTGCCTGAGGACGCAGTCATTTCCTTTTATAGTCAGGGAGAGTTTGTGGATTTGTGCGCGGGACCGCATCTGATGAGCACGAAAGGAATCAAGGCGTTTAAGCTGACCTCTTCCTCCGGCGCTTATTGGAGAGGAAAGTCGGAAAACCCCATGCTGCAGAGGATTTACGGGACTGCTTTTAATAAGAAAGAAGAGCTGGAGGAGTACCTTGCCTATCTTGCAGATATCAAGAATAGGGACCACAACAAGCTGGGGCGCGAAATGGAGCTGTTTACCACAGTGGACGTTATCGGGCAGGGGCTGCCGCTTCTGATGCCGAAGGGTGCCAAGATGATACAGACTATGCAGCGGTGGATTGAGGATGAAGAGGAAAAGAGAGGTTACGTGAGAACCAAAACGCCGCTTATGGCAAAGAGCGATTTGTATAAAATTTCCGGACACTGGGACCATTATACGGATGGTATGTTTGTGTTGGGAGACGAGGAAAAGGACAAGGAAGTATTTGCCCTGCGTCCCATGACGTGTCCGTTCCAGTACTATGTTTATAAAGCAAGCCAGAAATCCTACAGGGATTTGCCCCTGCGCTATGGAGAGACTTCTACGTTGTTCCGTAATGAGGATTCCGGCGAGATGCACGGACTTACCCGTGTCCGTCAGTTCACCATATCCGAAGGTCATTTGATTGTGAGGCCGGATCAGATGGTACAGGAATTTAAAGACTGTATTGCCCTTGCGCGGTACTGCCTGAAAACGCTGGGCGTGGAGGAGGACGTGACCTACAGGCTTTCCAAGTGGGACCCTGCCAATCAGGATAAGTACATCGGCGAGGAGGCAGTCTGGGAGGAGACGGAGGGACACATCAGACAGATATTGCAGGAGCTTGAGATTCCTTTTTATGAGGCGGTCGGAGAAGCGGCTTTCTATGGTCCCAAGGTGGACATTCAGGCAAAGAACGTGTACGGCAAGGAAGACACCATGATTACGATTCAGTGGGATGCCCTGCTTGCAGAACAGTTTGATATGTACTACATCGACCAAAACGGTGAAAAGCAGCGCCCGTATATTATTCATAGAACCTCCATGGGCTGTTATGAGAGGACGCTGGCGTGGCTTGTGGAAAAATATGCCGGCAAGTTTCCGACCTGGCTCTGCCCCGAGCAGGTGCGCGTGCTTCCTATTTCCGAGAAGTATGCGGACTATGCGGCAAAGGTAACAAATATTTTGAAAGAAAACGGCATTCTGGCGACGGTGGATAACCGTTCGGAAAAAATCGGATACAAGATTCGGGAAACCAGACTGGCAAAAGTGCCTTATATGCTTGTAGTCGGACAGAAGGAGGAGGAAGAAAACCTTGTGTCTGTAAGAAGCCGTTTCCTTGGTGACGAAGGACAGAAAACGCTGGATGTATTTATCAAAGATATTCTGGAGGAAATCCGCACCAAGGCAATCCGCAAGGAAGAAGCGCAGGAAGAGAATAAATAGCCTGACGGTGAATAAACGCCGCATTTTACAGCCATACTAAGTCTGACGAATAAAAAAGGAGGACTTACTATGGCTGAATTATGCTGCAGTGTAGAAAATTGTACCTATAACAATCAGTGTTATTGCTGTAAAGGCGATATATGTGTCGGCGGGGAACGGGCGCACAAGGACGAGGATACCTGCTGTGAGAGCTTTGTACAGCGCAGAGAAGGCTCTTATACCAGTTCTCTGGAGCATCCAAGCCGCATCATCAGCATCGACTGTGAGGCGGCGGACTGTGTCTACAACGAGGACTATAAGTGCACGGCGGAGCATGTGGACATCAAGGGCTGCGGTGCCTGCGATTGTCGTGAGACCGCCTGCGGTACTTTTCGTGAGAGATAAAAACGGCATACAAAAGGTTGAAAGCGAAGAAAAATGAAATTATCTCTTGTTATTATACCCCTCTCTGGCATATAATGAGTTTGGAACTTGTTTCCTAAAATGATATCCAAAGAGGAGAGAGCTTATGAGATTTTTCATCGATACGGCAAACATTGAGGACATTAAGAAGGCAAATGATATGGGGGTTATCTGCGGCGTTACCACCAACCCTTCCCTGATAGCAAAGGAAGGACGCGTATTTGAAGAAGTGATTGCAGAGATTGCGTCCATCGTGGACGGGCCCATCAGCGGTGAGGTAAAGGCGACGACGGTGGACGCGGAAGGCATGATTGCAGAGGGACGCGCTATTGCGGCAATCCATCCCAATATGGTAGTCAAAATTCCTATGACGGTAGAAGGCTTAAAGGCGTGCAAGGTGCTGAGTGCAGAAGGGATTAAGACCAATGTTACCCTTATTTTTTCTGCAAATCAGGCGCTGCTTGCGGCAAGGGCGGGCGCAACCTATGTTTCCCCTTTCCTTGGCAGACTCGATGATATCAGTGTGAGAGGTGTGGATTTAATCCGTGAGATTTCCGATATCTTTGCAGTGACGGATTTGGATACACAGATTATTGCGGCAAGCATCCGCAACCCGATTCATGTTACGGATTGTGCGCTGGCAGGAGCGGATATTGCAACCGTACCTTACAGCGTAATCGTACAGATGACGAAGCATCCGCTGACCGATGCCGGAATTGAAAAGTTTCAGGCGGACTACAGGGCTGTTTTCGGAGAATAAAAGAAAATAGCAGGTAAAGCGCGGCGGGCATACGATATGCCCGCCGTAATTTATGGCAATAGAAGACTTGCAAAGCAAGGACTCTATTGTTGTATTTGGGGTGCGGAAGGAGATTTGGGCTGATAAAATATTTTGGCGGCAGGCAGCCTTGCGACTTTTATGTGGAATTAAGAGAAAAACTATGTTAAGATAAATAAAAAAGACAGGCAGCGCAGAAACGAGGAAAAACGGGAGAATGGAATTTTCGATAAGGGATTATGATAAATATAATGAAAGCGAAATATTGGATTTGTATCAGAGCGTGGGATGGACGAATTACACAAATAATCCGGATATGTTAAAAAACGCATATGCAAATTCCCTGAAGGTACTCGCCGCATATGCAAATGATACATTACTTGGCATTATAAGGGTGGTCGGAGACGCTATTCCATTGTTTATATTCAGGATATCATAGTCCTGCCAAAATATCAGCGTCAGGGGATAGGCACTGCGTTGCTGCGAGAGATTCTGAAAATGTATGAAGCGGTTTATCAAAAATCCCTGCTTACTGAGAATACGGAAAAGACAATCCGGTTTTATAAATCGACAGGGTTTGAAATGGACACGGATATTGATTGCAGGGCATTTATAAAAATGTATTAGGTTTTCCGGTCACAATTGAATGGATATAGGAGAAAAGGAATATGAAAAAAACGTTGCTATTTGTAATTTTACAGCAGTATGCAGATTGGGAGGCCGCTTATATAGCATCTGCCGTTTCTATGTTGGGGCAAGGGGAATACGAAATAAAAACCGTATCGCTATCAAAGGATTATGTACAATCCATAGGCGGATTTAAGGTACTGCCCGACTATGATGCGGCATCGGTTCCCGATGATTATGAAGCCCTTATTTTAATAGGCGGCATGACATGGAGAAGCGAAAATACACAAAAGATTAGGGAATTGGCGGAGGACTGCGTTCAAAAAGGAAAGGTTTTGGGCGGTATATGCGATGCTTCTGCTTTTCTGGGAACAGTCGGCGTTTTGAATGATGTCCTGCATACGAGCAACGATTTAAACGATTTGAAGCAATGGGCAGGTCAGGCATATACAGGCGAGGCAAAATATGTAGCCAGGCAAGCGGTTTGTGATAAAAATGTGATTACGGCTAATGGAACGGCGCCGATGGAATTTGCAAAAGAAATTTTGCTTGCTTTACATGTGGCGAGCGAAGAAAAGATTTTAGACTGGTATTATTTTCACAAATTAGGTTTTTATACGGCGCCTATGCCCAAAATGTAAATTCCCGTCTGGGGCCCAAGGGTATCAACATGCAAACATTTTGCTTTTTGCGTGTATTGCTGCTTTTGAAAGAATGGTTTGGTTTAGGAAGGATAGGGCTGAGAAAACAGCGTAGGGTAACGTATGGAAAAGCATTTGAGAAAAGCAACGGAAAGCGACCGTCATCATATTGCATTATGCATTGCGGAAGGATTTGAGAAGGATTTTTCTGTGTTATCTCCCGATAATAAAAAAATAGCAGCCGCTATCGCTTCCGGTTTGCAGATAGACAAATTTTTTGTATTGGAAATAGAAGGCGATATTGCAGGCGTAATTGCAATTTCCGATTGCTTCGGCAGAGCGGAAAAGGTGGATAAGCCGGCATATAGAAAGCATCTTGGTTTATTAAAAGGATTACTTGCAGGGATTGTTTTAAAGGAGGAATTTGAGGGGAAGCTTCACTATCCTGCCACTACGGGATACATAGAATTCGTTACCGTTCGAAAACCGTACAGGGGAAACGGGGCGGCGGCTTATATGTTAAAAGAAAGCATTGGATTAAGCATTTATGATGAGTTTGTCCTTGATGTTACCGATATTAACACAGAAGCCATTCACTGTTATACCCGTGCCGGCTTTCAGGAATTTAAACGAGTACCGGAGAAACATGCAAAGCAAAAAGGATTTCACGCTAAAATTTATATGCGCTATGTGAAAGAAGCATCCGCATAAAAATGTCTGTGTTTCATGAAATTTGAAAGATTATGGAAGTATTCTGAGAATAAGGAGAAGGATATGAAATTGATTATGCAGCCTACGGCGCTGACGTGCGGGCAGGCGTGTATTGCCATGATTGCGGGGAAAAGTGTGGAAGAAGTAATAAAAGATATGAAAACCGATGCCGCCACAAGCATCGGTCAGTTAATGGAGATACTTGATTTTTATGGTATCAAACATGCAGAAAGGAATAAGCGGATTTCGAAAAAGAATCCTGTTCCTTATGGGTACTCTATTTTAACCGTTCATATGAATGCGGGATACACACATTGGGTACTGCTTTATGATAATCAATATTTTGACCCTGAATTTGGTTTGATTGCGGGAGAATATACGCATGGAAGAATCACATCTTTTTTAGAGATATATGCTGACTAACAGATTCGGAAAGTCTGATAAGGGGCGTTTTGGATAAACGGCCGGAGGTTAAAAACGATCCGGCAATGGAAGAAAGGTGTTTCGTCCACAAAACAGGAGGGACTTTATGAGGATACGATTCAATCGAAGCAACAAGGCGAAGTGTCTTTTTATCATAATGACGGCGGCTGCTTTGGTGTGTTCCGGCTGCGGAAATCGGGGCAATGTTTCAGCAGTGGAGGAGGGAATGCAGTACATTGCATCCATGGATTACAGTGCGGCGCTGGATTCCTTTGCTGCGGCGGAAGCGAACGGAGAGGACGGCAGGCTGATTGCGCGGGGCAGGGGGATTGCCTGCATCGGTATGACCGATTATGAAGCGGCGGTAGAAAATCTGTTAATATGCCTTTCTATGAGTGACGGCATGATAACGGAGATGGATTATGATGTCAATTATTATCTGGCGGCGGCGTACCAGAAGCTTTCGCGGTTTCAGGAGGCGGAAGCGGTGTATGATGCCATTTTAGCGCTGAAACCGGGGGAGGCGGATGCCTATTATCTGCGTGGCAATGCCCGTCTTTCTCAGGGGCAGTTTCAGGCGGCAAAGGAGGATTTTGATGCGGCGCTAAAGCTGAATCCTTCGGATTTTTCCCGTCTGATACAGGTATATGAGGTGCTTGCGGCAAACGGCTACAGGGAACCGGGGCGCGAATATCTGGAGACGGCGCTGGCTGAGCGCTCGGCAAAAATGGGCGCTTTTGACAAGGGCTGCATCAATTATTACCTTGGAAATTACGAGCAGGCGCAGGTGCTTTTGGAGGAAGCAAAGAGCAGCGGTACGGCGGATGCCTATCTGTATCTTGGTATGTCCTATGAGGCAACGGGAGATTATAATTATGCGATTACCAATGTGTACACGGGATATTTGAATAAAAATGAAGGCAATGCGGAAATTTATAACCAGCTTGGTCTCTGCTACATGAAACAGGGCGACTATGCGCTGGCGCTTGAAGCGTTCCAGAATGCCATGCAGATTCCGGACAACGGAATGATACAAACCTTACAGTTTAACGAAATTATAGCGTATGAACATCTTGGCGAATATACGCAGGCGGCAGTTCTTTTGGACAACTATCTAAAAACGTACCCTGACGATGCGGTGGCGCAGCGAGAATATATTTTCCTTTCCACGCGGTAGTACGCAGGCAGCAGTTTTTGACAGCCGCAGTCCGCTTTATACCGGCTGGTAAAAAACGGTGTGTCGGACATGCAATAAAAAGTAAATCTTCGCCCCAAAAGCGGTTCGATAAAAACGAAATCATGTTAAAAATGTGCCTAAAATTCAAAATAGAATTTTAGGCACAACTTACATATACACTATATCACACTCTAAAATAAAAGTCTAGTAATATTTTATTTTTTTCCGTATACTCGAATAAGCGTGAGGGATAATATCCCCAACATTTGCGTCCGGAAGAAAAGTTTGCATGGGCGTTATCTTTGTCCCTTACTTCCACCGCAACACCTTACCCACCACAAGGAGGCTTCACCCCATGAGCAAAGAACAGCAGAAAGAACGCTACAACGAGTACCAACAGGAACATCAGCACTTCGACGAGTGCCGTGCTTTGATTTTGGAGAATACAGAAAAATATGAGGCAGAATTTGAGGAAAGGCACAAAAAGACGCAGGAGCTCTTCAAGGCGATGCAGGGCGGCGACGTGGAGCTGTACAATCAGATGATGACTAGCGCAAGTCTGGAAGAACATGCTGCCAATCAGCTTCGGAAAAACCGGGCGGCATATGACAATCCCTATTTTGGCAGAATCGACTATCTGGACAAGGAGATGGACAGGGAGGAGAAGGTTTATATCGGAAAGAACGGTATCTTTTGCAATAAGACGGATGTTGTGGTTGCAGACTGGCGTGCGCCGATTTCCAGCGTCTATTATGAGAATGAAATCGGGGACGGAAGCTACAGCCTGCCGGAAAAGGGAAAGGATGAAGGGATGGAAAGCCCGCAGATACCCATCTGCCTGCACTTAAAGAGAACCTATGATGTGGAGAAAGGGGTTTTAAAAGGATATTATGACAGTGACGTGGCGGCAAACGATGCACTCTTGGTGCAGTATCTCTCCAAAAATAAGGATGCGGTGCTGGGCGACATCATTGCTACCATACAGAAAGAGCAGAATGAGATTATCAGGGAATCCCCCTTTAAAAATATTCTGGTGCAGGGCGTTGCGGGAAGCGGTAAGACCACTGTGGCAATGCACCGGATTTCTTATATTCTTTATAATTACAAGGAACGCTTTACCTCCAATGAGTTCTGTATTATAGGCGGCAATGACCTATTGCTTTCCTATATTACAAGCGGGCTGCCGGAGCTTGACGTGACAGACGTCAAGCAGAAGCGTATGGATGCCATGTTGACCCACCTTCTGAAAAAGGAATGGACGAAGAGGCAGAAGCTGGTAGAGCCGCTGCCGGATGCGGCAGTCAGGAGCCGTATGGATTTTATGCTGCGGCTGGAGCTGTGGCTTTTGCGGCTGCGGGAGAAAAAGGTCTGCGCGAAAGAGCTGGCGGACAAGGAACTGGGCGTGGTGCTCAGCAAAAGCGGCATCGAGCGTCTCAGGGAGGAAAATCCGGAGTACAGTATTTACAGGCTGCTCGTCACATTGGACGAACGGGTAAAGACAAGGTTGAAATTTTTAACGCCTGAAGGCGAAAAGGATTACTTTTTGAAAAAATGCAGGGAGTATAAGAATTATTACAAAAATCAGGCGGTAGAAACAAGTATTTATGCACTATATCAGGAATTTTTAACAGATTATGTAAGGGAATTTCCACAGGCGGCAGACTTGGCGTTTCACGCAAAAAAGGCGGCTGCGGGTGAATATGATATTTATGATGTGGCGGCGATGGTGCTGATTTATTACCGCGTGAAGCAGAAGAAGGAAGACGAGGAATTCGGGCAGATTTTTATTGACGAGGCACAGGATTTTGGGGTTACGCTTTACTATGTACTGCGAAAGGTGCTGCCGGCGTGCTATTTTACCATTATGGGTGATGTGTCCCAGAATATCAATTATGAAACGGGTATGAACGATTGGGAGGACATGAGAAAGTGGGTGCTGACAGGGGCGCGGGATACCTTCAGGCTTTTAAGGAAGAGCTACCGTAACACCATAGAAATCTCTGCATATGCAGGTAAAATTCTGGAAAAGGCGTCTTTCGGACGGTATCGGATAGAGCCGGTCATCCGCCATGGAATTCCCGTGCAGGAGTACATGGAGGCGGACGAGGAGGCAATGTACAGGCACGCGCAGCAGATTGTGGAGACGGCGCGGAAGGAAGGATATGGCAGCATAGCCGTTATCTGCCGTGATGAGGATGAGGCTTCGTGGATTGGAAAGTGGCTTTTGGGTGTGGATATTCTTCCTGTCCGTATGACAAAGGGGCTGGAGTTTGATGTGGTTATATTGTGGAATCCGCCTGAGAAAGAGGCGCTTGCAGCGGCAAAAACAGCGAAGCTTTTGTACGTGGCTGCGACACGGGCACTGCATGAACTGCATATTTTGCGCATGTGAAAAGTTTGATACACAAGATATGGTATTTTGCGTTGACTTTCCCTCTGATAGGTGTTACACTGATGCTATCGTTTCGAAAGGGAGGGACTTAGGTGTTTCAAGTAATAAAAAGAGATGGAGAAAAGGTAGACTTTACACTGACTAAGATTAATGATGCGATTATGAAAGCGTTTCATGCCACACAGATGCAGTACAGCAATGATATTGTGGACTTGCTGGCGCTGCGTGTTTCGGCGGATTTTCAGAGTAAGGTGAAGGACAACGCCGTGCAGGTGGAGGACATTCAGGACAGTGTAGAGCGTGTGCTGGGGCAGGCAGGTTATGAGGAAGTCGCAAAGGCTTATATCCTGTACCGTAAACAGCGCGAAAAAATGCGCACCATGAAGTCCACCATTTTGGATTATAAGGATGTTGTCAACAGCTATGTAAAGGTTGAGGACTGGAGAGTGAAGGAGAATTCCACGGTGACATATTCCGTGGGAGGTCTGATTCTGAGCAATTCGGGAGCAGTTACAGCCAATTACTGGCTGTCTGAAATTTACGATCAGGAGATTGCCGATGCGCACCGCAATGCAGATATCCATATTCATGATTTGTCCATGCTGACAGGCTATTGCGCAGGCTGGTCCTTGAAACAGCTTATCAAAGAGGGATTGGGCGGTATCACCGGCAAGATTACCTCCGCCCCTGCGAAGCATTTATCCGTGCTCTGCAATCAGATGGTAAACTTTTTGGGCATTATGCAGAATGAATGGGCGGGAGCGCAGGCATTTTCGTCTTTTGATACCTATCTGGCGCCTTTTGTCAAGGCAGATAATTTGAGCTATGGTGAAGTAAAGAAATGTATCGAAGCGTTTATCTACGGCGTCAATACGCCGAGCCGCTGGGGTACGCAGGCTCCTTTTTCCAATATTACGCTGGACTGGACCGTGCCGGATGATTTGGCGGAGCTTCCTGCTATTGTGGGCGGACAGGAGATGGACTTTACATATAGGGACTGCAAAAAAGAGATGGAGATGGTAAACAAGGCGTTTATCGAGACCATGATTGAAGGGGATTCCAATGGGCGAGGTTTCCAGTATCCCATTCCTACCTATTCCATCACAAGGGATTTTGACTGGTCCGACAATGAAAATAACAGACTTTTATTTGAGATGACCGCAAAGTACGGTACGCCGTATTTTTCTAATTATATCAATTCGGACATGCAGCCCTCCGACGTGAGGAGCATGTGCTGCAGACTGCGTCTGGATTTGCGTGAGCTTCGGAAAAAGACGGGCGGCTTCTTCGGCTCGGGCGAGAGTACGGGAAGCGTCGGCGTGGTGACGATAAATATGCCGCGGATTGCGTACCTTTCTTCCAGCAAGGACGAGTTTTTTGCAAGGCTGAATCATATGATGGACGTGGCGGCGCGTTCTCTTAAAATCAAGAGAGGCGTTATCACGAAGCTTTTGGAGGAGGGGCTTTACCCTTATACCAAGCGCTATCTGGGCAGTTTTGAAAATCATTTTTCTACCATCGGGCTTATCGGCATGAATGAGGTGGGCTTAAATGCCAACTGGCTGAGAGCCGACATGACGGATAAAAGGACGCAGGAGTTTACCAAAGAGGTGTTAAACCATATGAGGGACCGGCTCTCTGACTATCAGGAGCAGTATGGCGATTTGTATAATCTGGAGGCGACGCCGGCAGAGAGCACCACGTACCGTCTTGCCAAGCATGACAAGAAGCGCTGGCCGGCAATCAAGACGGCGGGAAATCTGGGAGATACTCCTTATTATACCAATTCTTCCCACCTGCCGGTAGACTTTACCACGGATATTTTCGATGCACTGGATATTCAGGACGAGCTGCAGACCTTGTATACCTCGGGAACTGTGTTCCATGCATTCCTCGGGGAAAAGCTGCCTGACTGGAAGGCGGCTGCAAATTTGGTTAAGACCATTGCGGAAAATTATAAGCTGCCGTATTATACACTCTCGCCGACCTATTCTATTTGTAAAGAGCATGGGTATCTGGCGGGGGAGGTAAAGAAATGTCCTCACTGCGGACAGCGTACGGAAATCTACAGCCGTATCACCGGCTATTACAGACCTGTGCAGAACTGGAACGACGGCAAGCTGCAGGAATATGCCAACAGGACGGAATATGATGTTGCGAACTCCGTACTGAAGCGCCCTATGGGAGCGGTGGTGACGCTTTCTAACTATGCCGAGGACGTGGAAGTTTCTGTCAGGACACCGGAAAATATCAAGTACCTGTTTACAACCAAGACCTGTCCGAACTGTAAGGCGGCGAAGAAATACCTGCGTGGGGAGAGCTATGTGCTTATTGATGCGGAGGAAAATATGGAGCTGGCGCAGCGTTACGGTGTGATGCAGGCGCCGACGCTGGTAGTGGTAAACGGCAGCAATCACAAAAAATATGTGAATGTTTCCAATATAAAGAAGTATGCGGAGAGTATGGTGATGGTCTAAGAATTGGCTGTATGATGAGATAAAAAAGTTTTCACAAGGCAAAAATCGGTCAGAATTATCGGTTTTTGCCTTTTTGTGTGGGAAAGGCTTTTGCCGTAAATGAGGTAAGATACAGTTGGCAAAAGATAGCGGGAGTGCTACAATCATATCATTGACAGCTTCGTAAGCAATAACACGGTGTCTATTGTTTATGCGGTACGGCGTCAAGAGAAGAAAATGAGGAAGGCTGGCTGACGAGGCCAGAATAGCAGATGAAAAATAAAATGCAGGAAATTTCGGTATTCCGGATTACAATAGAGAGAGAGAAGCTGGCAAAGGATAAAAAAGGCATCTGCAGAATTTTTGAACTGTTGGAGGCACACAGGATTCCGTGCGAGTGCATTGCAATCAACATCGACTGGCTTGCCATCATCATCAGGGAGGCTGAGTATGGAAAGCTGAGCGGATTTCTTGTTTTGCTCAGGCAGGAAATGAACAGGGTGAATACCTTTATAGAAAAGGATATGACGCTGCTTTGTATGGTAGGGGAGCAGATAAGCAGCCGTGGCATAGGCATGATAACGAGCAGCCTGATTATGCAGGGGGTTGAGATTAAAATGCAGCGTTACCTGCAGTGCAGGGACAGGTTTATGATTTGTGTGGCTGCGGCTGCGGCAGTACGGGCAGAGCAGATTATCGCAGAGATTATGGACAGCGGGAGCGGGACGGAAAAGAGCGGCGCAGCGTCACGGTAATTTTGGCATCTTGAGATACAAAAGAAAGCGGGGAAGTTATTTTGCAGAAGGAACGGATTGCATATTTTGATTTGATTCGCGTTATAGCGGGAATTTTGGTGGTTATGGTGCATGTTTCGGCGCAGCAGATTGAAAGTCTGGAGGTAGAGGGCACGGCGTTTGCCATTACCAACGCTTTTAACTGCCTTGCCTTTTCGGGGGTGGCGCTTTTTGTCATGATAAGCGGCGCACTTGCCCTGCGTCCGGAGAGGGAAATGGATTTGCAAACGCTGCTTTTGCGCAGGACGCTGCGTTTTTTTGTCCTGTATTATATCTGGAAGGCTTTCTATCAGGTGGTTGCCATGCTGGAAAAGGGGGAAAGCCTTACGGTTGCCGCCGTTAAGAATGATGTGGTTCTGGCACTGGTTCAGAAGAGGGGGTATTATCACCTTTGGTTTCTTCCCATGATTGCCATACTCTATATGGCGGTGCCGCTTGTAAAAAAGAGCTTTGCAGAAAAGAAATTGTGCCGGTACTTTTTGATTGTGTTCTTTGTGACGGCTCTTTTTGTGCCGACGCTGCTTCACTATGAATTTAAATTTAAATATCTATTGGTGGATTTTTTTACCTCCAACGATTTTTATCTGTTCGGCGGATATCTGGGATATTTTGTGCTGGGGCATTACCTGCACAACTGGCGTGGGGAAATAACGGTGAAAAAGCGTGCGCTGCTCTATGTGACGGGCGCGCTTTGCTTTCTTGCGGCATGTATTTTGGGAACGCTTGACTCGCGTGCTGTGGGAGCGTTTTCCAGCCATATGAACACGCCCTTTGCCGCGACCACCTTTTTTACCGCCGCCGCTCTTTTTGTGGCGGGGCAGTCTGCCGAAGGGAAAATCACTTCTTCGGCAAAGACGGAAAAAATATTTTCCTTTTTGGCAGGCACTGTGTTCGGCGTCTATCTTCTGCATCCGTTGGCACTTCTGCTTTGGAAGAGCGCCGGTCTTACGACTTCTCTGTGCACGCCGCTTTTGTCTATTCCGCTTCTGACGGTCTGTACGGCTGTTCTGTCGGGGCTGGCAACGGCGCTTTTGCTCAAAATACCGGTTTTGAGGAGGCTTGTATAATACGCGCAGGAATCCGGATGCCGCGCTTTGCGGTGGCGGATTCCTGCGCCGTCAAGTCATAGCCCGCCCCGAATGGAGGGAAGATAGCGGAGTGAAACCGGAAGACTGTGGTTGAGCCCGCGGATTTCATCAAGAAAAGTCTTGACAGGTTCTTTTTCTTTCAGGTACACAAGGTACTGCAGCTCACAAAAAGCATCCGCACCGTTTATTTCGACTTTCACAAGCCGGAAAGATTTGGTATATCTGGAAAAAACGCTGTCAAAAAGAGTCTCATACGCCGTATCTGCAGGCACAAAAACCGTAAGCAGCCTTGCGCTTTCCTTTTTGCCGGAAAAGGGAAGTGTCTGTACAAGGAGAATGGCGGCGCCTATGGCGATAAGCAGCAGTCCGGCGACGCCGATGCAGCCTAAGCCTGTGGCGAGTCCGATGGACATGGCAAGGAAAAGACTGGTGATTTCTCTGGAGTTGCCTTCCGCAGAGCGGAACCGAATCAGGCTGAAAGCGCCCAGTACCGCAACGCCCGTCCCCAAATTGCCGTTCACCAGCATAATCACCGCCTGCACAATGGCGGGAAGAATAATTAACGTCAGAATAAAGTTTTTGCTATAGCTGTTTTTGTACATGTGCAGCAGCGCAACCAGCCCCCCAAAGACGAGAGAGGCGGCAGTGCACAGCATAAAGTCGGGCAGCCCGATATCGAGAATAGACAGAGTAAAAAAATAATTTGTCATGTGTGCGGCTTCCTTTCTTGCAGACATAGAATCAGGAGGTGAAAAGTCCTGATGTCGTGACAATAGTATAAAATAAAAAGGAGGCGTGCGCAACCAAAACAGCCGTCAAATTGTAACATGCAGCTTGGCGGCTGTTTTATGTATGTCTTAAAATAAAAAAGGAAATAGACTGCAACCTTTTTGCCTGTACGGGGGTATTATGTATAGATGTACCATTTGGAACCGGCAGGCAGAGCACGGTCGTTTGAGGCAGAATTGCAGGATTATTTCTGCTTTCCGTGTTGGCAGGCGGCATAGCGGTTGTAAGAAGAATACGAAAGAGAACGGTAAAATACTGGTGGCTGATACCCTGCGTTATGGTGTATTCCATTGCCGCAGTATGCAATACCTTTATTGCCGGCATTGCCTATGACGACCCCGCAGACCCCAATTACGGGATATATAAAGGCTGGGCGCTGCGGGATTTTATTTTAAACGATTTGAAGGTGCTGGTAATAGGGCTGTTTCTTGCGGCATTGCTCTGTTTGGTTTTGAGAAGAAAAAAAGCGGAAACAACAAGCAGAAGGGCAGTCCGGATTGTTTTGGCGGTCTTGTCGGCTGGGGCGGTGGTCTTTATTTTGTTTGCTATCACATTTTCTGCCGGAAAGAGAAAAGAGGGTGAAATCATTCTTCCCCAACAAGAAAAGGAGGGCCGGCGATTGTGGTGGAGGGCTTTGCGCTTACCTTTCCTGCAGATGTTGGATAGTGCGGAGGGGTGACAAACAAATACAAATAAGAAAGGGACTTCCTCAATCCTTAAAAGGCTATGACAGTAACGGTTATAGTCTTTTTTCATGCGGTAATTACTGTATGAAATGAACTCCTATTCCCACAAGCGGAGAAATACCTGTCAATGATATTCCGCAATTCAATCTCCCGACAATCAACGAAAGAAAACCATATATCAGCACCGAAACCAATCAATCATATCAATCCATATCACAGGAGGGCAAAGACCATGAATAAAAAGCAGGAACAACAGATTTTGGACTATTACAGTACCGCCGACAAATATATCCGTAGCAAGACACACTCCAATGTGCATCAGACGGTATTTACCAAAGAAAACGATAAATACCAGTGGCTTGTGTTGGAGCAGAAAAGCCAGTGTGAAGTCGAGGTAAGGC
>ERZ779622.649-NODE-649-length-18602-cov-5.368901_pt1 | contig 18602 bp, 16 predicted proteins | sample MGYA00514188_ERZ779622 | MGnify/ENA primary metagenome ERZ779622 (study PRJEB29562, sample SAMEA4376702) | mouse gut metagenome | isolation source: Cecum | study: EMG produced TPA metagenomics assembly of the A DSS colitis mouse model was used to assess the...
GACATCCACTTTATCTTTGATCCCCATTCGGATCTGTTCCATCTGAAGCCAGTTGAACTCCGGATTAGAATAAAGTGATACATCCAGACCGTCTTCCTTTCCCAGAAGAATTTCCTGATGCTGTTCAGCCATATATTCCGAATTTTCTCTTATCGTATACGCGGCGTTTTTGGGGGAAAGCCGATCCGTACTCATGCGAAATACCATCCTTTTATTTTTTAAATATAGACTTCAATATTATACTATATTCGAAAATAAAAGTCTACTGGTACATTGAAAAAATGCAGTGGTCACGGCTGCTTAAACGATCTTGCAACAGCCGTCGCATCCTCCAGAATTTCCAGTACTTTTATAGCTTCCTCATCCTTTATACATTTTTCGGCTCCCTGTTCGATCGCCGCCGCCAGATTGTCATAGATCCTCTCATAGTGCGCGCAGCCCACCTGCACCTTTTCCTCTCTCTTCTCCCCGTTTTCATCCATATAGACCAGCGTGCCCCATCTGTCCTCGGACGCAGGATCCGTATTGATGACATGGCGTCCCACAATCTTTTTCTTTCCTGAATTGTGGACCGCCGGCGGCAACGCGAGGCTCCCCCTTGTCCCGTGCACCGCAAATCTGGGGTAATCGATCAATACGCACATGCTGGTATTGACCGTCGCCTTGCTGTTCCCGTAATAAAATTCCAGATCGTAATAGTCGTCCGCCATACCCGGATGGTGGATACTGCGCACGTCAAAGTGCGTCCGGTCCGGTATGCCAAATATACTGATCACCTGATCGATAGTATGCACCCCAAGATTGTACAGCGTGCCAAAATAATCATACCATCCGTTCCCCCTGAAATAATCGTAGTGACTCTCAAACTTCACCATATCTCCCAACTTTCCGCTCTCAAGCACTTCCTTCACCGCGAGGACATCCGCATCAAACCGTCGGTTCTGGTTTGGCATACAGATCAGTCCCTTTTCCCGAGCCAGCGCAAAAACTTCCTCCGCCTCCTTCGCCGTGGGCGCGAAGGGTTTCTCGATCAGCGCATGTTTTCCCGCGTTCAGGATCTGCTTTGCATACGGCACATGAAAAGCATCCGGAGCGCAGACCACCACCAGATTCACTTCCGGATCTCCCAGGATCCTCTCCATATCCGTCGTAAAAACAATCTCCGGATAAAACGGCTCATATGCCGCGTTCTGCGCAATATCCTCCTCGCGGCGGTACACATATTTTACTCTGATATCTTCCCTTTTTTCCACATACGGTATATGATATTCCCTTGCGCTGACGCCGAATCCGATGTAAGCTGCTGTAAGCATATCTCCTCCCCCTATTCTTTTACACAGTTTATGATTATTTATTTTATCACAGAAAAAGGATCCCCATCAACGCAAAAAATTGCCGTAATCCCGGCAAAAGTCAGAATTACGGCAATCTTCTATAAAATCCCTGCGGCGCTCATGAGCATCCCAAAAGGTATCAAAACAGAAAAATATGTGGTGTAATATCTTTTAATCATCAATAGAAATTTGGAGTAGACACAGTGAATCTCAAGAGTAACAAACCCTTATACCTGCAGGTGGAATCAGATATCAGAAATGCGATCACTTTAAAAAAATATAAACCGGGAGAAAAATTGCCTACGGAAACCGAACTGAGCAATCAGTATCAGGTCAGCAAGATCACAATAAGGAAGGCAATGGAAAAACTGTCCGACGACGGACTTGTCCAGAAGGTTCAGGGAAAGGGAACTTTCATTTCCTATCAGAAAGAGAAATATCATCTGAATAAGACGAGAGGATTTAATGATACTCTATCCGGCTATGGGCCTATCGCAAGCCGCAGGATACTGCAGGAGGATTATGCCATCGTTCCGGCTACCTCCACCCTTGAGATCAACGGAATCATCGCTACAAACAATCTGGCCGATCTCTTAAAATGCAATATCGGCGACCCGCTGTTCCATATCGAGAAAACAGGTTATCAGGCAAGCGGCGTCCCCATCCATTATTCTGTCACGACGCTGCGCTGCGACAGAGCCACCTACGTCGTTACTATAAATGACATGATTAGCATGGATGAACGAATCAACTGATTTTTTTATTATCCTTGACAGATATATCTTTTTGCTCTATAATATTATCAACTTGATATTATCTAATTAATATTATCATACAAGGAAAAAGACACCCCACACAAAAACATACCACAGGAGGAAAATCCATGAGCCATATTTACAACTTACCCGACCTGAAAAAAGCCTATAACGCCGGAGAAAAATTCAAATTCCTGTTTTTCTGGGGCCACACCCCGTCAGCGGACGGCCGCGTCAGCGAGACCTGCCTGAGTCAGTGGTGGATGTGCCGTTTTCAGGCGGACGGCGTGGAATACAGTTGTGCCGAGCAGTTTATGATGGCGGAAAAGGCGCGAATGTTCGGAGACCAGGAAATGCTTGCCGAAATTATGAAGGCCTCCCATCCGAAAGAGATGAAAGCTTACGGCCGCGCTGTAGCGAACTTTGACAGGGAGACCTGGGACAATGCCTGCTATGGGATCGTCAAAAAGGGAAACTATTCCAAGTTCTCCCAGAACCCGGAGCTTCTCGATTTTCTGCTCAGCACGAAAAACCGGATACTCGTGGAAGCCAGCCCCAGAGACCGGATCTGGGGAATCGGCATGGGAAAAGCCAACCCGGATGCCCTGTGTCCGCTCAAATGGCGGGGCACTAATCTGCTCGGCTTTGCGCTGACGGAAGTGCGGGATCAACTGTTGCAGGAAACAAGATAGATAATAATCCCAGCCTACCGTCAGGTATATTGATCATAAAAATAGTAAAGAAGAAAGGAATAACACCACTATGGATAACAAATTACAAAAAGCATCCATACCACGCACGGACAAAAACGGCATGACGGAAGAACAGTTTTTAGCCTCCTACAAGCCGGGGGATTATGAGCGCCCGTCCGTCGCCGCCGATATGGTGATCTTCACCGTGACCGACGCGGAGGAGGAAAATTACCGGAAACTGGCGAAAAAAGACCTGCCCGTCCTGCTGATCCGCAGGGGCGGGCACCCCTATCTGGCCTGCTGGGCTCTGCCGGGAGGCTTTGTCCGCCCCACGGAGACGACGGAACAGGCGGCGGCCAGAGAACTCAGGGAGGAGACCGGTGTCTCCGAGGTCTATCTGGAACAGCTCTACACATTCAGCGAACCGGACAGGGATCCCAGAACCCGGGTTATGAGCTGCTCCTATATGGCTCTGATCGACAGCAGCAGAGTACAGGTGAAGGCGGGTGACGACGCCGATCAGGCTGCATGGTTTCAGGCGTCCTTCCGTCAAAAAGAACAAAACGGCAGGCGGGAGCTGTGGGAACTCACCCTGTCCCACGAGGATATCTTCCTGCGGGCTCTGCTGGAAAAAGAAACCGGAAGGCCTTTCACGGAAAGCATCATTTCAGACTCCGGTTCGCTCGCTTTCGACCATGCCCGCATTCTGGCATATGCCTTTGAGCGCCTCAGAGGAAAGCTGAATTATACCGATCTGGCCCTCCACCTGATGCCCGAATATTTCACCCTGACCCAGCTCCAGCAGGTCTACGAAATAGTGCTGGATAAGGAACTGCCGGCTGCAGCTTTCCGCAGAAAAGCGGCTCCTCTGGTAGCGGAGACGGAAAATTACACGGAGAACGAAGGACACCGTCCCTCCCGGCTCTACAGAAAAAATCAGGAGGATACAAATTAACACTCCACACAAAACCGCAGCCCCCGTGAAGACTGCGGTTACACATCTGTGTTTTTAATTCCACTTTATTTTCAATACGATCTTCCGGTATGTTCCGGGACCGTCCAGCTCTCTGCAGGGCATATGTCCGTCGTGGGGCAGCACTACATAGAACATCCCCTTCTCGATGCGCGCCGGCTGCCCGCCCGCCTCGTAAAAGGCAGCGTCTTTCTCATCGCTGTAAGGCTCGGTTTCCTTCAAATCCTTGATGTCCGCATAGTAAACCGTCTCCCCGCCGTCCAGCATGATCTGCACATCGATATATTTCTGATGCGCCTCTATCCGTCCGTCCTCTCGCGGTTTTGTCTCACCCTCCTGCACCATCGCGAACACCTCACCCGCCGGGAGTCTGCCGCATTCATATCTGCCTGCCGGCTTATCGGAAAGGCTCAGGGCAAAATCCACCGCCTCCCGAAAATGCTCCGCAAGACCGTTATAGTTCTCTATTCTGTCCGTTCTGTCAATAATCATATTCTGCCTCCGCTATCCCGCATATCCCATCAGCATCTTCGGAAGGAACAGTACGACCTCCGGGAAATAGGTAATGACGACAAGCACGATCAGCATCGTCACAAGAGGTCCTATAATTTCCTTTATCACGTCCTTCAGAGGCGTCCCCGAGATACCGCTTGTGATAAACAGCAGCATTCCGAAAGGCGGTGTGGAAAGACCGATCATCATGTTAAAGATAACGACCAGACCAAAGTGTACCAGATCGATCCCGAATGCCTTTGCGATCGGAAGAAGGATCGGTATAAACACAACCTGAATGACCGAAGTATCGATAAACATACCGAGGATCAGTATGGAGATATTCACGATCAGCAAAAAGATATATTTGTTGTCGGTAAAGCCTGTGATCCAGTTTGCTACCGTGGTCGCCAGCTGTTCCTTTGCAACGATGTAGGATATTGTCGTCGCCGCGCCGATCATGATGGAAGTCGTTCCGGTAGCCTTCACGGTATCCACCAGCACCTTCTTGAATCCTTCCCATTTCAGCACGCGATACCCGAAGATCGCAACGATAAGCGCATACAGACCTGCCACAGCGCCGGCCTCCGTCGGAGTCATTACGCCGGTATAAATACCGACCAACAGAATGACCGGTGTCAGAATAGCCGGAATCGCATTCAGTGTGTACTTCAAAAATGCCATGAGTTTCACTTTCTCGCTGACCGGATAGTTTCTCTTATGCGCCACAAACATAATATATGCCATCAGCGCTACAGCCAGAAGAACGCCGGGCACCATGCCGCCCATAAACAGCGCGCCCACCGATGCGCCGGAGAGCATGGAATAGATTACCATCGGAATGCTCGGCGGGAAGATCGGGCCGATCGTGGCGGAGGCCGCCGTGATGGCGCAGCTGAAGCCGTCGTCATAGCCCTCGTCTCTCATCGCGTCGATCTCCATCTTTCCCAGTCCGCTGGCATCCGCGATGGCGGAGCCTGTCATACCGGAGAATACCAGGGAGGCCAGCACGTTCACATGACCCAAACCGCCCTTGAAGCGCCCCACAAATCCCATGGCGAAACCAAATACTTTCTCCGTCACCTTACCGCTGTTCATGACGTTCGCCGCAAAGATAAACAGCGGCACCGCGATGATCGTGTAGTTGGTATAGAATGTTTTCAATGTCTGCTGCGCCACCATCTTTGTGCTGTCGCCACTGATTATAAAATAAAATGCGCATGCGGTCATCATGCCCATGGGAATCGGCATCCGCAGGATAAAAATCAATACAAAAATCAATAGAAATACGATTAACGCCGTACTCAGATTCATCTCTTCACTGCCTCCTTCCCATTCTCTGTCTCCTGAATCGCAGCCTTCTCAATTGCTTCCTGCGTCTCATTTTTCGTCTCATCCAGCATCTTCTTCACCGCCTCTTCTCCCCCGATGCCGGTAAACACTTTGATCTCCAGCCACATATCGCTGAGGATATAGAGCAGAATAATGATCATAAAAGGGATAAACGGAAGGTAAACAATATTCAAACCGATCTTAAAAATACTTGTCTCCTGGATCTTCATCTGTGAAATCATCTTACAGGAAGGAACAAACATCACAACAAACGCCACCGCCATGAGCAGATTCCCGAGGAAACCGCAGACTGCTTTTCCCTTCACCGGAAGTTTGTCATAGAAAAGAGTAAAGGTAACGTGGGATCTGTCCCGATACGCATAGCAGGCTCCCAGCACAACCATCCACAGATAGCCCATAACCGTCACTTCATACGCCCACTGCATAGGGTTCTTGAATACATATCTGGCTATGATCTGGACGACAAATACAGCGAACATGATCAGGAATGCCGCGATCGGTATGTACAGTTCCACGCAATCCCGAATAAACTTCCCAACTTTTTTCAACCCGTCCATTTGAAACTCCTTTCTCCAAAATTCTTTTTTAAAATCCCCGCACTCCGGACCGTGTCCAAGACCGCACCATTGTCCGAAATGCGGGGCATCAAAGTTTCAAACTGTTACTTTACAAATTCCTTGCCGATCTCTGCCACCTTGTCATACATATCCATATCCCAGTCTTTCGAGATATCATTGTTCAGATAGTAGTCCAGCACATGCTCCTGGAATGCCGGGATGTCGGCGTCATAGACGGAAAGTCCCTGCTCCTCGAAGAATGCAACCAACTCACTCTCTTTCTGGAGATTTGTACTGTCACAGTAATCTCTTCCTGCCTCGATACCCTGTCGAACAATGTCCTTCTGAGCGTCCGTCAGAGAAGCCCACTTATCGTTGTTGATCGCCGGCCATACGGAGTCAACCAGGTGATTGGTGATAGTGATGGATTTCTGTACCTCATAGAACTTCGCGCTCTCCACGGAGCCGAGAGGGTTATCCTGTCCGTCAACCGTTCCTGTCTGCAGAGCCAGATACAGCTCGGAGAAAGAAATGGGAGTCGGGTTTGCGCCCAGCGCTTCGCCGAGGAACAGCCACGCTTCGGAGTTCGGCATTCTGAGGTTCACGCCCTTTAAGTCGTCGGGAGTCTTAACCGCTTTGTCCTCGGAGAGAGAGATCTCTCTGGATCCCAGATACCATGCGCCGAGGGGAAGAAGTCCCTGCTCGTCGGAAACCTTCTGGAATACTTCCTGTCCTACTTCACCGTTCAGAGTCGTGGTCATGTGGTCATAGCTGTTGAACAGATAACCCGCCGTAAACATGGACACCCACGGAGAACCTGTCGTCAGCCAGGATGCGCTTGTCAGAGTCATATCCGCGTCGCCCATAACGACCGCTGCAACTTCCTCCTCCTGTGAGAAAAGCTGTGCGTCCGTGTAAACTTCTACGGAGATGTTTCCGCCGGACAACTCTTCCACTTTCTCTTTGAACTTCTGCATCGCCTGCGCGTGAGTATCCGTGGAGACAGCTGTCAATGTCACCGTCAGAGTTACCGGATCACCGAGATCCCCTGCATCCGCAGCGGGCGCCTCTTCTTCTGCCGCCGGCTCCTCAGCGGATGCATCTTCCTCCGCCGGAGCTTCCGTCTCAGCCGGCGCCGCGGGTTCTTCGCTCTGTGAGCCGCAGCCTGCAAGCAGGGATACCGCCATCACAGAGGCAAGTAATGTTGCTAATACTTTCTTTTTCATACTTCCTTTTCCTCCTGAATTTTTTTGGAATGATTTTTTACATCTATTACAACATCATAGCGATGTTGGAACCTCTTGTTTTCCGTCAAGATAATTCTTGACATTTCCGCGCGAATACATCAGATGGTCATACATGGCCTCCTCCGCTTTCACCGGGTCATGCCGCTTTAACGCCTCCAGTATATTCGCGTGTCTCGTGATAGCATCCTCGATACCGCCCCGAAGAAAAATTCCTATCCCGATCATTTTGATAAATATGTTCTTCATCGCCTGCACCATGATCTCCAGCAGCGGATTTCCCGCTATGCGCGCTATGGCGACGTGAAATTCAAAGTCCAGCTCCCGACGCTCCTCGATCGTCAGACTTCGATCTTTTAATTTTTCCAGCAGCTGTCCCAATTCATCTATCTCATCGGATGTGATGACTGACGCCGCCTTTTTGCAGGCTGCCACTTCGAGTATAATACGCATGTCATAGATGTCCTTGTAATCCATATTGTCTATGACGATCATACGGCCGATGACGTCCGACAGATTCGCTTCATCCGGCTTCGTAATATAGGAACCCGTACCGTTCCTGGGTTCCACCAGACCTCTCTCTTTCAAAAGCTTCAGCGCCTCGCGTATCACATTTCTGCTGACGCCGAACTCGTCGGCCAGTTCCTGTTCCGACGGCAGTTTCTCCTGCTCATCAAAGTCATGAGAGAGAATTCTCTCCTCGAGCATACCTGCGATCTGTTCATAAAGATTTACTCTGGAAGATGCAGTTTCTTCTTTCGGCCGCCTCATAACCTATTTCCTTTCCATCAAACCGTTCACAAATTCCATCGTCGCCCGGCATCCCGCACTGATGTAGCTGATATCGTCGCCGCATCCCATGAACGATACTCCTTTGTCCAGCCAGTACTCTATGGCCTCCCTGTCTCCGGCTCCCAGCGAAACGCCGAACGGACGCCCCATCTCTGTGCAGATCCGAACTACTTCCTCGCAGAGCGCTCTCACCTCCGGATGCTTTGTATCTCCGAGATGTCCGATGGACGCCGACAGATCGTTGGGACCCACCAGAGGAAAATCGATTCCTTCCACCTCCAGAATCTCCCTCAAATTATGTACCGCATCCACATGTTCGATCTGGACGATGCGGAGAAAGCCTTTTTCCGGGCAATCCAGGTACTCTTCATTCGGTACGGCCCCGTATTTGTTCGCTCTTCTGGGTCCGAATCCGCGCACTCCCTTTGGCGGATACATGCAGGCCGCCACCGCCTCCTTCGCCTCCTTTGCCGTACATACCATGGGGAATATGATGCCGTCCGGCCCCATCTCCAACACCGGTTTCACGAGAACCTGATCGTTCCAGGGCACGCGCACGATCGATGCGGTATCCGCCGCTGCGGCCGCCATGATATGTCCGAGGGTACTTCCCTTGTCAAACGCAGAATGTTCTCCGTCGATCCAGACAAACTCAAAACCATGCAGGCCCAGAGCTTCCGTAATGGACGGATCCAGATAAAACGTGTGAGCGCCTATCACCGTCTCCCCGCGTTTCATTTTCTCACGTATCTGCTGCGCTTTGCACATAGTCTCCATAAGCTTTCCCCTCTTTATTTGCAGTAAGTCTCGTACGTCCTGTTGCAGAGCCGGTCCATCATCCGCACTTCCTCTTTCCATGTCTCGAAGAGAAGGGAATCATCCTGCACGCGGCATTTTGTTGTGATCGGAAGACCTTCGATCTCTCTCAGGTGCCACTTTGCATTCACCGGATAGAGCTGCCGTTCGATCAGGGAAGCCGCCATCAGCACTTCCTGCACACAGTCCGCAGCCGGCTTATCATTGTAGTGTTCGCAGAGCCATACCCATAGTTCCGGGTGGAAATTCGCCATGATTCCGCTGTAACCCGCCGCTCCGTCCCGGATCGATTCCAGTGCCGTCGTCGCGTTCGCGTTGTAAAGTTTCAGATTGGTGCCCTCGATCGCTTTCAGTTTCTCGCGGATATCCGCCGCAACACAGCAGGTATCTTTCAGGAAATAAAACCGGTTCGTCTTCGCGATCTCCGTGATCACCGGTATCGACAGCAGTCTCTTGTAAGGCCGCGGGCACTCGTACACGCCCAGTTTGATCTCCGGATCGATCATAGCCTCCAGCTTATGATAATTTTCGATCCACACCTCATCGCTCTCGTCTTCCTTCGCCAGACGGTTCGTCAGAAGAATTACCGCATCGACTCCCGTCTTCCACATTGTGTTGATATCTTTCGCCTGATCTTCCAGAGAATCGGAAGTATGTCCGCTGGCAACCACCGGCACCCTGCCCGCCGCCGCGCTCACCGTGATCTCCGCGATGCGCATTCTCTCCTCAAAATTCATCTCATGGATCTCGCTGGACTGACAAGCCGCAAAAAGGCCTTTCACACCGCTCTCGATATACCAGTCCACAAGAGCCCTGAGTCCGTTCTCGTCGATGTGCCCATCCTCTGTAAAGGGAGTCAGCATAACCGGCCATACTCCGCCCGGGAAATTGTTTTTTGGATACTCCATCTCTTTTACCCTCCCATTCTTTCTATTTTTTGTACAGTTTTACCTGTACTACAGGCAGCTGTACTACAGGTATACTAGCACGGTTTTGCACCTGTTGTCTATTAGCATAATTTTACAAAATATTCTTATCTATTTTATGCATATTTAACTATCAGCCGCACAAACTGTTGACTTTTCCCAAATAAAATGCTATTTTTATGTTGGTTGACATATATGGATTTTGTTGGAAAGTGACCAATGAGGGCTTGACCAACTCTACCTGCTTTTGAAAAAGGGAACGCAGATAGGGTTGGTTTGTTTTTTTAAGGGGATGGGGATATTGTGGATCAAAAAGGTTATTAATAATAATATGCTCTGCGTTGTCGAGAAAAAAGGACAGGAGATGATCGTGACCGGAAAGGGCATCGGTTTCAAGCGCAGGATCGGCGAACCTCTGGATCCTTCCCTGATCGAAAAATGCTACCGCATGGAGGGCAGGGCGGAACAGCGGAAGCTCCGAGAGCTGGTGGAACAGATCCCGCCGGAGCATCTGAAACTGACGCAGGATCTGGTCGAATACATTATAAGCCAGCTTTCCCTGCCGTTAAATGAGTCTCTGCTCATCACGCTGGCAGACCACATCAACTTTGCCATCAAGCGCAAGCAGGAAGGCCTGGAATTTCATAATCCCATGGAGGGGGAGATCATGTGCTATTATCCCTCCGAATACCGACTCGCGCAGCACTGTCTGAAGGTGATCCGGCAGGAGACCCATGTGGATCTGAGCGACAGCGAAGCCGCCTTTATCACGCTGCACATCGTCAACGCAGAATTGAATACGGAGATGAGCATGATGTATGACATCACGAAGCTCATCGAGGACACGATGGCGATCGTGGAGTGTTACTATCAGAAAACCTTCGACCGGGAATCCCTGGATTTCGGCAGGTTTGTCGTCCATCTGCGCTTTTTCGCGCAGCGCCTCTTTCAGGATAAAGCGCTCGGCAAAGAGGAGACCGAGGAGGACGCCTCCTTCCGCCGGATGATCGCATACAGCTGTAAAAAGCACTACCAGTGCGCTCTGTGCATAGCCGATTATGTCCGAAACGCTCAGCAGAAAGAACTCACCGAAGAAGAGCTTACCTATTTGACCATTCATCTCAAACGGATCAATACTGGCCAAAGCCAGTAAAAATAACAAGGAGGTACTCTCATGAAAGACAAAATTTTTGGCGTTTTGCAGCGTGTGGGCAGATCCTTCATGCTCCCCATCGCACTGCTGCCCGTAGCCGGGCTGCTGCTGGGTATCGGCAGTTCCTTCACCAACCAGACCATGCTGGAAACCTACAACCTGACCGGTGTGATCTATGAGGGCGGCACTCTCTACACCGTCCTGGATATTATGAACCAGTGCGGCAGCGCCGTGTTCAACAACCTCGCCCTTCTCTTCGCCATGGGCGTAGCCATCGGTATGGCAAAGAAAGAAAAGGAAGTGGCGGCGCTCTCCGGCGCCATAGCTTACCTGGTCATGAACACCGCGATCTCTGCCATGATCACTGCAAGAGGCGGCGTGGAAGCCATGGCTCCCAATTCCACCACTTCCATGCTGGGCATCACAACACTCCAGATGGGCGTTTTCGGCGGTATCATCGTAGGTCTGGGCGTTGCTGCCCTCCACAACAAATTTTACAAGGCGCAGCTCCCTCAGGTGTTGTCCTTCTTCGGCGGCACCCGTTTTGTTCCGATCGTCTCCACAGCCGTGTTCCTCGTTGTTGGAATTGCCATGTTCTATATCTGGCCTGTTGTCCAGACCGGCATCGCGGCGCTGGGAAATCTGGTGATCCGCTCCGGTTACGCCGGCACCTGGATCTACGGAATCCTGGAGCGCGCTCTGATCCCCTTTGGCCTGCACCATGTATTTTATATCCCTTTCTGGCAGACCTCGGTGGGCGGCACTGCCATCATCGACGGCGTGACTGTCCAGGGCGCACAGAATATCTTCTTCGCGGAGCTGGCATCCAAATCCACGGAAGTGTTCTCCGTCTCCGCCACCCGTTTCATGTCGGGAAAATTTCCGTTCATGATTTTTGGACTGCCGGGCGCGGCGCTTGCCATGTACCGGACGGCACGTCCCGAAAAGCGGAAAGCCGCAGGAGGACTTTTAATCTCCGCGGCGCTCACCGCCATGCTCACAGGCATCACAGAACCTCTGGAATTTACGTTCCTGTTCATCGCTCCCGCGATGTACGCGGTTCACTGTGTCTACGCCGGACTCTCCTACATGCTGATGCATATTTTTAACGTTGGCGTGGGCATGACCTTCTCCGGCGGTCTGATCGACCTGACGCTCTTCGGCGTCCTGCAGGGGAACGCGAAGACGCACTGGATCTGGAGCGTTCTGGTGGGTATCGTCTACTTTGTCGTCTACGACCTGACTTTCCACTTACTGATCGTAAAGATGGACCTGAAGACGCCTGGGCGGGAAGCGGACGACGAAGAGACCAAACTCTTTACCCGCTCCGATTTTAAGGCAAAGACCGGCGTAGGACCAGACGGCTCGTCTTCCGTCTCCTCCTCGGATCCTGTCTCCGCCATGATCCTGCGCGGGCTCGGCGGCCTCACCAACGTCTCCGACGTGGACTGCTGCGCTACCCGCCTTCGTGTCACCGTGACGGATCCGGATAAGATCTCCGACGCTCTGCTTAAGCAGTCCGGCGCTTCCGGTGTCATCCACAAGGGCAACGGCGTACAGGTCGTCTACGGTCCCCAGGTTGCCGTGATCAAATCCAATCTGGTCGATTTCATGGACACTCCCGAAGCGGCCGCGCCGGATCTCTCCTCCTCCGCAAAGACGGCTCCCGCCCCCCAAAAGGAGGCGAAACAGAAGCCCTCTTCCGCAAAGCAGGACATCATACTAAACGCCCACATGAACGGCGTCGTGGTGCCTATGGCGGAGGTGCAGGATGATGTTTTCGCAAACTGTATTCTGGGTGACGGCGTCGCTATTGAGCCCTCCGAGGGAAAACTTTTTGCCCCCGCGGACGGCGTGATCAACAATATCTTTGACACAAAACATGCCATCGGCATCCAGGCGGAGGACGGTGTGGAAATCCTTCTGCACATCGGCATCAATACCGTTCAGCTTGGCGGCAAACACTTTGAGGTCCACGTAAATGCCGACCAGACCGTAAAAAGGGGCGATCTGCTCGTATCCTTTGATATGGACGCCATCCGGGAAGCCGGATATCTCTGCACTACGCCGATGATCGTCTGCAACACGGACGACTACCAGAGCATCACAACTCTCTCATCCGGCGAAATCAAAGCTGGAAGAGGGCTTCTGGAAATTAAAGCGTAACCACTTGACTTTCTTCCGTAAACTTAATATACTGTTTTGAAAGCCTTAATTCCCCGCCTGCACGGCGGGGGATTTTTTCGCAGTTGAACCATACGGGAGAGAGATCACATGAGAAAATTCAGGGAAAAATACTTCGGAGACGCAGCGTTTTACAGGATGGTGTTCGCTGTCGCCATACCTATCATGATCCAGAACGGCATCACGAATTTTGTGAACCTGCTGGACAATATTATGATCGGCCAGATCGGCACCGAATCCATGACCGGCGTCTCCATCGTCAACCAAATACTGTTCGTCTACAATCTCTGCGTCTTCGGAGCGGTCTCCGGCGCCGGGATTTTTACCGCGCAGTATTACGGTCAGAATAACACGGACGGCATACGGCACACATTTCGCTTCAAGATGCTCGCCGTCGCGGCGATCACGCTCCTGACCGTCCTGCTATGTCTCTTTCAGGGACGGTACCTGATCAATCTTTATCTGACAGGCGAGGGCAGTGCCGCAAGCATAGACGCCTCGCTTGCAAGCGGGCTGGAATACATGGTCCTGATGCTGACGGGGCTTCCCTTTTTCATGATCACTCAGGTGTACGGCAGCACCTTAAAAGAGTGCGGCCAGACACTCCTGCCCATGAAGTCGGGCGTCGTGGCGATCTGCATCAACCTGCTGTTCAACTATCTGCTGATCTACGGGAAATTCGGCTTTCCAATGCTGGGCGTGAAAGGCGCGGCGATCGCCACCGTCCTCTCCCGCGTGATCGAGGCGGCTATCATTGTCTTCGCCACCCACAAGGACACGGAGAAAAATCCCTTTGTCGTCGGACTGTACCGCAGCCTTGCCGTCCCCGCCGATATCACAAAGAGGATCGCCGTGAAAGGAACTCCGCTGCTGCTGAACGAGACGCTCTGGGCCGCCGGCATGGCTACCCTTGCAGCCTGCTACTCCCTGAAAGGTCTCAACGTTGTCGCCGCCCTCAATATCTCCAACACCATATGCAACCTGTTCCACATCTCCTTCGTCGCCATGGGGGAGGCGGTCGCGATCATCATCGGACAGATCCTCGGAATGGGAGATATGAAGCGCGCCAGGGAGACCGACACGAAGATCATCGTCTTCGCTGTCCTTCTGTGCACCTGCGTGGCGGTGGTGATGTTTGTCACAGCGCCGCTCTTCCCGGACTTCTATAACACCACGGAGAACATCAAACAACTCGCCGCAAAGCTGATCATGATCTCGGCGCTGTTTGTCCCACAGCACGCGCTGTTGAACAGCCTTTACTTTACGCTGCGCTCCGGCGGCAAAACCATGATCGCCTTCTTTTTCGACAGCGTGTTCATCTGGTGCGTCAGCGTGGTCTTCGCCTTCGCCCTGGCAAAACTTACGACGCTGCCTATTTTATGGATCTATTTCCTCGTCCAGCTGGCGGACGCCATCAAGGCGATGATCGGACTTATCTTTGTGAAAAAGGGCGTGTGGCTGCAGAATATCGTAGAGTGACGGCAAACGCCTTTCGCCGTCACTCTCTGCCGTTCATAAATTGTTCATATTTCATTTAAAAAAGCTTCACTGGAAAATCATTTTTCGGACAATTTTGCGTATTATACTGTGTCTATAAGATCACAGCTGGAACTCAAAAGGGTTCTGAAGTGATCTCCCGGCAAAGACATCATCATAATCATTTTAATAACTTTTTCATAATAAGTGCCAGGTAAGGGTAATCTTACCTGGCATCCTCCTTTTCAATACCCTCTTCACCATAAATTCATATGCCGGTTGATTCAGCAGGAAATTCAAGGTAAAATAATACTAAAAAGTTTACAGTGGAGGTAAAGTTATGCTGTACCATTATACCGATTTTGCGGCTTTTGATGGGATTATCCGCTGCGCGGAGCTGAGGCTGAATAACATCCTGAATATGAACGATGCCTCCGAGATGAGATTTTTTATGAACGGGATATGCCGCGCCGTTATGGAAAGATTGCTCTCAAACGGTGAGGATAAGAAAAGCCGTGTGATGGAAAAGTTTTTTCAGAAGGAGCTGGAAGAGGAATTTCGGTATTCGGCCTATGCGGCCTGTTTCTCAAAATACAGGGACGACGCCGCGCAGTGGGAGCGCTACGGGCATCTGGGGCAGGGCGTCTGTATCGCCTTCCACGAAAGTCTGATGCAGAAGATGACAGGCGGCGCCGTATCCCTGCAGACAGTGTATTACCAGAAAGATATGCGGGAGCACCGGCTTGTGGACGAGTTTTATCAGTTGATGATCAAAGAGAAGTCGTTTTCGGAAATACAGCCGCAGCTGCATGAGGTCATGAACGAAGCATGGATACAGTCGGCCGCCTTCAAGCATCCCTCTTTTGCAAGAGAGAAAGAGCGCAGACTGGTCATCTCTCCCTTTATATTGAACGAGTTTGCCGTGGAACCCAGATATCATGTGTCACCGGGCAGAATCAAAAAATACTATCCGCTCGATTTAAACAGAATGTGCGGCCGATTAGGGCTCCATATGTCGGAGCTGATCGGGGAGATCATTATCGGTCCCACATCCTCCCAGTCGAAACCGATTTTGCAGGATTACCTGATCGACTGCGGGATGAACGCCCTGAAAGACAAGATCAGTATGTCGGACTGTCCGCTCAGGAAGCCGACATCCTGACGAATGCAGAAACAAAAAAGCGTTCTTCTGCGTTCACAAACTGTTCACATTTAATTCAAAGAAACTTAATTTGAAAATCATTTTTTAGACAAATCTGAAGTCTATACTAAGTACATAAGATAACAACAGGAACTTAACAAAATTCCTGAAGTGATCTTCCTGACAGAGACATTATCGTAATAAATTCAAATAACTTTTTCATAATAAATGCCAAGTAAGGGAAACCTTGCTTGGCATCCTCCCTTTTCAGTGACATATTTTCCCGCATCATTTCATATAATTCTATTAATTCTATAGCTGCCGCATTTTTATGCAAAAAGCTTGCATTTTCTCCCCTTTACTGCTAAACTCATACTTGTCATCCGTTCACAAAGGCGTGGACCCGAAGAAATGACGCTTATTTTTTATACATTTCTACACAAAGATAATCTTCGGATTATCTGTTTTTATTTATGGAGGGATTTATCTATGTTAAAAGCACTTACCAACCTGAATGACGCTCTCAAGCCTGCGGTTGAGGCGATCACCGACATCAACGGCATCGTCAACGGATTTGTCTGGGGAACCTTTGGCATCGGACTCTTACTTCTGGCAGGCATTCTGATGACGTTTATCAACAGAGGCTTTCAGTTCACCCACATCGGGCACTGGATTAAAAACACGATCGGCGCGATCTTTGCAGACAAACATGTCACAAAGCACACGGGGAAGGAAGACAAATCCATCTCCCAGTTTCAAAGTCTCTGCACCGCGCTGGCAGCGACGATCGGCACCGGCAATATCGTAGGTATCGCCACCGCCATCATCTCCGGCGGCCCCGGCGCGATCTTCTGGATGTGGGTCATGGCGATCTTCGGTATGATGACAAACTACTCCGAGAATGTACTCGGCATCTACTACCGCCGCAAAAACGCAAAGGGGGAATGGTCCGGCGGCGCGATGTACTACCTGAGAGACGGACTCGGTTCCAAAAAAGGCTGCAAACAGATCGGCATGATCCTGGCAGTGCTGTTCAGCTGTTTCTGTCTGCTGGCGAGCTTCGGCATCGGCAACATGAGCCAGGTAAACTCCATCGCCGGCAATATGAAGTCCGCTTTCGACATTCCCACCTGGATCACAGGCGTCTGCATCGTTATCCTCTCTGCCTTCGTCATTCTGGGCGGTTTAAAGAGGGTTGCCGCAGTTACGGAAAAACTGGTCCCTGTTATGGCTGTCCTTTATATCATCGGCGCTGTTATTATCTGTATCGCAAATATTGATCAGTTTGCTGCCGTCTTTGGCTCCATATTCAAAGGCGCTTTCGCCATGAAAGCAGCGGGCGGCGGCATCATCGGCTACGGAGTCAGCAGAGCGATCACATGGGGCTTTAAGAGAGGCGCCTTCTCCAACGAAGCAGGCCTCGGCTCCTCCGTTATGGTACATTCCAGCTCCAACGTGAAAGAGCCCGTCCGCCAGGGTATGTGGGGAATCTTTGAAGTGTTTGCGGATACCATCGTGGTCTGCACGCTGACCGCTTTCTGCATTCTATCCTCCGGTCTTGTGGATTTGGAGACCGGGCAGATGCTGACCGATATAGAAGGTTCCGGTCTGGTAGGGCAGGCGTTCGCCGGCGTCTTCGGATCTGTCGGCCCGAAATTTATCGCCATCGCCATTTTACTGTTCGCCTACTCCACCGTCCTCGGCTGGAGCCATTACGGCACGAAAGCCTTTGAGTTCCTCTTCGGCACAAAAGCGACCGTCGTCTACAAAGCCGTCTTTGTCATCATGGCATACTTCGGCTGCACGATGAGCCTGGGGCTGGCGTGGGACCTCTCCGACACCTTCAACGGCCTGATGATGATCCCCAACCTGATCGGTGTGCTGGCTCTCTCCGGCACCGTCGGAAAGATCACATCCAACTACATACGCAGAACCTTCCACGGTTCCAAAGAGGAGCCCATGTACTCCGCCTTCGCGGATATCCAGAGGGAACAGCTAAAAAAATAAACCCATAAGAAAAAGCGGCTTTCAGGCCGCTTTTTCCATATCTTTTTGTTTAAGCTTTTCCGTTGCATCCCAGAACGTCGATCAGTTTATGGCGAACCATCTCCTTGATGTTAGCGCGAGCGGGTTTCAGATACTCACGGGGATCAAACTTATCCGGATGCTCCGCGAAGAACTGACGGATCGTACCTGTCATAGCGAGACGGAGATCGGAGTCGATGTTGATCTTACATACCGCGGAACGAGCGGCTTCACGAAGCTGATCTTCAGGAATACCGATAGCGCCGGGCATTGCTCCTCCGAACTTATTGATCATCTCAACATATTCCTGCGGAACGGAAGAAGAACCGTGGAGCACGATAGGGAATCCGGGGATCATCTTTTCGCACTCATGCAGAACGTCGAAACGAAGCTGAGGTTTTGTGCCGGGTTTGAACTTGTATGCGCCGTGGCTTGTACCGATCGCGATAGCAAGGGAGTCACAGCCTGTCTTCTCAACGAACTCCGCCACTTCCTCAGGATGTGTGTAGGAAGAATCTTCCGCAGATACCTTCACGTCGTCTTCCACACCTGCCAGGGTGCCAAGCTCAGCTTCCACCACTACGCCGTGCTCATGCGCATATTCTACTACCTTCTTTGTGATCTCGATGTTCTCAGCAAAAGGCTTGGAAGAAGCATCGATCATAACGGAAGTAAATCCGCCATCGATG
>ERZ779622.653-NODE-653-length-18500-cov-5.312605_pt1 | contig 18500 bp, 20 predicted proteins | sample MGYA00514188_ERZ779622 | MGnify/ENA primary metagenome ERZ779622 (study PRJEB29562, sample SAMEA4376702) | mouse gut metagenome | isolation source: Cecum | study: EMG produced TPA metagenomics assembly of the A DSS colitis mouse model was used to assess the...
TTTTATTCCTGTACGGTATCGAATTTTGAACAGTATGTGCTCGCCCGTTTCATCAGGGAGGGTTATTTCGAGAAACATATCAACCGCATGCGGAACTATTATCACGAAAAGAGGGATCTTCTGTTAAAACAGATAGCCGGCAGCAGGCTCTCGGAATGCTGTACGATCTCCGAGGAAGATGCGGGATTGCATTTCCTGATGAGGGTGGCGACCTGTCTTTCCGATGAAGAAATATGCGAAGCTCTCGAGAGAGAGGGCGTCAGAGTCTTCTCGACAGCGCAGTATTATGCAGATTCTGAGGGAAAAAAAGATCATATTTTTGTGATGAATTATTCCTCGCTGGAAGAAGAAAACGTGGAAAAGGTCATTCGGATCCTGGAGAAGGTGCTTGTGGAGGGGGAGGGAATTTGTAAAAAAAAGTTGCAATATTGAGTAAATAGACGAAAGAAAGCTATATTCTTTTTTTGAAAAATATGCTATGATTAAAAGGCACTGCGGAGGTGGCGGCTATGGGTTCAAAGCGGCATAAGCGGAAAGTCGGCTACACGATCATGATCGTGTCCGATTCCGTGGAAAAAAACCAGAAAAAATTTCATATCAATACCGGAATTTTGTCCATTGTGGCATTTGTGCTTCTGGTGGTTGTGATCTGCTATGCGGAATATACGACGATATTGATGCATGGGGCGACGGAGCGCAGTGAGGTCTATGCCGGGCAGATCGCAGGTTTGCAGAAGGAGAACGAACAGCTGACACTCGAAAAAGAGGCGCTTGAAAAGCAGGTGGCGAACTTAAATCAGACGCTGAGCCAGAAGGAAGTGCAGGTACAGATGCAGGAAGAAAGTCTGCAGGCGGAGGAGGAAGAAGAAAACATGCCCAGAGGATTCCCGGTGAGCGGCGCCGCTCAGATCAAGGAGGCGGGGGATGAGGCGGACACCGGACTGCAGGCGAAGGAGGAGTGGAGAGAGGTTGTTTTTACCGCGGCGGCGGGGACGAACGTTATCTCTTCCGGAGCAGGCACCGTGGCGGGAGTCGCGGCCGCGACGCAGGAGGAAGCCGCAGGCATCAGTATCGACCACGGCAACGGTTATGTCAGCAACTACCGCAATATGGGAGTGCCGAAAGTGGAAGTCGGCGGTACGGTGGAACAGGGCACCGTACTGTTTGAAATAGAAGAAAATAATATGGATATCGGATACAGCGTTACAAAGGACGAAGAATTTCTGGATCCGATGGACATTATGGAAATCAAAGGATAAGGAGGCAAGGACTGTGTTAAAGAAATCAACAGAACAGACAAATACGAAGATCAGCAGTATCGTCGGCGCTGATATGGTGGTGGAAGGAAATATCAGAGCGAGAGAAACGGTGCGGATCGAGGGAAGCATTACCGGCAATGTGGAGACCGAAGGGGCGCTCATTATCAGCGCGACCGGTAAAGTGAAGGGAAATATCAAAGGCAGCAGCGTTGTGGTAGGCGGTGTGCTGGAGGGAGATCTCTCATCCACCGGAAAGACCGAAGTGATATCCACGGGCAAAGTGATCGGCAATATGCGCACAAAGAGTCTGATCGTGGACGAAAATGCAGTATTCCAGGGGCAGTGCATTATGAATACAGATGAGGTGTTTGCGCTGCCGGAATCGGAGGTTATGCAGCTCGAGGATAAGAAGGACAACAAAAAGATGAGATGACAAAAAGCGAGAAAAGATGTAACAGTTCAGTCTCCGGCTGGACTGTTACATAAAACTGTTTTTTCAAATTTATTCTGAGAAATTTCAACTGTGCGCATCGCACGATCGGCGGTTTCTGCCGGAATTACCAAATCATTTTACAAAATCATATATATTTTTATACCGTTTGACATTTTTAGGGAAAGTCAGCAAAATAAAAGTATAAAAAAGAAACTGGACGCATGGCTGACGCTGCTTTCTTTTGACGAACCGGAGAAGATTATAGCGCTGGTTGAAAAGTATCCGAAGTTTCGGAAAATATATGAAGAGGGCTGTGAGATATGCCGGAACCCAGAGAGGGTGATGGAAATGTTCTCGAAAGAATTGTATGAGCTGGATAAGAATACGGTGCAGTATATGATTGATGAGATGCAGGATACGATAGATGCCCAGAAAGAAATGATCAATAAGATGGAGCAAGAGAAAGAAAAGATATTGAAAGAAAATGAAGAAGCGCAGAGAAAGAATCTGGCTCAAATGCAGATGGAGCGCGAAAATGCGATCATAGGAACAATAAATCTTCTTCGGACGATGAATGTGCCGGAAGAGGAGATTATCCAACAGGTCTGCGGTCTGCATAGGATCGATGAGGAGCAGGCAGAGAAATATTATCTAAAGCTTTTGCATACTTGTTGCAATTAATACCAATGGTGCAATACAGATAATGCCAATATACCAATAAAAAAGACATCCGGAATCAGCCGAATGTCTTTTTTATTCCCACGAGTAATGAGAAAGTTAAAAGGAAGATTAAGAAAAAGACTTTGTGCGCGGATATTAATCGCAGGGAATCCAGTCCCCGATCCACTCGCCGGTGGAGAAATTGTATAGCCGGCGGTATTTTTTGCCATTAATTTCTGATACTACCCATTCAATAACAGGAGCATGGGGCTGAATGGTTTCCCCGCCGGAAGGCATCACTTGAGTTGGGACATGGACATTCTGTGCAAATACAGAGGAAGCAGGGCACAACAACAATATTGTAAGGCAAGAAATAGTACAGATAAATTTGAGCATTTTTATTTTTTTCATTTTAATCATCTCCTTCTTTTTGGGAAATTGGAATATCAGGATTTAAATATTCAATGGATTCCAGTGTGAAATATAATTCACCAAGATAGTATATTTCATATACATCTCCGCATTGAATAATGTAAGAGTTATCTTTATTAAAAACGATGCCGGAGACAGCTTCTGGCAACGCATACGGCTCCAATGTAAAGGAAGTAAATCCCCATAAAAGAACCAACAGAGCTATCAGTGCAATCCTTTCTTTTGCCGGCTTAATCGGCCGAAACTCTTTGATCAGGCAGATCCGCCTGTCCAGCGCTTTTCCCTCATGAGTATTAAAGCTGAGGGTAAACGGAATCGGACCATTACTGATATTTTTGGCAGTGCTTAAAAGGCACTGCATGTATGCTGCTTTTTCTTCGAGTGAGAAAGAAGCCGTCAGCTGTCTATCGTTTCCCAGCTCGATTAGTTCAAAGATCCTGCGCCGTAGCAGATAGAACAGAGGATTCCACCAGTAGACGGAACAGAGGATGTCGGCCGCAAATTTAACGGGGACATCATGGCGTATACAGTGCAGCAGCTCATGTTCCAGAATCATTCGGTATTCCGTATCGCTAAACTGGTATGTCGGTAAAAGAATTACCGGATTTTTGATGCCTGCCGCCAGAGGACTGATATTCAAATCCGTTCTGACTATCTTTATATGCTTTGCAGACGGATATTTTTTATACAGTTCCCACATAATATTTGTAATCGCTTCCTCCTTGCAATCGGGAAGACGTCTGATCGTCCTCTGCATCCGGATGTAGAGCAAAAGTTTTTTCAAGATTAGAATCAGTGCGGTAAGTATCCATAGAAAGAACAAAAACCAGGAAATTTTTACAGAAAAGTTTCCAATTGCAAGAGGATATTTCAGCATGTCCCGTATGGGAGGAAGGACTCTGCTGACCCGTATCGTTTGGGAAAAAGAAAATTCCAGTGGGATCAGCGCACGTATCATAATGGCGATACAGCACAGTGCAAGCAAGCGGCCTCTCAGATTCCTCAGGAAGATCCTCTTTTTTAACAGCGGAAGCAGGATCATCAGAAGAATCGAGAGAGACAAATTGATCGTGAGTATGGTCATCAAAGATATTCTCAAGGGAGTTTATCCTTTCTCTGTTCTTTTGTATTCCTGTATAAAAGTTTCCAGATCACGGAAAAGTGCCGCATTCTCGTCGGAATTGTTGGCCTGTACCAAAGCGCTGAGCATAGCCTTGACATCTGCTTTACGGAACAGTCTGCGCAGCTCGCTGTTCGTATAATCTTCTCTGCTGATATCAGCGAGGAAGGTGCGGGCATACTTGGTATTCGCCGAGACAAATTTCTCAATATGGACCAGTTCTTTTTTCAGCAGACGGGGCATCACCTGTGCAACGCAGGCGACTGTCAGCTTCGGGTCATCAGAGAGTTCGGATATTTCATGTATCGTCAGATCCTGTGCACTGCTCCAGAGGACATCCATGACTTTGTACTCCCGGTTGGTCAACTTGATAGGTCCGTTTTTCAATATCATCACCTCCTGTCTCTTTTTAAATTTTACATATAAAATATAGTACTGTCAAGCGATTTATATCTTATTATAGATAAAAAGGTAATAATTTAAGTAGTGATATTGTTGATAATATTATTATTTGTTGACAAGAAATAAAATTAAAAATATAATTTCTGATAGAGTTTGATAAAATACGATCTGTTAATGGATCATGGAAGGTATACGAGTGAAAAAAACAATCAGAGTCCTGTTATACGGAGCCGGGCTGACCGCCCTGCTGGTCCTGTGCATTATCACAGGAATGTACATGGAGCGAAAACGGAAAGAAGATAAGGAGATGCGGAAAGAGCATGTGTCGGACATTGCTGTCGTAAACATGGATGACGGCATAGTGGTCGGGGAGTCGAGGATCAATTACGCCAGCCAGCTCATGGATTTTCCCGGGGACAATTTTATCGTGACCGGCCTGAATGATGCCAGAGCCGGGATCGAGAACGGCACCTACGCCGCCTGCATCGTCATACCGGAAACCTTCTCGGCGTCGGTCACTTCGCTGGAGAGAGAACCGCGGAAGGTCGTGCTGAACTATCAGTACAACCTCCGACTGGACGAGGAATCGGGACTGCAGGCGGTGAACGATGTGAACGCTTTTATCACCATGCTGAATTCCAACACCGCCTACATGTATATGGATGCCATCATGGCGCAGTACCATCGGGTGCAGGATGACTCTTCCACGATCCTCTCCAACGACAACACGGAACTGGAACTGCTCGCCGGCATCGATGCGGCGAGACTGATCGCCATGGCGGAGCCTGTGGAGGAGATCATCGTCGAGCGCGATATAGAGCCGGTGGAACTGGACGCTTACCGAAACCTGAACAGTTCCCTGATGGAGGCGCTGTACGCCGACTATGCGGATGCGGTGCAGGAGGGGAAGAACGACTTTGCGGTCCTGAAGGAGACAAATGCCGAGGCGGAGACGGTGATAGATGATTTTCAGGACCCGGATGGCCTACGACAACCGGGGGAACGTGACGCAGATCATCACTGCGCTGAGGGATAAGATATCCCTCACTTATGACGCGGAGAATCATCCGCTCCGCATCAAGATCAACGGGAAGGAGAAGCAGAAAAACTGCTTTGACGGAAAGGGGCATCTCCTGGAGACGGCAGACGCCCTGGGCCGGAAGACAACCTTTACCTACAACGGCGCGGGACTTCCGGAGGCCGTGACAGCGCCCGACGGGAGCGCAGTGCGCCTGGCGTATGACGGGAAAGGCAACATCATCCGGATAACGGACGAGGCAGCCGGGGAGACCGGCTACTCCTACGATGGCTTAAACCGCGTTGTCCGGGTGACGGACCCGAACGGGAACCGGACGGAGCTGACCTACGATGAGGCGGACAACGTCCTGACCCTGACGAATGCGGCGGGGGATGTGCGTCGTTTTTCGTATAATGAGAGCAATAAGGTGACGGAAATAAGGGACTTTGACGGCAGCGTGGTGAAGAGGACCTACAACGCGTTAAACCGCCCGGAAGAGATCACCGACCAGCTGGGGCGGGTGACGAAGCTTTCGTATGACGCCATGTGGAACATTTCCCGCGTCACCCTGCCGGACGGGGCGGTGACAGTGTACCGCTACGATGGGAACAACCGTCTGGAGAGCGTGGAGGACGCCGCCGGGAATACGGTAAGCTATCGTTATGACGGGGCCGGAAACCGTGTCAGCGAAAAAGACCAGCTGGGAAATGCCGCCCGGTTCTCCTACGACGCGCTGGGGAGGCTTATCCTCGTGCAGGGAGAGGAGGGGCTTCGGATGTCCTACGCCTACGACGCGGAGGGGCATGTGACGGAGGCGGAGGACGCCCTGGGAAACAAAGTTTTCTTAGAGTACGACGAAGCCGGACAGCTGGTAAGGGAGAACGATACGGCGGGAGCCTGCCGCTCTTACACCTATACCCCGCTTGGAAAGACCGGGAGCGTCACGGACGAGGCGGGACGGAAGGTACAGTATACGTACCTGCCCGGCGGGCGGCTCTCGGCGGTGCGGCGCAGCGATGGGACAGAAGAGAGCTATACCTATGACGCCGCCGGGAACGTGAAGACCCATACGGACCGGAACGGCTTTGTGACCTCCTATGAGTACGACTGCCTCGGGCGCATCACCCGCATCAGCGGGAGCGGCGGGGAGCGGAAGGAGTACGCTTACGACGCAGCGGGGAACGTGACGAAGGTGACGGATGCGTACGGCCATGCTACCTGCTACGAGTATTCCCTGACGGGACAGCTGACGAAAGTGACCGACGCGCTGGGAAACGAGACGGAGTATCTCTACGATCCCTGCGACCGCCTGACGGAGATTAGGCAGTACGGGGAGGAGACAGGGAAAGACAAAGACCTGCTCCGGGCGGAGGAACGGAACCGGGAAAGCCGCGTCTGCCATGTGACCCGCTACCAGAGGAACCTGCTGGGGCAGGTGGAGACCATAACGGACGCGCTGGGGCAGACGGAGCGCTATACCTACGACGCGAAAGGCCAGCTCATCGAAAAGCTGGACAAAGAGGGATATCTCACAAAATACGGCTACACGGCCCAGGGGGATGTGAACCGCATCGCCTATGCGGACGGACGGGAGGTAAAACTCTCCTACAACCCGCTCAGACAGTTAGAAGAGATGGAGGACTGGCTGGGCATCACGAGGATCGAGAACGATGCCGCCGGGAGGGCGCTGAAAGTGCAGTATCCCGATGGAAAGGAAGTCTCTTATACCTATGGGAAGAGCGGGGAGCGGACCGGCGTCACCTACCCGGACGGGAAGAGGGCGGAGTACCTCTACGATGGGGAATTAAGGCTCTACGGGTTACGGGACAGAAACGGGACCATCACCTACGGCTACGATGAAAAGGGAAGGCTTGCGCGGAAGAGTTTTCCCAACGGAATGGAGACCACCTATGCGTATAACGGAGCAGGGCTCCTCTCGGAGCTGCTCCACCGGGACAAGGAGGGGATTTTAGACCGCTACCGATATCAGTATGACTTGACGGGAAACAAGACTGCCATCGAGAAGCAGAGGAGGGGGCTCCCGGAGGAGAGTGGACTCTACGCCTACGGGTACGATGCGCTGGGAAGGTTAAACAGCGTCGCGAAGGACGGGCAGGATGTCCGAAGCTATGAGTATGACGCTTTCGGCAACCGGAGCCTGCTGAGGGAGGGAAGTCAGGAGACGTCCTATGTTTACAATGCCCTGAACCAGCTGATAAGCCGGGCGGATGCCGTGAACGAGGAAACCTACGCGTATGACAGGCGGGGAAATCTGAGCTGTATTCTGGAGAATGGGGCGTTAAAGAACCGCTATACTTATGGTGCCATCAATCGGTTAGAGCAGGCGGAGAACGGAGAGGGGGAAGCGGCTTCCTATACGTATAACGGCCTGGGGCACCGGGTGGGGAGGATGACCGGGCCGGAGACGAAGATACAGTACACCATCGACCTGACGAAAAGCTATCATAACCTTCTGCAGAAAGAGGAAGGTGAAAATACCCAGATGTTCCTGTGGGATGGGAACGCCGTGGGGATGTGGGAAGAGGCTAGGAAAAATGCCGGAGTGTTCACAGGAAGCGGACAAAACGGAGCCGTATATGGGGCGGCGTTCTGCTATTATCTCCAGGATGAACTGGGTAGCCCGATCCGCCTGATAAATGAGAGTGGGGAGCCGGAAGAAAGTTATGGGTATGATGAATTCGGGCAGGATCTATATGGGAACCAAGGGATGGTGCAACCCTTCGGTTATACAGGATATCAGGCGGACTGGACAGCGGGGACTTACTATGCCCAAGCGAGGGAATACAGGGCGGAGCTGGGAAGATTTGGTGCGGTAGATATCATTAAGGGGGCGGCGACAGCGCCGTACACTCTGAATGAGTATGGGTATTGTTGGGGTAATCCTATAATATTTGTGGATTTAGATGGCAGGTCTCCCTCACTGAGCGATATTGCCAAAAAAGCAGTAACGTCTAATAAAGGTGCCATAGATAAAGCGGTAATAACGTTCAGAAATGGTGCGGCGGAGATAAAGGGAGCAGCAGATGAATTTTATAACGAACATAAAAAAGAAATAGATACGACAGTAAAAGTTGTATTCACACTGGCGGCGGTTGCGGCAGTTGTCATAGGGGCAGTGGCTATTGCAGCAGCGGCGGCAGGTGCGGCGGGCTTGGCTGCCGCTGCTGCAGTAAGCATGGGTGGAGGTATTCTATTAGGCGGCGCAGTAGGCGGGGTGACAGGAGGATTTTCTAATATGATGACAGGAGGAAGTTTTCTGAATGGCTTTTGCGGCGGAAGTGTAAACGGCAGTATTTCAACGGCAGGTATGGCTTTAGGGCACCCATTTATGGGAAATTTGATTGGAGGTTTTATTGGAAACGAAATAACAGAAAATTTTAACAATATGGATATTGATGATTCACAGGAGAAAAAAAGCCAAATAGACATTTTCTTGACATCAAGATTTGTAGGATTTAATCAGGGAATAACCAGTTTGGGGCCATTGGCATTATTAGGAAAAGGGGCAGGAGCGTCAAATTTAACATCACAGTACATAGCTAAATCTTTTGCACAGAACTTAATTTTTTGGGGTTCTATAAATAGTTACATACTTGCTGATGGAATATTGAAATCTATAGAAAATAAAAAGAATGAAGAAGCAGAATGTATAGAATAGCAGGAGGGAATGATATGGATTTTATTGTAAGTTTTAGATTTTGGTACAATACAATTATAGGGAATATATCTATATGTTTATTATTGTATTTTTGTAACAGAGCGTTTGGGACGATCAGAGACAGAAAGAAAATAGTAGAAGTCGTTTTTTTTGCGGTACTATCAATAGTATTTGGGATATTTGTGGACAGAATTGGCCCAAGAGAAATGAGTATTCCAAGAATTTTGTCGATGAGATATGAGGAAATGGAAGGAACCGTGCAGGGTTATCGTGAAGGAGATTCTCTTATAGGTGACACGGTAGATGTCATTGACAGAGAAACAGGAAAGACATACAGGTTCTGGAATATGAGCATGCCATCAGGCGTGAGTATAGGGGATTCGGTGAAAATGTCTTATTTAAAATATTACAGAACGGGTGTCTGTGTAGAAGTAAATGGGAAAACAATTCAATACGATATGACAGATAACCATCTGGCAGGAATCATTATCATCATTGCTCTGTTGGCCGCTGTACCCGTTTATTATTTTTGGAATTTTAGATCCGGATCCTTTTTCCGTTTCACACGGGACTATTCTATCCATACCTACCATGACGTGTACGTGAAGGCCGGGAAGATTTTATATCTTTTTATGGTTCAATCGGCAGCGGTGCTTTTTATTGCTCTTTTGGGATATTACAAAGGTTCATGGGACTGGTACTGGGGGTTTTTGCTTCTGGCGGATTATATCGGGATTTTCTGTCTCTCTTTTTTGCACCAGAAAGAGTTTGTCATAGTAAAGGATACGTTCTATTATTGTGCCTGCAAGAAAAGAGCGGAAGGAAAGCTGGAGGAAATAGAGGGAGTGGAAAAGACGGAGAAGGGAGTGATTATCCTTGCGAATGGGAAAGAGATGGAGATTTTCTGTACTTCAGACCGCTGCAGGGATGCATTGATGGAAAAACTGGCTCCGGGGAAAGGCAGATCAATGTGAGATGGACGGATGTGGCATTTTTTACTGGCTGAGATTATTTTTGGGGAACGCATGTTATATTGTCATGCTGCTGGCATTGGGAAAGGCGGTAAAGAGACCGGGAGAAAGAAAAACAGGCAGTATTCTGCTGATGGCGGCTATGTTCGCGGCATTTATTTTGCTGAACCCGTTTTCCAGGGAGATAAAACTGCTAGGCATAGTAGCCGGAAAATATGGGTCATTCAGCAACGGCGCTAGACTCGCAATGGGAATTCTGTGTGCAGTTATACCTTACATAGTTATGTGGTGTTATATGTCTCTGGTATTTGATCTGAAACAGCGCCCCGGCAGGAAGAAATATACATTTTATGTCTATCATAATTTTTTCTTTCTGTTTGGGTTGGGGTTCTGGTGCATATGGATGTACAGATCTTTTTTCGTTGCTGTAGCGACAACAGGCCGCTACAAGCTCTCGTGGGAATGGATTTTCGGAGTGCTGACAGCAGTCTGCTACGTGGGCGGAGTCTGTATGGCGGTACTGAGGCAGAAAGCGTTTGTTGTGATGATGGACGGGCGCTATAGCTTTTATGATTTTAAGATAGCCTGTGAGGGAGAATTAAAAGACATAGAAGAAATCGAGGAAGTAAAGCAGGGGATAATCCTGCATACGAGAGAAAGGGAGCTCTTTATTAAATGCGGTAAAAATATGTTTATTGAAAGGTTGAAGGAGATAGTAGACGGATTTAAGGACGAAAGGGAAGATGTTGGAGGAGGATTTAAGGAAATATAAAACTTCATGGGCTTTTGTCCGCAGCAGATTATGCGGGTGTATTCTGCCTGTATTTTCTGCGCCGGAAGCAGTTTGTGATCGCGAAAGACAAGTTCTATTACTGTAACATTAATCGTCTGGGAGGAGGCTTAAACAAGATAGAGAGTGCAGAAAAGACAGATACCATTAAGGGGGCAGCGACAGCACCGTATACGCTGAATGAGTACGGGTATTGCTGGAATAATCCTATGAATCTGGCAGATAGGGACGGAGCGTGGCCTCAGTGGATAGGAGATGCAGGGGAAATAGTCAAAAATGAGTTGAATCCTTTTTATGGTAAGGCGGCTGAGGTGTGGAAAGAGAATATTTTTGGGGTTGATACTATAATATATGAAAATGAGATAGGTGAAACTAATTTTTCAGTAAAAAGACATAAAGGTGGAAATGTAATTGTTTTTGAGCGGAAATTAGCAGAAGAAATTATAAAAAATTCTAAAGAACTAATTTCAGGATGGTCAATCAATGCTGGTGTAAAATTTCCAGGTACAAATGCTTCATGGGAGCAAAGTCTTTCGGGAAACTTTTGGGATTTAACATCGTGGGAATATACTAATACTATGAGCATGACTGATGAACAGGAAAAAATTTATGCAGAGAGCGGAATCAGTATTAACAAAAGAGGATTGAATATAAGAACTGGAACAGGCGGAACAAATGATATACCTGATTTATTGCCGAAAAGCGTAAATATAGATTCATTTTCAGATTTATCGTGGTCTTTAACAAGTGAAATAAATGTATTAAATTGGGATCAAATTGTAGAACTTGTACAATGTGTGGTTGCAATTTCAGCATTGGTAGTGGTAGGTGCTGTGCTCTTGGCGGATGATGCAAGCCTCATTGGTGTACTGAATGATGGCTATTTGGTACCGTTGGGAGCAGCTATAGGACAAAAAATAGATATGATAGTACAGGTAGTTAATGAAATAGTATTAAAAATATCTGAATGTATATAATGTTGTATATATACTAAATGATATCTTAGATTTGTAATGATCGAAAGGAGCCTTTGTGAAAAAAATAATAAAGTTCTTAATAATTATTAGTATTATTTTTGGAATTATGTTTGTAGGTTTTGTAGTTGTATTCTTTGCAATCGGCATAAAAGCGATGAAGGAACCATCAGATGTTACGGACATTCCATCGTCTCTCTCTATTTCATACTCAGGAAATGGCGGAGGGCTTGACTTGTATTTAGAAGATAATGAAAGGCCGGAACTGCAGTGGTATGAAACAGTGGAAGAGGCTTTGGAAAACGATGAGTTGATCAAGGATACAGAGGTGGGAAAATTTGATTGTAAAGAGAGTGGCGTGAAGGAATTGTTCCAGATCCAGACGGATAATTATTTGACCGTTTTTTATAGTACAGCACTGGACAATGGAGAGGTAGGTAGTATCACTTATTTGATTCTCAAGACAAAAGGAGGGAAATATTCGCAGCCTTTTGAGATAGGTAGGGCTGGATGTAGTCCGGGATTTTATTCTGTGTCTGGCAAGCCAGATCATTTATATGACTGCGATGATGGAGCAGTGTTTTACATAGAATGGGAACTGGTGTACGGCGGGGGATTGGGAAGAAAGTTTGGACCGATGTTCGGACCGGTTTTTGGTACTGGAGAAAACAAAATCCCGGTATGCTTTGGGATGTGGGATGACGAGTCAGAAATAGAGTCATTGACGATTGCAGGGGTCTCTCCGAAAGTGATTCCGGTTACCGCAAGGGATGAAACACGCTATTTCTGGTATTTTGAGGATCTGGAATGGGCAGACAGGCTGAGTGAAGTGGACTGGGGTGATTATACATATGGGGAGATTATTGAATTATTGGAGATAGAGTATCAACCTTCCGAGTAAACTTTTGGATATGGAACTGACCAGATTATGGAAAAAGGGAAGGAATGATGAAGATACTATGGAAAAAGAAGAAAGCAATATGAAGACACTGTATGCAAAGAAGGCGGTGGTAATAGGGCTGAGATTTTCTGCGCTGATTGATATGGCACTTGCTTTGTGTGCCGTACTCTCTTTTATAGCAGAAGAAATGGGCAGCGTTGTATTTTACATAATCCTTATGATTTTTTACGGCTATGTGGGAGTTTATAAAGGGATAAAAATATACCGTACACACTGGATAAAATACGGCGATGGCAAGGTGATTATAAAGCGCATCAGTAAAGATCGTGTAAATGGAAGACCAACAGGGAAATGGCAGACCCGGGAAGATGAATTTCTGCTTGAAGAAATAGATTTCTACGGGATATCATGGCAGGTTCTGGGAGAGTTTGTGGAATATCATCTGAGCAGGAGAGGTGCTGTGTCAGAATGTTTTTTCCAGCTGAAAAACGGAAAGAGGATAGGCTGCGAAATTTTATATTTTGATTTCGAAGAGGAAGAAATATTTTTCCGTTATCTATTCGAGAATACGGGGATCGGGTTTCAGGGAAAGCTGGAGAAATGGAAGTAACGTCCGGCATCCATTGTATATGGAGGTTTGCGGCGGTTGATATCATTTTTAAAGATTGAATTAGATGCAGAAGAGAGTATTTTATTTTTACAAGTATTTTTTGGTGGATGGGTTTTATTCTGTTTGGGGTAATGATATTAGTCCATAAAGAAGTACTGAATATACCGTTGAATACTTTTACGGTTCTTTTATCATATGGTTTAGGAGGAGGCTTGCTGCTCGGGGGCTTGGTGTCTGGGATAATACTTTATGTATCTTTTTCCCGCTTACATTTGCGGTTACCTGTCATATTGGAATATTATCGTTTTTGCCATATGGAATATACAATTTCATTGCTATGAAGAAGGGTAAAGTATAAAAAGAGGTGTGAAGTTTTATTACAAAAAGTGCAGAGGGAAATATATATGAGAATATTTATTTTCATAGTAGTTATAGGCGTTATTGTCATAGTCGTATACGCTTTGCATATCAATGCAATCCTGGCATGTACAATAGAAACGACCGGAACTTATATAAAATATAATACTGTCCAAAGCGGTCGGGGCAAAGCCACGTATGAACCGGTTTTCCGGTATTACATAAAAGGAAAAGAGTTTCAGGGACGCTGTTTAAATAAGATGAGCCTGCCAGATATTTAGAAGCAATTTGCTGTTGATAAGACATATACGATTTATGCCAGTAATAAGGATCCGGGTTATTTTGTCATATCCCGTAAAGTGCCAGTGGGCAATATGATAGGGATATTGACGGGGATTGGAATTATACTGTTGGCTGTGTGTTTTGTTTAATGCATCGAATGGAAAAATTGATTAGTTTAAACAGTGGGGGGCAAGATGGGGAAAAAGATGAAGATTGGTATAATTCTATTAGTTTTAATGATGATATTGGCAGGTGGATTTTTTCTCAAAACAAATTGGAGTCCAGCTAAATATGCGCTTAAGGAAAATGAATTTATTAATTATAAGCCATATATATTGATTCAGGAAGTGCATTATACTGGGACGGGATGGGTGCAGGTGGGAGAAAAAAATGGTTACTATTTATCAGATTCATACGTTGATGTAAATTTAAATAATGGATATGTATTACCTCAAATGGAAATGTATAATAAGGATTTTGTAAATACTTTTTTGTGCAAAGTGAAGTACGAAGGGAAAATAAAACATGATGCTTTTGAAAAAGAAGTAGATTCTTATTATGTAGTAGAATGGTATCCGGTATATCCGGTATTAAGAGATACTATTCTGCCAGGATGCTTGTACCCTAAAACGTTTATGACAAAACAGGAATGCGGAATATAGGAAAGATAGTTCCGTGTTGAATTTTGATTTTTTGATGGTAGTAAATATGATAATAAATGAGAAGTAGATTAGTGGAAAAATGTCAGATAAAAGAGGAGTATATCTAATGAAGTTATTGAAATAACGGAATGAGATTAATTTGAAACTGAAAAGGGGAAGTCATAATCAAAGGAGATAAAGAGATATCTGTGAAAATATTGATCGTGTTTTTATTACTGGTTTCTTTTGGACATGCATATCGAAAGGCAAAAAAAGTGCAGGAAGAATACTTTATAAACCTGACAATATTTTCGAAGATATGGCTTTTGTTTGCAGTAATATTTTTGGTATGTTACATATTTTCAGGTTTTATAAAAACAGCTTCCGAAAAGACGGGAATGACAATTGAGATGGTATTTCTTGCGCTCACAATATTTCTGTATATTTTGAGTATTTTGTTCAGCCGTTGGCATATAGATATCGATGAGAAGAAGATAGGGTATTGTTTTCTGACGGGAAAAAGCAGATATCGGTATTTTGATAAAATAAGAAAGGCGGAGATTGATGAAAAGAATAATCTGAATTTATATTCCGAGGAAGAGAAAGTGCTGAAAATTCCTCTGGAAGTTGGCCGGGAATACATTATTGCCGCATTAAAGGTTTATGGCGTACAGGTCAGCTATAAATACAACGTGGGCGATTTTGTGATGAAATTACCATTGTTTTATCCTGTTTTGTATGTGTTCTTTTTTGTGTTAGCAGGATTAATGACTGGTTTGGCAGTGAAAGTAAATATGTGGATAGGAATCCTGGCTTGGTCTGTAATGATGTGTTGTCTGGCGTGTAAAGCAGCGTCTGATTTTCTGGGGAGGGTAGTTGTTCATAAAAATGAGATAATCCAGACCAGATTTCTCAGAAGGACAAAAAGGATCGCGTTCAATCAGATCGTGAAAGTGAAGCGGCGCGATAGGGATAATGCTCCACATCTCTATATTTATTCGGATAAGGGCTTGGAGATGAAAATAAATATGCTGTGTGAAAACAGGGAGTTACTGGAGGAACTTGTAAAAAGGCATCATTGGGAGTAGAGAAAGAGGAGAGGAAAACCATGATCCAAAAAAAGACAAAAGAAAAAACCCGGACGACGCCGGAGGAAAACAGAATCATTCGGGAGACCATCCGAAAATCCCGGCTCACCGCGTCCGGCGAGTTTGAATTCCGAAAGCTTGTGAGACGTCAGGACGGCTTTCTGGACTGCTCCATGACGGAGGAGAAAGAGAGCCTGACCATGACTTATGAGGTCGGAAACCTCCTCCCCTGGGCGGACATCCGGCGGGAGAAGAGGGAGCTGATGATCTCGGCGCTGATCGATGTGGGGAAACTGGAGGAGAAGGCGAAGACCTACCGCTTTACGTTGGCGCCGGAAAATCTCTACTATGACATCCAGGGCAGGGTGTATGTGAAAGAGAGGGACGTCTACGGTGCGGATGGGGAGTTCCGGGAAGAGGATTTTCTGCGGGAGTATAAGTCGCTGATCGGCTGTACCCTGGTAAAAAAATATAAGTTCGAGGACTACGATGAGGGCGGACAGGACCTTCTGGCGGAGGATAAATTCCTGAGCGGGATTCTGGAATGCACGGAAGCGGCACAGATCATGGACAGACTTCACGGGGAGTATTTCCATTACAGGGAAGTCCGCAGGGAGCGTTTCGCGGAGGTCTCGAAGGCGAAGAACAGGGCTCTGAAGATCGCTCTGGCGGTGACGGGCGCGCTGACCCTGGCGGGGGCGGTGTTCGCGGTCTGGCTGTTTGCCTGGGAGCGTCCCTACAAGGAGGCGGTCATCGCCGCGAACGAGGCTTACCTGCAGTCGGACTACAGCGGCACGGTGGAGGCCATGCGGGATGTGGAGGTGGAGCGGATGGACGCCTGCCAGAAATACATACTGTCCTACGCCTGCGTCCGGTGCGAGAGCTTCAGCGCGGACAACATGCAGAACATCCTGAATACGATTACATTGAACGGGGATGAGAAGGCGATGGAATACTGGATCCACATCAACCGCCTGGACACGGAGAAGGCGGCGGACATCGCCATGCAGGAGTCCAGCGACCAGCTTCTGTTCTACGCCTATTTAAAGGAAAGGGCGGTGGTGGAAAATGACGCCTCCCTGACCGGGCAGGAAAAGAACGAGCGGCTGTCGGATATTGAAAATAAGCTGAAACCACTGGAAGAGGAATTTTCCACACTGACAAAGGAGTAAACAGTATGGGGACATTGCGTTGTTTTGAACACCAGGGAAAGATTGCCATAACAGGAAGGGATGGGGATATCTGTATCCCGGGTCTGAGTTATGCCATATCTATAGAGGGAGGGGAACTGGAAGTTTTCGGAGATACCGCGGCAGGGAACCTGTTTTTAAACCGGAAAAGGATTGGGGAGGCGGACGTGCCTGTGAAATGGAAGCTGGCCGCCGGGGACCAGATTCTGGCGGAGGGAGTGTCCATCGCCTGGTATGAGGGATTCATCGAACTCTCCACGGACAGGGAAGATATAGCGGTGGCGCTGGCGGAGTGCGAGGCGGGCGGCAAGCCCTTTGAGGGGTTTCCGCACTTTACGAGATCGCCCCGACTGATCCTGCATGCGCCGGATAAAAAGGTGGAGATCAGTCATCCGCCGGCGCGGGCTTCCATGCCGAAAGGGAGCCTTATTCAGATGATCCTTCCCCCGGTGGTCATGCTGTGCATCACGATCGTGATCGCCATTGTAATGCACCGGGGTATTTTTGTGCTCATGTCCATCGCGTCCACCCTCATGACGTTAGCATTTTCCATCACCGGCTATGTCCGAAGTAAAAAGGAATGCAGGGAGAAAAACCGGGCGCGGGAGGAACTCTACAGGGAGTACCTGTTGCGGAAGAGGAAGGAGCTGCACGCGCTGCACCGGGAGGAGGAGGAAACCTGGCATTACAACTACCCGGATGCGGCGGACATTGAGAAGATGATACGAAGCTGCAGCAGCCGTATTTACGAGCGGAGCCCGGAGGACGATGATTTCCTGGAGGTATCGTTAGGAAAGTGCAGGGAGAAGGCGAACTTTTCTGTCAGCTATCAGGACGACGAGCTGAAGATGGAGGAGGATGAGCTGGAGAGGCAGGCGAAGCTCTTAGAGGAGAGGTTCGCCTATATCGACGATAAGGCGGTGACGGTCAGTCTCCGGAATGCGCATCTCGGCCTGGTGGGGGAGAGGGAGGTCATCCTGGAACAGCTGCAGCTGATCGCAGTGCAGCTGACATTCCAGCAGAGCTAGATAAATGGCTGATATTTTTATTGGGAGAATACAAAATAAAAGGATATAGTCCTAGAGATGCAGCAATGGATATCAAAGAATTTAAAAATAAATGTGGAATGGACTAATCATTGAGGAGGGAGAATGTTAAAAAAAGATAATAATAGAGGGAGAAAAATCATGTTTATGATAATTGGAGTAATTTTAGTGGGAATAGTGTTATATATAATTGTAAGTTTGAGACATATGAATCATTTTACTATAGGTAAAATGATATATATTGAATTTGAAGTTGGAGATGCAGATTACTTAGAGATGCTTTTAGAATCAGAAAATGATAATAAATTAAACTTATTTGCCAAAGAAGAAGTACAGGAATTGATTCAATATATGAGGGACAATAATATCAAGATTGTCCCGGGAAAATATAAAATACCACAAACCAGTAATTTTGAAGAAATGATAAATATATTAAGATTTGAGTCTATTAATTGACCAATATAAAGATTTTGAGGATATATCTGTTGAATTATATAGGAAAATAGAAAGTGTATAGGTTTAAGAGATACTGAGATCCGGAGATAGATGTAACAAGCAGTATATCAGTATTCAGGAGGCAAGCTACGGGATGGGGTGTTATTCGTTAGTTTATCTGAACCAAAATCCCTTCTTTTTCTTCAAATTAA
>ERZ779622.654-NODE-654-length-18483-cov-5.172455_pt1 | contig 18483 bp, 15 predicted proteins | sample MGYA00514188_ERZ779622 | MGnify/ENA primary metagenome ERZ779622 (study PRJEB29562, sample SAMEA4376702) | mouse gut metagenome | isolation source: Cecum | study: EMG produced TPA metagenomics assembly of the A DSS colitis mouse model was used to assess the...
CTTAAAGTTTCCTTGCGCCCCAAGGGGCGGGGAATGTACCCACATATTCATTCAACACAATATCAGAGATGTACACTTCATAGCGTCCCTGTCTGAACAGCTCCCACAATTCCAGTGTATCCTTCATTTTTTCCGGTGTGTCCAGCTGATACAGGTAGCTGACCACCGAGGTGTCCAGATAAACCTTCAATTTACGCATCGGATGCCTCCCATCTTTTATTTCATTCTACCATGAAACACTGAAAAAGTCATTCCCTGTATTTTTTTATTTTATCATCATCGAAAGGTTCGACAGTGCATTTTCTCCTCTGTTACAACACCCCCAGTTTCTTCAGCAACGCCACGCAGTCTTTCGCTCCCTGCTCATAATAGTCCTGGCATCCGCCTTCGGTGATGCGCTTCTCCATTTCCTCCGCCTTATCCTTCATCCCGTTTTCCCGCAGGGTCCGGACTGCGATTCCCATCAGGTTGAAGATGTTCCCGTCCTCACCGATCAGCGCACAGTCCGGCTTCCTTCTCTATAAAAAACCTGCAAACTTCGCCCCTTAAAAGTTGGTAAAAGATTTTACCAATTCCCGTACCAGATTTTTACCAACTTTTCCGCAAATCCTCCTGATTTCCTCCATCCCAAAACGACACCCCAAAAACGCAAAAAACGCTGGAACCATGCGGGTTTCCAGCGTTTTGCTTCATCTTATGAAATTGGAATTACATTCCCATAAATTCAGGTACGCAAAGGAAGAATCTGCCTGCACATTCTCAAAGCAGATTCCCAGAAGAACGGCACATATCGTACATAAGATCCACCACCTTCCGGCAGGTCACTCATTCCTCTCAAAGCGCACGAAAGTTCTCCTCCATACGGACAGATACTCCCTCTGCAACAGTTGTCTATGCCTCCTGCGGCGGCCTGTGGATCCATTTCAGGTACGCGTTGATAAAGGGATCCAACGCCCCGTCCATCACGGCGTCCACATTGCCCGTCTCCTCCTCCGTCCGCAGGTCCTTGACCAGTTTATAGGGCTGCATCACGTAGGAGCGGATCTGATTCCCCCAGCCGATCTCCTTGACATCGCCTCGGATATCCGAGAGCTTATCCGCATTCTCCTCCTGCTTCAGCATATAGAGCTTCGCTTTCAGCATCTGCATCGCCTTATCCTTATTCTGGAACTGGCTTCGTTCGTTCTGGCAGGTCACAACAATGCCAGTGGGAAAATGCGTGATACGGATCGCCGAGGACGTCTTATTGATGTGCTGTCCGCCTGCGCCGCTGCTGCGGTAGGTATCGATCCGGATGTCCTCGTCCTTCACCTCGATATCCAGATCTTCCTCGATATCCGGCATCACATCCAGAGAGACAAAAGAGGTCTGCCTCTTGCCCTGGGCATTAAAGGGCGATATCCGCACCAGGCGGTGCACGCCTTTCTCAGATTTCAGATACCCGTAAGCATTCTCGCCGTTGATCTGGAACGTCACGGATTTGATCCCCGCCTCATCGCCGTCCAGCATATCCAACGTATCGATCTGATATCCCTTTTTCTCTGCCCATCTCGTGTACATGCGGTAGAGCATACTGCACCAGTCACAGCTCTCCGTGCCGCCCGCTCCCGCATTTAACTTCAATATCGCATTGTTCTTATCGTACTCGCCGTCCAACAGCGTACCGATCCGCACACTCTCAAAAGTGCGCACAAAATCCTGCAGTTCCTGTTTGATCTCCGGCACCAGTTCTGCGTCCTCTTCCTCGTATCCCATCTCGATCAGAGTCAGGATATCCTCATACTGTCCCGACAATCCGTTCATCGTATCCACGATGTCCTTCAAGCGCCTGGATTCGATCACTTTTTTATTGGAGACCTCAGGATCGTCCCAGAATCCGGGCGCCTGCATTTCCATCTCCAGTTCTTCGATTCTCTTCTCCCTGTCAGCGAGGTTAAAGTGAATCCCTCACTTCCGCTAAGGGTGTCTCATAAGCAAGGAGTTCCTGCTTCATATTGTCCAGTTCTACCATTATCAGAATCACCACCTTATATTTATTTTTATTTCACTTCTATCTTCTTCCACAACAATTTTTGTACTTCTTCCCTGATCCGCAGGGGCACGGATCGTTCGGATAGATCTTCGCGGCCGCCCGCTTCACCGGAGTTTTTGCCATCGTATCGTCCTTGTTTGTTCCGGTCACCTTCGCCACCTGCTCGCGCTCCACCTTCTCTTCCACTTTCACATGCATCAGAAGGCGCACCGTATCCTCCTTGATATTCTGAGTCATCTCATCGAACATGGAGTAGCCCGCCATCTTGTATTCCACCAGCGGATCTCTCTGCGCGTAAGCCTGCAGTCCCGCGCCCTGTCGAAGCTGATCCATATCGTCGATATGCCCCATCCACTTTCTGTCGATGACCTTCAGAAGGATCACACGCTCCAGCTCTCTGATCTGTTCCGGATTCGGGAACTCTGCCTCCTTGGCCTCGTAGAGCTTCACCGCCTCGCCCTTCAGCTGCTGTTTCAGGCTGTCCCTGCCGCTTCCATTCAGGCGGTCCACCGTCACCGGCTCCAGAGGGATGATCGGGAGCAGCAGGGAATTAAGTTCGTTAAAGTTCCAGTTGTCCACATTGTTGTCATCACCGATCGCCATATCCACACAGTTTTCCGCAATATCGGTGATCATCTTGTAGATCACATCCCGCATACTCTCACCGTTCAGGACGCGCAGCCTCTCCTCGTAGATGATCTCGCGCTGCTCGTTCATCACCTGATCGTACTCCAGCAGGTTTTTCCGGATCCCGAAGTTGTTTCCCTCGATCTTCTTCTGGGCCGATTCGATGGCTTTCGTCAGGGAGCTGTGCTCGATCTCCTGACCTTCCGGAATTCCCAGCGCGTTGAACATGGATATCATTCTCTCGGAACCGAACAGACGCATCAGGTCATCCTCCAGAGAGATATAAAATCTGGACGCGCCCGGATCGCCCTGACGGCCGCTTCGTCCGCGGAGCTGATTGTCGATACGCCTTGATTCATGCCTCTCCGTGCCGATGATCATCAGACCGCCTGCCGCCCGCGCCTCCTCGTCCAGCTTGATATCCGTACCACGTCCCGCCATGTTGGTAGCGATGGTCACAGCACCGTGAATACCGGCATCCGCCACGATCTCCGCCTCCTGCTCATGGAACTTCGCGTTCAGCACATTGTGGGGGATACCGCGCCTGCGCAGCATGCCGCTGAGCTCCTCCGACGCCTCGATCGTGATCGTGCCCACAAGCACAGGCTGCTGTCTCTCATAGCACTCCGCCACCCCGTCACAGATCGCCCTCAGCTTTTCTTTTCTCGTCTTATAGACACTGTCCTGATAATCTTTTCGGATCACCGGCTTATTGGTCGGAATCTCGATAACGTCCATGCCGTAGATATCCCGGAATTCCTTCTCCTCGGTCAGTGCCGTACCGGTCATACCGGATTTTTTCTCAAATTTATTGAAAAAGTTCTGGAATGTGATCGTGGCGAGGGTCTTGCTCTCCCTCTTTACCTTCACATGCTCCTTCGCCTCGATCGCCTGATGCAGGCCGTCCGAGTACCTTCTGCCCGGCATGATACGCCCGGTAAACTCGTCCACGATCAACACCTGGTCGTCTTTCACCACGTAGTCCTTATCCCGGAACATCAGATTGTTGGCGCGCAGCGCCAGATCCATGTTGTGCTGGATCTCCAGATTCTCCGGATCCGCCAGGTTCTCCAGGTTGAAGAACTGCTCCACCCTTTTCACACCGGCTTCCGTCAGCACTACCACCTTATCCTTCTCGTTGACAATAAAGTCGCCGCTCTCCTCCCGCTGGACGCCCATGATGAAATCCATCTTGGACATCTCCTCCATATCGGCTCCCCGCTGCATCTGGCGCGCCAGAATATCGCAGGCCTCATAGAGTTTCGTGGACTTTCCGCTCTGGCCTGAAATGATCAGAGGAGTTCTCGCCTCATCCACCAGCACGGAGTCCACCTCGTCGATGATCGCGTAGTGGAGGCTTCTCTGCACAAGCTGTTCCTTGTAGATCACCATATTGTCGCGCAGATAGTCAAAGCCGAGCTCGTTGTTTGTCACATAGGTGATATCGCAGTTATAGGCTTCCCGTCTCTCCTCGTTTTTCATCTGGTTCAGTACAACGCCCACCGTCAGTCCCAGAAATTCGTGGACCTGTCCCATCCATTCCCGGTCACGGTTTGCCAGATAATCGTTGACCGTAACAATGTGCACGCCCTTTCCCTCCAGCGCGTTCAGATAGGCAGGCAACGTGGAGACAAGGGTCTTTCCCTCACCGGTGCGCATCTCCGCGATACGTCCCTGGTGCAGGATAATTCCGCCGATCAGCTGTACGCGGTAGGGCTCCATATTCAGAACCCGCCTCGCCGCCTCTCTCACCACCGCAAAAGCCTCCGGCAGAATATCATCCAGCGTTTCACCCTCGCCCAATCTCCTCTTAAACTCTTTTGTCTTCTCCTTTAGCTGTTCATCCTCCATGTCCATCATGTCGTTGCGCATAGATTCGATCTTATCCACGATGGGCATAATCCGTTTCAGCTCTCTCTGGCTGTGGGTGCCAAAGACTTTATTGATCACATTCATGATTTGCCTCCGTCTAAAACCTCAATTAAAATATTATAGCAGAAAACCTTCGTGTATTCAACCAAAAAGATGTCCGCCCTCTGTTTCCCCGGAAAATTTGATTGCTCTCACCCGGTTCCTGATGTAATATGTATATATGCTTTTATTACATTGTCTGCAGAAAGGAACCTGATTCTATGTGGATCGCCGAAAACTGGAAAGATTATGAAGTCATTGATACCTCTTCGGGGGAAAAACTGGAACGCTGGGGAAAGTATCTGCTTGTGCGGCCGGACCCCCAGGTGATCTGGAGTACACCGAGAAACCACAGCGGCTGGAAAAAGAGAAACGGCCATTATCACAGAAGCAATAAGGGGGGCGGTGAGTGGGAATTTTTTCATCTGCCTGAGGAATGGACCATCCGCTATCGCGAACTGGTCTTTCATTTAAAACCTTTCAGCTTTAAACATACCGGTCTGTTCCCGGAGCAGGCAGTAAACTGGGACTGGTTCTCAGCCCTCATAAAAAATGCCGGCCGGCCTGTAAAGATCCTGAATCTCTTTGCCTACACCGGCGGCGCCAGCGTATCCGCCGCAAAGGCCGGGGCATCCGTGACCCACGTGGACGCCTCGAAGGGAATGGTAAACTGGGCAAAAGAAAACGCAGCCTCCTCCGGTCTGGCCGATGCGCCGATACGCTGGCTCGTGGATGACTGCGTAAAATTTGTCGAACGGGAGATTCGCCGCGGCAACCACTATGATGCCATTATCATGGATCCGCCTTCCTACGGAAGAGGCCCCGGCGGTGAAATCTGGAAAATGGAAGAAAGTATCTTTCCTTTCCTGACACGCGTGTCAGAGCTCTTGTCAGACAAGCCTCTTTTTGTACTGTTGAATTCCTATACGACAGGACTGCAGCCCGCCGTACTTTCCTATATGATGAATACTGTTTTTACCACCCGGTTCGGCGGTCACGTGGAAGCTCAGGAAATCGGCCTTCCCGTGACAGAGAGCTCTCTGTTTCTCCCCTGCGGGGCATCCGGGCGCTGGATATCCTGAAACCGTTTTAAAACTCGCCGATAAGGCTCGCCAGAGACGCACCCCATATAATAAAAAGAAGGGCGGATACCGCTAACTTGATCAGCCAGACGATCAAGAATGCCTTACAGAAATTTGATTTGCTCTTCTTCTCCGTATTGCCGAAAGCCCAGACAATCATCAGAATCACCCCGATACAGGGGACAAAATTCGCCAGTACCAGAAGGCCAACCCATTCTCCCATGCCCACCGGCTCCTCCTTCTCTGTAGGAGTATAGCCCGGTCCCCGGTAGGGCTGCTGGTTATAGTTTGCATACGGCTGGCCATAGCCGCCCGTATAATTATTCTGCGGCTGACCATACATATTCTGACCATACGTACTCTGATTCGCATACGGATTTCCATTGCTGTTATTCCGGTACGGATTCCCGCCGTTATTGTTCTGGCTCTGGTACGGATTCCCGGTATTATTGCTCTGATCCTGATACGGATTCCCGCTACTATTGCTCTGATCCTGATACGGATTCCCGCTACTATTGCTCTGATCCTGATATCCGTCGGCACCACTGAACTGTCCGCCTGCAGAAACATCTGGTTCCTGATTATTATTCCAATTATCCATTTTCTGTCTCCTTTGATTTTTACTGTACCAATAACAGTATAACTTAGATATATCCCCCCGTCAATTCCTCCCGGCAATCAAATGTTTTACCATCTCCTCATAAAACGGTATCAGTTTCGAAAGCAGATTATTTCTTGTATATACATAGGGAGGTCTGTCCGGAAAATACATTCCCATGCGGACCAGATAGGACACGATCATAAACAATCCGATCCCGTAGAGCGCCCACACAAGTATTTTGGATCTTCTTCCCCTGATGTAGCGCTCAAACGCAAAGCATACTGCCCAGATCACCCAGAAAACCGCCGCCGGGTTCAACGCCCAGGAACGCCTCAGCTGACCTCGCAACAGATAGAGCACCGCCCTTGTCATACCGCATCCGGGACAGGGAAATCCTGTGATAATCACCGAAAGACAGAAGGCGTCAAATATCGCATGCAACAGAAAATACAGCATGACGACCGCTAAAACTCCCGCCCCATGCTGTCTGATATCCTGTTTTATTCGTCTCACAATAACAGGCAACTCTCTGCCAAGCTTCTCTCTCATTTGTCTCCCTTATTCTCCGTGATACGGATTGACATGCACCATACAGTGTTTTACCGTCGGGAATTCCCGTTCTATCGCCCCATGAACACGCTCCGCAATATCGTGGCTTTCCTCCAGGGACTTTCTGCCATCCGCCGAAAACTCCACATCCACATATATCCTGTCGCCGAAAAGCCTTGTCTTCATATCGTCGATCCTGATCACGCCCTTTTCTCTTTGCACGACTTCCCGCATCTTCCCCACCAGCTCGTCGGAGCAGGACTTATCCACCATCTTATCCATGGCATCCCGAAAAATATCAAAAGCCGCCTTCCCAATAAACACACAGATCACCACGCTTGCCGCCGCATCCAGCACGGGATAGCCCATTCTCGCGCCGAAGATACCGACAAAAGCTCCGACGGAAGAGAGAGCATCCGACCGATGGTGCCAGGCGTCCGCCATCAGCGCGCCGGAATTTATCCTTTTGGCCGCCGCCCGCGTATACCAGTACATCCATTCCTTTACCGCGATCGAGACGATCGCCGCAATCAGTGCCAGCATCCCCGGCACCGCCAGCGTGTCATAATTTCCGCCCACAATTTTCTTTATCCCGTTTACGCCGATACCTGCTCCTGTCAGCGCTAAAACCGCCGCCAGAAGGAGGGAGGCCATGCACTCCATGCGCTCATGTCCGTACTGGTGATTGGAATCTGATTTCTTCCGGGACATGACAACCCCCACTATCACGATGATCGTACTGAATACATCCGACGCAGAATGCACCGCATCAGAAATCATCGCGCCGGACGAAGCCAAAATACCTGCTAACAACTTCACAAAAGACAGGATCAGGTTTACCGCAATACTGACTGCCGACACTTTATATGCAAGGTTATGCTCCTGTTTCATTTCTCAAAAAATTATCCTTTCAAATTGCTTATTCTTTTCAAAATACAACTACAGCTCCTTTCTGTCAAGTGATTTGATATTTAACTTTGGTTAGCGTTTTCTACCTCCGGCAGTTTAATGTCCGTCACCCTTTTCCACTCTTTCGTCCCCTCCACTTTGTACACCTCGCTGCGATTTTTTGCCAAAAACTTTGTGAGCTCATAACAGTTGATCCATATCTCGTTATTGCTCTCCTTCTGGGATTCGTCAAATACAAGTTCCAGTCCGAAATGCAGATGTACCGTCTCAATATTATTCACATTCTCCTTTGCGCTGTAGCCTGTATGTCCCATGTAACCGATCACATCCCCGGCCGAAACGATATCCCCCTCTTTCAGGTTTTCCGCATAGGGGTAGTTCTGCCGCAGATGCGCATAATAGTAGTAACGTTTTTTGTCAAAACTCCGGATGCCGATACGCCAGCCGCCATACTGATTCCACCCCAGGGCTTCCACATAGCCGGACTCCGCAGCAATGATCGGCGTACCGATCTGCCCCATCATATCATGCCCCAGATGAGGCCTCGCATAACCGTAACTCCTGGATGCCCCAAAATCATCATAATCCGTATAATAAAAACCCGCCGCGATCGGAGAGTAGGCCTTTAAACCATAACGCTTTTCTCCATCCATCTCATACTCTCCCACAAAGCCGCCCAACACCGCCGTGTAAGCCTCCAGATAATAGGGATAGTATTTCAGCTTCTCCGTCAGAATCTCCATGGTCTTGCCCTTTTGCAGCTCGGCAGCACACTCATCAATATTTTTCATAGCCGCCTTCCCAAAATCGCCGCCCTGCCGTGCAGCCGCATATGCCAACAATTCGATCCAGTTCAGATGGATCTCCTGTCCGTAACTGTCAACGTCATACTGATAGGCCTTTGTCAGGGCATCCGCCGGAACCGTGAAATCCACCCACTTTATATAATCGCCGGACTGTGTCTCCACGATCTCCCCTCTCTGATGCTTTTCCAGTACTTCCCAGATGCCGCCCGCGCTTGTCTGTTTTGTCTCCTCCTCTTTTCCCTTTCTTGACGTAACTCCGGTAGCGATCAAGCAGATAAGCGCAGCTGCCACCAGCAGTACCCCCACCCGCATCAACAGGCCATAAAGGTTCTTTCTTTTCATTCGGTTTTTCCTTCTGACTCCCGCTTTGTTATTTAATATATGAAAAAGCCATATCAGACATTCTGATATGGCTTTCAGCTTTCCTTATTTTATATATCCCTACCCAAAATAATCAAATTTGCCGCCGGTTTTAGGTATATCCCTTTCTTCCACCTTGCTCCAGTCCACATTTCTTATCTTTTCAAGCAGTTCCTCCGTCGTCTTTGCCTTTACGGTCGTCCGCTTTGTCTTGCCGTATGAAACCTGATTTCTCTCAGCCCGTTTTGCCTCTCTGGCTTCCTCTATCCGCTCCTTCTGCTGCTCTCCAGACTTCTCCAGGGATGCAAAAAGTGTGCTGGTGCCATCCTTCTCAAAGACAACTCCCATCTTCTTCACGTTTTCACCGGAATCCTCCAGCTGCGTCTGCAGATAAGCCAGCTGGTCCCTAGCCCTCTCGATCTTATCCATGTAGTCTTTCTTCACGGATTTGTCTTTCGCCATCTCCTCCAGCTCTTCCACCCCGATCAGAACGCTGTAATCTTTTGTCCCGCGGTCAAGATAAGCCTGTGCGTCCTCTTCCGTCTCAAAATTCCCGACAATGATGTCCATATTGCCGTACTTATGCTGTAATTCCTTCAACAGATTCTTCGCATCCTGACTCAGTTCCACCGGCTTTGCGGATGCAGTCTCATTCGCTTTTCCCGCCGCCGATCCTCTCTGGGTCCTGGACTGTGTCCCGTAATTCTGATAGCTATTCACATACGCATCATAGCTTCCTACTTTATTCATTTCTTCGCCCTCCGTAGCTCATTCATTGTAAATCCGTTTACTCCTGTCATTTCCAGCCATGACAGGTTTTCAATTATTATATCGGCAGCTTTTGTAAATACATTACCCCTCTTTTCCATATTTCGGGAAAAAATTTACTGCTTTCTCCCTCTTTATATGATATAATAGCCATCAGGAAAGGACGCGCAGTTTCATGCAAAGATTTTACACATTCTGTATTCGTTTTTTACAGATATCATCCCTTGTTTTATTCGGCATTCTGGCAGTGTCCTCTTTTTTCCGAACTGCCTATCTGGAAAATGCCTATGAGATCGTCATTCGGCTCGGTTGGGATAATCCGCTTCTCAACCTTTTGTTTTTGTGCTGTTTTCTGGCTCTCCTCACGGGAATCGGAAAATTATTCCTGCGCTTTGAAAAAGGTGCCGGGGTTTTGCTGGTTCTCAGCTGCCTCTGGATCTTCGGCGCGTCGCTCCTGTGGACTTATTTCTCCAAGAGCGGTCCCGCCTCCGACTGCGGTTCCGTCTACTACGCCGCCAAACGTTTTGCCGCTGATGATTTCAGCGCCATCTCCTACCGGGATTCCTACTTCTCCGTATACCCCTTTCAACTGGGACTGGCTTTCTTTTACGAAATTATTTTCCGCATTGTCCGAAGCGACAACTTTCACATTTTGCAGGGCGTCAACGCTCTTTGTCTCGTCGTCTGCACGGTCTCCCAGTATTTTCTCTGCGGACGCATTTTTCGGGAAAAGGACGCGCAGGTCTACACTCTGCTCCTGACAGACTTCTGCCTGCCCTTCATCATGTATGGCTCTTATATCTACGGCGAAATTCCGTCTTTCGCCTTTCTGCTGTTCGGAACATGGATGCTGCTTCTCACTCTGGAGAGACAGACAAAGTTCTCCCCCGCCCGAAAAGTTCTCCACGGCTTCCTCGCGCTGCTTTCCCTGACCTGCGGCGTTCTGGTGCGGAAAAATTCTCTCGTTTTTATGATCGCCCTGGGCATCATTCTCGTGTTATGGCTTCTGCAAAACAGGCGCAGGCTTTCCTCCAAAAGGCTTGCCCTCTGCCTTGTATATTTTCTTCTGCTATTCGCTCTCTCCTTCAGCGTCATTCCGATGGTGCAAAATCTCTACGCCAAACGGTCGGGACAGCGCCTCAATCCGGGTATCCCCGCCAGCACTTATCTCGCCATGGGGCTTATGGAGACGGAAGCGGGACCCGGACATTACAGCGGCTATAATTTCGAGACATTCACGGAGGCAGCGGATTACGACGCCGAAACTGCCTCCGAGATCGGCTGGAATGATTATCGAAGGCAGCTCTCCTACTTTGCCGCCCACCCGGGATACGGTCTGCAGTTCTTTTGGAAAAAGTTCTGCATTCAATGGCTCAACACCGGCTGGTCTGTCTTTGATTCCACCTTTGTCCCTTTCGGTGAGAGGCTTCCCGTCATAGAGAGCTGCTTTTCCGGACCTCTCTACGGAGTCCTGAAAGCCTATATGACCAACTACCAGATGGTTCTCTATCTGCTCTGCGCCATATGCTCCTTCGTGTGCTTTCTGGATAAAAAGAAGGATACCGTTTTCCTTTACTTATTTCCGCTCACGGCCTTCGGGGGAGCGCTCCTTTTTCTCGCCTGGGAGGCCAGCGGCAGATATGTACTGCCCTATGCCGTCTTTATGCTCCCCTGCGGGGGATACGGAATGTGCCGGCTTCTTGATCAGACAGCTCCCATAATTACTGTACTCCGGAAAGGAAAAAAGAACGTATGAAAACTTACAGATCCCTGTTTACTGGAATTTTTTCCATCGGCATCATCGCGCTGCTGTTCTTCTATTTTCGCTGCCTCTCTCCGTTCATCTTTCAGACGAACGATGATCCGTTCCTGAAAATGATCCTCTCCGGAGAGATGACCGGAACTCCCTGCGCCCGTTCCTTCTATATTTCCTATCCTGCGGGCCTTCTTATCTCCGGTCTGTATAAGCTGTTTCCGCAGCTCCCCTGGTATGGGCTGTTTTTTTGCTCTATCTTTTTTTTGACAATGGTCATTGTGCTCTATTCGCTCCTGAAGCTGGAAAAAAGCCTGTCGGTGCGTCTGCTCACCACCGTCCTGTTCTGTCTTTTCAGCTATGGCTTTTTATTTCTCCATATCGCAGAATTACAGTTCACTACCGTAACTGCTGTTGCAGGATGCGGAGCGCTCTTTCTCTTTGCGCTCTCCTCCCCCGCCGATTCTCTCCGGGAAACTTTGAAAAACAACGTCGTCTTTCTTCTCCTCTCCGCGTGCAGCTTCTCCGTCCGGGGAAACGCCTTTCTGATGTTCTTCCCCATGATCGGCATGATCGGATTGGGAAAATATCTGGACGCCGGAAAGGATCCCGCCGTGAGTCTTTTCTGCCTCAACAGGCGCAGAAAGAATCTCCTTGCTCTGACCGGTATTTTTATAGCCGTTATCGGCTCCCTTTTTCTGATCGAGAAAGCGGCCTACAGTCCGCAGGACTGGCACACTTTCTCCGCATACACCAAAGCCAGCGAGACGATCTACGATTACGAGGGCTATCCGGACTATGATTCCCACGAGGAGACCTACCGATCTCTCGGGATAACCCGTTCCTCCTATGAGGCCGCCGCCCATCATTACTGTATCGCCCTGGAGCCCGGCATCAACCGGGAAACCATGGAGACCCTGGCGTCCGTCATAGAGAAGGAGCACCGTCTCTCCCTCCCGGAACTTCCGGGAAAGATCCGGGAGATGTCCGCTTTCTTTCTCGACAGACATTTCTCCTACACCGACAGACCTCTGAATCTTCTGGTGTACTGTTGCTATATCCTGTTTTTTCTCTGCGGCCTTATCTCCGGAAATAAAACGGTTCTCCGGGATATTCTGTTTCTGGGGTTCGCGCGGATGGTCATATGGACATATCTGATTTTTTACGGCAGACTCCCCTCGAGAGTATCCCAATCTGTCTATCTGGCGGAGCTGGTCATACTTCTCGCCACAGCTTTCGGCGGCAAAATATGGAGCCTGCACAAAGTTTCCGCCCGTGACAGTGTGAATGGGACTCTGCGGCCGCGCTTGTGCAGCGCATTCTGGGCACTTACGATCTTTCTCCTCACTGTCGTATGCTTCCGTTTCGGTTTTCCGAAAGCAAAAGCCGCCGCCTGGGAAGCCTCTTCCCGGCTCCAGTTCTCACAGTCTTTTGTGGATATAAAAGACTATTTCCGTGCCCATCCGGACAATTTTTACTATCTGGATATGAACTCGTTCGGTTCTTTTACCGAGGATGCCCTGCAGGGCGGCGCGGCGGAATATGACAATTTTATCTATCTTGGCAGCTGGATCCCGCACAGTCCCTGGTATGATGCCAAATTTGAGAGAAGCGGTATTTCCGATCCGGCTTCCGCCCTCTTTGAATCCCCCGATGTCTATGTCGTCTTTATGAATACCGAGGGGATCAGCTTCGATTATCTGGAGGATTTTTATCGCGAAAACTATCCGGACGTCTCCCTGAAAGTTGCAGATACGGTAGATGTCTCCAATGAACTTCAATTTCTGATTTTAAAGGGTTACAGAGATGAAAATGAATAAAAAAACCGCCGCAGCGGCAGTCTGCACTCTCGTCGTCTTTTTGCTTTTTTGCTTCTTCCATTATCTTTCCCCGTTTATCTACCAGACAAACGACGATCTGTTTTTGAGGATGATCGCTTCAGGGGAGATGAGCGGAGAGGCGGAGAGTCGTCTGCACTATATCTCCTACCCGGCAGGACTGCTTATCTCCACTCTCTACAGACTGATTCCGTCCCTTCCCTGGTACGGTCTGTCCCTGTACGTCATGTTTGGGCTCGCCATGACTGTAATGCTGTATTTATCTGTGCAATCAGGAAAAAACCTGCTTCAGCGCCTGCTTATCATCTGTTTCTTCTGTCTCTTCAGCTACGGCTTTCTGTTTCCCTGTGCCGCCCTGCTGCAATACACGATAGTGACCGGCCTGACAGGCTGCGGCGCGCTCTTTCTTTTTCTCCATGCCCCTCTTTCCTCCTCCTTTCGGGAGACCTTAAAAAATCATCTGCTTTTCTTTATTTTTTCCGCCTGCACTTTTTGCATCCGAAACCAGGTGTTTTTTATGTTTCTCCCCTTTTTCGGCATGATCGCTCTGAGCAAATATCTGGATGCAGAGAAAAAGCAGCGAAAAAATCTGCTGTATCTCGCGGGTATATTTATCCTTTTGTCAACTTCCCTCCTTGTCCTTGAAAAAACTGTCTATCGGCAGGAGGTGTGGCGCAATTTTACCGAATACACAAAAGCCCGCACCACGATCTATGACTACGAAGGCTACCCAGACTATGACAAATATGAGGAGACATACCGGGAACTGGGAATCAGCCGCTCCTCTTACGAAGGAGCCTCCCGGCGCTACAGTCTGATCCTGGATCCCGCGATCAACCGGCACAGCATGGAAGTGCTGGAGAGCATCTCCAAACAGGAGCGCCATGATTCTATGGGAAGCTTTTCCCAAAAGGCATCGGAAATGATCACCTTCTTTCTGGAAAGACACCGTTCCGACGCGGATAAACCGCTGAATCTCCTCGTATACCGCTGTTATTTCTTCTTTATCCTATGTGCTCTCCTCTCACGAAAGTGGAGGGCTCTCCGGGATATTTTTTTCCTGCTGTCCGCCCGCATGGTCATCTGGGCCTATCTGATCTTTTACGGCAGGCTTCCCGTCCGCATCTCCCAGACCGTTTATCTGGCGGAACTTGCGGTCCTCTTTGCCGTTGCTTTCACATATAAAATATGGCAGACTACAAAGAAAGAAGATCTTTCCGGCCAAAAACTCAGCCGCGCCGCATGGATCTTATCGATCTTTGTCATCGCATTTACCTGTGTCCGCTCTGGGATTCCTCACGCAAATGCCGTCTCCGGGGAGGCAAAAGCTCTTCTGGAATTTTCCGATTCCTTCCGATATATGAAAGATTACTTCAAAGAGCATCCGGATTCTTTCTACTATCTGGACACCAATTCCTTTGCTTATTTTACGGAAGAAGCCCTATGCGATGAATCTTATGTAAACAGCAATTATCTTTTTATGGGCGGATGGGCCGCCAAAAGTCCCTGGTATGAAAAAAAGCTGGAAAAACAGGACATCACGGATCCCGCCCTTTCCCTCTGCGAAGACCCTTCCGTCTATGCCGTCTTTATGGATACGGAAGAGACAAACTATGAATATCTGGAAAATTTCTATGCCGAAAATTATCCCGGTGTTCGTCTGAGAGTCGTGGAAACCGTGGACACAAAAAACGGGATATCCTTTCTTATTTTAAAAGGATATCCCGAAGAAGCACCTTAATTTTTCGCAAACCCTGGCCACCTTTTTGTGGTCGCCCCCGCCGGAACTGACCCCTATCGTGAGTCCCTGTTCCTGCAAAATGGCCGGAAAGAAAAAATCACAATCTTCTTTCCGGGAGGCGTTGTTGACAGGCACCCCCTTTTCCCTGCATAGCACTGCTATCCTGTGGTTTAACTCCTCATCGTTCGTCGCCGCCAACACAATATCTTTTCCGATCAGATCAGCCTCCTCAAAACTTTTTTTCTGATAGACCAGATTCTCTCCGTTCTTCTTTTTGAGCAGCCCCAACAGTTCCGGCGTACACTTCGGCGCGACGACAAATAGCCTCGCCCCAAAAGAAAGCAGTACCTCTGCCCTCCTTGCGGCTACCTTCCCCGCACCGACAATATAAACCTGTTTCCCTGTCAGTGAAACAAACAGGGGAAAATACTTGCCCGTCTGTCTCATATCAGCGCTCTCCAAAATGTACAACAGCACACATGCCGGGGCCTGTATGTGCGCCGATAATAGGGCTGAGCATCATTTTAGTGACATTGCACCGCGGATTTATCTGTTTTACACGCTCCTCCAGATAGTCTGCATTTTCGGGAGCGTCCGCATGCAATACATAGATTCGCTCCTCCTCCTCTTTTTCGCTGGCTGCCTCATAATGCTCCAACAGGGCTTCCAGCGCTCTTTTAACCCCTCTCGTCTTGGCAAAATTTTTCAGGGTCCCATCTTCCTCGATCTTCAAAATCGGTTTGATATTCAATGCCGCCCCCACCACGGCCGTAGCGGCAGATACTCTTCCGCCTCTCTTTAGATACATCAGATCCTCCACCATAAACCAGTGGCAGACCCGCTGCCTGTTTTCCTCCAGCCATCTCCCGCTCTCCGTGACACTCATCCCCCTCGCACGGTTCAGAACCGCTTTCTCCAAAAGCAATCCCATGCCGCCGGTAGCCGCCAGGGAATCCACGCAGACAATTTTTCTGTCCGGAAATCTCTCTTTCAGCTGTTCCGCCGCAAGACAGGATGACTGATATGTGCTGGAAAGACCGCTAGAGAGCGACAGATATAAGATATCCTCTCCGCTTTCCAACACGGGTGCGAAAATATCCATGTAGATCTGCGGTGATATCTGGGATGTCCTTGTCATATCCCCTCCGCGCTGTCCGTCGTAAAACCTCTTTAATACTTCTTCCTCTTCTATCCCTGTGCACACTCTGTCCTCATCTCCCAGAGTATACTGCATCGCTATAAAGCGGATATCGTTTTCTTTCGCGTAAGAAGCCGGGATATCCGCCGAGATATCCGAAAAAATAGTGTATGACTGTTCCATATCTGTCCCCTTTCTATTTTACAAACATCCGAATCATCCTGTCTTTCCAATCCTTATAGGGCTGGTAGCGCATGGGAAGATCCAGAAATGTTTTTTTATCCACAATACTTTTTTTATGGGTAAATGTGTCGAAACCATGTCTTCCATGGTAAGAACCCATTCCGCTTTCCCCCACTCCTCCGAATCCCATCGCGCTGGTGGCGAGATGGATCAATGTGTCATTGACGCAGCCCCCTCCAAAAGAGACTCTTGAGTTTACATAATTTATATTTTTCCTGTCGGAAGAAAAGATGTACAGCGCGAGAGGACTGGGCATCCGGCGTATTTTCCGCACTGCCTCCTCCAGATTGCCGTAGGTGAGCACCGGCAGTATGGGGCCGAAAATCTCCTCTCCCATAACAGCATCTTTCCAATTTATGTCAACCATAACCGTGGGGGCGATCCGCAATGTCCCGCTGTCGCTCTCTCCGCCGACAGCCGTTTTCTCCCGATCGATCAATCCACACAGGCGATCGAAATGTTTTTGGTTGATGATTTTTCCATAATTCTCATTTTCCAACGGTTTCTCACCGTACTGCAGCGTGATCTGCCGTTTCAGCTCCTGCAGAAGTTTCTGTTTTATCGTCTCATCGCAGTAGATATAATCCGGCGCAACACAGGTCTGTCCACAGTTCAGGAATTTTCCGAATACGATCCGCTTTGCCGCCAGCGGAATATTTGCCGTTTTGTCCACAATACAGGGACTCTTCCCCCCGAGTTCCAGGGTGACAGGCGTCAGGTGTTCCGCCGCATGGCGCATCACTTCCCTGCCAACCGTTTTCCCGCCGGTGAAGAAAATATAGTCGAACTTCATCTCCAGAAGGCTTTTGTTCTCCTCTCTTCCGCCGTTCACCACCGCCGCATGCTCCGGCAAAAAGCAGTGCTCGATCAACTCGGTCATCGCCTCCGCCGTGTACGGCGCATAGGCGCTCGGCTTCAGCAGCGCCGTATTCCCCGCCGCTACCGCATCCACCAGAGGTTCTATTGTCAAAAGAAAAGGATAATTCCACGGGCTCATGATCAGCACGCAGCCATAGGGAGAAGGCTTCTCAAAGCTACGCGATACGTATTGTGCCAGAGGCGTCGGCACCCGTTTTTCTCTCGCAAACCGGCTCACATGGCGCAACATGTACGTGATCTCGCTTTTCACAAGCCCGATCTCGCACATATAGCTCTCCGAGCTGCTTTTCCCCAGATCCTTCTTCAGAGCCGCACAGAGTTTCTCTTCCCGCCCCTCTATCCCAGCGTACAATCTGCGGAGCGCCTCTTTTCTCGCGCTGACCGGATAGGTGGCGCCGGTCTCAAAATACTCCCGCTGCCTGTCTAAAATTTTCTGTATCTCCTGCTTTTCCATGGTCAGCCGCGCGCCTTTCTGTAGATTTCTTTCAATTCTTCTCTGTCCCACAGGATCGGAACCGGATAGAGCGGGTTTGCCTCCCTGTCCGCGTAGGCGGCCAGCACATCGATATCCTCCTCCTCGATTCCCTCTATCTTTCTCGGGATCCCCAGCCTTTCATTCAGCTCATAGATTGCCGCGATGAATTTTTCCGCCAGCGCCTCCCGCCCCTCCGACATCTTTCCAAGTCCGGCGCAGACTGCCAGTTCCGCCAGCTTTCGATGAACTTTCGGTCCGTACATTTCCAGAACGATGGGCAGCAATATCGCGTTGGTTCTTCCGTGGGGCATATTGTATTTCCCGCTCAGAGAATGGGAAACCGCATGAATATAGCCCACATAGGAACGAGTAAAGGCACGCCCGGCCCTGTGGGCCGCGATCAGCATTCCTTTCTCCGCCCGCAGACTTCTGTGGGCCGCCGCGTCCTCTATATCGTGAAATACCGCCCGCACCGCCTTTTTCGCTTCCCCTCTGGTATATCTTGTGGTGGATCGCCCGATGTAGGCCTCCACCGCGTGAGTCAGCGCGTCCATACCGGTAGCTGCTGCGATCGAGGAAGGAAGCATACTGATCACCGACGGATCCAATACCGCATAGGAGGGAATCAGAGGAAAATCATTGATCACATATTTATGCCTCGTCTCTCCATCCACGATCACTGCCGCCAGTGTAGTCTCGCTTCCGGTTCCCGCCGTCGTGGGCACCGCGATCAGCAGAGGCAGCTTCCTGCCGATTTTCAGGATCCCGGCC
>ERZ779622.661-NODE-661-length-18371-cov-5.210526_pt1 | contig 18371 bp, 16 predicted proteins | sample MGYA00514188_ERZ779622 | MGnify/ENA primary metagenome ERZ779622 (study PRJEB29562, sample SAMEA4376702) | mouse gut metagenome | isolation source: Cecum | study: EMG produced TPA metagenomics assembly of the A DSS colitis mouse model was used to assess the...
GTGTGCAGCTCGTCGATAAACAGGATGATCTGCCCGTCGGATTTTTTCACATCCTCCAGCACCGCCTTCAGCCGCTCCTCAAACTCACCCCGGTATTTTGCCCCGGCTACTAACGCTCCCATATCCAGCGCAAAGATCTTCTTATCTTTCAACCCCTGGGGCACATCGCCCCGAACGATCCGCTGCGCCAGCCCTTCCACCACCGCAGTCTTACCCACGCCCGGCTCACCGATCAGAACCGGATTGTTTTTGCTCTTTCTGGACAGGATGCGGATCAAATTGCGTATCTCGTTGTCCCTGCCGATCACGGGATCAAGCTTCTGCTGCCTCGCCCTCTCCACCAACTCCTGCCCGTATTTCTCCAGCGTACCATAGGTAGCCTCCGGGTTATCGCTCGTCACCCGCTGATTGCCCCGGATCGTGGACAATGCCTGCAAAAAACGCTCCCTTGTGATGCCGAATTCCCGGAAGATCTCCTTGATCTCCCTGTTTGGTTCTCTGATCATCGACAGGAACAGATGCTCCACGGAGACGTATTCGTCCCCCATCTGCTTCGCCTCGTCCTCCGCGGAGATCAGTACCTTGTTTAAATACTGCCCGATGTAGACCTGGCCTCCCTGCACCTTGACCCGCTTCTCCAGCGCCTGTTTCACACGGTTCACAAAATATTCCTTCTGGATCTCCATCTTCTCGATCAGCTTTAAGATCAGAGAATCCTCTATCGTCAGCAGACTGTACAGCAGATGCTCCTGCTCGATCTCCTGATTGCCGTATTCGTAAGCCAGTTTCTCACATCTCTCCACCGCCTGGATGGAATTTTGTGTAAATTTTGAAATATTCATAAAAGCACCTCCCTATCTCTATTATTATGTGCTGTCTTTCTCACTGCGATTATAAGATAACACCGTTTGTTAGCCACGTCAATAGGCGAGTGCTAAAATTTTCTGAAAATTTTGTGAAGTGGTAATTTTTATAGTATACCAAGTATAAATAAATCTTTCCAGAACATGTGTTCTTTTTGCTTGAACTTTTTTATATAAAGAGTTATACTGTATTATATCAGACTTTTATTTACCATATATGCTTATAGTCTTAACTTTATAAAAAAATTTGGGAGGAATTTTGATGACAATTAACAGGTCACTACCGACATATAAGCGTCAAAGATTCTTATTAGATTTTGTAAAACAATTATCAGCTGATGCAACAACAACCGATTTACAAAAGCTAATATTTTTGCATACTAAAAGTGGTTATTCTTCTTATTATGATTTTATACCATATAGGTATGGACCATATTCTTTTCAGCTCGCTGAAGATATAAGCATTCTACTCCAAAATGAATTTTTAATCAAAAAAGATGCCCGAATATATGCAAAGGACTCTCAAGTTAATGAAAATATAAATAATATAGATATAAAACGAGGAGATTTATTGATAAAAAAAGTATATAAAAATTATCCTTATTATGCTATCAATAGTGAAATCGTTGATCGCTTATTTTCATCTACAGAACTTGAAAAAATAAAAAATGGGAAAAATCAACTAAAGCAAACAATGCAAGTCCTCTTTACCATTGGATATGAGGGGCAGTCTTTAGAAACTTTCATTAATAAATTAATTAAAAATGACATCAGACTGCTTTGTGATGTGCGCAAAAACCCTTTAAGCCGTAAATTTGGATTTTCAAAAAGTAAGCTTCAACATATATTGGGCACAATTGGTATTCAATATGTTCATATACCTGAACTTGGAATAGAATCACAAAAAAGAGTAAATTTAAAAAGTATTTCTGACTACCAGCAATTGTTTCAAGAATATGAAACTTCATTATCCAAACGACAAAAATATTTGGATTATGTGCATTTATTATTGTCCAACAATATTCGCATAGTCTTATTGTGCTATGAAAAAGAACCTGAAATGTGTCACCGACATGTAATCAGAGATTATATTATGGAAAAATATAATATAAGGAGTCAGGATTTATAATGGTTGAGAAAAAAAGAGTTTATATCGTTGTAAAAACATATCCTACAATATCTGATAAATATGCTGAATTAGTTTGTACAGCAGGCGTTTTAGAAGATGGATCCTGGATCAGACTATACCCAATACCTTACAGAAAATTGGAGATAAAGCAAAAATATCCTAAGTACACATGGATTCAAGTCGAAGTGGAACGCAACACAAAAGATTTCAGACCAGAAACATATCGCCCAATTAATTTAACTAAAATAATAGTTGAACCGCGCCCCAAAAAAATTGATTGGAATCTGCGCAGAAAAATAATATTCAACAATAAAGAAATATATACAAATCTTCAAAAAATGATTGCACAGGCGAAAGCAAAAACTAATCCTATATCATTAGCAATCTTTAAACCCACAAAGGTACTCAATTTCAAGGCAGAACCAACTTCACGTGAATGGGATTTAAAAAAATTGAATAATTTAAATGCTTTATCTCAACAGTTAAATTTATTCCAAACACCGGAAGAAACGGAAGATGAATTTAAAATTGTACCTAAAGTTCCTTATAAGTTCTCCTACACGTTTGAAGATGATTCCAATAAACAGTCTACATTAATGATAGAAGATTGGGAAATTGGGATGCTGTATTTTAACTGCTTAAAAAAACATCATAATGAATCTATTGCTGTCACTAAAGTAAAAGAAAAATATTTTGACGAGTTCATAAAAAAAGATTTGTATTTTTTTATGGGGACGACAAAAAAATTTCATAATGTTGCTCCAAATCCTTTTATAATTATAGGGGTATTCTATCCTCCGCTTAAACCACCTTTTGAGCAAATGACACTATTTGATGCTTATAAATGATTACCTGTGAAAATCAATAACGCTCGAGGGAAGTCTGCCAGATCTTCCACTCATTGAGTAGAAAATCTTAGGAAAACATTTGCAAAAAGAATAAAAACTCTCAGTGGCAGAAACACTCTACACCCGCACTTCCGCTCCCAAATAGAACGAGTACAGGATCCTCTCCTTCACCTTCTTTCCCGTCAGCCTTGCCAGCGCCTCCTCATAATAGTCGAGCTGCACCCGGTAACGTTCCGCCAATTCCTCCGGCGATTCGATAACATCCGTTTTGTAATCCAGCAAAACGATCTCATCATCCTCCTCGAAAAACACGTCGATGATCCCCTGGACGAGCACCATCTCCGTATCGGGGAATTCCTCCGACAACCGATCCGCGCTGATTCCCAGCATAAACGGCTGTTCCCGCCACAGTTTTCCCGTCCTCGCCGCCAGCTGCATCCGCCCTGCCACAGAGCTGCTCATAAAATGTAAAATCTTCTTTTTATTTATGGCTTTTCGGTACTCCTCCGACAAAAGTCCTTCCCCGCACCAGTTTTCCAGGTCTCTCTCCAACGTTTCCACGCCATAGCAGAACGTTTCCCCGCCGGACACCGCCTGGCTCAAACCTGCAAAATCCATCAGCTCCATCGCCCGGTGCATGGCGCTGCCCCGCATGGCGCCGGAAATCTCCTCCTCCTCCTGCTCTTTCAAAAACAGGGGCAGGTAGGGCGCCGGCACTTCCTCTTCAAACAACTTTTTGCCGCCGTCATCCGACTCCCCGGCCATCTCCTCCGCGCTGACTCCCATCCTGTTATGGATGGCTGCCATCTTCAGTTCCGAGACGGTGGTCTTTGCGTACAGCTTTTGCAGATTCTCATGGGGGTAAAGATAACCGAATCGTTTTTGCAGATATTCCTTCATTTCGGTCTCTACCGCACAGGTCTCCAGGTTCAATTTGAAGGTTTTCGCGTCATTTATATTTCTGCGATCCTCCGCCATCGACTCCTCCTGCAGATCCCTGTTTCTCACGATTTTACAGGCGATACCGCCCGGAAGAAGAAGTGCCGGATCCCCCATTTCCACCCCGCATTCCGCCAGCAGCTCTCTGCCTTCCTCTGTCCGCATGATACAGGCAGCCAGCAGTTCCAGAAAGCTGCCCGCACCGCTTCTGACCGAGTAGGGCAATGAGACTTCCTCTCTGCGGCAGATACCGGCCTTCCCCTGCAGCAATTTCACTGCGTCATCAGTAACACCCGTTATTATCAGTTTTTCCTTCGCCCTGGTCAACGCCACGTACAGAACTCTCAACTCCTCCGCCTGGGAATCCAGCAGGATCTTCCGGGAGAGAGCTGCCTTGCGCAGCGTCCGCCTTTTGACGCGCACCACTGGATCCACCAGATCCACCGCCATCCCCAGGTCCACATCCATCAGCACGGCAGCGGATGCGTCCCTGCGATTCATCTTCCTGCCCATACCCGCCGCGATACAGACCGGAAATTCCAGTCCTTTGCTCTTGTGGATCGTCATGATCCTGACCACATCCGCCAGCTCATCCTGGGTCCCCGCCTCCCCGGAATCCATGCTGTATTTCTCCATCTGGTCGATATAACGGACAAAATGATAGAGCCCCTTGAAACTGGTCTTCTCAAAGGCCGCCGCTTTCTGAAGCAGCATCTGCGCGTTGGCGCGCCTCTGTTTTCCGCCGGGCAAAGCCGTCACATACTCCAGATAATGCGTCTCCTCCATGATCTTCGAGAGCAGCTCCCGTATGGAGAGCCACACCGCCTGGCGGCGCAGTCTCCCATACCACTCCAAAAAACCGCGGCATTTCTCCGCGAGAGCGTCGGTGAGTTCCCCGTACTTCTTTATCTTTTTATAGAGTCTCATCCGCTCCGGAAAGGCCGCCGCGATCTCTGCCGCCTCCACATCCGTGAAAGACCCGAAGCAGGACTTCATGACCCCGAAGAGCGGAATATCCTGCAGCGGATTGTCCAACACGCGCAGAAGCTGCAGGATATTCTGCACTTCCGAGGTCTCAAAATACCCCGTTCTGGAGCTGATAAAGCAGGGGATCTCCTGTCTCCCGAGCACTTCCTGAAACACCTCGTCGATGCCGCTGCTGCTGCGCAGCAGGATGACGATGTCCCCATAGCGCAGAGGCCGCATTTTTCCATCCTCGCCCAGCACCTCCATCTCCCGCATCATCTTCTTTATGCGCAGGGCGATCACCTCCGCCTCCTGCTCGATCACAGACTTTACCGGATCTTCCGACCGCTCTATGAACAGCAGTTCCGCCTTATTTTTCGTCTCCCCGTCTTTCGCCGTCCCATCATAATATGCCGCCCCGTAGCGAAGCTGCGCCTTTTCATCGTAATCAATGCCGCCCAGACTGCGGGCGAGAAGCTGACAAAACAGCAGATTGACGGCTTCTATCACCTCTTTGCGGCTTCGGAAATTTCGGTGCAGATCGATCCTGCGGCACTTCTCCGTGCCGTCGTCATAATTATGGAATTTTTCCATAAAAATCTCGGGCCTGGCCAGCCTGAATTTGTAAATGCTCTGCTTTACATCCCCCACCATGAAACGATTGTGGCGTCCGGCATCCTCCCCGGACAGGCAGCGCAGGATGCATTCCTGCACCAGATTGCTGTCCTGATACTCGTCTATCATGATCTCCCGGAAATATTCCCGCAGCTCTAAGGCCGCCGCCGTGGGTTCCACTGCCATGCCCTCTTCCTTCTCGCCCCGCCGGCAGAGGATCTCCAACGCCAGATGCTCCATATCCGAAAAATCGATCAGATTCTTCTCCCTCTTTTTCTCCGCAAACCGCTCGCCGAAACGGATCGTCACCTCCGCCAGCTTCCGCACCACCGGGGAGACCTGCCCGCACTGCTCAAAAAGCGCCTCCTCGCCCAGCAAGAAAAACTGCTCCCGCATCTGCTCCAGCTGTTTTTTTACGCCGTTTCTGATCTGCTTTACCGTCTCCCTCTTCTCCGGGTCTACCGTCTCATCCTTTTTGGAGGAGAGCCTGTCAAATCCCACCCTCCCCAGAGCCTCCCGGAGCAGGGAAAAACTCTCTGCAGCGCCCGCCGCCGCAAGAGCCTCGCAGCTCTTCTCCAGATTTTCCGCATACATGTAGGGCCCGTCCGGCTGTTCACATATCCGGATGCACTGCCGCAGGGTATCCGCCATCTCCGGCAGCATATTTCCCGCATATTCCATGATATACCGCATAAACGGGGAATGAACCAGCTCGTCCACCGAAGAAAATTCATAGTCGGCTCCGTGCTCTTTCAGCCACTCGGAGGGCCAGGGATAACTCATCGCAAACCGATGAAGAGACAGAATGCTCTCCTCCAGCAGCTTTTCCTTCTTTCCGGTACTGTAGGCCTCCACCAGCTGACGGAAGACCGCGTCCTCCTCCTCCGACTTCGCGAAGGCCTCCTCCAGCACATCCTCCAGCACATCCTGCTGTAACAGCCCCATCTCCCCCTCGTCCGCCACCCGGAAGGCGGGGTCCAACCCGATCTCCTGAAAATGATTCCTTATCACAAACAGACAAAAACTGTGGATCGTTGTGATCTGCGCATTGTGGATCAGGGTGGACTGCCGCTGTAAATGCTCATTCTCCGGCTGCAATACCAGCTTCTCGGAGATGGCGGCGTTGATCCGCTCCCTCATCTCGCTGGCTGCCGCCTTGGTAAACGTCACGATCAAAAGTCTGTCGATATCCGCCGGGTCCTCACCCTCGCTGATCCTGCTGATAATGCGTTCCACCAGCACCGCCGTCTTTCCGCTCCCGGCGGCGGCCGATACCAGTATATTATTGTCCCGCAGCTCGATAGCCTGCTGCTGATCTTCCGTAAACTGCCTCTTCATACGCTTCCCCCGCACCGCTCTCTCATTTTCTCCAGGATCTCTTCCCTGCCCTCCTCCGGCAGGACCCGCTTCTCATAGCCCGGCAGCTTTTTGTCGAAACCGCACACTTTACCGTAGGGGCAGAAAGTACAGGCCTCCCTGTCCGTTCTGCTGTAAGGGTGCATTCCTATCTCTCCGTCCAGAATGCCGCCGCCCAGCTCCTTCAGCTTATCCGCCGCATAGGAGGATACCAGATCAATGTTCTCTCTGCTCATCAACAGTCCGTTCTCCGCAAAACTCCCGTCTTTCTTCCGGGTGAGCGGCAGCGCCTCCTTCACCGGTCCCGGCGAAGCATCCATCCTCTCGATAATCCCCTCGTCATCGTTCACGATACCAGTGGGGCGAAGCACTTTGCGCAGTTCCGCATTGATCTCCTCCGGCGTTTTTTCCTCCCTGAGTTCCAGAATCGGATCGTCGATATGATAATATAAAATACCTGCCGGCACGATCTCCTTCTCCGGCTGCCGCTTTTCTTCATATTCCAGCGCCGCGTTCAGGTAAGTCACAAGCTGCAGCTGAAGCCCGTGATACAGCGCCACGATATCAAAATTATTCTTCCCCGACTTGTAGTCGATGACTTTTACATAACATACGTTATCTTCTTCGCAGGTATCCAGCCGGTCGATCCTTCCCACCAGATAGAGTTTCTCTTTTTCCGACAGCGCCACATTGACCGACTCCAGATCCTCCAGAGTGGAGAAGGACATCTCGAACTCTTTCGGCGTAAACTGCCCCTGGCGCAGCTGATGCTGCAGGGTAAAGACCGCCCGCCGCAAAATCCGCCCGATCCGGTTCAGGGCATACCGGCTTCTCGCAGTCTCATAGAGCACCGCGTTTCCGTACGCCGCGCTCCGCTCCTCCAACACTTCCCGCAAAAGCTTCTCCCCCTCTTCCTGCGGAAAATCCAGCCAGCTGTACTCTGTCTCAGTAAGCCTCTCCGAAAATCCTGCCAGCACCTCATGAAACAGATTTCCCATATCCACCGCTTCGAACCCGAATTCTCTGCGCTCCTCCAGCTTCAGCTCGTATTTCAGAAAGTGTTCATAGGCACAGGCGGCAAAGATCTCCAGTCTCGTGATGCTTCCCACCAGATGATCTCCACACAGGGCAAGCGCCAGATGTCCGGGAAGCCTTGTCTCTCTGTACCCCGCGAAAGCGCTCCGCAGAAGCTTCTCCGTCTCCGCGGCCGTCTCGTCTCTCTCCCGCATCACCCTGAGCAGCTGCAGCAAAAGGGATTCCCTCTCCGCCGGCAGTCGCCCGGCGACCGCTTCGCGCAGCCCTTCCGCCGCATAGTCATAGCTGTCCTCCCAGGTCTCCAGTCTCTCGAATATCTCCTCTTCCTCCAGGTATTCTATAATTAAATCTGGATATAACTTTTTTATTATCTCTATCAGATAGGCAGGTCTGAGAGTCTTTCCATCCTGATCGCAGCCTGCCCAGGTCATATACAGCTTCTCCGAGGGCTTTGTCAGATTCATATACAGGTACAGTCTCTGCGTATACATCTTCTGCCTCGGCGAGGGCGCCAGCTCATACTCCGACCCCTGCAGAAACTCCCTGTCTATATCGGAGAGAATACCACCGCCGGAGGCGTTGCCCGGAATATTCGTATCGTCGATGCCGATAAACAATAACACCCGTATTTCTTTCAGGCGGCTTCGCTGCATATCCCCCACCGTCACATGATCGACATTCTGAGGTATCGTCCCCACCCGCATCTCCGAAAAGCCGGCGTCCAGCAGATCCGCAAACTCCTGATCCGTCATCTCCTCCTCCCCCGAAAGTTCCACGATCTCCGAGAGCAGATCGATAATAAACGGGTAGATCTGATGGTACTCTCTCGCCCGGGCCAGATCCCCATGCGCCTCAAACTCCCGCTCAAAAGCCGCCAGCTTTTCCTGAATACGGCTCTCCGCAATAAAATCATAGAGCGCCCGCACCTTCTCCGAAGCGGTCTTTCCCATCCCCTTCAGAAAGACGGCGCAGCGCAGTACCTCCTCCCTCGCCTCGTTCAATCTCACAAGCAGATCCGCGCTTTCCTTTTCCGCGTCTTCCCCGGAAGACTTTCTTCCGCTTTCCTCCTTCGGCAGCCCCGCGAACATTCTGCTCCATCTGCCAAAGCCGCGGATCCCCATCTCCCGGATATAATTGTCCAGCTCGTCCGCCGTCTCCGGCGAGAGTTCCGTCAGCCCCGTCCTGATATAGTGATTTACCGCGTCCGCCGAAAAATCCTGACTGACAAGCCGAAGTGCGCTGCGAATAAACTCTACAAAGGGATTCAGCAGGATCCCCCTGTTCTGGTCGATAAAAAACGGGATGCCCAACTTGGAAAATTCGCTGCCGATCACGGTCTCATAGTTTTCCAGACTGCCGCAGACCACACCGATATCCCGGAAGCAGTAGCCCTCCTCCCGGATCAGACGTCTGATCATCCTCGCCGCGTACCTCGCCTCCTGCTGCATCCCCGGCAAAAAGGCGAGACGGATTCCCTGCGGTTCCCCGGAAAAGCTCTTCTGGGGATAGCGGAACAGATTCTGTTCCAGATGGGAGAGAGCAGGCATGCTTTTCAGCCTGGGCACCGGCACTTCCCTCAGAAAGATATCCTCCCCTCTATCCGTTCCGGTATCCTCCGCGCACTTTTCCAGAGCCTTCAGGGTCTTTCTCGAGAGCGCGAACAGACTGTGCTCCCCCGCTTCCTTCCAGGGGTCTTCCCTCCCGTCGAAAAGCAGCGTAAAATACACGTTCTCCGCCGTTTTCATGATCTCGCGGATCACCTGGAGCTGAATGGGCGTGAAAACGGTAAAGCCGTCAAAGACGATCGAACACCCCCTCAGCAGACGGGATTTTGCTACCCTGTTTGATAACACCTGTAATGATTCTTCCTTCGTCAGGTAATGATCCCTGATATAATCCTCAAACCCCTGATACAGGACCGCCAGATCTTTCAGTTTCCCGGCTAACGCCCCGCGGTTCCCGGAAAAATCGATTATCTTCCGCAGTTCCGCAAGCCCTATCCCATATTGCATAAATTCCGAGATCGCGGATTTGATCTCGTGAATATATCCCTGCTTTTTCAGATAACCGCCCAACACCTTTAACTCCGGTTTCAGCCGGTCCGCCACGATCCGCAGGATCAGATTTTTCCCCGTATCGTCTAAAACCGGCTGAGATACTCCGCCGGTTTCTTCAAAAACTCTGTATGACAGCCTGCCAAAGCTCAGAACATCGATGTTCATAATGCCATGCCAGGGATGTTTTTCCACAAGCGACCTCTGGGTCTCCATCGTGAACTGATCCGGGACAAGAAACAGATACTTTTTTTCCGGATGCTCCATGGACTCCCGGATCATCCGCTCCTGCAAGATACTGCTCTTTCCCGAACCAGAACCGCCAAAAACAAATGACAGCATAAAAATATTCCCTATATCCTGATGTTATTCGTTGTCTTCCTCTTCCTCATCCAGAAAGGTTTCCACTTTTGATCCATTCACCGGAACGGTTTCCTCCGTTACGGCCTCCGGCTCTTTCACTGCTTCCTCCTCCGGCGACGCCTCCTCCGCAGGTACTTCCACTGCCGATTCCTCCGCTTCCTTCGCGCTCTCTTTTCTCGCCGCGAGAGCCTCTTTTGTCCCCTGGATCACACCGTGGGCAAATTCTTTCGCCTCCCCCGCCGCAAACTGCGCGAAATCCTTCGCTTCCTCAGCCGCTTTTTTCACTGTCTCGCTCACCCGCTCCGGCGTCAGCGTCACATATCCTCTCTCCCCCTCGTCCTCATCCAGGTCATCGCTGAAATCGTCAAAATCGTCGTCCTCGTCCTCCACAGGTCTCGCCACTTTGTCTTTCCCCTGAAGATAATAGTATGCGCCGACCGCCGCCGCACCTATCGCTGTCGCTGCCACCAAAAACTTCCCAAATTTTTTAGCCATTTTTCTCTCCTTCTCCTGCATATTTCAATTTTATTGCTTACTAGTATCTTAATACGAAATGCCTCATATGAAAAGAGGAAATTTTATTATTTTGGGTTGCCGTCTCCCGGCAAATGTGATATAGTTATAGAACTGACTGTCAAAGTCAATTTTACACCCGAAAGAATGGAAATACGAATGAATGAGAAATTTTTTGATCTGAAAAAAGAAAAACAGGACCGCATGATCAACGCCGCATTAAAAATTTTCGGTATGCGCGGTTATTCCTTTGCCAGTACGGACGATATCGTGAAAGAAGCCGGCATCAGCAAGGGACTGCTCTTCCATTATTTCGGTTCCAAGCTGGGACTTTACAGTTTTATATACGATTACAGCGTGCGTTTTATGTCCATGGAACTAAAGGCTGCCGTCGACGCAAAAGAGACGAACTATTTCACTCTGCAGAAACAGATGGAGGCGGGGCGGCTTCAGGTACTGAAAAATTATCCCTGTATGCAGCTTTTTCTGGAAAAGTGCAACGCGGAGATCACGCCGGAAGCACTGACCGCCATTGAAGAGAAAAAGAGGGAGCTGACGGATCTGTATGATGCTTTCGACGCCCAGGCGGATTTCAGCCATCTTCCCGCGGAAACAGACGCTGTCAAACTGCGCCATATTCTACGCTATACTCTGAAAAGCCTGATGGAAGATCGTTTTCTCACGGGCAGTTTTCAGGCCGAACTGCTCTATCAGGAAAATATTGCCTATATTGAGTTTCTGGAGAGATTCTCTTTTTAGCGGCACTTTTTACTTCCGAATCTCCGTTCTGTCTCACCAGCTCTTTTTAAGTTCCATATCCCAATCCAAAGTATAGGGACCGTCATCCATTGCGTGCAATGTCTCATAGTAACCATAGCGCTTCAATGTCGGAGAATCTTCCGTCACAGCGGGATCGCTCTGCCAAAACTGATAGCCCATCATATAGGAATCTATCATCTCCTCCCAGAAAGAGTACATCTGCTGTAAATTCTTTGAGTTTTCTAACGAAGCATTCATCGCCTCCTCATATGTCATATACTCACAGATATAGAAATCTGCATATAACTGATTGACTCTGCACAGATCCCAGGCCGCGATATAATTTTCATCCTGTCCGTTCTGATAGAGGTAATAGGCGATCACATACCGGAAAAGGTTTTCCTCGATTCCTGACTCCTGAAGCTTCTGCACAAACTCTTCCTCGCCGTATTCAAGCATTCCCATCTCCTCGAGTTCCTCCATACACTCCCGGCATTTTGCCCTGTGTCCTTCCAGCTTGAGAGACTCTACGGTTTCTAACGCAGATTCCTTATCCTCTATGTTCCAATCTCTGTTCAACGCATACTGCACCAGACTGCTGTCCATCCCTGCGGGCTCTACCCCGCCTACCAGTCTCCAGTCCCCCGAATTGCTGTATGTCAACGTCGCATACGTTGCATTGAACCACAGAACAGTATCGGGAAGCTGCTTTTCTCCCTCGCCGCCACAGCGGTCTCTATCTCCTCCAAATCAATGCGGTAGCATGTCGCTATTTCATGGATAATAGACGCCGTCTCTTCATCTACATTTCCTTCATCCAATTCCAGATTCCACAAAACGCCGGCACCTTCTTCCTGCACATCCAAATAAAAGACCGCCCTGGCGCCAAACTTACTCCCATCAAAAATATTTTCTGTCGTCGCCGTTTTTCTTCATTTTGCTCAACTCTACCTGGTCCGCATTGCCGAAGTTCTCATCCTGCCAGTCATTCACGGTGTACTGCACTGTATCACCCATGTATTCATACAGGTAAGACGTGGACTCCAAACTGCAGGCGGAAGCGAAATATGTAATTCCGTGGTCAAAGTAGGACACACTGCCATCCTGATAACTGCTTCCTTTCGGAACGTAAGCCTCGTAGTATACTCCGTCTCCGTAGTAATCCTCCACCTCCATTTTCTCTATATTGCAAAGCAGCCAATTCCTCCTCGGAAAGCCTGGGTATTTTCTTTCCGCAGCCAGCAAGAAGTATTGCCGCCATCGAAATGCCGAACCAAATCCTGGCTTTGCGTTTATGCTTATGAATCTGAAACAAATGCATGGAAAGTTCCTCCTTTTTATCTCCACAGATACTGAAAAATCATCCCTGCATGCAGTTTTTTCCGGAAAAATGCAACGCGGAAAACTAACTGACGCTGTATTTTTTTCTCTCACTCTCCGGGATTTTCAATGCCTCCATCGCCTGCTCCTCTGTTAAATTCAACGTATCCATCAAATTTTCTATAGCTTCTCTTCTACCGATCTCTATCCCTTTCTCCATCCCAATCGCTTCCCCATCTTCCCGAAGTACCTGGTCATGCAATTCCTGATCGAACTCGTAAATCCCCATTTCTACGATCTCCTCCCTGTGTTCCCTGAAAAAATCCTCAAGGATCTTTTCTGAAATGCACTCATTTACTGACTGGCGCACAGCTTCCTCCACTTTTAGTTCAGCGGCCAATTTATTCCGGACTTTCTCAACAAAAGCCATATATCCTCCCAGGCTCTCACATTTATACAGCAATTCTCTGCTGCACCCGGGATTAATATTAACCACAGTGACCACCAACTCTAATTCCGGTTCCTTTTCCTCCCTGGAGAACAATTCCGAGAGCCTGTAAGTCATTCTCTCCGGCCGATCTGCCGACCCGTTATAGAAAACCACGAACCTCGGCGCCGGGATCCTCACCTTTGTCGTCCGGTGCAGTCTGCCCGGCGGAGCAATCTTTTTCAATTCCTCTGTCACATAGTATAAATCGCGAAGCGGCATGTTTGGATTGACGCTCGCCTGCTGTTCATAGAGGTTCAGCGTTGAATCGATCACAAACGCCGCGTCATTCCGCATTTTCATACAGATTGCCTCCTCTAATGTAACTACCTCCAGTTCCTCCTCATTCTCATAGGATGTATCATTCATGGCATTATACAGGGATAGTAAATTCTTCTTATCTCTGTACAGCAGACAAAATACATTATCCTTATGATTTCTCTCCGTATTTGACATATTTCTTCTCCTTTCCGCAGGAGAAAGTATATGTCATCCCCTCTTCTCCCGCTTTTCCATTTAACTGGTTTTGAATTTAAAAGCAGGGATCTTCAGGACGCCTTTCGGCAAGATACGGCAGAACGCCGCCTGACAGACAGTCTCAATATAGAGACTATATTTATGAAAATAGTCTGCTTTCCTCTGACTATATCATAAAAGTCAGATCATTTCAAGCAGTAACCTTAATCGTAAACCTCGGTATATCACGGAGCGGGTAACATTCCGGAGCATATTCTTCTGCTCAGCAATAACTCTTTTTGCGTAAATACCGTAACCATTTTATATACAATAAGCATCCGGAAACTGCTATTATAAATGCCATTATGGCAACCGGCTTTCCGAAAAGATTTCCCATATAACAATATGGCACAAGAATCGCTCCAGACAATGATACCATGCTTATTGTTAAAATTTTTTAGAGACAAATTTCATATCTTTCTTTTCTTTATCATTTATAATAACGTATGAAATTTTATATAAAATAGACAGCCACAAAAGATAAACACATGCCGCTCCAAAGTATACTATATTTATATTTTCCCAGACGAAGACGATAAGGGGGATATTCTTTATCATAAATTCATCAATACCAATAATTGAAAATTCAGTAAATCCTGTCTTGTCCGATATTCTTTTTACCTCTTCTATAAATGCTTCATGACCTGCATCTGTAATCAGATCACAGTTGATCATTGCAAAATATAAGATTCCCTCAAACTCAAAATTTTTCGGTTCTACTTCCCACAATTTTACCGGATACGGAATCACTATATACTGATCCAGGCAAAACTCTGACGCAGTTTTATAATAAATACAAGAGTTTTCCTTTAGAAAGCCTGCCACTGCAAATTCAAACTCTTTTCCATCCTCGATATCCATTTTATAGAATTCAAATGTTTTTCTGTTCATCTGCACAGACTTTATACCAACTTGTGTATTTTGACTGCCTTCCATAAACTCATCACTGTTATAATAAAACCTTTTATCACCCATAAAGCTTTCTATAAACAGAGACTGATTAAAAACCGACACCAACGTCATTACTTTTGAGTCATAACATTCATTATAAAAATCCGCCAGCATATTTATGTTATTTTCGCTCTGCCTGAATTCATAAAAACCGTCCTCATCATAATAATTATCTTTCACAGTATATCTGCTGCTTCCTCTTCTCAAAAGCGGTTCCTCCGAATCAGCCGTTATTCCGACGCTATAGCATATCAGTGATACTACAATTCCCGCTATTCCTGCTGCCCCAAAAAGTATCTGTCCATGTAGTCCACCCATGTGCGCGGAAACGCGTTGTCGACTCATCATCATTTCTTTCTCTCGTTCCTGTATGTTTAGGTTCCGAGTTTGCTAACGTCATTTCCTCGTTAATAGTAAATTTCTTGCTATATACATCCGCATTGATGAAATAGCCTGTATCTTCATCCCGACCTCCTACTACGCTTTTATCAACGACCTCTAAATTCCCCTTTTCTGCCGCCATCACCGGAACCGGCATCGCCATTATCGCCGCCATCAACAAAGCGCCAAGTCTGATTTCTCTTTTTTCCTCCAGTCAGATTTTTTATTTCGTGTAACCGTGAAATCAATGACTGCCCTTATTATCCATCTTTTTCCACCCTTTTCGACCCCATCTGCGCTAAACGACATTTCAAAAGCCTTTTTGGTCGTTTTCCAATATATCCACATACAAAAAAAGAAAAGAGCCCTGAAATTCGTTTCAGATACTCTTTTCTCTTTCCAAACACACTTATCGCTCTGTCAACTTTTTTGTCAGTGTATTTTTATAAACAGTTTCTTAAATACAACCGGCATCTGCATCCCCGCCGACAAGATAATGCCTGTAAAGACAGAAATTGCACAGGCAGGTATTTTCATAAAATAAAACAATAGACCTGTCATCAAAAATACCGCCGTAAGCACTGCTGTTATCTTTTTATAGCAGACTTTTTCTTCCGGTTCCAGCTTTCTGTTTTCATGATCCAGCGGGCTCCATATAACCAGACTGATCCCCGCAAGAAATGTGACCGCAAGCAGTCTCCCATCACAGACTGCAACAAGAGAAAACAAAATACACAGAAGCAGCAATATACTGGAAAACATCAGACATGTCCACAGATGCTTCGTATGATACCCACCGCTAAACTTGCGAAGTGCCATAAACGGAACGACGATCAGCACACTCTGTTTTACACATCCCAGACACAGGCCGAATGCCGCGGCCAATAACAGCGGCGCGATGGATAACAGAAAACTGTATGCCGCGTAGCAATACACTTCTTTTTCTTCCTCTTTTACAGCACCGCAGGCTATCAGCCAGCGAACCGCTGCCTCCGTGCCTTTTTCTATCATTTCGTTCTCCTGTATCTTGTCAGTTCTTTCGGTGCTTTAGGCTGATAGCCCATAATACACGATGCAGAATTCGCCATTGAATTTCACAGCTATAAAATAACAAAGTTTCTCGGCAAAATTCAATATAATACATGCTTCTCTTCAGATCGTTCACAAAAAGTATTGAAAAACAAAAAATTATTAGTTCTCACCTTCTTGTATCTGTTCCTGTTTTTTGTATCAGTCTTTGAAATAAAATGGCTAAATACCATTTTGTTTGTTTTAGCAAACTACACATATCTGCAAACCCAATACCATTTAAAGTGTTTAACGGCTATATTCCACTCCGCTATATTCACCGCTGTTATGGGCGCATGTGAATTACTACTATACGGCATTATTTCTCTCTACATCCCATATTTTTTTGCCGAAACCTCTTACTTCCGAAATCTTGCCCTTTTAACCGTTTTCAGTAAAATATTAAATTTCTTTATCATATATATACTGATCTGGTTTTTTAAAGGAAAGACCTCCGACAATGCATCGCGAAATCCCTCCTCCTTCTCCAAAAGGAGTCCGACACCGCAAAATACTACGAGATGCTCCTCTCCCAGTACGACAACCAGAGCATCCTGATCCACGACATCAAAAAGCACCTGCAGTCTATCGATCTCTTAAACGATCAGCATGACCATGAAAAAATTTCCGTTTATATCAAACAGCTTTTGCTTTCCTCGGACTTAAAGGATGCCGCAAAGTTATGCGACAATGCGCTTTTAAATGCTATTCTCGGACGATACAAAAAACAGTGCCTCTCTCTGCATATATCCTTTCTTACCGATATACGCAGCGGCACTGTAGACTTTATGGCAGATAATGATATCACTTCTCTATTCTGCAATTTACTGGATAACGCGACGGAAGCCTGCCGGGGCATTTCGGAAGCACTTATTGAAATGACTGTTCAAAAAAAGGAAAATACGCCTTTTGCCGTTATCACGATGGTAAATTCCTGCCAAAGCGATCCGTTTTCCCGTGTTTCGCGCGGCGGTCTTATACCTACATCCAAACCCGACTGTCAACGACACGGCTTCGGTCTGAAAAGCATCCGGAAAACAGTCGACAAGTACCATGGCGACATGCAGATGTATTACCATAATGAGACGGCGACTTTCCACAGTATTATCACATTAAAATATCAAAAAATGTAACACAGCCTCTATCGAAGCGTCTTATCCTGCAGCTCATCAGACGTGGGAGTTTGACAGATCCATAACCATTCAAATCCTAAACTGCTTTCTTATCTTTTCCACTTCTCCGGGTGCACAGCCAATGGATTTTGCAATGATTATATTATCCGTTTCCCCATCCTGCACTTTGTGAAAAACAAGAGACGCCCACTCTATTCCTTTTTCTATCCCAATCGCTTCCCCATCTTCTCGAAGTACCCTGTCATGCAATTCCTGATCGAACTCGAAAATCCCCATTTCTACGATCTCCTCCCTGTGTTCCCTGAAAAAATCCTCAAGGATATTTTCTGAAATGCACTCATTTACCGACTGGCGCACAGCCTCTTCCAATTTTACCTCAGCAGCCAGTTTAACCCGGACTTTCTCCACAAAAGCCATATATCCTCTCAAGCTCTCGCACTTATCCAGCAGTTCTTGGCTGCACCCCGGGTTAATATTAACCGCAGTGACTACCAACTCCAATCCCGGTTCTTTTTCCTCTCTGAAGAATAATTCCGAAAGCCTGTAAGTCATTCTCTCCGGCTGCTTTGCCGCTCCGTTATAAAACATTACAAAATGCGATGCCGGGATTTTCACTTTCGTTGTCCGGTGCAGTCTGCCTGGCGGAGCAATTTTCTTCAGTTCCTCCGTCACATAATATAAATCGCGGAGCGGCATGTTTGGATTGACACTCGCCTGTTGTTCGTACAGGTTCAGCGTTGAATCAATCACAAACGCCGCATCATTCCGCATTTTCATACAGATCGCTTCCTCTAATGTGACTGCCTCCAGTTCCTGTTCATTCTCATAGGATGTGCCGTTCATCGCATTATACAGAGAGAGTAAATTTTTCTTCTCCCTGTACAGCAGACAAAATACATTGTCCTTATGATTTCTTGTTACATTTGACATACCACTTTCTCCTTTCCCGCAGGAGAACATATACGTCATCCCCTCTTCTCCTGCTTTTTCATTTAATGATTTTGAATCTAAAAGCAGGAATCTTCAGGACGCCTTTCGGCAAGATACGGCAGAACGCCGCCTGACAGACAATCTC
>ERZ779622.667-NODE-667-length-18297-cov-5.590122_pt1 | contig 18297 bp, 19 predicted proteins | sample MGYA00514188_ERZ779622 | MGnify/ENA primary metagenome ERZ779622 (study PRJEB29562, sample SAMEA4376702) | mouse gut metagenome | isolation source: Cecum | study: EMG produced TPA metagenomics assembly of the A DSS colitis mouse model was used to assess the...
CTTCCTCCCATCCGTCCAGATTCTGCAGGATGATCTCCGACAGCATGTTCCTGACTTCCCGTGTCTCATCCGCCAGCGTCTGGTTGCTCATCTTCCTGTAATATTTTACGTTCTGGACGCTGCTGTGTCCCAGCAGCTTGGCGATGGTGAAATCATCCAGATGCATCTCCGTCAGCTTCACCCCGTAATAATGCCGGTACATATGGCTCCCAAAACCGAACAGCCTGCCATTGTCATCCCGCAGGTTTTCCCTATGGATCATCTCCACCACCTTGTTCTGGAGCCGGTTATATGGCAGGGGATTCTCCGGGTTCTTATCGTCCACAAAGATGAATCTGGTCGACCCGTGCCGTTCCTCCGTGTAAGCTATCGCCCTGCGGATCAGTTCCGCAAGATCGCGGCTCACCGGCTTTTCAAATGTCTTGGTTTTCATCTGCCGTATCCTTATGATCGTTTCCCCGCCGCTCTCGTACAGGCAGTCCGTCTGGAGCGTCAGCGTGTCGGAGATCCGGGTGCCCAGCATCTGGTGGATGACCATTGCCCTGGCGATCTGCTCATCCATCTTCACGATCCCTGCGTTCAGCCTCTGCAGCTCGTCATCAGAATATACCCTGAATTCCGGCTGGCGGGCAGGCGGGATGTCCCGGTTCAGGAACAGCAGCTCCAAGTTGTCATAGCCGCATGCCTTGCCGATGCTTTCCAGGATGGCCCTGAGCCTGTTCAGGTCCGCATGGAAACTCTTGGTCTCTATATCCTCTGTTTTCAGGTATGTCAGGTATTCCTCCACGGTCTCCCTGCTGATATCCCGGCAGGACTGCACCTCTTTCTGCCTTTCGGCAAGGTATTTTGACAGGCGGCGCATTGCCGTCATCTCCTTCTGTACGCAGGCGATTGCTTCTTTCTGGAGGTTCAGGTATATGCCTTTTTTCAGTTCCTCCCGTATCCCAGGCTGTGATATTTTTGTAAAATTGACTGTCCTGTAATTCTTGATGGGATTCGCCCTGACCATGATGTCCAGCCTGTCAAGCTCCCATATGTCTTTTTCTGTCTCATCCCCCTGGGTGCCACCCTGCCCCGTGAATTCCAGTACCTGGATAAAATAATTGAGGAGCCTGCTGGTGCCTGCGCCCACGTTTCCATATACACCGTGTTTTTCAAATGTCAGCGGGATGCCTTCCGACAGCATCCACCCCTTAAACTGCCGCAGCCATGTTTCCCTGTCGCGGTCGTGGAGGCTTTCCACACGTTTTGCTCGTTTCTGCAGGAATCTGCAGACTTTTTTATAAAGCTGCCTTTCCCCATAGACAGTCATCAGCGAGACGCTTTCCACCCTGTGCATGATAAAGGCTGCAAATTCTTCCCGCATCGTTTCTGCCGGGATGCCGCCCAGGTCATAGTGCGGGTCTTTTCCCATCCGCTGCCGCTGGATTTCCGTTGCCGTTTTGTAGCTTTCCATCTCTTTCAGGCTGATCCTGTTCCCCGTCACTGCCTCCCCCCTCCTTTCCTTATCTTCAGGCCGGCCGCAAGGCTGCCGTGTTCCCTGAAATATTTTTCGTTTGCTTTCTCTATCTTCTTTGGCATGTAGTCCACATACTGCTGTGTCATTTCCTCATAAACATGCCCCAGGTAATCCCTCACCCCCTGCAGGGACACCCCGCTGTCATAAAACAGGGTGGCTATGCCGTGGCGGTAGTCATGGGATTTGAAAATGTACCCGCCGCCCTTAATGCCATTCTTTTCACAGCATTCCTGCATCTTCAGCCGGAATGTGGCGCTCCGGTAGGCTTCCCCCCGGCTACTCTTAAATACATACTCATCCGGCCCTGTCTGGTGTTTTTTCAGGTATACCGTCATCAGCCGGTACAGGGCGTATGGTATGGGGATGCGCTTATAGCTGCGCATCTTCGTCTGGTAGACCTGTACCCATGCATCCTTTCCCTGTATGTAATAGGCGTTCCCTTTCAACGTGCAGACCTCACTGATGCGCAGGCCGATGCCCCACAGGTGCAGGTACATCAGCCGGATGTCCTCCGGGAAACCGGGGAGCTTCTGTAATATCTCCGCCCATACATCCTCGCCCACGCTCCTGTCATTATGTCCCGGCACCACTTTTTTCAGATAGTAGTCTGCACAGAATGGCGCCCGCTCAATGTATCCCCTCGCGATCAGGAAGTTGAAGAAATGCTGGATGCTCATGACCTGCCCGTTAAAGGATTTGGGGTGGAGTTCCTTATCCATCAGCTTCCGGAAGTAGTCCTCCATCTGCGTTTCCGTAACCCCGCAGACATTTTCCTGCTCCCCCTGCCCTAGCTCTGAGAGGAATTTCCTTACCCATGTCATCTCCCTTTGCAGGGCACTGATCGACAGGTTGGTTACCCCTATCCCGTATCGCATATACTTCTTCAGCAGTTCCCTGTTTCCCTTATGTGCGACCTCCAGAAAGGACAGCGCCTTCACTGGGTTGGCAGGGTTTAAGCGTTCCGGCTGTATGTGCAGGCGTTCCATGTACCACACGTTGGCATCCCAGCGTATCTCCGGCGCCTGCATAAAAAGCGCTTTCCTGCATAAATCTATGATCCCGGATGATGCCTTATTTCCCCCGGATGCCCGCATGGCTTCCTCAAATTCCCCTGCCAGCACAGGTTCGATCCCGTCAATGTCACTGATCCCCCTGCCAATGCAGAATCCGTACAGTTCCTTGAGCCTGTGCAGGTGTACCAGCAGCTGGTCTCCGCTGTAGTTCCCTATGACATAGTGCAGGCTGTCAAAAATCTGGCTCTTCATCTTCTCCGGCGCTTTCTGCCCGAAATCCCATGCCAGCTTATTTTTGTTGGCCGCGTTGATGAACCGCTCCGCAATCTCCGGGTCCGGATGGTACGGCAGGAACAGGATGCTGTTTTCGTATTCCGCTGTGGGCCTTCCCCTGTCCCGCACTGCCCGCACCTGTCCTTTTATGGAGTGCAGCTTGACCAGATCCATCGCTCTCATGTATGCCAGGTAAGCCGTGGAGCGAAACTGTCCCCGCAGGAACTGCTCATACGCCGCCCTCGCCGGATAGTCCAGTTCGCTGATATGCCAGATCCCCCTGTCCTCCATGAACGCCCTGAGTTTGTTGCGGTGTGTGGGAAGTACCTCTGTGCATTCCGCCAGTTCCCTCCCCAGCTGTTCCTGTAATTGTCCTGTGTCCTCCTGCGGCAGAGCCTGCAGGTATTGGTATGCCGGCATACCCACCACCCTTTCCTATGGCATCTTCCCGATGCCGTAATTGACGGAATGCTTCTCATAGAACTCGCGGCTTGCCTCCAGCAGCTTGTCATCCAGGATGCCCAGGTATTTGATCGTGGTATCCAGGTGCTTATGCCCAAGGGCCTGGCTGATCAGTTCCAGCGGCCAGCCCGCATTCCATCTTGTGACTGCGAAATACCTCCGCAGCATATGCGGTGTCAGTTCCGTCCCTGTCTTTTCCGCCGCCCGCTCCAGCATGGCGTAGACGCTGTCCACTTTCAGGGGCTGGCCTGCGGTATCGCCGGAGATATTGATGAACAGGTAGCTCTGGTGCTGGAGCAGTTCCCGGTATTCCGCGAGGTAGCCCATCAGGAATTCAAAGGCGTCATCGCTGATCTTGGCTTTCCGGTACTCCGCGTTCTTTGCGCGGGCCTCGTTTTCATTGTCATCGCGGAAATACACGCCGATGGTGTGCCTCTCATAGTCGATGTCCCTGGTGTAATCCACGCCCAGGATCTCCCCGATGCGGAACCCTGTCTCCGCGATCAGCAGCAGGAGCAGCTGGTCGCGGCTGTTGGTGCATGCCTGCAGGGTGGCGATGATCTCATCCTCCCCTGCCGCCCTCACGTTGCGTTCCTCCGCTTTCATATAGCCGCCGAATGACCTGCACCGCAGCGTCCGTTTGACGCCCGCCGCATTGGGTACCGTGATCTGGCTGTAGGAGAGCACCCGGAGGCTTGGCGCATAGCCGCACTCCGACATAAAAAGATAGAACCCGAACACATCCTTTAAGTATGCGTTGCAGGTCCCATTGTCAGCATCCCCTGTTTTCTTTTTCTCCGTGTGGCATCCCTCTTTCAGCCAGTATAAAAACTGTGTGAAGTGGCTACTCTGTTCCTCATACCCCATGCCGCAGACTGCGGGGAAATCCAGTTCCTTTTCCGCAAGGTACTCCATGTAGCAGCACAGGGAAAAGGCATACCGTTTCACCGTGTTCGGGGAAAGGTTTGACTTTATCTTGTGTTTCAGGTATTTGCTTGGGAGCAGGGCGACCTCCAGTGTCTCCCCGTCCATGATGTAAAAATATTTTGCTGCCCCTTCGGCTGCTGTTTCCACTGTATAGCGTTTCACCTGCCCCCGCCCCCTTTCCTGACGCCATACACAGTATACCGTGTAGGCGTGATGTTATCCATATCCATACCCAACAAACATGGCTGCCGGAATCAAAGCAGAACTGACAAAGGTTTTCAGTCTGTCTGGTAGCTTCCCGCCACGCTGACCGCTATGCCTGCTGCCACAAACATAACCGTCAGGAAAAGTATAATGAATATTGCCGCTCCTATGATCCACGCCATGTTCCTGCCTCCTTCCAATCTTTTTTTCTGTCTGAGAATCCGTTTTTTGATTCCATTGGCTCCATGCCTTACATCTGCATGGGCTGGGCAGGGCCTCCCAGCCCTGCCTCCTGCAGAATCCGGCTGCCGGCGGTTATCTCCTGCCAGCGTTCAAATTCCCTGATATCCATATCCGTTTCCCTTTCTGCCTATAGCAGTTCCATGAGGCCAATCAGGGGGGAATACACCTGTATGCGGCGCTCCTTTGCCAGCGCCTGGAGCCGTGCCATCTGCATGGATGAATGCGTCAGGCAGCGGCGGCTTGCCACCAGCAGGATATCCACTTCCCCACGGGCAGCCGCATCCACAAAGCGTTTGAACCCAGGCCGCTCCCACAGGGGCTTCTGCCCTGCATCACTGGAGCTGCCCGCCACTTCAAATCCCATATGCCCGGCGTATTCCATCAGCTGCCGGCGCTGTTTCTTTAATGTCTCATTTTCATCTTCCGGTGCGTCAATCGAGCAGTATGCCCATGCCCGTTTCCTGCTTTCCATAAGCCGTCCCCTTTCTGTTCCCCGGCAGGCCTCTGCCGAAGGTTCTAATCTTTCCCCGCCTGCGTTTCCGGCTCCTTCTGGGGGAAAAGTATCCCGTCCAGCCCGAAACTGACCGCAATGGCATGGTCAACATCCTGCATGGTCGCCCTGCCCGCCCGGCCTATGTATTCCTTCAGCCTGGCACGGTCAATGGTGCGCACCTGCTCCAGCAGGACGGTGGATTCCTGCTCCAGCCCGCGGGGGCTGTCCTCCATCCTGATGTGGGTGGGGAGGGATTTCTTCCCCTGCCTGCTGGTGATTGCCGCCGCGATCACTGTGGGGCTGTGCCGGTTCCCCATGTCATTCTGTATGATCAGCACAGGCCGGGTGCCGCCCTGCTCACTCCCGACCACAGGTGCCAGGTCTGCATAGTAGATATCACCCCGTCTGATATTCATGTCCGTTTTCTCCTTCCTGCGGGCCTCCCCGCATCCATTCCTTATCCCATGCCGCACTCCATGCCGTATTCCGCCATGGCCACAGCCCTGTCCTCCGCCGCAAAATAGGCATCAGCCTGCCGCCTGTCAAGCTGGAGGATCTCCCCTGCCTCTTTCTCCCCCGCCTGGATCTGCGCCAGGCAGGTAATGACCTTTGTGCGCACCCCACGTCCGAGAGTTCCGCTGATAGTGCCGCCGCTGGCGTCAAGGAGCAGCCTGTCCGCAATGTCCGTGACCGTTACCCTCTGTGCGTCATGGTGGCTGGCGATAAATCCTGCCAGATTTTCCGGTGTCGTGGCAATCAGGTATTCTTTCCTGGAACTTCCTTCTCCCGTGGGATGTCCTTGTCCCATGGGATGCCCTTCTCCCATTGCCTCCCCGTCTGCCGGGTACACATAGGCATACCCCATCGTCTCCGTATCCATAATTTTCTCCATCATGTCTATTGTTTTCTGATCCATATGCTCCCTCCTGTAAAAGCAGATGCTTCCATGCCCCATATTTCATGACACAAGGACGGCGGCAGGCTCCGGTGCGGCCGTTTGGAATGTCCTCCCGGCTTTCGGCGGCCTGTCGCCGTAGTTTCTATCATGAAAGCATTTCCTTCCGGAAAATTCCCGGCCCGGAAATGCCTGTCCTTCGTTTTTGTTTCAGTCTGCCCCTGTTCGACACTACTCCCCGGAGCGGGCGCGGGATGCGCCCATAGGCAGCAGGCAAAGACCGGCCCTGGCTTATGGCCGTCATGGGACTTTCACCCCTCCGAGGATCTCTCCGAGCCGCCCTCATTGCGTGTTCCCGCTCCTGCGGGGCTGTGACTGGACGGAAGTATCATTGTAGGCTGTCCATGTCATGGCAAACGGCCCGCCACAGGCCGTCTTGGGACGGACATTTGCCGCTCTGCACCTTTGATGTCATCTTTTTGACAGGTTTCCCTGCAGGTGGTCCTGGCGTGTCCTCCGTTCCGCTTCGCTCTTTCAAGCTGGACAGCTAACGTATCTATGCTGCTGGATATGACCGCCTGACGGCGGTATTTTTCAACGGGCAGAGGGGAGAAAAAATCCCCCTCTACTTACTTCCACGTTGGCAGAGCATTTTGCACACCCTGAAATCAAAAATTTTCCAAAAAATTTTTCAGCTTCTCCAGGATGCGGTTTTTCCGCTTGTGTACTGCATTGCGGTATATCCCCATTTCCGCTGCCGCCTCCCGCTCGGTCTGCCCCTGAAAAAACAGGCGGTCCACCAATTCGCGCTCATCATCAGAGAGCAGGGAAATCGCCTTATGTAGCTGTGCGTACTGGAGCCTGCGCAGCACGGTTTCCTCCACGCCCTCCGTGTCTGCGGCAAACTGCACCTCCTGCTCCGCCAGCCGTTCAAGGGAATCTTCCCTGCTGGGTATGGTGGTTATGGTCTGGTCCTCCTGGTTTATGACGGTCTGCTCCGTCTTGAGGTCATATTCCTGGTACTGCATTTTCCTTTCTGTGGTTCTCAGCACAGCGATCACTTCCTCGCCGGCCTCCGGATACATCTTCTTATAGTCCGGGATTCTGTATGCCTTTGCCATAGGCTTGTCCTCCTTCATTTCCAAATTTCAGAAAACGAAGGACAGGCGGCGGGCTACGGCATCTTCCCATGACAGCAAAAGAGCGCGGACCTTTTTTGCAGGGTGCGCTCTTTTGTAGGATTCTGTTTTTTTCTATATGACAGGGCAGAAAAGGCAGGAAATGTGTCGAACATAAAAAGTCCGCAGCCCCTCTGGGAACTGCGGTGTGTATGGAAAATATATCATATACTGCTTTATGCGGCACAAGCCCCTGCCCTGTCTGTTTTACGGTTATGGTGTCCCCTTTCTGGGGACATTCGGCTTTCTGCCGTATCTTTTCCCCTGGCAATCTGCCAACTGGGGAGATTATAAACTGCACAAAGGTAGGCTAAGTGTATGGCAGGTGTAGCATTGGTGTAGGAAAACGCAAGTTACGACACAGGCAGGCGGCGCTTTGTCGGATAAGGCATATTTTTACGAAAATGTGCGGATTAATCCTAAAAATGGGTAAAAAAAGAGCGGCCCGAACTGTATATCCAAGCCACCGTTTGTATATTTTATTCCGGCACCACCTCAAAACAGTACCCTACTTCCCTGATACAGCGGATCGTAAAGGAAGCATCCGGCAATGCCTTATACAGCTTCTCTCGCAGGTTCCGGATCTGGCATTTCACTGCATTGTTCTCTCGGCCGATCGCCTCATCTCCCCATACCTTCTGGTATATCTGTCCATAAGTGAGAACCTGCCCCCTGTTCACCACCAGCAGATAAAAAAGGTCATATTCCTTTGTTGTAAGACTGATTTCTTTCCGCCCGCGGTATATCTTCCTGCGGCTTGGGTAGATCTCCAAGCCTGGCACTGACAGTATCGAATCATCATTCATCTGCACATAGCCAAAGTCAGGGTAGCGTTTCAGGACTTCCATCACTTCATCAAAAGCCGGGGATTCCTGTTTATTAAACTCAACTATCAATATGCGTCCGATACTATCACCTTCTACGTCCTTTTATCTTTTATACTTCAATGCGTCTATTGGAATCTCCCGACAAACGCTCTTACCATAGTTTCATTATGCTCATTATCATTTGTCTTCAGCATATTCCGAAATATATCAATTCTTCCTATGCCCTCGCATCAAACCCGCTCTGCGCTATCTCCTGCCTTGCCGCATGGTACGCATCATAGTAGGCAGCCTTCAAAGCGCCATGCGCTTCCGTTTCCGCCTTCGACTCCTTCTCATGCCAGCCCACGCCTGCGGTGTATGTAAGGATTTCGTCACCGTTCCCGCCAAACTACCCTGCTTGGTTCCCTTTTATCGTTTGTGCATTATTGGTTTTCTTCCGTGGTGCTTATGCAGGACTGGATGTCTTACTTATCCAAAAAATCCCAGAACTGCTTATAATCCAGATATCCTTTCAGATTACCGGCATCATACTGTGTCTGCATGGCATCCTTCAAAACACTGATCCAGTCCGCCATTCCAAACAGATCATCATGCGTCTTATTGTCAAAACCATGCTGGTTTGCTCCTGCCTTTATAAATGCAGACTGTGCGCCCGGACATTCCCCGCTTGCTGACAAATGGCTGGAATACGCAAACATATCAATATAGTCACTGCCCTTTGTATCAACTTTTGATATATCCACCATACGTTCTGTCACATTTCCGCTTTTATCCCATACCTTCACCTTATATACCGAGTTGGCCGGGTCGAAGTCCTTCGGCTGATAGACAGTAAGGGAATAATCAGCTCCACACTTTGAGCCGATTGCTTTTCCATCCTCATCATTTGAAATATGTAACTCGAAAGTGCCGCTGGACATCTGTGTTGTCTGAACCATGTTACACATCTGGTTCGTATAATCCCTTCCGGCTGTATTCCTCTGCGTCCTTCTTGTTTCATACCCTGCTGCCGGGTATCCTGCCGCTCCAATTCCACTTACACTCATTTACAAATCCTCCATTTATTCTTGATATAGTGGCCCATCTGTCGGTCAGAACTGTCTTACGCATTGTTCTTTGAACGCTTATCCAGCTCTTTTATGTATTCATCAAACGTGTATATCTTATCCTCTCCCGCAAAACGGAATCTTGCCCTTGTTCCCTCTATGCAGGTTGCCTTTATCATATCGGAAACGGACATTTTCTTGCTTTGGTTGCTCTGCACCTGCTTATCAACCGACTGCATCAGTTCTTCTTTCATCCAGACCTTTCCCACAAAAGAAGGCGGTGTCTGTGATGCCATTCCCATAAACTCCCTGTCAAAACTCTGTGTGCCGTCCTGCGCCTGACGCACCTTTACATTTCCGGCTGCCTGATAGCCTGCTGCTCCAATTCCATTCACATTCATTTCTTTTAGTCCTCCATTTATTTTTAGTATTACGGCTCCTCTGTCGGTCAGAGCCGCCTCCTGCTCCCCGATTTGCCAATCTGCCGAAAACCGGGGATGCCTGCTTATCCTCTGTGGGGTATTGGGGATGTAGGGCTGCGGGCTTATAAAACTTTCTTGAACTGATATTTATACATATCAGAATACATATTGCCGGAGGACTGTGGTGTCAGCCGTCCGTCCAGCGCACCCATATCAACTGCAAACCCATTGTCCGCCACAGAAAACGCCCCATCCTTAAACTGAAACTCTGAGGTGAAATCGGGAATACCCAAGTCCCCACTTATCCTGATGTTTCCTATGATATCCGCCAGTGCATCCTTCATCCGCTCTATTTTGGCATTATCCTTTGTCTTGTTGATCAGGTTCGCCGCCTTATCCGGCAGTCCCCCGATCTTCCCATCGGGCGTCAGGTAAAGGCTCTCCAACGGTATGTCCTCCCCCGTAACCCCTTTCAGATAGCGCCGGACTTCCTGCACATCCGTGGCATACTGGTATGTGTTAGAGGACAGGTTCCCCACACTGTCAGCAATCCCTATATAATAGCGGTACATCTGGTCGCCGTACTTTTTATCTATCAGTTTCTGCACCTGTTCCCGGACAGCCTCATCCTCTATGCCATCCACGCTCACATCCCCGTTGCTTCCGATCCTGACGCGCATCCCTTCTATGGCATCACGGGAAATGCCCATGCCCTCCAGTTCCTTTACGAAATCTTCGGAAAAACTGTTTTTCAGTTCCGCCTTCTGCTGTGCCTTTTCCATGTCTTTCAGATTGGCAAAAATCTTCACATATTCCAGTTCCGCAGCGTTCAGTTCCTTCCCCTCCGCCATATCCTGCAGAAGTTCATCCACCGTGCGGTCTCCCTTATATTTCTTTTCTTCCGACAGGCTCTCAAACTGCTTCTGGTGGAGCTGTTCCATCTCCTTTCTGTAATTCTGTTCCGTTTCCTTAAGGACTGCATTATACTTATCAAGATATTCCCGCCAGTTTTCATCCTTCCGGCTGTATGCGTTGTGGAGGTTCCCATATGCTTCCCTGACAGCGTCAGTCTTTTCATGCTCTTTATTTTCGGAAACACGGAAACTGATCTTATAATAATCATCCGGGGAAACTTCCGCCCCGTTTCCATTTTCTACTTTGATACAATATTGGCTGGTATCAAGATCCCAATTAGGGACGGTCAGTTTTTTCCGCCCCTCGCCGTCCCACTCTGCCTTCCCCACCTGGTTTCCGTATTCGTCATACAGGGTAAGGTCATAATCACAGCCCTCAGGCATATCGATGTAGACTTCGACTCCAAAGTAATTCCGCTGCGCACTCATCAATGGGATGGAAAAATTATAGAAATCCACATCCTTATCATTACTCAGGCTCCCTTTCAGGCTGCTGGTCTCGTCCTTGATGAGAAAACCCAAGTCCAGAAATGCACTGCCCTTGTCTTTATCAGATACTTCATAAGTGGTATGCTGCCTGCGGTAAATGTCATTACTGCTGAGCGTACAGCTATCCTCCTGCAGCACCATGTTTTTCCGCATCTTCCCTTCAAAATACGCCTCTGTTTCTTTTCCCGTCATGAAGAATACCGGCTTGCTCCTGAAAGCCGCTCCCCATGCGGAACCCTGCTCATTTACACTGTTCACTCCCATTTCTAAATGTCCCTCCATTGCTGCCAGTCATTTTCGATTGGCGGCTCCTCTATCGTTCAGAGCCGCCCTGCTTTCCGTAATAAGTCCCGACAGCCCGTCGTTATTTTCTGCTCATAAAATCCCAATAAGCCTGCATACTGTACTGGTAATATGCCGCAGCCTTTTTCTGGCTCAGCAGCTTCATATCACTTATAGCATTCTTAAACATATCCATGAAATCCCGTCTGTCATTTAGCCCCATGTTTCCGGTTCCCATCGGAAGGGAACTAAAGCCATTCTGCTTTTCCACTCCCGTATATGCTTCCAACGCCCGCATCTCCACGATTGTCGCAGATCTGGGATTTATCTTGTTGATATGTATGGTCTGCTCAAACTCATCCCCATTCTCGTCAACACCCTTTGCAATCACAGTCGGATCATCTTCCGTTGAGCATTCTGCATACTTGATGTAAAAAGACAGCCCCGTTCCGTTCCCGCCGGAATACAGCATATCGTCCGTTTTCATATAGACAGTGTGGCCTTTTTTGCCCGCCACATTGTTTACCTGGTCTGCAAAACTTTTTCCTGCTGCATTCTGTTGCGTTCTTTTTGTTGTATACCCTGTCACCGGGTAGCCTGCTGCTCCAATTCCGTTAATACCCATTTTCAAATCCTCCATTGTTGTCATTTTTTCACAGCTCCTCTGTCGTTCAGAGCCACTCCTGCTCCCTCGCAATAAGTCCGAGCAGCATATTACTTGATATAGACATACAGCCTAACTTCCCCTGTCAAACTTCATGACCAGCACCTCCCTTCGCTGAAATTATTTGCTCCCCCGCCATCCACCAAAGCCGCTCCTGCTCCCCGATTTGCCAATCTGCCGGAAACCGAGATGCCTGTAAAAATCCACCATCTGCTTATAACACGAGACAGCCCTCAAAAAAGTTTCATACACCCCTCTGTCGTTCAGAGCCGCCCATAAGTCCGGGCATTCCGCAGAGGCAGAGTTTTATGCGCCTCTGCGGAATTGGGTGTAAGTCCATACCGTCTAAACCATCTTATGCTTTACAGTAAATACAAGAAAATCCGGTCTGCTATTCTGGACAGTTTGTAAGATACTTTAATGGACTGAGTCCATCGTCATTATTTTTGTCTGCCTTCTGGCTATCCTATATGGCAAGATCAAAGCGTCCGCCGCTCTGGGGCCTGTTTTCCGCCTTTACGGAATCCCAATCAACTCCCCTGATCTTCTCCAGAAGCTCCTCCATGCTGTCTGCCTGCACAGTCGTCCGCTTCACGCCCGTATCCTCCCGCAGATATCTATTCTCCAGCTTTTCTTTTTCTGCCTTCTTCTCCTGCTCTTTCTTAGCGGCACGTTTTTCCTCCCGTGCTTTCTCGATATGTTCCCTCTGCCTTGCGCTGGACTTTTCCAGTTCCGCAAAAAATGATGTTGTGCCATCTGAATTAAAGGAAATTCCTATCTTACTTATTTCGCCATTGCCGGACTTCTCCCCAAATGCCGATGTAAAGCCAAATTCCCTGTTGATCTGTTCCGACATCCGGAGCGCACCCTGCACCCGGTCCATGTATTCCTTCTCATACTTCTCGTCAGAAGCCATCTTTTCAAGCTCCGAACTGGAAAATACTACTGAAACCTCTTTCGTGCCGCGGGACAGGATTTCCTTTGCATTGTCCCCCTTGTCAAAATCAGCTACCATGAAATCCATGTCACCGTAGGTTTTCCTCAGCTTTTCCAGAAGAGACTGTGCCTTTTTGGAAAGCCCCGCCTCCCCGATGCTGCCCGTCTGTGTGGCAGCCCTGCTCTCTGCTGTCTGCTTTTTACTGTTTGCGGCATTTGCATAACTACTTGCATAACTGCTGTAATTACTGCTGATCTCCATTGCCATAATAATCATCCTCCTTGAAAAATTTTGAATGGCGACCCCTCTGTCATTCGGAACCGCCCATGCCCCCTTATGGTAAGTCCGGGCATAATGCCCTTCATCAGCCAAGCATGGAAGCACTGCCCGCAGCAGTTTCCGTCATAACATTGGCATCATAGGCATTTACCGCTTCTGCCATCTGCCTCTCACTGCTCCATGCCCTTGCCAGTCTGCTTCTCTCCTGCTCCGCCTTTGCAATCCTTTCATCCAGAAGTTCCTGCTGCTGTCTCTTAGCCTGCGCCCGCTTTTCCAGATATTCTTCCAGAAGCTCCTTCTGCCTTGCCTTTTTCTGGCGCACAGCATCGTTCCCGCCTTTTGCAGAAGAACCTCCTGTGTAGCCCACATTCTCCTCCATGCCCTGCGTATACCCATAACATTTCTCCCAAGTGTCATCTACACGCGTATATGCGATTACCGGGATATTTCCCCCGAAATTGACCGCCTTGTTCTTCGCCAGCGCATCCAGTATCTTCTTCTCATATTCCGGGTCTGTCTGCATCCTCTTATAAGCTGCATCTGTTATGTCAATCACCCAATTCATATTCCTCTGTGAAGGATGGGTATACAGGCTGTTCATCTTTTCGTTAAAATATCCCTTGTATTCCTCCAGCGTCATATCCTCTGGGGAAACAGAGCCTTTCTCCGCAACCTTGCCCGCAAATCCGGCATCTGCCGGTTTTTCCTCCTTCCTCACGCTTCCATAACCTTTCGCACCATAATAGCTCCCATAAACTGAACCTACTTCCATTGACACATTCTCCTTCCTTTTTATTACGATATTTCCTTTTGCTGCAGCATCACTGTAACCTTGAACACATCCCTCCCTGCCTTGATATCCATATAGCCCAGATAGCGTTCCGACACATCTTTTACATTTTTCAGGCCAATGCCATGCTCCATCAGGATGTCCGGCAGGCTGCTTTGCTTCCCCGTTGCCGGGACAGCCTCCCCATCCTCCCATTCCAGTTTCCCGTCAAAACTGTTCTCCACTTCGATCAACAGGAAATGGTTCTTCCTTTTCAATGTAAGGCTGATATACCGTCTGGCCTCTCCCAGTTTTTCGCAGGCTTCTATGGCATTATCCAGAAGGTTATTCAGAATGATGCCCATGTCAAACGCAGAAATGGTGTCAGTCTCCCGGTATTCAAATCTTACCCTGAATGCGATCCCGGATTTTACCGCCCTCTGGTACTTGTCATTGATGATGACATCCGTCACGGCATTTCCCGTGCTGAACTTATAATCCAGCTCCTGTATGACGCCATCCAGCTTTTCGATATACTTTTCCACTTCCCCGTATTTTTCCCCGGCAACAAGCCCTTTGATATTTGTCATATGCCCTTTCATTTCATGCCTGGCCTTGCGGATGCCGCCATAAAAATTCTCTGCTTCCTCCAGCCTCCTTTTCATGGCCTTCATCTGCTGTTCTTCCACGAAATGCTTTTCCCTTTCCCTCAGCAGTTCCTTATACTTCCGAAAAATATAGACTGCCGACATTTCCCCGGAACAGAGCAGGGCCGCAATCAGCGGCACCTTCCAGATCATCTCCTTTCTCTGGTCAAAAAGGAAAAATATCTCTTTATCAATCTGGATCACAGAAATGTCCATGACCATCCATGTGAGCATACTGCCCACAACATTCAGGGCGGACAGAAACATGACATCATGCCAGTTCATGGGTGTGGGGTCTTTTACAACTTTTTTCATGATTAATACCATGAGTATAAATGAGAACGTATAAAACAAAATGTTACATCCCTGCCCAAACATGTTACATATATACATCCGGGACATATATTCTGCATCCCGGACATCCAGCCTGCTAAGCATACTGTCCATCATAAACTGGTAAATGCTGTTGGAGGCCAGAAAACTCATCCCGTGGAAATTGTAGAACAGCAGCAGCGTAAAAACCGCCTTTTCCAGATGTCTTTTATATTTCAGATAACAGTACCCCAGCACAACAGCCGCCGATACCGCATATCTCACCCATCCCGGAACGCCGGGGCATAAACGCAGGAGTACATTAGCTGCCGCAAACACGCCTATGGGAAGCAATGCTTTTCTCTCCCTTTCCGGCCTGTAAAAAATATCCCATACCACCAGAAAAATCGTGACCTGAAAGAGTACAAGGTATAGGTCACATATCTTTAGAAACAATCCGTATCCTTCCTGACTCATCTGCCATCCTCCGAAATGTATTTCAGATATGCTTTTACAAAATCCTGGTATTTGTACTTGGAGATCAGCAGGCTGCTGCCGTCCTTCATCCGTACCTCCGTCCGGCTGTATCTTTCCACATATCTCATATTGACCAGATACCCTTTGTGGATACGGAAAAATCCTTCCCCAAGCTGGTCTTCAAACTCGCTGATCTTGCCATAGCACTCTGTTTTCCCGTCACGCATGAACACAATTATTTTCCTATTGCTGCTCTCAATGTAATAGATTTCATCCATCGGGACATTCCTTGTGGCGTTCCCGTCCCGGATCAGTACCGTCTGCGGTTCCGTGTTCTTTTTCATTTCTAAGTGGCGGCACTCACGAACCGCCTGTGTGAACACCTCTGCAAACTCCGTTTCATTTACTGGCTTTACGAGATACTGGAATGCGTTGACGGAAAAAGCCTTCGGCATGTACTCCGGGTAGCCTGTTATGAATATCAGGAGCGGAAGGCTCCCCCACAGCGTCTCATCCCTTTCTTCCTTCCACTTCCTGATCTGCCCTGCCGTCTCCATCCCGTTGATGCCTTCCATTGAGATATCAAGAAAGAGGATGTCTATCTGTTCCCTGCCCTCCTGCTCCCAGAACCGCAGCAGCTCCCCGCCAGACGAAAATTCCATGATCCGGCAGTCTGCATCCTGCATTCCTATCAATTTCTTTATCAAAAAACGTATATTTTCCTCGTCATCACACACTGCCACATTCAATCTGCCTCACCTCGCAATAAATGTTTTATTCTCCATAATGCCTGTTATTTTCCGCTCACAAATGTTATCGGCTAAATTCGCTGAAAAGGAAGAAGGATTGTTGTATCTGGACATTTGGCGGTAGTGACTGGACATTACAAAAAAGGGTTTTTTGCTCTCGTATATTACCTCTAATCTCCCCAACTGCCAAGCCAATGATCCAGTGCGGGAGAAAATGACAGACCGCCGCGTATGGGGCGATTTCCCATAGCGGCGGTTGGCTTTTGTACTTTCAGAAAATGTGAACCACAAAATATGAATTATGTTTTATCAATCCGCTTATGCCTATTTCACAGGCTTTTCCAGTGACATATCAGTTTCTGCCTTTTTAATGCTCTCTTTTATTTTTTCTTTTATTTCATCAGAAACCTCAAAGCCATTTGTCACCTCATGCAAAGCCTCTTTAATTTTCTCCTCAAATCGATCCATAACAACCTCCTTTTTCTTTACATAAATCACGCAACCTGATGTTTACAATAAGAACGAACCGCTAAAAACAAGAATACAGGTATTTCAACTGCGGCTGAAATCAAGATGACATATGGTGTCCAGAAACTTGCCTCTCCAATATGCAGGAAGTTGAAATTATAAAGCTGATACAGAAAATTATTCTGCAAACCAATACCCGCCGATGGCAGGACTGTCGAAATCCACGATGCGCCTGCAAATGCACTGTAAGCAAATATGGGCAAGAATAATACCACTATGGAAATCAACAACACTGTCAGGGAATCCCTGCATCTGGCGGATAAGAACAATGTGCAGCTAATGGTTGCCAATACCGAAAGAAGCCCCGCAAGCACCAGAATAATCTGGAGCTGCCCCAAATTAATATCTGGCAGGTTTATAACTGAAAACAACATTTGGAAAGAAGTCTTCAGGCAGCCTGTGCCAAAGGCAAGATTGAGGATCGACAGATGAAGTGACATTCCTAAAACAAATACCACTATAAATATACAGCAGGCCGCCAAAATCCGTGTAACGGCCAATTTTATACGTCCATATTTGGTACAGCGCAAAATACTGTCGCTGCCAGTCTGATATTCGTTTGCAAAAACCGGAGCCGCAATAGCAACGCAAAGGATTGATAAGACCAGAATATACAATGTTGTGTAATCAAACGCATCCCTGCTCATTCCAGGATATAGATAAAAAGGCTGGCCTACACCATCATATTTGTCTGCGGCAAACCGCCCGGCTGTCTCATAGTCCTTCTGTTCAAGGTTCATGACATCATCCAAATGGGAAACACATTTCTCATAAAAATGCTGTTCCACCTCATCAGGATCAATACCCATCAAGTCTGCGCCAATGCCCGTTTTGGGATCAGCAAAGGCTTCTGTCAATCCCTTAAGCATAGGGCGGATAGCCATAATATTTTCAATATAAATGTCCAGAGGAACATCATTCAGCGTACCGTATTCATTTACATAGGATTGGTATGTCCGCAAAGCCTCCGCCAGCTTTTGCGGCGTAATGTCGCCTGCTGTTTTCTCATAATAATCCCTCTTAAACCGGATTGCCGGTAATCCGTCCAGTTCTATGACCTCCCCATTTTCTCCCGGACGGTTAATAGATTCAAAGCTGACTGGCAGATATGCCATTACAACAGACATAAAAAGCGCAACAGCAAGCAAGGCCAATGTACGGCGTGACTTCATGATCCGTTTTAATTCTAATCGGAATAAACGCATATCAGTTTTCCTCCCTTTCTAGATTTTCCTGCGGAAAATACCATAAATACAAATCCTCAAGCCGGGGCTGTGCAACAACTGCCCCGGAAATTTCGGGTGTTTCTGATAAATACCGGATGGACACCTGACCATTATCCTCACTGCGCTGGTTGACAATCCTCATACGCATTTCATAGCTGGCCAAATCTCTTGCTGATATAGTACAAGTCCATACTTTCCCCTCAATCTCCCTTACAAGTTCATCCGTTGTCCCTATATCTACTATCCTTCCCGCTTTCATAACAGCATTTCTTGTTGCGATGTACTCAATATCAGAAACAATATGAGTAGAAATCAGCACAATCCTGTCATGTGAAAATTCTGAGATAAAGTTACGGAAACGTACCCGCTCTCCGGGGTCAAGCCCTGCTGTCGGCTCGTCCATCACAAGAATTTTCGGATCGTTCAGCATTGCCTGTGCGATACCCACACGCCGCTTCATGCCTCCGGACAGTTTTGCTATCTTTTTCCCTTTTACATCAGAAAGTGTAAGCACATCCAAAA
>ERZ779622.668-NODE-668-length-18275-cov-4.392865_pt1 | contig 18275 bp, 16 predicted proteins | sample MGYA00514188_ERZ779622 | MGnify/ENA primary metagenome ERZ779622 (study PRJEB29562, sample SAMEA4376702) | mouse gut metagenome | isolation source: Cecum | study: EMG produced TPA metagenomics assembly of the A DSS colitis mouse model was used to assess the...
TATACCTGATTATCCTTGCTTTGAAAATTTTGGGAAGCTGCTTTTTATGACGCCACAGTTTTTTGTATTATTTTGGAATTCCATGAGAATGACGGCATGTATTTTGGCAGGACAGCTTCTTGTGGGAGTGCCCGCGGCCTGGGCTTTTTCAGTGTACAGGGTAAAAGGCAGTAAAATGTTATTTGCACTTTATGTAATTTTAATGCTGCTGCCTTTTCAGGTAACGATGCTTTCAAGCTATCTGGTGTTAAACAGGCTTTCTCTTTTAAATACGCAACAGGCAGTTATTTTACCCGCTATATTTTCGACTTTTCCGGTATTTTTGACCTATGGAGGATTTAGAAGTATTCCGGCTCAGATTTTTGAAGCCGCCAGAGTGGACGGGGCCTCGGAGAGAGTCATCTTTTTTAAAATAGGTTTTCCTCTTGGCAAAAACGGTCTTTTGTCCGCAATGGTATTGGGATTTTTAGAATATTGGAATATGATGGAGCAACCGATGGCTTTTTTAGATGACAAGACATTATGGCCTTTGTCTCTGTATTTGCCCGAGATTAACTGGGCGCAAGCAGGATTTGCTTTTTGCGCTTCCATTATCACATTGATTCCTGCGGTATTTGTATTTACCTTTGGGCAGGATTATTTGGAACAGGGAATCGCTTATTCCGGTTTAAAAGAGTAAAAAACTGATAAAACAGAGGATTTGATATGGGAAATAAAAAAATTATAACAGGATTTATTTTCTTTTTAATATTCATGTGGTTATGTACTCTGATATCGAAAAGTATGTATACTACAAAACTCCCTATGGTCAGCACGGTTTCCCCGGAAGAAAAATATATAGAGCATAAGGTTGAGGAGGAAGGAATTGTCGTGGAAGGCGGAAAACAGGCGGTTGCTGCGTTGCCAGGCGTTAAAGTAAAGACCCTTGTCGCTCACGTGGGAGACAGAGTGGAAGAAGGGGATCTCCTTTTTCAGATTGATTTGGAGGATTTAAGGGAGATTATAAAGGAAAAGCAGACGCAGATAAACTCTCTTAAGATGCAGGTAAATACCATTTTAGAAAATCAGGAGCTGGAAAATCAGAGAAAAGAAATAGAAGAAGAACGCGCCAGAGAAGATTATAATACCACAGCCCGTCTGGAAAATACGGATGTGGGACGCGCCGCCGACAGATACGCACGAGCGGCGGAAGATTTGGACGAGTTTTACGAAGACAATTCAGGCATGGATGAAGAAACCAGAAATCAGACCCAGCAGGAGCTGTTAGACGCTTTACAGAACGCCGCTTACGCTGAGGCGGACGCAAAACGGGAACGGGATCAGGCGATGAAAGAAGCTGAAAGAAGCGTGGAGGATATTCTTTTTCCCGACGAAGCTGACGCTACGCTTTCCGTAACACAGCTTGAAATATCAGAGTTAAATGCTGATTTAAGTAAGTATACGGATATTCTGAATCAGGAAGGCAATATCAAAGCAGGAATGGGAGGAATGATTACGGATATTTATATCGAAGCGGGAGGGAGAGTGCCGGATGGGGCGTCCATGATGCTGACAGACGACAGTGTCCCATGCCAGTTTAAAGTGATACTTGACAAAGAGCAAAAAAAATATGTGGGCTTTGGAGATGAGGTGTCGGTTAAATTAGATGGCAGCAGTAAAAAAATGGATATGACCATTGACTATTTTTCCGAAAGCCAGTCCGTTCCGGGAAGTTTTGAAACTTTGATTAATCTGCCGGAAGGCACAGGTGTTCCGGGCCTTTCAGGGACGCTGAGCTGTTCGAACATCGGGGAAAAGTATGTGTGCTGTATCCCGGTTCTTTCCATTATTGAGGCGGATAATAGGAGCTATGTTTACGTGGTTAAGGAGCGGGAAGGTATTTTGGGAAAAGAATATTACGTTGAGGAGGTAAATGTAAAAGTAGTGGATAGAAATGAAAGCTGGGCAGCGATAGAAGGAAATACTTTAGACGGCGACAGCGAGATTATTGTCTCCGCCGATAAGGAATTTGGCAAAGGAGACGTGGTTAGATGGATAAATTAAATCATAATTAAATAGTAAAAAAGCTTATAAAAAGGGCATATCATAAAATAATATATGTTATTTTATGATATGCCTTAAGCTGTCTATCGACTGTTTGTCTTAAACTGCATATTATAAAGCTCCGCATAAATTCCATTTTGGGCTAAGAGCTGTTCATGATTTCCACTTTCGGCAATTCCGTTTTCGGAAAGCACCAGAATCTTTTCCGCGTTCCGTATAGTAGAGAGCCTGTGGGCAATTACAAAAGTAGTGCGGTTTTTGGCAAGCTTTTCCAAAGATTCCTGCACAACCTTTTCACTTTCATTGTCAAGGGCGGAAGTGGCTTCATCAAAAATCAGGATAGGAGGATTTTTGAGAAATACTCTTGCAATCGACAAACGCTGCTTTTGGCCCCCGGACAATTTTATTCCTCTTTGTCCGATATTGGTATCATACCCTTCCGGAAGGTTCATAATAAATTCGTGTGCGTTGGCGTTTTGAGCGGCCGCTACTATTTCAACGTCCGACGCCTCGGGACGTCCATAGCGTATATTGTCCATCACGCTCCCGGTAAAGAGATACACATCCTGTTGTACAATACCGATATTGTTTCTGAGACTTTTTAAGGTGTAATCCCTTATGTCCGTGCCGTCAATTAAAATACACCCGGAGGAAACGTCGTAAAATCTTGGAATTAAACTGCATAAGGTAGATTTCCCAACGCCTGAGGTGCCCACAAGCGCAATATATTCCCCTTCCTTTACATGGAGGTTTAAGTTGGAAAGAACGATTTCCGAATGTTCCTCATAATGAAAGGAAACATTGTCAAAAATAATATCGCCTTTGGCGTTTATCAGTTCCTTTGCATCCGGTCTGTCGGTAATATCAGGATTGATACTTAAAATTTCCAAAAATCTGGTATAACCGGAGGCGCCGTTTTGAAACTGCTCCGTAAAGTTAATTAACTTTTTGATTGGCTCCGTAAAATTATTAATGTAGAGCAGGAAAGTAATAAGGTCGGTGATGGAAATAAGATTCACTGTGATAAAAAAAGCGCCCACAGCGATAACAATTACGCTGATTAAGGTGGTGAAAGCGCCTAAACCGGAATGATAAAGTCCCATGTATTTGTAGCTTTCTCTTTTGCTTTCCACAAACCTGTCGTTCCCTACCTTAAACTTGTCCATCTCTATCTCTTCGTTGGCAAAGGACTTAACGACGCGTATGCCGGAGAGATTGTCTTCAATCTGGGCATTGATATCGGCGATTCTTGCCCTGTTTTTCACAAAGGCGCGTTTCATTTTAATATTAAAGTAAAAGGCATACAGAAGCATCACGGGCACAATTGCAAAAGCGGTAAAAGCCAGCCTCCAATTGATGGAAAGCAATATGGCAAAGGAACCCAGTAATTTGATCACGGAGATTACAATGTCTTCCGGCCCGTGATGAAAGAGCTCGCTGATTTCAAAAAGGTCATTGGTGACTCTGCTCATCAACTGTCCTACTTTTTGATTGTCAAAAAAGCTGAAGGAAAGCTTTTGGTAATGGGCAAAAATTTCGTTTCTCATAATGTATTCCATCTTTGCGCCCATCATATGGCCATAGTAGGCAATAAAATAATTACAATAGCATTCCAGAATAATGAGAAGAATCATAATGCCTGTGAGCATTAATATTGTTTTTAAAGATTCGGATGGGGCCCTGTAAATAACGTCGCTGGTGATATAACGGATAATGAGAGGAATAATTAAGGTTACCGCCGCCCCCATGCAGGCAAAAAACATGTCCGATAAGAAAAACATTTAATAACGATTATAATAGGAAATAAATTTTTTCCATTTTCCCTCTTTTAAATGATTTGCTTTCATAAATACCCCCAATTCTTGCTATTTTCCCTATAATTTGGGCATTGACACAGATTAAATGGTATCATAATTTATGAAAGGAATCAAATATTTTAATGTTTTTGCCATGGTGGCGAAAAAAAAGAAATTATGATATGCTTATCAATGTTATGTTTTTAAATCGTGATGAAATGAGGAATTTTAGTAATGAATTATATTGTGCTTGATTTGGAGTGGAATCAGAGTAATACCGGAAAAGAGCAGGAGGTCAAAGAGATTCCTTTTGAAATCATTGATATTGGCGCGGTTAAATTGGATAAACAAAGAAAAGTGACTGATGTGTATAATCAACTGGTCAAACCAACCGTGTATGAGCAAATGCATCTGATCACCGGAAATTTGATTCACCTGCATATGAAGGATTTGGAAAATGGAAAGCCTTTTACGGAAGCCATGGAATTATTTCTTTCCTGGTGCGGGGAGAATTTTATTTTTTGCACATGGGGGCCTCTTGACTTATATGAGCTGCAAAGGAATATGCACTACTATCAAATGGAACCCTTAAGCGACAAGCCCATTAGATTTTTAGATGTTCAGAAGCTGTTCAGCATTGCATATGAAGACAAAAAGTCGAGAAGAAGCTTAGAATATGCCATAGACCATTTAAAAATTGAAAAAGATGTGCCTTTTCACAGGGCGTACAGCGACGCCCATTATACCGCAGAGATTTTGTCCCTGATTGATGAAAGTGTTTTAGAGAATTATTCTATAGACACTTATATTTTACCTAAAACAAGACAGGATGAAGTTCATGTTATGTTTCATGATTACATGAAATATATTTCCAGAGAATTTCCCGACAAGCAAAAGGCCATGGAGGATAAAGAAGTTACCAGCACGAAATGTTATTTGTGCCGGAGAAATATCCGAAAAAAAATCCGTTGGTTTACACCCAACGGAAAGCATTACTATAGCATTTCTTTGTGCCCTGTTCACGGATATATGAAATCCAAAATCAGAATCCGCAAATCCGGGAATGATAAGGTTTATGTGGTGAAAACCTCCAAGTTTATCTCAAAGGAAGAATGCAAAAAAATCCTTCAAAAGAAAGAGAAAACAATGGATTCGGATTTAACCTAAAAATGAAAATCATCAAAGCCGGAGGACGGGAAATGGGGACCGTCCTTTCTGCTTTTTCTGATTATTTTTCGCCTTTTTTTGATGGTCCGCCTGTGATAAAGGAAGTTGTGATGGTCAATGACGGAGCGTATGATAAAAAATGCAATCAGTAAAGCGGCAATCGTAAGGACAGCAATCAGTATGATTTTTATGTTGACGATAATGACATTCGGCTCTTTTTGGGCTAAAGTTTCCTCCTCTGGCACATTCTCCGAGAAATCGTAGGTGACGGATTTTTCATCGGCAAGGTCTACGGTGGCTGTGCCCACATATGCGCCGTGATAATAATAATTGATTATGGCAACCTCGTTTTCCTCCTCGGTATCGTAGGAAATTTCCGAGTCCAGTTCGTCAAATACGGTGGTTTTGGGCATAATCAGGTAACTGTCCCGGTTTAAAGAAAGGATAGGATTGGAATTTCCAAATACATCGCTGGAGGTATGAAAAAAATTAGAATTTCGTATGGAGTAATTGGTTTCATTTTCCGCCACATTCACAACGGAAAAATTGGTAAAGCCATAATCAAACAGTTTTACGGTGTCATAAAACTGTTCGGGGGATTCCTCCTTTAGCACAACACAAATTAATTTCATGCCGTTTTGCTCCGCGCAGGTTACAAGGGTCTGGCGGGCTTCGTCCGTGTAGCCGGTTTTGCCGCCTTTGATTCCATCGTAAGGAATTTCTCCGGTAATCAGACTGTGTTTGTTTCTTTTAATAAAATCATCCGGCTGATCATCGGTGGCTTCAAAATGATGAGAAGGGGTGTTGCCTATCTTGGAGAGCAGCTCATTTTGAAAAAATTCCTTTGCAATCAGGGCCAAATCATAAGCGGAGGTATAATGGTCATCATCGTACAATCCGTGGGCATTGACAAAATGCGTGTTTTTACAGCCAAGCTCGGCGGCTTTTTCATTCATCTTATCGGCAAACGCATCCATACTTCCGGCAACATGCTCGGCTACGGCATTTGCCACTTCATTGGCGGAGGCCACCAGTATACCATAAAGGCATTCTTCCATAGGCATAGCCTCGTTTTCATCCATTCCGATATTGGAGCTTCCCAGTTCAATACTGAAAACGGCATCGTGGGAAAAGGTGACCGTTTCATTTAATGCGCTGTTTTCCGCCGCCAGAATACAGGTCATCAGTTTCGTGGTACTGGCAGGGTATAATCTCTCATCGATATTTTTGGCATAAAGGATTACGCCCGTATTGGCGTCCATTAAAATAGCGGACTGGGCGCCAATTGCCGGGCCTGCAGGCCAATTTTCTATTTGGTTGCTCTGAATTGGAAGAGACTTACGCTCCTCCGCGTCCGCTAAGGCTTCCTCCGTTGATGCGGGGGCGGCAAAAACAGGAAAACTGACCCCTGAAAAAACAGAAAAAAATAAAAATGCGGTCAGTATCCCGCATCCCATCCGTTTCAATCTATCGTAATGCATAATGGCTCCTTTTTGTACTTATATTTAATCTATTATATTTTTTATTACAATAAGCTGGCTCGCGAAGCGTGGCAGCGTCTGTTCTTATTATTAGTTTACATTTTGAAGATATACTTGACAAGCCTTTTTTGCTTAAAATTCTGTTTGCCCACAGGAAAGAAAAGGTGTACAATAAATGTCTGAAAAAGAAGAAATCAAAGGAAATATTTCAATGAGATTAAGAAACGTTAAAGGCGCCAGAGATGTGATTTCATTAAGCCCTCTGGTAGTTCATGAGCCGGAAAAGGCAAAGGGAAATTGGAAAATATTATTTAACAACGATCATCCGCTTCGAATAGAGATCGGTATGGGAAAAGGAAAATTTCTCCATGAATTGGCATCAAAGAATCCGGATATCAATTATGTAGGAATAGAGAAATATTCCAGCGTTCTTTTCAGGGCTTTACAGAAAATGGAAACGGACCCTTTACCCAATCTTAGATTTATACGTATGGATGCGGAAGATATTGATCAGGTATTTGACAGAGAGGAGGTTGACAGAATATATTTAAATTTCTCCGATCCCTGGCCGAAAGACCGTCATGCCAAGAGGCGTCTTACCTCTCGGGAATTTTTAAAAAGGTATGACCGGTTTCTGAAAAAGGATGGGGTTGTGGAATTTAAGACGGATAACAGGGAATTATTTGATTTCGCTTTGGAGGAGCTTGCTTTTGCCGGATTTAAGGCACTGCAGGTCACTTATGACCTTCATCATGACAGCGAAATGGTGGAAGGAAATATTATGACAGAATATGAAGAGCGATTTTCTTCTATGGGAAACCCTATCTGTAAATATATTGTTAAGAGATAGTTATTTCTATTTTAAGAATACCGCAAAACGGGTAAACTATAAACGAATCCGGAAAGAAATATAGGAGGATAGTGTGAAAAATGGATTTTTCACACGCAAATTTGTGCCTGCAGCTTAAATTCGCAGGTTACGGAAAGGCATGGTTATTAATATGGAATTAAAAATTACGGACAACAATTTTGAAGCAGAGGTTAAGAAAAGCAATTTGCCGGTTTTGGTGGACTTTTACGCGGACTGGTGCGGGCCCTGTAAGATGATGGCGCCTTTGGTAGCGCAGTTGGCGGAAAGCTACGACGGAAAGTGCAAGGTGGGAAAATGTAATACGGATGAAAATCCGGCGCTTTGCAGGGAATTTAAAATTATGTCCATCCCTACTATGATATTTTTTAAGGACGGTAAAGTTGTGGAAACTGTCATAGGAGCGGTGTCTAAAAACGATTTGGAAGATAAATTAAAGCAGGTGCTGGCATAAGCCTCACCTGCTTCTGTGTGGAGGAAATCGGTAATGTATTTCATATTTTTTCTGATTTGGATCATATTTAACGGGCAGTTCACATTGGAGATAGCGGCCTTTGGAGTGGTGATTGCCGGATTCATTTATTGGTTTATCTGTAAATTTTTAAATTACAGTCCCCGAACGGATATCATTCTCATAAAAAAAATGTTTCAGATTCTGCATTACTTATTTGTTCTTATATTGGAAATCGTGAAAGCCAATTTTACGGTGGTAAAATTGATTATGTCTTCTAAATATGAACTGGAACCGGTGGTAATCAAGTTCAGGACAGATTTAAAAACCAGGCCCGCAAGGATACTGCTTGCCAATTCTATCACATTGACGCCGGGCACTATTACGGTGTCTTTGTCAAACGATGAATATATGGTGCATTGTCTGGATAAAAGTCTTGCCCAGGGGATTGACAAATCCATTTTTGTAGAGCTGCTTGAGAAGATGGAAATGGGAGTGTGCATGGAGGATAAAGATAATGATGCAGATAAGTAAAGGTATTACCGTTTTGGACAAGGTATACCACGGTATGTACATAACAGTTTTGATTCTTTTAGCGCTTATGTTGTTTAGCTGTCTGATACGGGCGGTAAGGGGGCCCCGCATTGCGGATCGTCTTGTGGCGGTTAATATGATGGGAACCATGGTTATGGTTATTATTTCGGTTCTTGCTCTTTTGCTTGATCAGGGATATTTAATAGATATATGTCTGATTTATGCCATGATAAGCTTTCTGGCGGTGAATGTTATTTCCAAGGTTTACCTGGGGGTGTATGTGGAAAAACAGCAGGCGTCCGAGGAGAAGGATTTGAAAGATGGCGGGGAAGGAGATAAAACATATGGAAATTCTTGAATGGATTAAACTCATTTTTGGAGGATCATTGCTTCTTAGCGGTCTTATGATATTCTTTGTAGAGCTATATGGTATATTTCATTTCCATTATGTCCTTAACAGAATGCATGCCGCCGCTACGGGAGATACTTTGGGCATCAGCTGCTCATTGATTGGCCTTATGATTTTTTCCGGACTTAATTTTACTACCTTTAAAATGATGCTGGTGGTTGCATTCTTATGGTTTGCATCCCCTGTTTCCTCTCACCTTTTATCCAATCTGGAGGTTACCACCAATGAAAATTTAAAAAAATATTGTCAGGTATATGAAAATCTGTCGGATCTGGAAAAAGAATTGGAGGAGGAAAAGGACAAAGAAAAGGCTGAGGAGGGTAAGGTATGACGCTGTTTCAATGTATGTTGATGGGTTTTTTAATTGTTTGTGCCATTTCGGTTAGCTTTTCAAGAAATCTGCTTAATTCCTTGGTGATTTATATGTCTTATAGGCTGGTGATGTCAATTATATGGGTATGTCTGCAATCGCCGGATCTTGCGATTACGGAAGCGGCAGTGGGAGCGGGAGTGACCAGTATTTTGTTTTTTTCCACGCTGAAAAAGATTCAGGCGATCCAGATAGAAAAGGACAAAGAAGATAAAGCTTTAGATTTAGAGGTTTCTAACATCACACTGAAGGAGGCGGACGACAATGAGTAAACTAAGGCCTCAGGAAGAATACGAAAAGACAAAAACCTTTCGCTTTTTCAGATGGCTTTCAGGAAACAAAGATCCGTATATAGGCGAGGTGGAAATGCAGCCCCAGAAAGAGGCGGAGGTGCCGGAAACCACTATTTTAGAGCGGATGAGCGAGCAGCAGATGATACGGAATAAGGTATATGACGTAAAGAACAATAAAAAGCTTACGTTTTTTAACAAAGTCTATGTTGCGGCGGCAATCTTCTTTTGCATTGCGCTTACGGCGCTTTTGCTTGATATGGTTTCCTATCTTCCAAGAACCGGAAATTCAGGTAATCCTGACAATAATCTCGTATCAAAAAGATACATAGAACATGGGCTTCAGGAGACGGGCGCTCTGAATATTGTTACAGGCATGATTTTGACTTACAGGGCCTTTGACACCTTTGGGGAGACCAATGTACTTTTTATCGCCACCTGCTGTGTCATGATTCTCCTTATGCTGGACGAAGCCATATTAAAGGAAAAGGAAGAAAAAGACGACAGACGGTTTGAACCGAGAGACGATACCATCTTGCAGGGGACGGCTTTTGTCCTTTGTCCTTTCATTTTTATTTTCGGTATTTATGTCATTTTAAACGGTCAATTATCTCCTGGCGGCGGTTTTTCGGGAGGGGCAATTTTAGGCGCGGGATTAATTCTTTATACAAGCGCGTTTGGTTTTAAGAAAGCCCAGAGATTTTTTAACGAGCTTGTTTATAAAATTGCAAAGATAACGGCGCTTTGTATGTACGGCATTGTGGGCTCTTATTTTTATATTACGGGAGCGAATGGAATTGAAAATCATATACCTTTGGGCATACCGGGACATATTTTAAGCGGCGGTATCATTCTTCCTATTGATATATGTGTGGGAATAGAAGTGGCATGCACGATGTATGCGTTTTATGCATTGTTCAGGAGAGGGGGCCTGTAGGATGGGAGCAAATCTTTTTTCTAATTACGGGGAAGCGGTTGCAATGATTCTTTTTGGGATTGGCTTTGGAAATCTGCTGCTGCAAAGTAATTTGATTAAAAAAATTATCGGCCTGAATATTATGGATACGGCAATTTATCTGTTTTTAGCAGAAAAAGGCTACATAGAAAACAGGGTAGCCCCGATTGTGACAGACGGGGTACAAAGTATGGAAGTCTATATCAATCCGATTCCAAGTGGCCTTGTCCTTACGGGAATTGTGGTATCCGTGTCGGTCAGCGCGCTTATGCTTTCCATTACAATTCGTCTGTATCAGCGTTACCAGACTCTGGATTTGGATGAGATATCCACCAGATTAAAGAAGGAGGGGCTGTAATGAGTTTAGTACGGAATTTTCCGGCAGTTTCCATACTGCTGTGTCTGTTTGCCGGAATTATCAGCTCCGGCCTTAAAAAAAGGGCGGCCGAATATGTAAATACGATTTTGATTTTTGTGGCGGGACTTTTAAGCTTATGTACGCTTTTGTATATTCTGGAAACGGGGCAAATGTTTGTTTATGTGATGGGCAAATTTCCGGCGCCCTGGGGAAATGAGATTCGGGCAGGTGTGTTGGAGGCGTTTACGGCGCTGTTTTTTTGCATTATCATGCTTTTATCTCTGGTCGGGGGCAGAAAAAAGCTGGCGGATGAGGTGGAGGAGGGAAAAACCTTTCTTTATTATGTATTGATGGATTTGTTGCTGGCTTCACTGCTTGCATTGGTGTACACCAACGACTTGTTTACGGCTTATGTTTTTGTGGAAATCAATACGATTGCTGCCTGCGGCCTGATTATGATCAGGCAGAACGGAAGAACCATTGAAGCGGCGGCGCGGTATATGATCATGAGCCTTTTGGGCTCCGGCCTTTTGCTCATGGGAATTTGTATGCTGTATGATTTGACGGGACATCTTTTGATGAGCAATATAAAGGAGCAGATGAAATGGGTTTACCTGGCAGGTCATTACAAGATTCCTATGTTGGTCACCATTGCGTTGATGTCGGTAGGTCTTGCCATTAAGAGCGCGCTGTTCCCTTTTCATGCATGGCTGCCGGACGCCTACGGCTATTCGACAGTGTCTTCGGCCGCAATTTTATCGAGTCTGGTTTCAAAGGGATATATCTTTCTTCTGATTAAGATTATTTACAGGGTGATAGGATTTGAAGTCTTTTATGAGAGCAGGATCATGGACGTTCTGTTTGCCTTTGGCCTTATGGGGATGATTTTCGGTTCCATAAGCGCTATCAGAGAAAACGATATCAGAAGGATGATAGCCTTTTCCTCTGTGGCGCAGATTGGATATATTTATATGGGTATAGGAATGGGGACACAGGCAGGTATGGAGGCCAGCGTATTTCATATTCTTTCCCATGCGGCGACAAAATCCCTGCTGTTTATTGCGGCCATCGGGCTTACGGAGGTATCAGGCGGCAGCAGGCAGTTTATAGAGCTGACCGGGTCGGCATATCGGAATAAATGGGCGGGGGTGGCCTTTACGGTGGGTTCTTTGTCCATGGTAGGCGTTCCGCTGTTTTCAGGATTTATCAGCAAGCTGTTGGTTGCGCAGGCAGCGGTACAGAATGATGTAAAGATGCTGCCCGCTTTGATTGTACTTGGAATCAGTACCATATTAAATGCAATTTATTTTATGAAGACGGTCATTCGCATTTACACACCGGTAGAAGAACACAAGTACGGGAGTATGACTTTTAAAGATATGAAACTGTATGTGGCGGCGCTTTTTAGTTTTATCATTTTAAACGTAGCTTTGGGCGTCAGTTCGCAGCCGATTGTGGATTTGATTGGTCAGGGCCTTGCCATGTTTTCTTAAGGAGGTGTGCCTTTATGTATTATATTATCTTATCTATTTTCTTTCCGATTTTTACAGGGGTATACCTTCTTTTCAGAGGAGAGATGAAAAACAGAAAAAATCTTCTGACTGTCACAGGTGTATTTTTTGCGATTTCCGCTGTGCTGGTAATTCTGGCAATATGTATGGCGGGAAATAATATTTTCACTTTGTTTTGCCTGACGGACCGGCTTCCCATCTTGTTTAAAATAGACGAGGTCAGTGTTGTTTTCTCCATTATGACAATTGTGGTTGTTTTGTGCGCCGGGTTTTTCTCCTTTGCCTATATGAAGCATGAGGAAAAGGAAAAACGTTATTATGGATATTATTTAATCGTACTGGGCGTTTTGATTGCTCTTTGTTTTGCAGGAAATCTTATTACCTTTTATATGTTTTTCGAGCTGCTGACTTTATCCTCCATGCCTTTGGTGCTTCATAGTGGCAGCAGGGAAGCCGTCATGGCAGGGCTGAAATATTTGTTTTATTCTCTAAGCGGCGCATATATGTCACTGTTTGGGCTTTATTTTCTGGAACGATACGGGAACACGTTAACCTTTAGCGCGGGCGGCGTTATCAGTGCGGATATGGCGGCGGGACACGGAGGACTTTTGCTGGGGATTTGTTTTGCCATGTTGATTGGTTTTGGCGTGAAGGCGGGAATGTTTCCCATGCATGCCTGGCTTCCGGCCGCGCATCCGGTTGCGCCTGCGCCTGCTTCCGCCGTATTATCGGCCGTGATTGTAAAAGCGGGCGTACTGGCAGTGGTGCGGGTGGTTTACTATATATTCGGCGTTTCCTTTTTAAGGGGAAGCTGGGTACAGTATGCATGGATGATACTGACTTTAACCACGGTGTTTATGGGTTCCATGTTGGCTTATCGGGAGCCGGTTCTGAAAAAGAGGCTGGCATATTCTACGGTCAGTCAGCTGTCCTATATTTTGTTTGGACTGGCAGTGATGGAGGAAAGCTCCGTCACGGGAGGGCTCTTACATGTGCTGTGCCACGGTTTCATCAAAGCGGCGCTTTTCCTTTGCGCCGGAGCGATAATTTATATGACCGGGAAAACGAGAGTGGAACAGCTTCGGGGAATTGGAAAGGAAATGCCTTTTTTGATGTGGTGCTATACAATTGTTTCTCTTGGCCTTATTGGGATTCCTCCCACAGGAGGGTTTATCAGCAAATGGTATCTGGCTAAGGGGGCTCTTTCAAGCGGAATTTTGGGATTTGACTTAATTGGCGTTGTCATTTTATTGTTGAGTGCGCTTTTAACGGCAGGATATCTGCTGCCTTTGACCATTCAGGGATTTTTCCCGGGGGCGGATTATGATTATGGTACGCTTAAGAAAAAGGAACCGCCGCTCATGATGACCGTACCGGTATTTATTCTTACGGTTTTATCGGTGGCAATCGGGCTTTTTCCGCAGATGATTATCCATTATTTATTGCGTATTGTTGAAAAAATTATGTAACTGTTCAGTTTCCAGGCTGTCTGTTGGTGCAGGATCGCAGGGATGGGCCTGCGGTATGCGGAGGATAAGGTTATGATTATGTTGGTTATTTTAATTCCTGTTATAGCCGGAATATTGGTTCCGCTTATTCCTTTTAAAAAGCGGAGCCATATGGAAATTTTTCTGGAAGCGCTGGTAATCTTAAACAGCATTCTGGTTTGGAATCTGTTGATTCACCGTCCGGAGAGCGTTTTTACACTGGCGAATTTTACAGGGAATCTTTCTATCAGCTTTAAAGTGGATGGTATGAGTATGGCGTTTGCCGGTCTGGTCTCCGCGCTTTGGCCCTTTGCCACATTATATGCTTTTGAATATATGACAAAGGAAAAGAATGAAAAAATATTTTTTACCTTTTATACCATGACTTATGGGGTGACGCTGGGGATTTCCCTGGCAGGAAATCTGCTCACAATGTATTTCTTTTATGAGCTGCTGACACTGGTTACGGTGCCTTTGGTGATGCATACTCTGACTAGAGAAGCTATATTGGCCAGCCGGAAGTACTTATACTATTCCCTTGGCGGCGCGGCGTTTGCTTTTATTGGGCTGATTTTTGTGATTATTTATGGAGGCACTACGGATTTTATCCTGGGGGGCGTGCTTGACCCTGAAAAGATTGGCGGCAGAACCAATGTGCTTTTGCTGATTTACGTCATTGCCTTTATGGGATTTGGCGTTAAGGCGGCCCTTTGTCCGTTTAATTCCTGGCTCCCGGACGCAGGCGTGGCTCCTACGCCGGTAACGGCTCTGCTCCATGCGGTGGCGGTGGTAAAATCCGGCGCTTTCGCAATTATACGATTAACTTATTACAGCTTTGGCGCAGAGTTTCTAAAGGGAACCTGGGCGCAAAATGTGGTTATGCTGGCAGCCATGTTTACAATTGTATATGGGTGCAGCCGGGCGGTGAAAGAGACGCATATCAAGAGAAGGCTGGCTTATTCCACAATCAGCAATCTGTCCTATATTTTATTTGGCGTGACCATTATGACGCCTTTAGGGATGGTGGGTGCGCTCACCCATTTGATTTTTCATGCCGTGATGAAAATCAGTTCTTTCTTTTGTGCAGGGGCCATTATGCATCAGACAGACAAGCATTACGTCCATGAACTAAATGGGATGGGGTATAAATTGCCATGTGTATTCGGCGTGTTTACGGTATCCGCCCTGGCGCTTATGGGCGTGCCCGGGCTTGCAGGATTTGTCAGTAAATGGAATTTGGCGTCGGCGGCTGTGGAAAGTGGAAATAAAATCGCTTATGGAGGAATTGTCTGTCTGTTACTTTCCGCACTACTCACGGCGATTTATATGCTCACGATTGTAGTAAGGGCGTTTTTCCCCGTCAGGGATTTTGATTTGAAAAGGCCGGAGGAGGAAAAGGACCCAAATTGGAAAATGCTTGTCCCTTTATTTGTATTTACATTTTTTATCGTGCTGTTTGGTCTTTATTCCGTGCCCATGGTGAATTTCTTTTCCGATGTGGCAGCAGGTGTATATTAAGGGGGTTGTGGATATGAGTTCGTCGCTTACGGGTTTATCATTTACAGGTTTGCTGCTGTGTATTACGGTATTTTTCCCTATGGTGTCCGCTATCGTCGGTTACCTTATCGGAAGAAAAAATAAGAGTATGCGGAATTATTTTGCAGATGCGGTGACAGGGCTGGAATTTGTGCTGTTTTTCATCCTTTTGCTTCAGATAATTTTAAAAGGCGGACATATTGACATGGAAATCCCGCAGATCTGCGGGTTAGGACTGCATTTTATGCTGGACGGTTTTCGGGCCCTTTATGGAACAATAGCGGCTTTTATGTGGTTTATGAGCACGCTTTTTTCGGAGGAATATCTGGCCCATTATCGAAACAGAAACAGATATTACCTGTTTTTGCTCATTACCCTTGGCGCTACGGAAGGCGTATTTTTATCCGCTGATTTTTATACCACGTTTATTTTCTTTGAGATAATGTCCTTTACCTCTTATGTTTGGGTTGCTCACGATGAGAAAAAAGAGGCCTTACGAGCGGCGGGCACTTATCTGGCGGTTGCGGTGATTGGCGGACTGGTGATGCTGATGGGAATCTTCCTCCTGTATAACCTGACAGGGACTCTTATGTTTGAAGAACTCAGCGGTTTATCGGAAAATCTGATATATAATGGAAATTTATCTTCGGAAAAAGCGGAAAAAAGGTTATGGGCGGCAGGAGTCTGTATGCTTTTTGGTTTCGGGGCTAAGGCGGGCGCGTTTCCTTTGCATATCTGGCTTCCAAAGGCGCATCCGGTTGCGCCTGCGCCTGCGTCAGCTCTTTTGTCCGGTATTCTCACGAAAGCAGGCATGTTTGGTATCCTGATCCTGACAGGCTATGTCTTTTCAGGAGACAGTGTTTGGGGAAGCCTTATTTTAATCCTTGGCGTATGTACGATGTTTTTAGGCGCTTTGTTAGCGTTGTTCTCCATAGATTTAAAAAGGACGCTGGCGTGTTCCTCCGTCTCCCAGATTGGGTTTATTTTGGTGGGGGTTGGTTTGTCAGGACTTCTAAGCGGGGAAAATGCCCTTGCGGTGCGGGGAAGCCTGCTCCACATGGTAAACCATTCCTGCATTAAGTTAGCGCTTTTTATGGCGGCGGGCGTTGTGTATATGAATATACACAAACTGAATTTAAATGAAATACGTGGATTTGGAAGAAACAAACCTCTGTTTCATTATATTTTTCTGATGGGAGCTTTGGGGATTGGCGGAGTGCCCTTATGGAACGGGTATGTGAGCAAAACATTGATTCATGAAAGCATCATAGAGTACATGAAATTTTTGAATACAGGTTCTGTGAACGGTATTTTCAGCCTTGGTATCATGAAAGTGATAGAGTGGATTTTCCTTATAAGCGGCGGTTTGACGGTGGCGTATATGACAAAGCTTTATATAGCGGTGTTTGTTGAAAAAAACACCGATGAAAAGGTGCAGGAAAAATACGACTCTTTGAAAGGCAGCTATATGAATAAGGTAAGTGGGGCGGCGCTTACCATAAGCGCGACATTGCTGCCGGTTATGGGTTTTTTACCTTCCCTTGTGATGGAGCCTATAGCGGATCTGGGACAGGGAATTTTACAGCCTATGGGGGAAAGCCCGAAAATGGCATGGTTTTCCGCCTCAAATTTAAAAGGCGCTGCGATATCTCTTGTAACAGGCGCGGTTATTTATCTGGTGATTGTACGCTTATGGCTTATGAAGGCGGAAGGTGAGGGAAAGGCAAAAGTTTATGTAAACAGATGGAACCAGTATCTGGATTTGGAAGATCTGATTTACAGACCAATTCTTTTAAGTGCACTGCCTTTTGTATTTGGCATAATTTGCAGGGCATTGGACAGCCTGGTGGACGGAATTGTGGTGCTGCTTCGGAAAACTGTTTATAAAGACAGCAAGCTCCCCCACGAACTGGAGGAGGGCACGCCCATTACCCATATGCTGGGGTGCTTTGTAAATAGCCTGCAGAGGATGGGAAACGCTACTATTTGGAGAAAGAAACCGAAAAATGTGGATTACGAGCATAAATATGCGATGATCAATGAGGAATGGTCGGAGGAGAGAACTATTATCGGGAGAAGCTTGTCTTTTGGGCTTTTATTGTTCTGCGTAGGATTGATTATTACCGTTATTTATGTTTTGTTCAGGATGAAGTGAAGGAGTCTGTCGCCTGATGTGCCGGCCGGCTGCTGATGAAATTTTGTAACAGTTCAGCCCAGGACTTTGCACTTGCTGAAAAGTCCGTGGAAACGTGTAAATTGTGCCAAGAGGGAATCTGCCCTCTCGCCGAAGGCGACTTGGAATGGGCAGATTCCGTAACAGTGAAGCCGAAGGCTGAACTGTTACGAAATTTTGAAAAAATGTTCGAGGAACATTGACAATTTCCTGTAAAACCTGTATCATAAATGATGTTGTAAGTTTTCGGCGTGTGGCTCAGCTTGGTAGAGCGCTACGTTCGGGACGTAGAGGCCGCAGGTTCGAATCCTGTCACGCCGATAAAAAGCCTTGAAAGGAATCTGAAAGGATTCGGCTTTCAGGGCTTTTCATTTATCCAAATGGTTACGGATAAGTTGTGATAAAGGAGTTTGCCTAATGGAGATAAACAAAAATCAGGATAACACTGATTTTATGAAGGAGACAATCAAAAAAAGACCTTTAAATAAAAGAAAGCTTATGCAGCGTACGCTGATTACCGCTGCAATGGCCGTTATTTTTGGATTGGTTGCCTGCTTTACTTTTTTGCTTTTAGAGCCGGTGATCAGTAAAAAGCTTTATCCTGAGGAAGAGCCTGACAAGGTGGTATTTGTGGAGGAAATGGAAGAAAATGAAATACTTCCGGAGGATATGATTGCGGATGATTCCCAGATGCAGCCGGAACCCACTGAAGCGCCTGCCCTGGAGGATGAGCAGATTGCCCAGGTTTTATCGGAAATGGAATTGGGAACAGAAGATTATATATCCCTTTTGAACAGCATAGGGGAAATTGCATTGAAAGTTCGCCAGTCTTTTGTTACGTTGGTA
>ERZ779622.671-NODE-671-length-18215-cov-6.041630_pt1 | contig 18215 bp, 16 predicted proteins | sample MGYA00514188_ERZ779622 | MGnify/ENA primary metagenome ERZ779622 (study PRJEB29562, sample SAMEA4376702) | mouse gut metagenome | isolation source: Cecum | study: EMG produced TPA metagenomics assembly of the A DSS colitis mouse model was used to assess the...
CCTGCGGCAGGAAACCAAAGATGTCCCGATAGGCTTCTCCCATTTTGCGGATATCGGTGCCATCGCAGCAGATTGCCCCGCTGGTTGGTGTCATAATGTCTGCAATCATACGCATAAGGGTAGTTTTTCCTGCACCATTAGCGCCAAGCAGTCCCCATACACCCGGTGTCAAAGTAAGGCTGGCATCATCAACAGCCTTTTTATCTTTGAACTGTTTACACAAATGTTCAATTTTCAGTTCCATTGTACCACTCCTTTTCTAAGCCTGTTTCCGAAGGCTTTTCTCAAACAACGAATGCCCTGCTTCGCAGAAACATTCTTATGTTGAGCAAATGCCCCTGCTTCGTAACGAGTGTACCAAACAGGGGCATTTCAATCTCAAATTTCGGAATGGAATAATCCTAAGAATTTCCTAATATTATGAATGTATTTTCCTAAGAAGAAACCGGCAGGGTAATTGTGAAAGTGACTGTTTCATTGCTGCTCTGTGCTATGATTTCGCCGCCATGCAGCTCTACAATCTCTTTTGCGATGGAGAGTCCAAGCCCCACCCCTCCTGTATCTGACAGCCGGGCTCCATCTAAACGGCTGAACTTTTCAAAGATACCTGCCAGCTGATCCGGAGGGATTGTCTGCCCATGATTTTTGAAAACTATGATAACGCTTGTGCCTTTTCTCTCTGCTGATATGCTGATTTCTGTGTCGGGGTAGCTGTACGCAGCAGCATTCTTCAAAAGGTTATTAAAAACCCTCGCCAGTTTTTCAGGATCGCCTGTCACGACCAGCCCGTCTTCGGCAGAAATCCTGGCCTTATTCCCCCTTGCCGACAAAACGGGATAAAATTCATCTATGACCTGCGCTAAAAGGGTATATAAGTCAACCCTTGCTTTTTGCAGCTGCACTGTAGCCGTATGATACCGTGTGATCTCAAACAATTCATTGATCAGCGTTTCCAGCCGCTCTGCTTTGTCAAGTGCAATGCCCACATACTTTGCTTTCTGGTCTGCCGGCATATCCGGAGCTTCATCAAGCAGGCTTAAGTATCCAATGACCGCCGTCAAAGGTGTGCGGATATCATGTGCCAGATACATGACCAGTTCATTTTTCTTGTCCTCCGCTTCTTTTACGGCCTGCTGTCCAAGCAGAACTGACATTTTAATCTGGTTCATCTGCTGCTCCACTTCCCTGAGCGGTTCTGACAATTCTACCGCCCGGCTGTTCTGCTCATATACTGTCTGTGTAGCGGTGACCACCTCATCCAGGTAGTCCCACGGTTTTCTCCAGTAATGATAAAAAATGCAAGCCTGACCGGCCACAAGGTAGAAAAAATAAATAACATCCAGCCGCAGGTACAGCCAACTGGAAGCCTGATTTTCAAATCGTGAAAAAACGTATTCCAAAAGTGGCATCGCAATCAGACCTGAAAGCGTATAAATAAGCATAATAATAAAAAAACGGAACTGCAATTTTTGTCTTATAGGAAAGTTCTGCTTCTTCACAACGATTACCTCCGTTAATTTGAAATCAAAAGAACTAATACACCGCCGACTACCACTACTGTAACAATGGCAGCCACAACCGTAATGACTGTATCTGCCCGCTTTTTACCCTGAAATATTTTTGCAGCTGACCAGTAAAGACCAGTCCCTGTCATTCCTCCACAGGTATTGGTTATTAGATCAGTTATATCTGTCCCACCAACAGCAAGAATATATTGGAAAATCTCCAAGATAAGGCTGGTTGACAGAATAAGAATGAACTTTCTTTTGAAATTTGGTTCATTCTTAAGCATACACAAATAGATGCCAAACGGAATAAATATCCCGATATTTTCTAAAACTTCCTTCAAATGAAAATTCATCCCTATTTCATTTTCATAATGGAAAGGTATCAGATTAATGTTCCTGATTTTATCCAACTCATGGATTGATAACTGTAACTTGAATAAAATGATCCATACAAGCAGAACCATATAGACAGCAAATAAAAACGGCACAAGGCAGTTTATACCTGCTCTTTTCTTTTTCTCCATAATGCCTCCTTGTCCGGGGATAAAACGGTTATATTTTATATCCGACACCCCATATTGTCTTTATATACTTTGGTTTTTCCGCTGTGTCTTTCAGCTTTTCCCTTAAATGGCGGATATGCACTGTAATTGTGCTGCTGTTCTTGCTGTAATACTCGTCTTTCCATATCCTGTGAAATAATTCCTCAAGAGCCACAACCGTCCCCTGATTTTCCAACAGGATACGCAGGATGGAAAATTCCGTAGGAGTTAAGGATAAGGGTTCCCCGTCCAGCTCACATTCATAAGTTTTCGTGTTAAGCACCAGCTTTTTATAAGAAAGAATCGTAACAGGCTCATTTTCTGCTGGCATCGGGGTATACTTATTATACCTTCTTAACTGCGCCTTCACTCGGGCAATCAGCTCAAGAGGCCGAAACGGCTTTGTTACATAATCGTCCGCCCCCAGCGTCAGGCCAGTGATTTTATCCGTTTCCTCATCCTTCGCTGTCAGCATTATGATGGGATAGGTATATTTTTCACGGATTTTCTGGCACAGGGTAAATCCGTTAATATCGGGCAGCATGATATCAAGAATAGCAAGGTCAACTTCTTCGTCTCTGATAAAATCCAATGCTTCTTTTGCTGAATAATATTTATAAATGATGTAATTTTCATTTTTCAGGTAAACCTCAAGCAGATCAGCAATATCGTGTTCATCATCAACGATTAAAATTTTTTCAGACATATAGGTCATCCCTTTCCTAAGCAATAGCCTATTTTAATTAAGTTATCACATTTTCCTTTAAAAATCCCAATAAAGCACATGAGATTTCATTAAGATTTTCCTAAGTCCCTAAAACACTTTTCAAATAGTCAGTCTTCATGCTATTTCGGCAGAATACTGTTCACGCTAAAGTAAAAGCATCCATTGAATTATACCACAAAAAATTCCTGTTTTTTATTCAGATGTCACGAAACGACTATATTTCGGGAATGGAAAGCATAAATCTACCAAAAATAACATTTCCATAATATCGTCAAATTCCAACAGCATTTTCAGACAATTTAGCGAAACTCCTATACTTTTTGGCAAAACCCTATACAATTTGGCAAAACCATACTTTTTGGCAAAAGTCCGGGGTTTCGCCAAATTGTATCCGTAATTTCCCAATCGCCATATTCACAGCCCTATCCCAAAACCAAAAAAGAGGAGCCCACCAGCCACTCCGGTGAACCCCTCTACGCTCAAAATCCCTTGATTTCAAGCCATTTCTCTATACTTTTGCCAAATCGTACTCAAATTCCTATGGCATCAATTATTAATAGCCGCCTGTGCCGCTGTTAATGATTTTTTATCCCCCGAATGCCACAAATCCCTATCGTTAATTTTTCACCCAAACTCACGCCTGTGCACATTGTATCAAATTATGGTACGCAAGCCAGTAAGGAACTGTGCAGAAATAACATGTGCAACTTGCGCAGGATATTTCTTCGAGGGTGCATGTCAAAAAACGCAGTCGTAGTGGGCTACGACGAGGCTTTTTGGCATGTGCAATCGGAGAAATAGACAAGACAAGGTGTATAAGTTATTTTTGCACAGTTCCTAAGTGAATATTCCGTTTCAAATTCATATCACCAGATTGCTCCAACTGTAACACATCAAAGTTTGTAGTTGCTTTTCTTCTGTTTCAGAGTTAACATACACCAACCGCGAAAGGAGGAATTGCACTTATGGATAAAAATTCCGTATTATATCTGCTGATTGGTATGCGGATGAACAGCGTCATGAACGGGATCACCGAGCAGGACAGGGACTACCAGGCACTTCTCCAGGAGGTTGACGTGCATCTTGGCAGCCTGGATGCCCTGAATCTCCCAAAAGAGACCATGCACCTGATCGACCGATGTGTGAGCGGGTACAATGCCATTGGCAGCCGCTATGGGATGCTTGCCTACATGCTGGGGTTCTCTGACTGCCGGGAGCTTCTTCTCGGCACTGCCCGACCCGGAAAGGAGGTGCTGCCCGATGGACTCCTATAACCTTTCCTACACCCCCGGCTTCGAACAGCAGAAAAGGCTTTCGGACCTTGCCAGACGGTGCCAGGATATCAACGGCTGGGGTGTGCAGGAGCTTCTCCAGCATGCCGCCACCGCCAATGCCAGGGCTGAGATTGAACTAAAGCTGGATTTCCTGGAGGATGAGGTGATCCGCCTGGAAACCGAGGAGCACGTTGCGGCAGTCAAGGAACACCTGCGCATCACTGACGATGAGCGGGCAGGATGCCTGAGGGTGGTGGAGGCATTCAGGGAGTTATACAGCATTGACCTCATGGTCCTTGATGCCGGCAGGTACGGCTTTGTAAAACTCCAATATTACCACCACCCCTTCGGCTTTGACGAGACCGGCATCTTCACATCCGCCGGCGACCTGTTCAACGAATTGTGGAATGAATGGCTCACCATCCGGCTCCTTGCCCTTTCCAAAGGCACACCCATGGCGGAACTGGATTACCCGGACATCCTCCGGTGCCTGCCGGCGGAAAAACAGCAGGAACTCAAGGAGAAACGGGACTGGTTCCTTGCCTGTTCAGGGATCAGCCTCTAAAGGGGGATGCATGAACAAAACAGAACAGACAGGAGGTTCCCCTCCCAGCCATATTCTTTCTCTGCCGGTAAAATATTTCTTAGAGTGATACCTTCACTGCTTGTGTCATCATGGCATATCCCTTATGCCGTCAGGCGGGCGCACTTTCCCCCTGGCGGCATTTCTTTTTCAAAATCAGCCGCCTTTCAGTGTAAAGAGCAGGCTGCTCCGCCCGCCGTTCTCCCGCCATCGCTGTTCTTTCGTGACAAGCCCAGCCCGCACCAGATCGTCAATGGCCCTCTCCACCGTCCGCCGGGAGAGCTGCAGTTCCCCCGCAATGGTGCGGATGGACGGGTAGCACTGTCCTTCCTTATTGCTGCGGTCTTTCAGGTACATATAGACAGCCTTTGCCCGGTGCGGCAGTTCCTGGACATAGATTTCCGTAAAATACCCCATAGGCGCCCCCTAATCCGTCCGCAGGGGCTGGCGCCTGGGCAGATGCCGGTGTTCCTTCTCCTGGTCCATGGGTGTGTGGCCCTGACCGCCTGTACGGGCAGCGCCGGGAGGCAGGGGCGGCTCATCAGGCAGCCCGTCCTCCATCCCGTCATCGTCACGGCGGCGCACGATCTCCTGCTCCAATTCAAAGCGGTCCGCATAGAGGACTTCCCTTGCCGCCCTCTCCGGCACTTCGTATGCCTCCCCGAATACGATCCCCCATTTTAAGAACAGGGGCAGCCTTGTCTGCATGGGGCAGCACCCGGTCTTGGCAAGGATGAACTGCCCCTTTGGGAGTGTCTTCAGTTCATCCGGCGACATCAGCGGCCGGCTCATCATCTGCAGGCTCTGGCTGGGGTCGTTCTTCCCTCTGGAGATAGAGCCGGACAGCACCGTCCGGTTCCCCAGGGCTTTGGAGAGGATGTCCGCGCTCTCCGAGTTGGGCGCAAAGCCGCCGAACAGGATATCCTGGCAGTTATCGATGATGATGCTGGAGCCTTCCTTCCCATAATTCTTCTGCAGCTGGGCAAAGCTCTGGATGATGGGCACCATGCTGATCCGCCGGGAACGGCCTGCGGAGAACATCATCTCCATGGATTCGATCTTTGGTATCGTTCCGATCTCATCCGCAAACACCATGACCCGGTTCGGCAGCTTTCCCCCATGCTCATCTGCGATGGAGAGCATCTCCCGGTAGAGCTGCTGGAGGAATAAGGACACCATGAAATACTTTGTGTTATCTTCCTCCGGCAGCACGATGAAGATCGCCGCCTTCCTGGTACAGAAAGTTTCCGTATCCAGGGCGCTGTCAAAGCAGAGGATCTGCTCCATCTCGCTGTCAAGGAACGCGTTCAGGCGGCTCATGGCAGTGGAAAGCACAGATGCCATTGCCTGCTCCGCGCTGTTCAGCGCCGCACCCGCAAACCATTTTGCCTTGTGTTCGGCGGGCAGCTTATCCATCAAAAGCTGGAACAGGTTCCGGTTCTTGACCGGCGAGGGTGCCATCAGGTCCTGGAGCAGCTTGAACACGGAGACGATGTGGCGCTTTGGGGGCGGGCAGTATTCCGCGATCAGCAGGATCACGGATGCCAGAAGCCCCTCGGCGGCGTCATAAAAAAATGCGTTCTGCCCGTAGCTGCTGGCCTGCGCACCATCGGAGCAGATGATGGTCTTTGCCGTGATCTTGGCGTATTTCTCCGCCCTGGCTTTGGCCGCCAGGTTCCCTGTGTCGGCAAGGTATTCATCCATGTATTTGTTCACCATGGTCAGGATGTTGCCGCCGTCCGAGCGGGTGGGGTTGCGCAGGTCAAGGATGGATACCTCATATCCGTAGTGTTCCTTTGCGATCCCCGCATAATTGCGGAACAGGTCACCCTTGGTGTCCGTGGTCACGAAACTCATCCCGGACGCACAGGCATATTCAATGTTGGGGTACAGGAAATTGGCGGTCTTGCCAACGCCTGCGGCGCCGATCATCAGGCAGTGGATGTCACCCTCATCCACCAGTGCAGTAATGTTTCCCCCATGCTTTTTGTATCCCACCACCAGCCCCTGTGCCGTAGGCAGGTTCTCTCCTTTGCGCCATTTTTCCGGCTCGTAGGGGACATGGGCATAGGTTTCCCGGATCTCCTTTTCCGTGGCGAACCGCGCCGTGCCGTGCTGGCCGTCCCCCACGGTCCGGGACTTGATCCCGTTTAAGGTGTAATAATGGGACAGCAGGGATATCCCGCCGATGACGGCGAACATGCCTGCGCCCATCAGTATCAGTATCACGACTGGCTGCATACCTGTGCAATCCCTCCTTCCTGTTCCTGTTGTTCCTGGCCCTGCTGTTTTTGTTCCTGTTGTTTCTGCATCTGCTGTTTCAGATCCTGCATTTTTCCGGCCACAAAAATATGGGCCCTGATGCATTCCATCGTAAGGCCCACACATTTTTTGACCAGTGTTTCTTTTTCCGCATCCGTTCCCGGTCCTGCCCCCGCAAAGCATGCCATCACGCCCTCAAAGGCTTCCTGCAGGCCTGCCAGCCGGGATTTCAGGCTTCCTTTGTCCTTGTGGGGCCTGTACCTGCCGCACAGGTTGTCGATGATCTGCCCGGACGTCACCTCCCGCCCCAGCTCCCTGCCGTATTTCTCCATGATCCTGACAGCGATCCCCGCCAGGAGCAGCCCGTCCCCGTCAAAGGCGTCCTCCAGCTGTTCTGCGCCGGTCCCTTCCTTCAGTGTCTGGTATATCCCGAAATGGTACCGCTTTAAGGATTCCGCAGTGGCATACTTGGGGGCGATGCTCTCTGCCATCTCCTTGAGCGTCCCGCACCATGCCCTGCACTCCGATATCCCCGGATGCTCCTGTGCGGGGATCGGCTCTATCCCGTTTTCTGCTTTCAGATCCTCGTTCCAGTCCTTATTGGCGGGCTGCAGCATCCGCACACGGATATTGCCCTGGCTTTCCTTTACGGCATCCGCCAGACGGTAGCTGTTCTCTATGCCTGCGGGGTCATGGTCCAGGCACAGGACTACCGTGTCAATGCGGGGCTGGTCTTTCAGCAGCTGCAGCATGGCATGTGCGGATATGCCGCTCAGCGCCACATAACTGTTTTCCTGCCAGCTTTTTTTGTGGAGCGTGATAAAGGACAACATGTCGATGGGCGCCTCAAACACATAAGCGGTATTTCCTTTCCCCAGGTACCGGAAGCTGTACCTGGGATCGCTGCCGTCCACGTTGCCCTTGAACGCGTCCCCCTTTGTATGGCTCCCCCGCTTATGGGCATGGCGGGCTGTCCCGTCCGCGTCATACCCCACAAACACCACGTTGTGGTATTTTGCGTCCTCATAGATCATCTTTTTTCCGGCGAAAGCGGAGACCACCTCCCGGTTCAGGCAGCGGCTCTTTGTCAGGTAGGCATATACCCGCCGCATGTCCTGGTTCGCCTCCGGCAGCGCAAAGGATTTCTGCTCCTTTTCCTGCTCCGGTGCGCTGGCCCGGTATGCCTGCCCCTGCTCCCCGCCAAGGAGCAGGGTGACCGCCTCCGGGAAAGTGCTGTTGTAGCGCATCTGCACAAAGTCAATGGCACAGCCGCCGGTTCCCGCCGCATGGTCATACCAGCGGTTGCCCCGCACCGTGATGCTGTGGTCGCTTGCCAGCCGCTTTTCCCTGCCGGAACGCAGCAGCTTCTCCCCCTGCCTGGAAAGGAAGTCCTCCAGGTCTACCTCGTTTGCCCTCTGTTTCTGCTCGTCCGTAAAATAAACAAATCCTGCCATCCCTCTCCTTCCTGCCCGCTCCGGCGGGCACCAGTCCAGGTAAAGAGCGCCGCTCCCGCGCCACTTTCACATTTCCTGTCATGCCTGTTGCTGCACAGGCTCCCTGTCATCCCTCTTATGTCCCTGGGCCTGTTTCTTCTCCGCCAGCCTGCGGCGGCGCTTCCGGTCGATATGGAACGGGCTGCCCCCTGCGGTCCTGTGTACATCCTCCCGGAACAGCTTTTCCAGCCGGTGCATCAGGCGGGTTGCCGCCAGGAACAGGTCAGGGTTCTGGAACGAGTCCATATGCTCCAGCAGGAATGCCGCATAAATGTTCCCCTGGCCGGCGGCTGCCTGCAGGTACTCTACGGCTTTTTCCCTGTCACGGGGAACATCCTGCCCGCAGAGGTACAGTTTCCCCAATGCGTACTGCGCATACTGGTTACCCTGATCGGCGGACTGCTCCAGCCAGGGAACGGCTCTTTCCACATCCTTTGGGATATCCTCCCCCGAAAGATACAGCTTTCCGAGGGTGTATTGGGCGTACTGGTTCCCTTTTTCTGCGGAGAGCAGCAGCCAGCGGACGGCCGCCGCCGTATCCTTGGGGATTTCTTCCCCGGAAAGGTACAGGCGCCCCAGCCGGTACGCTGCGTATTCATTTCCCTGCTCCGCCGATAAAGTGAATAATCCCACAGCCCTTGCAGCATCCTTTTCCACTGCTTCCCCTGCAATCAGGAGTTTCCCCAGCGTATATTGGGCGGCGGCATTCCCCGCCCCCGCCGCTTTCGTGATCCATCTGACCGCCTGGGCAGTATTGCCGCTCCCGGTTTCCAGCCACAGCTTCCCCAGGGCATACTGCGCATGGACGTTCCCCAGCTTTGCCGCCCTTTCCCAGTAAACTGCGGCCTCTGCGTCATCCCTTTCGGTTCCCGTCCCTGTGTGGAGCATCTGCCCCAGGCGGTACTGCAGCCTGTCATCGCTGCCCCCTGCCTCCATCTGCAGGAAGCCGTCAAAGGCATGCCGGAAATACATCCCTGCCTGTGCGCTGTCTTTCTGTGTCCCGGTGCCGTCCCTGTACATCTTTGCCAGTTCATGGTCCGCATAGGGGTTGCCCTGCTTTGCCGAACATCCATACAGCCGGAATGCCTCTGCGTCATCCTGCTCCACCCCCTGCCCCCGGTGGTAAAGCCCCGCAAGGGAATACTGCGCATACTTATGCCCTGCCGCTGCCGCCCTTGACAGCCAGCGGGCCGCCGCATCATAGTCCTGCCCGGTTCCAAGGCCGGCGGCGTACATCTTCCCGATGCGGTACTGCAGGTAGGGGCGTTTCCGTTCCCTGGCTTGTTTCTCTGCCGATTGGAAAGCCTCCAGCGCTTTGGCGTACCATCCCTGTGCCGCATCCTGGTCTGCCTCCCGCCCAAGCCCGTCTGCGCACATCCTGCCCAGGTCATGCATCGCCAGAGCGTTACCACTCTCCGCTTCCTGCATCAGCAGGGAAAATGCTTTTGCGAAATCCTGACCGGTACCTTTTTCCCCATAAAGATACCGGCGAGCCAGCTTGTAGTCCCTGCTCCACTCTGCATAAAATTTACATGGATTTCTTTTCATCTGCTTTTCCGGCTGCCCGGATTCGTCACCTTGAAAGCCGTGTTCCTCCCAGGCATCCGTATCCTCCGGAAAGCTGTCTGGTATTTCCTCCGCGCCAGAGGCAGACCCTCCCTCCAGGTACAAGTCCTCCCTGTCCTCCGCTTCCACCTGATTCGGTGCTTCCTCATCTTCAAAAATAAAGCCGCCGCTCCCCAGCTTCAGCGCCTCTGCGATTACCATATTTTTCAGGCTCTTGAATTGGGGCTGGCTGGATAAGGGCGGCAGGGGCGGCGTGTCGTTTTGGTAGGCCAGCAGGATCTCATCCTGCCATTTTCCCCATGCCCGGTACAGGGCATCCACCCGCGCATCCTTTGCCAGTTCATCCACGATCCGGTCTATCAGGTTTTTCACATCCCGCTTGAGGTACCCGTACACTTTTTTCCCGCCTGTGTTCTGCAGGCGCTTTGCCAGCTGCGCCATCATTTTTTCTATCTCTGTGCTGGCTGCCGTGCCGGACCGCAGCGCATCCATCATCTCCCGCATCACATCCCCGGCGCCTGTTTTCAGTTCCCTGCGGGACTGGTTCTGGTTCTCATAGATGTGTGCGAAATCCTGGCGGAAGATATCATGCGCCAGTTCCGAGCGCATGGCCTCGATGGATTCTTTTGTCAGGTACCCGTCATTGTCTTTGGCGGAATAGACCAGCAGGTGTACATGGGGGTGGTGCCCCTCGTTGTGGAATGCGGCATACCAGCGCAGGCTGGCGCTGTCGATCTTCATGTGCTTGCAGAGCATGGCACGCTTTCCCCGCAGCAGCGCCATCCACTGTGCGGCGCTGTCATAGCCCAGCCTTGCGGCATCCTCACGCCGCAGGGAGATCACATGGGTCCAGACCGCGCCCTTATGGTTTGCGGCTTCCTCCTGCACCTGTTTTAGCACCACCGCTTTCCCTGCGTCCGTGAACAGGCCGTGTTCCCCTACCCGCTCCACCCTGGGGCGGTTTGCGATGTAATCCACATAGTTTTCACGCTTCCCGATGAGATCCAGGTTCTGCTCCATGGCGCAGGAGATAAATTCCGAGGCGTTCCCCATGGTTGGGTGCAGCAGAAAGTCTGTGTACTCCAGCATCTCCTTTGCGGAGGGGATGTCACGGACGATCTGGCGGATCAGTTCTTTCTGCTGCGCCGTGGAGGGCAGGTTTTCCCTGCTCCCCTCCACCTTCTCCACACCCTCACGGGTACTGACGTAACGGACATAGTTCTCCAGCTGTGCCGGAGGCGCATCCCGCAGGTAGCGGGAGGTAAGGATTATTTTGGGCATGGCGTTTCCCCCCTGAAAAAGAAAAAAGGAAAGCATTCCGCTCTCCATTTTTCTCACCACTCTATTTTATTTTTTCTTCATATGGCTTTAGTCCCTGTTGTGCCTCCAGTCCTCCAGCCAGTCAACCATCATTTTCCCTTTTCGTAGATCCTCCGTTATCAGCTGGAAACACTTATTTTCCGGGTTTGCAAAGTTGATTACCAATCCCGGAGTGTTTTTCACCAATTGCGCAATGGCTTCCGTTGTGGAGGGATCACCATATTGCTCATAGACACCGATTTCTGTCTGCCGTATGCGTTCTAATGCTTTTCCCTGCATCTTTTCTTTGTTCTTTCCCGGCATGTACGGAGGTATCCCATTACTTCTGACATATTTTCTGAATTCCTCATGTTCCGCATCGTTCTTATATACCGGAATCACCCGCAGGAACATTTCCCTCGCCTCTGACGAATAATTGAAACTCCAATACCTAAATACAAATTCAAACATCAGATACCGAAAGCTGTCCTCGATGTAATATGGTTCTACCACACTGCACTCCGGCGGCACCACACTGGTTCTTCCTTCGTCCACACTTTCTACCACACTTGAAAACAGCGGAACCTCCTTGTAATATAAAACCACTTTGCTCCGGCAGGAATACCCTGTGTGATAGCTCACATTGCAGAATGCAAATAAATAATAGGACTGCGTTCCAACCGCATTATCATTGACATCTTTCGCATAAGCCAAGCCATCATCCGTTTCATCTTCGTGAACAAAATAAACCGTGTAATCAGGATCAGGTCTGTAAAAAAGGAAACTGTCCTCTCTGCCAGACTTATCTGTTTCTCCTTCAGCCGATTCCCAATTGTCCAAATCTTTTAAATAGAATTTGGCACGCTGGGATGGATTATACAGTAAACCGAATCTCCGCCTCCACAAAAGTTCTGTATCATGCAGATCAGCAGTTCCTGTCTTGGGAGTGTTTGTATCTCCTTTTCTGGTATATATCGCTCCCTTAAAAATTGGCTGACCTCCTTTCTTATAATCATCCAGCAAGTAGAACGGCGTGTTATCACTCTGCTTAATAACCACTACATCTATCTCCTTATCCGCTATGGAAATCGTTTTGACATACACCTCTGGTATATATCCGCCAGCCCATGACGGTTTTTGCCGGAGCAGGTCTATCACGTTCTGCTGGTTCTTACGGTTCTCACCGCTTACTCCCAAAATATTATAACTTCCATCTTCTACCCCGATAATAATATAACAGTCCCTGTTGGCAGGACTATTTGCCATGCAGATAATATCGTGGAGCAGGTCAGCATTGCACGAATGCCACTGCTGTTTGAAATCCCAATACTCTCCTTCCGCATGGCGCTCTATTAACTCCTGTATTTCACACCGCAGATCAGTACTTTCCATCTTGCCCTGTCCTTTACTCAAATCATAAACGCATTCTGTCTTGCACTTATTTTAGCATGGATCTATTTTTGCGTCATTCCCTTTTGCCATGTTTCATATATTTTTTACGCAGTACTGATAAATCCCAACTACCTCACTCAGGTTTCCCGCCTCTGGTACCGATACGCATCCTCAAACTCTACCGCGCCATTGATCCGTTTCACTTCCTCCACGCACTTTGCATGGAGGCGGCTTAGTGATTCCTCATCCACATCATGGGTGTAGGCAATCACCTGTGAGAGTTTGGAAAGCTCCACCGCGATCTTAAAGTCCATCCGTGCCAGGCGGTTCTCACTGTCCTGCACCGTTCCGGTCACGGCGGAGGACAGTGACTGGAGCAGGTAGTCCTCCGCCTTTCCTGCCATGAGGTATCCCAGGTAGAACCGCAGTGCGTCCCCGATCAGTTCCGTGCGGTTCCTTGCCGCCCCGTCACCAATGCAGGAGTCGGCCAGTTCCAGAAGCTGTGTATCCACCCGTATGGAAAATTTGGTCTTTTCCTCATTTGCTCCCATAGCATCCCTCCCTTTTTTCGCCTGCTTTTCCCAAGCCACCCCGGAAATTCTCTCTTTTCCTGCCGTTTTCCTCGCCAAGCCACCTGATTTTTGGAAAGCCCGAATCCGTGGGTGGCATTTTCCTTTCCCGCACGGCTTTGCCGGGCGGTGTGGACCGGGCGAGGGGGCTTGCAAAAGCCACCCGCCCTTTAACCTGCACACATTTCGACCCTTGCATAGAGTTCCCCCGTCCAGCCCTCTTTTTCGGCTGCCCGGCACTCCCTGCCGGCGGTACCTGGGGCTGTTTTCTCCAAATCGCCCCAAACAGGGCAGAAAAGGTGTCAGGCGGTCAGTTTATCCACTTTTCCCAAACGAGGGCACAAATCGCCTCACGGACGGCCACAGGGGGTAACAGGAGGCTTTGCCACGCTCCGCCTTACATGGACGGGGCAGCCCCCTGTGTTTGTACCCTACCCTGGGCTTCCCTCCAGTCCTGCCACGCCTGCCGCTCCACGCCGTATAATCCGTCATGGGCTGTGATTCCATCCCTGCCCTCCGCCACGCACTCCGTTCCGTCCGGCATCAGCAGGAACACCTCCAGCCCTTCCCCCGCCAGCTTCAGAGCCATCTCCCTGCCCAGCGGAAACATTCCCTCCCAGCTATACCCGTAGGCGCACATTTCTTCCATGCTTATCCGATCCGGCAGATTCTCCGGTGCATCCTCTTTCTGGCAGTTAGGGCAGAAATCCAGATGGTACACCACATCAAACTGCCCGTCCCCAATGGTCAGGTCAGCCACCTCCGGGCGGCTTAAGAGCATATCCGCCAGGACTTCCTGCAGGAACGGTTTCCCCTCCACGCACAGGCCGGTTTCATCCTCCAGTTCGTCAAAACTGGCCGTCCAGTTCCCCCCGGTTGTCTGCCTGGTACCCTCTGCGATGATAAAGTCCGCCACCTCTGCCAATTCCTGATTCAACCGGGATAGCGTGGGGTAGCGCAGAGCCGTGGCCTCCGGCACATAGGAGGCATACCGGGCATAGCCGCTGCCCTCGCTCTGCACCAGCAACCCGTCCGTCCTGCCCTCCCCCATGACCAGCAGGCAGTGGTACACGCCGTCACCGTCCACCCCCATGACCCCCGCGTTATCCCGGATGGCCTGGTGATCCAGCATCGGGTGGCGCAGCATTTCCTCCAGTTTCCTGGCCGGGATCATGACGATTTTCTCCACGGTAAATTTGTTAAAATGAAACTCCGGTTTGTGCCTGAACATTGTCTGCATATCCTGTTTTCTCCTTCCTCCTGCCGCCCAACATCAGAGAAAAAATCACTCCCTGCCCTCCGTCTGCCCCGCAGATGGGCGGGACCTGTTCGGACGGGGCGGCCTGGCGTTTTCCTCGCGGGCGATCCTGTCATCCAGGTATTCCCTGGTGGCCTGCGGCACATATTTCTCATAGAGCTTCTGGAGGAATTCCCCCAGCTCCGCCTGCAGGTCTGCATCCTTTTTGCCCATGTGGAACGTCAGGGCATCCAGTCGTTCCGCGCTGAATGTCATCGTCAAAGTAGCATTTTTCATCTTCCCTTAAACCTCCAATCCCATATTCATCAGCCTTCCGCTGTGTCCGGGGCCACCGTCATTTCCCCCGTTCCCCGGCTCTGGAGCCTGCCCCATTTTTTCTAAAAAAGTGTTGTCCCGGAGCAATTCCTGCTGTGCCTGCACACGGAAACGGTCCCCAAGGATGCCCACGGATGCCACCTCCGGCCTCTCCGCGATCATGTCTGCCATAAGTTCCCGCAGGAATTCATTTTCCCCAAGTTCCAGGCCGGACTGCTCCCGGATATCCGCAAAGCTGATCTCCCAGGACGCCCCCGGTGCGGCGGCTCCCGCCCCTTTTGTGACAAACTGATCCACCAGGCAGGAAAGCCTGTACCCCATCTCCGACAGGGAATCGTAGGAAAAGGCCGCCACATCCGGCACGTGGGAGGCATACCTTGCGTAGCCGTATCCCTCCGCCTCCACCAGCACTCCATCCCTGCGGCCTTCCCCGGTGACCAGCAGGCAGTGGCACACGCCTTTTTCATCCATGTGCATCAGCCCGGTGTTCCCCTGTATAAATTCCTGGTTGTCCATGGGGTTCTGTAAAAATTCCTCAAATTCCTTCTCCCCAAGGCGGGTGACCTTCTCCACCTTTGCGGGACGGAATTCAAAGTATTGCTTAAACTGAAAATTCACTTCTACAGGATTCATATGTCCCTCCTGTCCATCTGCAATTAAGTTTGATATTATAAATGCCTTTTTTGTAATTAAGTCTGATATTTTTCCATTCCGAAATGCAGTCAGGTACATCACCATATTTCATTTGGGTAAAGAAAAAGATGCTTAAACTTTTATATCGTTTCTGCATCCTGAATCATTGTCTATACCCACACTTTTTTGATGTGGCTGTCATTCAATTATCAAACTTTATTGCAAATTTACCCGAAATGTTATCAGACTTTTTTACAAAATTATTCCTCTGGTGTTCTTATCAATCTTTTTTGCAAAATATCCAACTTTATTTCAAAAATTATCCAACTTTATTATTTCTGGACACCTCCTAATCCAAAAGCCGGCCGAACGCAAAAAAATGGCCTTTCCAGTACGCTGTCTCAATGCTGGTGTAACCGATAGGCGAACCGCAGTGCAGCATCCTTCCCCCGCCGACATAGATCCCCACATGGCTTACCGGCCCGCTGCAGGCATAGGTGCCGCTGAAGAACACCAGGTCGCCGGGTTTTGCTTCTTCCCGCGGCACGATGGCGCACTGGTTATAGATCCCTGTGGCTGTGGTGCGGGACAGGGGATAGGCGCCGGAATGGGTGTACACCCAGCACACGAACCCGGAGCAGTCAAAGGACGTCTCCGGCGTCGATCCTCCCCACACATAAGGGAAGCCGATGTATTTTTCCCCTTCCGCGATCAGAGCCGCAAAGCTGCCGTCCCCCATGGCCTCGCCGGGCGGCAGTCCGCTGCCCGGCCCTGCCTGCCCGTATTTTGCCAGCACATAGATGCGCTGGGCGTTGGCCCTGTTCTCATCTGTGATATCCCGCCCAAGCAGGGAGGACAGGTTCCCGTACACGGTCCCCATATCCGTGATGGGGATCGCCGCCATGTACGTTTCCCCTTCCTCATCCTCCCGTTCCTCATAGGCCACGAAACAGTCTGCAAATCCCCTGTAGTCATCATCGTTCATCCTGGGCTGATCCGCGCCGAAAAACAGAGAATAGAAAACAGCCTTGACCCGGTAACTATCCACCGTTCCGTCCTCTGTCATCCCGTTAATCTCGGCCAGTGCCGCATCCAGTTCCCGGAAACTCTCCCGCATCTTCTCGATGTACATCCGGTAATCCGCCGGGAGTCCTGACGACAGATAGCCGCCATTGAACGCCAGATCCACGGCGGCATTGTTATGCCCTGCCGTGCCGGACAGCGCGCACAGGATCATCACCACGATTAAAATAAAGGGCGTCAGGACTGCCGCCACCAGAGTGGCTATGGCTGTCCGCCCTCTTTTGTCTGCTGCCGCAGCCAGGACTGCTTTGGCCGCCAGCACAGCTGCCGGTGCCGCCATGGGCATCCCCCCTTTCTATTCCATCGGTTTCATCCCGCCGTTCCCATACAGCCCCTGGTATCCCGGCTCGGCCAGCCCCTGTTCCTGCTGGAAAGCCATGGCGTAGGCTTTGTTGATGGCGTCCTCCAGGGGCTTTGTGTCCAGCCCGCACTGCTCATAGCCCTCCCATATGACATCCGCATAGCCGTCCGAAGGGATGCCGAATTCATGGCCGGGTGTCATGACATACCCCATCACGGACACTTCCTTCCCCTCCAGCTCCACCTGCAGCATCTGCTTTTCATAAAACCTGGGATACCCTTCATAACGGTCCAGCGCTTCCTCATCCGCCTGCCGTATCTTCCACAGGAGCACAGGCACCGAGCTGCCCTCTTTCGGCTCCACGGTGGCGACTGCTCCCCTGCGGCCGCCCTTAAACAGCAGCTCGTACCCTTTCAGTTCGCTGGTCCCCACCACCTTTGCCGTGGGGCATCGGAACGCCATCTGTGTCTGGTTCATGTTGCTGCCGTATGCCAGGTACAGCTTCTCCTTTTTCCTTCCCATATCCTGATCTGCTCCTTTCTCTCTGCCTGCGCGGTTTTTCACAGGCACACCTTTATGGATTTCCTACATGCTCATCACCATCGATGGCGTCCCTTCCGTTTCCTGTCCGGACTCCAATGCTGCTGCGGGCGCCTCTGGCGCTGTGGCAGGAGTCTCCGTTTCCAGCGCCTGGGCCTCCTGCTCCGCCCTCTCTTTTTCCCTTTTCTGTCTTAGCCGCTCCTTCTGTGCCTCCGCCTGGGCCGGGTCCCGCCACGCGATGCAGCCCGGCAGCTCCGCCAGCAGGTGCTGCCTTGCGGTGGCGAATTCGTCCCCGATCATTCCCAGGCGCAGCAGCCATGTGCGGAATGTATATTTCTCATTGGTGGTATGGGTTTTCCTCCTGCTGGCGCATGCCTGGTTCAGCGCCTGGGCGCTGATGGCAAGGCTGAACTGGATATACGCCTTGATCTTTCCCGCATGGAGCGTCCCATTGAACAGGCGGAATTCCACTGTCCCTTTCTGGAACACGGAATGGAGGTTTAAGCAGTGGTACCGGCTGTCGTCATAATGCCGGCTCCTGCGGCTGCTGCCGTTATACCAGATCCTCTCCACCCCGTCTAAGGTTTTCGGCTTCTTCTGGTTCAGTTCCTCCAGGAACCGTTCCTCCACCTTCTGGCAGTACTGGTTCTCGCGGGCAACGGATATCTTCAGGGCTTTGTAGATCAGATCCTCCTTTGAGGCCATGATGTTCGTGATATTGCGCAGCGTCCTGGCGTCAAAGGGCGAGGCATCCACATGCACGTGGATGCCGCAGGATTTGTTGGTGATCGCCCCATGCCTTTTCAGTTCACGGATGATCTCCTGGATAGGGATGATGTCCTCGTAACGGCAGATGGGGCTGACCATCTC
>ERZ779622.672-NODE-672-length-18211-cov-7.183466_pt1 | contig 18211 bp, 18 predicted proteins | sample MGYA00514188_ERZ779622 | MGnify/ENA primary metagenome ERZ779622 (study PRJEB29562, sample SAMEA4376702) | mouse gut metagenome | isolation source: Cecum | study: EMG produced TPA metagenomics assembly of the A DSS colitis mouse model was used to assess the...
GCACCCCTCAAGTAGATACAAACTATGAAGATGTAGAGATAGATAGAAATGATGGCCTAACAAGAATCATGAATGCGGTAGCTGAGCAGATCAACAGCGTATCCACAAACACGGACATGGACTGCATCAACCCCTGTTTTACTGGATGGGAAGTCTCCGCAGCAGCGGCGGGGAACGTAGCTGTGCCCATACCGGCCTCATTGGAGTAAATGCCGCGCATAATCCCCCAAGAAAGAGCGCTGCCCACAATGCCTCCAAACAGCGCATTTCCACCAAATGCGCAGGAAAAAATCATAGAGATCACGCTTGGGAACAGGCCAATATTCACGACAATAATCACAACGCTCAGCAGCAGATAAATCAGCGCCATAACGGGGGAGATGACCGTGGAAATATGGGCCAACCGTAAGCGTAAAATCCCCCCTCGTCTTTACAAGAGAACGGCAGAGCTAGGATAATAGTCTTGAGAAGTCTTGAGAAAACTCAAGACTTCTCGGGAATTCTCAAGAAAGGTGTGCAAGAGATGAATGCGCAAGAACTAAAGCATAAGGCACGGCTGGCGGAATGGAAAGAAAAAGTGGCATTGTGCCGGAGCAGCGGGATGTCTGGTAAGCGTCAAATGCGGAACCGCCAGACTACATAAAACGTCTGGCGGTTCCGCATTTGACGCTTACGTTGTAGTCCCCATTGAACAGAAGGTCGCCCTGACAAAATATGAGGCCGCTGAATACAGTAACATCGGCGTCAACAAGATTGAGGCGATGCTTCGTGAACCCAACTGCCATTTTGTCCTTCATGTGGGGCAGAATAAGAAACTTGTCAAGCACAAGGAGATTGAGGAGTTTATCGGAGCAAGTTTTGTGATTTGAACATAACTTCATTCTTGCCTGACAGGGGCCTCTGTGATACAATGGATGCGTTGCGGGGGCTCCTTCCAACATAGAAAGAAGTACGCGGACAAGCGGAAGGATCAAAAGCAGCAAAAGGCGCATAATGTGACGGAAGTCATTAAGAAAGTCTTGGAACCCTTGAAAAATCAGGAGGTAGAGAGAATTATGAAATTAGGCATCGTGGGCCTGCCCAATGTGGGCAAGAGCACCCTGTTTAACGCCATCACCAACGCCAGCGCTGAGAGCGCCAACTACCCCTTCTGCACCATCGACCCCAACGTGGGCATGGTGGCCGTCCCCGATCCCCGTTTGGACAGGCTGTCCGAGATGTACCACCCGAAAAAGACCACCCCGGCGGTCATCGAGTTTGTGGACATTGCCGGCCTGGTGAAGGGGGCCAGCAGGGGAGAGGGCCTGGGTAACAAATTTCTGGGCAACATCCGCATGACCGACGCCATTGTCCATGTGGTGCGCTGCTTTGACGACGACAACGTCATCCATGTGGAGGGGTCCAGCGACCCCGTCCGGGACATGGACACCATCGACCTGGAGCTGGTCATGGCCGACCTGGAGATGGTGGAGCGCCGCATCGACAAGGCCAGGAAGGCGGCCAAAGGGGACAAGAAGTTCCTTCAGGAGGCGGCTGACTTCGAGGGCCTGCGCGACTGGCTCAACGACGGCAAGTCCGCCCGGAGCTACGAGGCGGTGGACATCGGGGCGGAGTACCCAGACTGTGAGCTGCTCTCTCTCAAGCCGGTGATTTACGCCGCCAACCTGGACGAGGACGGCTTCTCTGATCCCTCCGCCGTTCCCTACTATCAGCAGGTGGAGCAGCGGGCGAAGGAGCAAGGGGCCCAGGTCATCCCCGTGTGCGCCAAGCTGGAGGCGGAGATTGCCCAGCTGCCCGGGGAAGAGAAGCAGATGTTCCTGGACGACCTGGGGGTGGCGGAGTCCGGCCTGGACCGGCTGGTGAAGGCCAGCTACACTCTGCTGGGCCTTATCTCCTACCTCACCTCCGGCGAGGACGAGTGCCGGGCCTGGACCATCACCCGGGGCACCAAGGCTCCTCAGGCGGCGGGCAAGATCCATTCCGACTTTGAGCGGGGCTTTATCCGGGCCGAGGTAATCTCCTACGACGACCTGATGGCCTGCGGCGCCATGGCCGCCGCACGGGAGAAGGGTCTCATCCGCTCCGAGGGCAAGGAATATGTGGTCCAGGACGGGGATATCATTCTATTTAGATTTAACGTGTAAGCGAGGCGTTTTTCCGTGAATATCTATCTTGACCTGTTCCTCACCTTCGCCAAGGTGGGGGTGTGCACCTTCGGGGGCGGCTACGCCATGCTGCCCATTCTCCAACGGGAGGTGGTGGAGAAGAAGGGCTGGGCCACGGACGAGGAGCTCACCGACTATTTCGCCGTGGGCCAGTGTACCCCTGGCATCATCGCCATCAATACGGCCACCTTCATCGGATACAAGTACAGGGGCGTCCCCGGAGGTGTGCTGGCTACCCTGGGGGTGGTGTTCCCCTCCTTGATTATCATCACCGCCATCGCCGCTTTCCTGTCTAACTTCGCCGACATCCCGGTAGTGCGGCATGCCCTGGCGGGCATCAACGCCGCCGTGGTGGCCCTCATCGCCTCCAGCGTGGTGAAGCTGGGCAAGTCCACCCTGAAAAACGGAGCGGCCGTCGCCATCTTCCTGTGTGTGCTGGCTCTGGCCGCGTTTGGGAGACTGGCGGCCAGCTTCGATACCGTGTCCTACGGTCCTCTGGGGACCGCTCTGGACGCCCTCACCTCCCCGGCGGTGCTCATCGTGCTGGCCGGGGCCGTGGGCTTTCTCCTCTACGGCAGAAGGAAAGGCGGTGATGGGAAATGATCTTCCTGCGGCTGTTTTTTGAGTTTGCCAAGGTGGGTCTTTTCGCCGTGGGCGGCGGGCTGGCTACCATTCCTTTCCTCCAGGACATGGGGGCCCGGACGGGCTGGTTTACCAATGCCGACCTGACCACCATGATTGCCGTGTCCGAGTCCACCCCTGGCCCCATGGGGGTGAATATGGCCACCTATGTAGGCTTTGAGGCGGCGGGCCTGCCCGGCGCGGTGCTGGCTACGCTGGGTCTTATCACGCCCTCCATCATCATTATCATCATCATCGCCGGATTTTTGCAGAAATTCCGCCAGTCCAAAATAGTGGACGGGGTGTTCCGGGGCCTGCGGCCCGCATCCACGGCCCTTATCGCCGCCGCCGGGCTGAGCGTGGCCCTGTCGGTGCTGGTGACTGTGGGTGGGACGGCGGAGCATGTCTTCGCCGTCCGCTGGCCCGCTGTGATCCTGTGCGCGGCAGTGTTCGTATGTATGCGCTATACCCCCCTGAAAAAGCTGCACCCGGTGGCCTTTATCGCCGCCGCCGCCGTGATTGGCGCGATCTTCCGGTTTTAAGCTCGTCCGGCCGGACGAAAATTAAAAAAAGACGGAACTTTTTTTCAAAAGCGCCGTCCAACTGTGTGGAGGCCCTGGAGAGGGTCCCATTAAAATGAAAAAACGGAGGATTATCTGAATGAAAAAAGCTTTATCTCTCGCCCTTGTCCTGGCTCTGACTGTCGCCGCTCTGGCCGGCTGTTCCGGTAAGTCCGGGGGGGCTTCCGCCAAGACCCCGGAGGAGCTGACCAAGCTCTATGCTGATGCCATCACCGCCAACGGCGGCGAGAACGTGGAGTACAACCCTGTGGTCTCCGAGATCAAGGAGGACGATGACTCCGCCTTGCTGCTGGAATTTCTGGGCCTGAAGGCCGAGGATATGGCCGCTTTCGGCATCAGCATGTCCCTGATGAACATCAAGGCCTATATCGTTGCCGCCATCATGCCTGCGGAGGGCAAGGCCGACACGGTGAAGCAGGCCCTCCAGACCTACAAGGAGACCCAGATGGCCAGCTTTGAGATGTATCTGGCCGACCAGTACGATATCGCCAAGAACGCCAAGCTGGATACTTTGGAGGACGGCACAGTCCTGCTGGTCATGTGTGAGGACCAGGATACCGTGTACGACGCGATTGTCAAGGATATTCAGGCCGGCTGACCGGAACAGCCTGAAAGAACAGATAAACCCGCCCCTTTCGGGGCGGGTTTTCGCTTGCTATTTTTTCATATTGCGGATATAGAACAGGCTGTTGCGCCTGCCCTTATCTGTATCCTTGGGATGCTCCTTGGAGTCGGGGCGGACGGTGAGGGCGTCTCTGACCCGCATTTTCTCCTCCACATCCTCCGTCCGCTTCTGGCGGCGCATGGTGCGGAAAATGTTCTCCAGCGACTTCCGGGAGGCGTCCACCGCCTTGAGCATGTTGGGGGACAGGGTACGGCCCACCCGGAGGGAGAGGGCGCGGTAGACCATCTTGAACACGTCGGGCTCGCCCTCATACCGGTCGGCCAGGTCGCTGCACACCATGGCGGTGTGCACCAACTGGGCGGATAGGGGAAGGGCGTCCCGGGCCAGGTTGGTGGGGTAGCCGGTGCCGTCGTAATTGGTGTGGTGGTAGGTGGCGACCTCAGAGCAGTAGGTCAGCAGCGGCTCCCACTCCTTCGGGCCATCCTTAAAGGCCTCCCCGCCCAGCCTGGTGTGCTGGAAAAACTGGGTCCGTTCCGGCTCCGGCTGGTCGGGACCGCCCCAGATGATATCGTCGGGCAAGCCCAGCTGGCCTACCTCGGCAAAGCCGGCGGCCATGCTGATGAGCTTGGCGTCATAAGGGAGCAGGCCGGACTCGGGGAACAGCTCACAGTAGGCGTTGGCCAGGGCGCTGGTGATGATGCGCAGCCGCTGGATGTAGCTGGCGAAGGTGATGTCGTGGTTATGGCAGAAGCTCAAAAACTTCCGCTGCCAGCGCTGTGTGAGAATCTCCGCCTGCTGTAGGGAAATCTTGCCCGGAGGGGCGTCGGCGTTCTGCTCCTCCTCGTTGCCCCAGTGCTGCTCAATGATGGCCTTCATACGGTTCTGGGTGGCGATGGGGGCCAGAGGCTTGACTAGAAAGTCAACTGCGCCCATTTCCACACCCTTGTAGACCCACTGGGGCTCCGGCTCGGCGGTGAGGAGAATCACGGGAAGGTGCGCGCAGCCCTCCAGCTTGTGGATGCGCTCCATGATCGCGAAGCCGCTGGCGCCTCGCTGCAGGCAGATATCCAGCACTACAACAGCAAGGGTGAGCACATTTTTGCGCACCTGGTCAATGCCCTCCGCAGCGGTAGCGGCCCGGAGAACGCGGAAATCTTTTTTGAAAATTTCATTGAATATTGCTCGATCCAGCTCAGAATCGTCAATAATCAGCAAAGTATTGCGCATGGCTTACCCCCTCCTTACGTTGTTGATTCATCGTCCTGGGCGGCATGCTCAATTTCTGCGATCTCACCAAGGGCGGAGGAAAATTTCTCGCCGGAGGCCTCAATCTCGTCCAGCAGGCCCTCCAGCTTGGTGATGTTGCGGAATTGGGTGGCCCGGAATTCGATCAGGCCGGCCTGAGCGGCATCGGCGATTTCCGTGATGCCCAGGTTGCCGGCAAAGCCCTTCAGGCCGTGGAGGTAGAAATGGAAGGATTCCTCGTCCTGCTGCGCCAAGGCGCTGCGGATGGCCGCCAGATTCAGCTCCTCCGGCAGACGCTTGACAAAATCCAGATACAGCTCGTTGTGGCCCATGAGCCGGTCCACCGCAGTATCCACGTCCACATCATTTTCCCGCAGAATTTCCAGGCAGCTTTGCATGTCGTCCATAATTTAGTCGTCCCTTTCTGAAATAGTCTTGTGATTTGGCACGCGGGCGGGATGTCTGCCGCCGCGGGCGAACATAAGCAGTAGCATTATATCATATTATCTGTGCCGCGGCCAGAGTAATTTTTCATTTCCGAAGAAAAATTCTGCCGTCGGGGACCGAACGGGCCGCCCAGAGAAAGACAATGAATAAAAAACCGTGATATCCAGCAAAATATACATTTTTGGTAAAAATATATGGAAAATAACCGGCGGTTAATGTATACTCATGCAAAAAACTCCTTGCAATCCGGGCAAAACCGTGATAGACTAATCTGCATAACAGGGCGTAGGGGGCAGATTGCCGCCCGCGCCGGATATTTGGAGGGTAAATCGTCATGGCAGAGATCAAAAAAGTAGTGTTGGCCTACTCCGGCGGTCTGGATACATCCATCATCATCCCCTGGCTGAAAGAGAACTACAACGACCCCGAAATCATCGCCGTCTCCGGCGATGTGGGCCAGGGCACGGAGCTGGACGGCCTGGAGGAGAAAGCCATCAAAACCGGGGCCTCCAAGCTGTACGTCGAGGACCTCACCGACGAGATGGTGGACGAGGTGATAGTCCCCTCCATGATGATGGGGGCCAAGTATGAGGACTACCTGCTGGGCACCGCCTTCGCCCGGCCCATCATCGCCCGGCGGCTGGTGGAGATCGCCAAGAAGGAGGGGGCGGACGCCATCTGCCACGGCTGTACCGGAAAGGGCAACGACCAGGTCCGGTTTGAGCTGGCCATCAAGCGCTTCGCTCCCGAGATGAAGATTATCGCTCCCTGGCGGGAGTGGACCATCAAGGGCCGGGACGAGGAGATCGACTACGCGGAGGCCCACAACGTCCCCCTAAAGATTTCCCGGGAGACCAACTACTCCAAGGACAAGAACCTGTGGCACCTCAGCCATGAGGGCCTGGACCTGGAGGACCCGGCCAACGAGCCCCAGTACGACAAGCCCGGCTTTTTGGAGATGGGCGTCTCTCCCGCCATGGCCCCCGACGCCCCTGCCTATGTTACCCTGGACTTTGAGAAGGGCTGGCCTGTGGCCATCGACGGGGAGCGGATGAAGGCCAGCGACATCATCCGCAGGCTCAATGACCTGGGCGGGAAGAACGGCATCGGCCTGCTGGATATCGTGGAGAACCGGCTGGTGGGTATGAAGGACCGGGGGGTGTACGAGACCCCGGGCGGCACCATCCTCTATCGGGCCCACGAGGTGCTGGAGATGATTACCCTGGACAAGGACACCAAGCATATGAAGAGCAAGCTGGCTGTGGATTTTGCCGACCTGGTGTACAATGGAAAGTGGTTCACTCCCTTGCGGGAGGCCCTCACGGCCTTCGCCGTGGACACCCAGAAGCACGTCACCGGCGCCGTGAAGCTCAAGCTCTACAAGGGCAACATCATCACCGCCTCTGTCACCTCCCCCGAGTCCCTGTATTCCGAGAACCTGGTGACCTTCGAGGAGAGCGACTACGACCAGAAGGACTCTCAGGGCTTTATCAACCTCTGGGGCCTGCCCGACAAGGTTCAGGCGCTGAGAGAGCAAGGGAAGCTGTAAGCGTCCGAGCCGTCGCGAACAAGCGAGGCGTGATAACATGGAAGCGAGGTAATCTTTATGAAACTCTGGGCCGGACGGTTTCAGAAGGAAACCGACACCCTGGTAAACTATTTCAACTCCTCCATTGAGTTCGACTCCCGGCTGTATCAGCAGGACATCGCCGGCTCCATCGCCCACGCCCGGATGCTGGGAAAGCAAGGCATCATTGAGGCGCACGAGGCGGAGACCATCGTAGATGGCCTGAAGTCGATCTTGGCCGATATTGAGGCCGGCGGGGTGGAGTTCTCCCTGGACGACGAGGACATCCACATGAACATTGAGGCCATGCTCACCGAGAGAGTGGGGGAGGCCGGCAAGCGTCTGCACACCGCCCGGTCCCGCAACGATCAGGTGGCGGTGGATACCAGACTGTATGTCAAGGCGGAAATCCCTATTCTCATCGGCCAGGTGCTGGACCTGGAGGATGTGCTGGTACAGAAGGCTAAGGCCAACCTGGAGACGGTCATGCCCGGCTACACCCACCTCCAGCGGGCCCAGCCCACCACCTTCGCCCACTATATGATGGCCTACGCCAACATGTTCAAGCGGGATGTCACCCGCCTGGAGGACTGCCTGGAGCGGCTGGACGAGTGCCCTCTGGGCGCCGGCGCCCTGGCCACCTCCACCTACCCGGTGGACCGCTTCCAGACTGCCGCCTCCCTGGGCTTCAAAAAGCCCACCGACAACTCCATGGACTCGGTCTCTGACCGGGACTACGCCATCGAGCTTTTAAGCGCTCTGTCCATCCTGATGATGCACCTGTCCCGGTTCTCGGAGGAGATTATCCTGTGGTGCTCCTGGGAGTTCAAGTACGCGGACCTGGACGACGCCTACTCCACCGGCTCGTCCATCATGCCCCAGAAGAAGAACCCCGACGTGGCTGAGCTGGTCCGGGGCAAAACGGGCCGGGTGTACGGCGATCTGGTCACCTTGCTCACCGTGATGAAGGGTCTCCCCCTGGCCTACAACAAGGATATGCAGGAGGATAAGGAGGCCCTCTTCGATGCCATCGACACCGTGGGGCTGTGCCTGCCGGTGTTTGCCGCCATGGTGGACACCCTAACCGTCCGGCCCCGGGATATGTCCCGGGCGGCCTCCGCCGGCTTCATCAATGCCACAGACTGCGCCGACTATCTGGTCAAGAAGGGCTTGCCCTTCCGGGAGGCATACATGATCGTGGGCCGGCTGGTAAACCAGTGCATCCGCACCGGCGACACCCTGGACACCCTTACCCTCCGGGATTTCCGGGCCATTTCCGGGCTGTTCGACGCCGACGTGTACGACGCTCTGGCCCTTAAGACCTGCGTCAACGGCAGGAAGGTCTACGGCGGCCCGGCCAAGGAGTCCGTAGAAAAACAGATTAGCCTCATTGAGGAGTTCGTGTCCGTGCGCAGGTCAGAGGAATAACTCGGCCGGCAGGAAGAGTTTTTTCTTTTACTTCTTTCCTTTTTAAAAAGGGAATACAACAAGGAGGAAGGATTATGTTCAACGAGATTACCGGCGGCGTGTGCGCCCCCGCCGGTTTCAAGGCCAACGCCGCCTGGTGCGGCGTCAAGGGCAAGGGTCCGGAGAAGCCGGACGTGGCTCTGATCCTGTCCGAGCAGGAGTGCGCGGCGGCGGCGGTATACACCCTGAACCGGGTGAAAGCCGCCCCCCTGTATGTGACCATGGAGCACCTGGAGAACGGCTGCGCCTGGGGGATTGTGGTCAACAGCGGCTGCGCCAACGCCTGCTGTCCCAGAAGCCACGAGAGCGCCCAGGCCATGTGCAAGGCGGCAGCCGCCGCCACCGGCCGGGAGCCGGAGGACTTCGCCGTGGCCTCCACCGGCGTCATCGGCCAGCCTCTGAACATCGGCGCCATTGAGAAGGGCCTCCCCGGCATTGCGGCGGGGCTGTCCGAGGATGGGTCCGGCGTCACGGCCGAGGCCATCATGACCACCGACCGCTCCAAGAAAGAAATTGCCCTGTCTATGGAGCTGGGGGGCAGAGAGGTGCGTCTGGGCGCTGTTGCCAAGGGGTCCTGCATGATCCACCCCAACATGGGCACCATGCTGTGCTTCATCACCACAGACTGCGCCATCACCTCCCAGCTGCTGGAGGAGGCGCTGCGGGAGGTCGCGGCCAAGACCTTTAACCGGGTGGTGGTGGACGGGGACACCTCCAGCAACGACATGTGCGTCGCCCTGGCAAACGGCATGGCCGGCAACCCCCTTATCGAGTGGAAGGACGAGGACTATCAGAAGTTTTTTCAGGCCCTGGAGGCAGTGTGTACCCATATAGCCAGGGCCATCGCCGCGGATGGCGCCGGCTCCACCAAGCTGGTCACCTGCCGGGTCCGCGGCGCCCGCAGCGAGGAGGTGGCCGAGCGGCTGGCCAAGTCGGTGGTGTCCTCCGATTTGATTAAGGCATCCCTGTTTGCCTGCGACCCCCACTGGGGCCGGGTCATGATTGCCATGGGCGGATCCAAGGCCCCCTTCCGGCCCGAGCATGTGGATGTCTGCTATCGCTCCCAGGCGGGGGAGGTGCTGGCCTGCGTCAGGGGAGAGGCAGCCCCCTTGGATATGGACAGGGCCAGAGAAATCCTGGCTCAGAAAGAGGTCGTCATCGACGTGGACCTCCACGAGGGAGAGGAGGAGGCCGTCTGCTGGGGCTGCGACCTCACCCCCGAGGCAGTTCTGCACAACGGAAATTACCGGAAATAAAGCTGTAAGGAGGAGGCCGATTATGTCCTTCAACGAACTGGACCGGGCTCAGATTTTGGCGGAGGCCCTGCCCTATATTCAAAAATTCAGCGGCAAGACCATCGTGGTCCGTTACGACAGCGGCGCGGTCCACGGCGAAATGATCGAGACAGTCATCTCCGACATCATCCTGCTGTCCCTGGTGGGCATCCGGGTCGTGGTGGTCCACGGCGGCACGCCGGAAATCAACAATATGCTGGCCTTGCTGGGCAGAGAGTCCAAATTTGCAGACGGCTTGCGCTGTACCGACGCTCAGACCATGCCGGTGGTGCAGCAGGTGCTGTGCGGCCAGGTGAACAAAGACCTGGTGGCCGCGCTGAACCGCCTGGGAGGTAGGGCCGTGGGCCTGTGCGGCCTGGACGGCGGGCTGTTCCAGGCGAAGAAGCTGGACGAGAAGTACGGTCTGGTGGGGAATATCGTCAAGGTGGACGCGGCCATGGTATCCTCCGCGCTGGCCAGCGGCTACATCCCCGTGGTGGCCCCCGTGGCCCAGGGGACGGATGGCCCCACCTCCTACAACGCGGACGCCGACACCGCCGCCGCCAGGCTGGCCGTGGCGATGGAGGCGGAGAAGCTGGTCCTGCTCACCGATGTCCGGGGCCTGTTCCATACCCCCGGAGACGAGACCACCCTGATTCCCGAGCTCCAGCTCTCCTCCGTCCCAGCCCTGGTGCGGGAGGGGGTCATCGCCGGAGAGATGGTCCACAAGGTGGACTGCTGTGTCAACGCCGTCCGCTCCGGCGTGGGCTCCGCCGTCATCCTGGACGGCCGGGTGTCCCACTGCCTGCTTACCGAGCTGCTCACCGACGCCGGCGTGGGCACCATGCTCACCAATTAAGGAGGGCTTATGAAAAACGACCTGCTGAAGCTGCTGGACCTGTCCAGAGAAGATATCGTCACCATCCTGAATACGGCGGACCAGCTGAAATATGAGACCAAGCACAACATCCACAAGGACTACCTCAAGGGCAAGACCCTGGCCATGATCTTTGAGAAGAACTCCACCCGCACCCGGGTATCCTTTGAGACGGGGATGTACCAGCTGGGGGGCCACGCCCTGTTCCTGTCCGGCAAGGAAAGCCAGATCGGCCGGGGAGAGCCTATTGAGGATACCGCCCGGGTGCTGGACCGCTACTGCGACGGCATCATGATCCGCACCTTCGCCCAGGAGGAGGTGGAGCGGCTGGCCCAGTATACGGAAATCCCTGTCATCAACGGCCTGACCGACTTCTGCCACCCCTGTCAGGTGCTGGCCGACCTGCTCACCATCCGGGAGCACAAGGCGGTGCTGGAGGGGCTGAAGATGTGCTATATCGGCGACGGAAACAACATGGCAAACTCCCTCATTGTGGGAGGGCTGAAATCGGGGATGGAGGTATCCGTGGCCTGCCCCGAGGGCTACGAACCGGACTCCCAGGTGTTGGACTTCGCCAAGAGCGATCCCGCCCACAAGTTTTCCCTGTTCCGCACGCCCAGGGAGGCGGCGGTGGGGGCCGATGTGATGATTACCGACGTGTGGGCCTCCATGGGCCAGGAGGACGAGAAAGCCGCCCGGGTGAAGGCCTTCCAGGGCTACCAGATCAACGCCGAGCTGATGGCCCTGACCAACGAGGGCTGCATGGTGCAGCACTGCCTGCCCGCCCACCGGGGGGAGGAGATCACCGCGGATGTCTTTGAGGCCCACGCGGGCGAAATTTTTGACGAGGCGGAGAACCGCCTCCACGCCCAGAAGGCGGTCATGTACCTGCTGATGAAGGAAAAGGAGTAGGGGCCGCCGCCCTCGGCGGCCCGCATATCAAAGAAACAGGCCCCGGCGCGAGCCGGGAGCCTGTTTTTATTGAGCAGAGGGACGGAACTGGATCGCGGTCTGGACGCAGAAGAAGGGCTGCCCGTTCCCGTTCCAGGCCCCGGACATCTGCCACTCCCTGGCGGTCTGGGCAGGATAGACAAATATCTTCCCCTGGTGGACGTAGTTGATCCAGGAGCTGAGGAGCCAGCCCTCCTCAACCGCCTCCGCCGCGTAGGTCACATACCCCCGGCAGTGTTCCCCGTTTTGGGGGAAGGAGAAGGAAGCCATGGGGTCGTTGTAGCTCTGGGGGCCGAAGAACATGCTGTCGGCGGCGTAGGCCTCCACCCCTAGGGAGTGGTAGGGGGACCAGTAGGTGGTCCCATCCCGGTCATAGAGCAGCCGCCCGGCGGGGTCCGCCAGCTTGCGCCACCCCCCCTCCATGTAGTCATAGAGGGTCCAGAGCTGGAATGACTCAGAGCCGTAAAATTTGGTGCCGCTGTCCCAGGCAAAGTGGTGGAAAATGTGCCAGCTCTTCCGCTCGCCCGCCAGCTCCACCGCCACATGGGTCATGGCCAGCGGCTTGGGGGTGCTGTTGTTCCAGCCCATGGTGAGGCTGTGGCGCTCCCGCTCCACCTCCACCCGGACGGCGCCGGCGCAGGACAGGATGTCCGACCGGGTCAGGTCGGCCAGCACCTCCTCCGGGAAGCCCAGCTCCAGCAGATGGGCCTCAATCTCCTCCAGGCCGCTGTGCTCCGCTGGGTCCGCCGGCTGCCAGTCCATAGGCAGGCGGGAACAGGTCAGGCTGACGGCCGCAAGTCCCGCCAGCGCCGCCCCCGCAAGTCCCAGGGCCAGAGGCAGGTCGGGTATCCGCACCAGAGCGGGCCGTACCGTGTAGCCCGCCTCATCCAGTTCCCGGGACAGCTTGAACAGTCCCCGGAAAATGCGGATATAGATGATGAGTATGACGGCAAAGAAAATCCAACTGATCTGCGTCAGTCCCATGCCGATAAGGGCTGTCAGGATGACGTTGAACGCCAGCAGGGCCAGGGCGCTGCCCGCCCCGGGAGACAGCCCCGCGCCCCGGCGCACCTGCCGCAGTCCCAGCCACAGGCAGAAGAACTGGAGAAATCCCAGTGCCAGCTCGGCTCCGATCAGCGCCATGCCCAGGGCGGTCTTGTCAAATTCCTGCCAGCCGGGGGCAGCCATATGGATGGCGCGGAAGGCATACAGCCCGGTCTGGACCAGTAGGGCGCACCACCAGGCGCGGAAGCACCGGTTTTCTCTCCGCAAGGTCCGCAGGCCCAGCAGGATCAGGATGTGCCCCAGGGCGGGCAGCAGGTAGTTCAGCCCCCAGAAATTCAGGGTGAGGCTGCTCAGTACCAGCCCCCAGAGAATCCGGCTCATGGCCCGGCGCCAGGGGGTGACCTCCCGGAGGACATCCTCAGGAGGGATGGACAGCTCCTCGGCCAGCAGGTCCTCCAGCTCCAGGTCGGGCTGCTGCCTGAACTCCAACCGGCGGTCATCCATGTCCGTCACCCCCCAACTGTTTCCGCAGATGTTTTTTCAGCCGGTACAGCCTGCCCTCTACCGCCCGGACCGTGGTGCTCAGCTCCCGGGCGATCTGTTCGGTGGGCTGCATGTAGAAGTACTTTCGATAAATCAGAGCCCGGTCCCGGCTGGACAGGCCGTTCAGCGCTCGATACAGTGCCTCCTGCCGCTCCCGGCGCAGCAGGGCCTCCTCCGGGGTGGGCTCCGGCGAGGCCAGGTTCTCCGTCAACTTCCCCGCCGCCTCAGGCCGCCTCCTGGCCCGGTTCAGGGCGGCGTTCCGGGTGAGGACGGTGAGCCAGCCCGTCCAGCTCCCTTTCCCGGCGTCGAACCGGTCGATCTGCTCCCAGGCCCGCATGGCCGCATCAGCCAGGCACTCCTCCCGGTCCTGCGGGTCGGACAGAATGGGGGCGATGATGTACCGCATCAGCGGGCCGAAGTGGAGCAGCAACTGGTCCATCCCCTCCGGCTTCCGGTCCCGGATCAGTTGGATGATCTCCTGTTGGCCCATACGCCCGCCCTCCTTTCTGTCTCTCTGCCTTATCATACACCGGAAACGGGAAAAACCCACGAAAAAATCCACCGGTTTTGCCGGTGGATTTTTTCTACCCCCGTCCGCCGTCCTCAGCGGTGGCCTCGGGGGCATTATCGTAGTCCCACTGGTGGTCGGTGTCGGCCAAAAAGTCGCTGGTGACGTTGAAGTAGGTAAAATGGCTGGGGCCATGCCTGTTGTCCCAGGCGATGGTCTCGGCGTCCTGAGCGGTGGTGCTGTCCTCCTCAGCTTTGAAGCCGCATCCGGGCAGGAGCAGCACCAGGGCCAGCAGCAGAGATAAGATTCGTTTCACAGCTTCTGAATATCCGCGATGAGCGCGTCCACGTCCCCATCGGCGGTGGACCAGGAGGTGCAGAACCGGACGGCGGTGTGTCCCTCGTCCGTCTTCTCCCACACCTCAAAGGAGTAATTCTTCTCCAGCGCCGCCATATGTCCGTCGGGCAGGACGGGGAACTGCTGGTTGGTGGGGGAGTTGACGAAGAGGGGGTAGCCCTTCTCCTCAAAGGCCCGGCGCAGCCGCAGAGCCTGACTTACTTCCTTTTTGCCGATGTCCAGAAAGAGGCCGTCCTCCAAAAACGCCTCAAACTGCACCCCCAGCAGCCGGCCCTTGGCCAGCATCCCGCCGTGCTGCTTGATGAGATAGCGGAAGTCATGGTCGATGTTGGGGTTGGTGATGACCACCGCCTCGCCGAAGAGCAGCCCCGCCTTGGTGCCCCCAAGGTAGAACACGTCGCACAGCCGCCCGAGGTCGGGGAGGGTGACATCCGACGCCGCCAGCCCGCAAGCCAGCCTGGCCCCGTCCACGAACAGGGGCAGCTTCCGCCGGCGGCAGACAGCGCTGATCTCCTCCAGCTCCGCCAAAGTGTACACCGTCCCCAGCTCGGTGGGGAGGGAGAGGTAGACCATCCCCGGCTGGACCATGTGCTCCCAGGCGGCGTTGTCGAAGTGCTCCTGACAGTACAGGTCGATCTGTCCGGCGGTAATTTTCCCCTCCGAAGCGGGCAGGCCCAGCACCTTGTGGCCGGTGGCCTCGATGGCCCCGCTCTCATGGACGTTGATGTGGCCCGTCTCGGCGCACAGCACCCCCTGGTGGGGCCGCAGAATGGCTGCGATGACGGTGGTGTTGGCCTGGGTGCCTCCCACCAGGAAGTGGACCCCCGCGTCCGGGGTCTGACACAGCGCCCGGAGCATATCCCGGGCGTGTTCACAGTGTTCATCCACCCCGTAGCCAGGAGTGGACTCGCCGTTGGTGCTCACCAGGGCCTCCAGAATTTTGGGATGGGCCCCGGTGGTGTAATCGCATTCAAATCGAATCATATAGGCACTCCTTATCAGACATTAAATAAACGGTAGGGGGCGGCCTCTGTGCCGCCCCGCTGCCAAAGGGAAACTAAAGGACGGGGCGGCGCAGAGGCCGCCCCCTACAGGATACCGTCAGCGCAAGTGGGCCCCGCAGTCCTGCTCCAGAGCGGCCAGGATGGACTTCACGTCCTCATCGGCCTCCTCGGAGGTGAGGGAGCGGTCATCGGCCCGGAGGATCAGGTTGAAGGCGACGGACTTCTTACCCTCGCCGATGCCCTTGCCCCGGTAGATGTCGAAGAGGGCGGCCTCCTTGAGCAGGCCCTTGGCCCCCTTGCGGATGGCCTGCTCCAGCTTGCCCACGGTAACGGCCTCATCGCAAACCACGGCGATGTCCCGGGTGACCGAGGGGAACTTGGGCAGAGGGACGTACTCCGCTCCGGACCCCCGGGCCAGCATCAGCTCATCAAGACTGAGCTCGGCGCAGTACAGCTCCCCGTCCACGCCGAAGTTTTTCGCCACGTTGGGGTGAATCTGGCCAATGATACCCAGGCAGTCGCTCCCCGCCCAGACGGCGGCGCACCGGCCAGGATGGTAGGACACCGCGCCGGGGAACTCATCGGGGGTCTCAAAGCGGACCTCCTCAGCCCGAAGGTCCTTCAGGATGGCCTCTACGGCTCCCTTCAGGCCGTAGAAGCTAAAACCCTCGCCGTAGGCGCCCAGAGTGAGCACCTTGGTCTCGTGGGCCAGACCATTTTCCCCGCCGGGAAGGTAGATGCGGCCCAGCTCGTAGAGGCGGACATCCCTGTTCCGGTAGTTGTAGTTTCGGGCGAGGATGTCCAGCATAGAGGGCAGCGTGGTGGTGCGCATGATGGAGGTGTCCTCACCCAGGGGATTGAGAATCTTGAAGGACCTGCGGTGGAAGTCGTCCGCCGGCCAGCCGATCTTGTCGTACCAGGAGGGGGAGATGAAGGAGTAGGTGATGATCTCGTCATATCCGCAGGCGCGGCAGACGGCCCCCAGCCGCTGCTCCAGCCGCTGCTCGGGAGAGTAGCCCCCCAAGGTGGTCTGGCCCCGCATAAGGGTGGTGGGAATGTTGTTGTAGCCGTAAAACCGGGCTACCTCCTCGGCCAGGTCGGCCATCTCCTTCACGTCGCCCCGCCAGGAGGGAACCTTTATTACGCCACGCTCCATGGTGGTCTCAAACCCAAGCTTCTGGAGAATGGTGTGCATCACGTTTTCCGCCACATCGGTGCCCAATAGGGCGTTGATCTTGTCGGGCTCCACCTTGAGTAGGGTGGGCTGAGGGACGTAGTTGAGGATGTCAATCACTCCGTCCAGCACCTCGCCGGCTCCCAGCAGCTCCACCAGCTCGCAGGCCCGGTTGATGGCGGGCAGCGTGTTCATGGGGTCCAGGCCTTTCTCGAACTTGGCGGAGGCCTCGGTGCGCATTCCCAGGGACAGCGCCCCCTTGCGGATGCAGGTGCCGTCGAAGCAGGCGGACTCGAACACCACGTCGGCGGTGTCGGCCACAATTTCGCTGTTTTCGCCGCCCATAATACCCGCCAGGCCAACGGCACGGGTCTCGTCGGCAATGACCAGGTGGTTGGCGGTGAGGGTGTGCTCCTTGCCGTCCAGGGTGGTGAGCTTCTCGCCCTCCTCCGCCCGGCGGACGATGATTTTGCCGCCCTTCACATAGCGGTAGTCAAAGGCGTGCATGGGCTGGCCGTACTCCAGCATGACGTAGTTGGTGATGTCCACGATGTTGTTGATGGGCCGCACCCCCATGGCACGCAGACGCTCCCGCATCCACTTGGGGGAGGGGCCGATCTTCACATTGCGCACCATCCGGGCGGTGTACCGGGGGCACAGCTCGGGGTCAGGGGTCTCCACGTCCAGCAGCTCAGGCAGTACGCCCTCCGCCCCGCCCTTGACCTCGGGCTGGTGGAAATAGCAAGGCCTGTCAAAGGTGGCGGATATCTCCCGGGCCAGGCCGATGACGGACAGGCAGTCAGGCCGGTTGGGGGTGATCTCAAACTCCACCACATGGTCGTCCAGGCCCACGGCGGCGCGGATATCCTCCCCAATGGTCAGGTCCGTCAGCTCAGGGTCGTCGGACAGAATCCAGATGCCGTCCGGATAGGCGGAGGGGAAGTCCCTCTGGTCCAGTCCCAGCTCCTGGAAGGAGCACAGCATCCCGTTGGACAGCTCGCCCCGGAGCTTGCCCGCCTTGATCTCCTTGCCGCCGGGGAGGAGGGAGCCGTCCAGGGCCACGGGGACCAGGTCGCCCACCTTCACGTTCTGCGCCCCGGTGACGATCTGGAGGGGCTCGCCTTTGCCCGCGTCCACCTGGCAGATCCACATGTGGTCGCTGTTCTGGTGGCGGACCTGGGAGAGGACCTTGCCCACCACCACGTTTTTGATCTCCTCACCCATGTCGTGGGTCAGCTCCACCTTGGAGCCGGACAGGGTCATGGCTTCGGCAAACTCCCGGTCGCCGGCGTCGATCTCAACAAACTCGTTGAGCCATTTTCTGCTTAAATTCATATATAAAACTCCCTTCTCAGAACTGCTCCAGGAACCGTACGTCGTTCTCAAAGATCAGCCGCAGGTCGGCGATCTTGAACCGGCGCATGGCGGTGCGCTCCAGACCCATGCCGAAGGCCCAGCCCGACCACTGCTCGGGGTCGATGCCGGCCATGCGCAGCACGTTGGGGTGGATCATCCCCGCGCCCAGCAGCTCGATCCAGCCCTCGCCCTTGCAGGTGGGACAGCCCGCGCCGCCGCACTTGTGGCACTGCACGTCCATTTCGCAGGAGGGCTCGGTGAAGGGGAAGTGGTGGGGGCGGAACCGGGTCACTGTGCCCTTGCCGAACAGCTCCTCGGCCAGCAGGTTCAGGGTGCCTTTCAGGTCGGCCATGGTGACGTGCTTGTCGATGACCATGCCCTCCACCTGATGGAACATGGGGGAGTGGGTGGCGTCCACCTCGTCCTTGCGGTACACCCGGCCGG
>ERZ779622.673-NODE-673-length-18207-cov-6.092882_pt1 | contig 18207 bp, 26 predicted proteins | sample MGYA00514188_ERZ779622 | MGnify/ENA primary metagenome ERZ779622 (study PRJEB29562, sample SAMEA4376702) | mouse gut metagenome | isolation source: Cecum | study: EMG produced TPA metagenomics assembly of the A DSS colitis mouse model was used to assess the...
GTTGGAAAAGAGTACTTTTCTTTATATTCATTAAAAAGCTCATTAGATATAAATGCATCTGGCTTTTTACCGAATGTACCAATTTTATAAAAAGGTATATTACCAGTTGATGTAGTCTGATTCTTCATTATTCGCTTGCACATTGCGACTCGCCCAATATTCTCCAAAGGTATCCATTTTATATTGTCTCCAGAAGTTAGTAAGGCATCTCTATAATACTCATACTGTTGTTTTCTCGCAGTGAGTTCCGCAGTGAGTTCCGCAGTGAGTTCCGCAGTGAGTTCCGTAAATTTATCCAGTATACGAACAATTTCCTCTTGTACTGGTAAAGGCGGAATGGGGATTATGAAGTCTTCCGTTACTCGCAAAGAAATTTGAGGTAGCGATCCCATTCCTGAAGCCGCTTCTCTGAAGTGTTCAATATTGTTTTTCAGAATATAATATAAATATTTTACTTTGATTGGATTATCTGCTGTATATGCCCACATTTCATTTTTAAAAGTCAATGGTTTATCATAATAAATAGCATCAATCACCCCTCTGGACTGTACCAAAACAGCAGGTACTCTCGTAATATTTGCATTAGGTATATCAGCCTCATGAGCAGTGATGACAGTTTTTCCTCCTGCAAAGATTTTGATTTCGCCGTCATCAGATGCAATTTCTTTCATTTTCCCCGCAGTAATAGGAGTACCTTTAATTCTTGTATAACTATTTTTTATTTTCTTAAATTCTATCTCATTTGGGCAAAGTTCATTTATAAGCTGTTCTAATTTACTCATTTTCCTCACCTCCGGTATGCCAACCTAAGGTACCTATCGCATCCATCAATTCTCGGTTAGTTTTTATTTTTTCCAGTACGCCGGTGACTAAGCGATAGAAGGCATCAAATTTTTGCAGAGCTTCGTCTTCGTCATGGTCTCCGTGAACTACATCACTAAGCTCTCCAAAAAGTTTATAGCCGTCTTCAGCAAATTCCGAAGGGATGATGTTACATTGATCTTTTACTGGCGTAAGAATCTGAATAAATGGTTTAAGATTACCGTTTGCTTTCCTTATTTCAATGGGAGGATTTGCGGCCTCTGCCGCTTGAGTAATAATTCTTTCAAAAACTTTTCTCAAATAAACGATAGATCCTGCGCCGAATCCTTCTCTTGCTGCCCTTTTTGCTTTTTCAAGGAAAATTGTAAAATCGCCATATGTTTCAGTATTTAATGAAACTGCTTCAGAAAATTTTTCGCTTCTTTTTAAAATACGAACATACGGATATTGACTATGTATATTATCGTCGTCTCTACATTCCAGCAAAAACCACATTTGTACCGAAGCCCCGCAACGAGGACATTCAAGAACGCAATCGATACTGACAGTTTTTTCGTTGACTCCAATACAAAACAAATCTTCACCTGAATAAAATGTCCGTTGATCATTGCAATTGTTGCAATGATAGTTTAAAGCAACTTTGCCAACGGCAATTTTTTTAGAGTTTCCGGTTTTAAGCTTTCTGCCGCTTAAAAATCCTTCTACTTGCACATACTCTGTTGTTATCGGTTTTGACAACACATCTGATAATCTCATTTATTACGCCCCCTCAATTTCAGCTATAATCGCATCAATTTCGGCACGCAATGTATTTTCACGCTGAACAATTTGAGATATTTGCTCGTTAAGGATAGCGATATCAATAACTTCTCTTGTATCCTCGCTTTCCACATAAGTTGATACAGAAAGATTGTAATCGTTATTTTCAATATCTTCCTGTTTAACAAGAGCAGTAAAATGTTTTTCAGTCTTTCGATTGATATAAGCGTTTAATATATTCTGAATGTTATTAGGTTCATTACTTACGGATCCATCTCCTAACTTATTGCTGTTCGTAGACTTGATAAATTCTTTTGAAGCGTCAATAAACAAAGTTTGATTGTCGACTTTGGATTTTTTGAGAACCATAATACAAGTCGCAATACTTGTTCCGTAAAAAAGGTTATCAGGCAACTGAATGATACATTCAATATAGTTGTTATCAATCAGATATTTTCTGATTTTCTGTTCTGCTCCGCCACGATACATAATACCGGGGAAGCAAACAATTGCTGCTGTCCCGTTTGTAGCAAGCCAGCTAAGACAATGCATAATAAAAGCAAAGTCCGCTTTTGATTTAGGAGCCAATACACCGGCAGGAGAGAAACGCGGATCGTTGATTAGTGTTCCGTTATCAGAACCCTCCCATTTAATAGAGTACGGAGGATTTGAAACAATAGCCTCAAACGGTTCCTCATCCCAATGTTTAGGATCAACTAAAGTATCGCCATGTTCAATACTGAATTTGTCATAGCCGATATCATGCAGAAACATATTAATACGGCAAAGGTTGTAGGTGGTTATGTTGATTTCTTGACCGAAAAATCCATTGCGGACATTCTCTTTGCCAAGAATTTTTGCAAACTTCAAGAGCAATGAGCCGCTACCCACCGCCGGATCATATACTTTATTTACTTCTGTTTTCATATTCCCTTTGTTATCAACAAGCGAAATCTTTGTAAGCAGTTCGGATACCTCTTGAGGCGTAAAATATTCACCACCGCTTTTACCGGCATTAGAAGCATACATTCCCATTAAATACTCATAGGTATCCCCAAAAGCGTCAATGGAATTATCTTGATAATTACCAAGATCCATATCCCCGATAACAGCAATTAATCTTTTAAGCCTTTTGTTTCTTTTAATAACTGTTGGTCCAAGCTTATTGCTATTTACATCTATATCGTCAAACAATCCTTTAAAGTTCTCTTCGCTCGGAGTACCAATGGCAGACGCTTCAATGTTTTTAAAGTTCGTTTGCAATATTTCGTTTAAGTTTTCGTCTAAATCAGCGACTTCTATTTCTTTTCCGTCTTTTTCTGCTTTATCTTTAGCGTCTTTATCAGCTTTCTTAATTCTGTTTAATAAATTACCAAACAATTCACTAGGCAGAATGAAGAATCCTTTTACTTGTACCATCTCGTCTCTAACGGTTGAAGCTTCTTCATCACTGATTTTAGCATAATCAAAATCAGTGTTTCCTGCATCCCATTCGCCTTTATTCAGATAGGTTGTAAGATTTTCGGATATATATCTATAAAACAGCATGCCCAAAACATATTGTTTGAAATCCCAACCGTCAACACTTCCTCTAAGCTCATTGGCAAGCGCCCATATTGTACGGTAAAGTTCTGTTCTCTCTTGTTCTCTTTTATTATCACTCATCTTCATACTCTCCGTTCTTTAATAATTTTTCGTAGTCTATACCATTTCGCAATTCTCTACACAAATCTTTATTTTTTAGAGCTTGTGCAATATCAGCAGGCACTTCATTTCGTTCTTGTGCAGCCAAATCAAAAAACAATGGGATTTGTTCAGGCTTGGGATTTAACAATTGGAGCATTGCGATTTGTCTGTCCGGGGGAGGCGGATTCACTTTGCCACTTAAAATATCATAAAAGTATGGTTTTTTTATGCCAAGTGCGGTGTAAAACTTGATATTTGATAATTTTGCCTCTTTTATCATTTGCGCAAGCAAATTGCAGAATTTCATAGAATCATCAACAATCAAATAATCACCATCGTTTCTAATTTAGTATGTAAGTTTACACACTAACATACTACCATATTTAAAAACAAATGTCAACCAAAATTTCTCTAAACATGGCTTTTGCCTCACCCTCATTGAGTTTTTTGGCAAAAGAGATTATAATATTTTTACAATTTGGGAACAATAGATTTCTTTTGTGTCGTTTATTAAATAGAGAGATTATTTCTCCGGGAGGAGGTGCAAAATATGCCAATATTATTGAAAAGTCGAAGCGGCGAAATTACACCGTTTCGCAATGCGGACTTTATTCCCTCATTCTACTTTATTCCGAAATCCATTTTGGACAGATGCAGTTCAGAACTAAACAGCATTCCGCGCAATCCGAGAAAGCTATTACAAAGCCGGGACGCAATCGCAATGGTGGAAAGCGATTTGTTTCTGCTTGCCATCATCGACGCTTATGCGTTTATGGTCTGGCCGTTTATGGGGCTGGGGGTAAAAATCTATTCCGGTTATGAGCCATCATAGATTTTTGCCCACGCAGCGCCGTACTGGATTCAGGAAATGCAGGAGGAAAAGATACTTCCGGCAGCACAGGAACTGCTAAAGGACGGAGGTGTGGATGAAACCTTCGGCACAGCGGGGCAGCTCGTGAACTGCGGCCCCGGCGCTGAGATCTGCCTTTTTTGGAGGCTTCGGCCCAGGGGTAAGAGGCAGTGATTCTAACAACTTTTTTATCAGCATACCTGCACCCCCTCAAAATAGTGTCAACTGAATCATTTCCGGCTGCTGGGGCTTTTTCTTAGGTGCCGGCTTGGCTGAGGTGAGATTTGCAGGAGCAGCGGCCTTTTCCACCGGCTTTTTAGGTGCCGTTTTCGGCTTGGGCCTGGGCTTTGGCTTCTCCGGGAGTTTGTTCATCTCATCCTCAGAGGGCGCCGCGCCGTTAATCTCTATGTTCATCAGGAATTTCACGTCCGCATTGGGGAAATATGCCCTCACGATACCTCGGTACACATCAATGTCGGAGACATAGTTCCCGGCGCCCTTCATCACCTGGGCACAGCAGTCAGACAGGGTGCGTCTGGTCTTGTACACCACCTCCGCAAACTGGGAAGATTCCCCGCAGAAATGGGCCACCGTCTCAGCCGCAAATTTTGAAACGGCTTTCTCTTTCTGTCCGCCGGAAAAGCCTTTCAGTTCGGCAGCTATCTTGTCAGCAGCCAGGGCCGGGTAGTCCGGCGCCTGATGGTCTTGGATATTGACGATATTTTCCATGTTATACTCCTTATAACCTAAAATAGAGTTAATTGCCCGCTCTTTGTGGCATTGTACGCCACTGACTTAACCCCGGCCAGCGCTTCCGGCTCAGGGTTGGCAGAAACGCTTTGCTTCTGGTTCCCGCTCTGAAAAATCATATCCATCTGTGCCCACACTCGCCGCCAGTGCCACACATCCCGGAAATAGAAAGGCGTGTACCAAACATTTCCCTTGTCTTGAGGGATAAGCCCCCGGCTGTCCAGGCTTACTGAGGGTTCGGTCAGGCTGTTGCCTATCACCACATAACCCGGGCACCCCAGCAGGCTCAACTGTATGTAGCACATGAGTCCCGCTGTCAGGTCGATGTCCTGGGCTACGAACAACACCGATGTCTGGTAGTTGATTTTCTGCCGGGTGCATTCGTTGGCAAAGGCCACCAGCAGCGCTCCTGCCCCGCAGCAGCAATCATTGACAGACACCCAGCCTTTCCCTTCTAATTTCGCTTTGAGGTTGTCTGTGCCTGTAATTTGGGCCATCACGCGGCACACGCAGTATGGGGTAAAGAACTGCCCCTTGTACTGGTTGCCAAGGTTCAGGCTCATAAACAATCCTCCCAGAAAGTCTTGGTCTGGGTTCTCGTCTATGCCCATTACAACCAAAGCCAGCATTTCAGCGACAGTATCCAGTTCCTCCCTGTTGTACTTCCGGGCCACAGCAAGGTATGACTTTTCCCGTTCCGCAAAATGGGCCTTGTCCACCGCATTGCTCAAAGTTGTGGCGCTCAGGTACACAAAATCAGCCCATACCTCCCAACGGGAATGCCTCTGGGCCAGGCGGTCAAAAAGCCGGACAACTTCCTTCTGGATCTGGTTCCGGACAGGACGTGTGACGCTTTTCATGCTGTCACCTGGAATTTTTCCGCCTTTAGTGGCATGAGATTGTAGGACGCCACTAAAGCGAACATATTTTCCGAAAAATGGTTCATTGGGTTTCCCTCTTATATTTCATACGGCGGGCTTGACAGGCCCGCCGCTTTTCCGTATAATACTTATAGATGTTTTACTTTTGCCCACTTGCGATGGCGGTCGCAGGCGGGCTTTTTCTTTCTCCCGGCGTTCTTCCCTGCATACGAGAAGGACATCTATACCGCAGGGTTCGGGTATGCTGCGGTTTATCTGCTGTCATGCACTGCGCCCCTGTTCACGCTCTCCAGCGCTTCATCCATCCGGGCCAGATAGCTGTTGTGCTGGCGGCGCATTTCTGCGTGATGGTTCAGGCGCTGCAACTGGCGTTCCCGCTTTTGGGCCCTGTCGCTTTTCCACCGCTTTATGAAAATGTACAGCAGTCCCAGCACACAGAGAATGAAAAGAATAGCCAGCCAGGCCGAAAGGCAGTTTTCATTGAAAAATGGCATTTACCTGTCCCCGCTTTCTGTGGTAAGTACCTCCCGGCTTAACCGGATGATTTCATGGCAGCGGGCGCCCAAATTACCTTCTGCCGCCATGATGGTGCTTTGGAAAAGGGCCTCATCATAAACGCTGCTGCAATTCAGAAAACCTTTCATTTTATCTGGGTGGTAGGCTCGGAAAGCAGCCTCTGCCCCGCTCCTGTCCGGAGCCTCCACCACCGTTTCTTCACACTCTCACCTCCTTTCCTGCCCGTCGCTTTAGGCTGGGCTTTCGCTGTTTTTCACAAACTTTCGACCATTCTTCCATCTATGAGTACAACCTGGTGTACCTTTGTGGTTTCACTCATGTTTGAGGATGGCTTACCTTTTCCAAAAACGGTATAATAAAATGTAATTTTAGATGGTAAAGGTAGAGGTTTAATGGCGAAACAATGTACAGTCGATTTAACCGGATTTACTGATGAAGAGCAAGAACATGCTGTTGAAAATTTGGAGAAACTGGATTTTACTGTTAATCCATATTTGCGTAACGATGGTACTCATTACTATCATGTAACTTGGGATCTTGAGGAAGATTTCGTGACTTCACCTGCTTTTCTTAAAGGATACAAGTGGTTTGAGGGAAGAATATATTAGCACACATTGAAAAACCCGCCGTTAGGCGGGCTTTTCTCTTGGCTCCCGCTCAAATAGAAAATCTAACTTCATGCCTGGAAAAAGCTGGTCTCGAATACTGACAACCTCTCCAAGCGAAAACTCTCCCATGCCGTTGAGCTTACTGCGTGCGCTCTTGTCGGTTTTATGAATGACCTTTGCGATATTGGAAACGACGATTCCATTGCGAGCCATTTCCGCCTGTAGATTTGGGAACAAGGCTCCCACCTCCTTTTTATCCTTATATGGATGATATATGCATATATTACATCTATTTATTGATTGATGTTATTAAGAGCTTTTCCGTCATAAAAGGATATATTATGCACATGAGGTGATCGCATATGTGGTTAGATAGATTGAGGAAGATGAAAGAAGCCAATCAACGCATAGACCAGCACGAATGGAGCGTAGAAAAGATTGCGATAAAGTCCGAAGTGCCGAAACAGACCTTCGAGAAAATTTTTTCCGGCAGCACAAAAGACCCCAAGCTGATGACCATGCAAAGTTTGGTCTACACCTTGGGATATACTTTGGACGATTTATTTGATGATAAACCTCTGCGCGGCCCCGGAACCTTTCCCCCCATAAGCTTGAGAGGAATGTTGTTGAATCCAAAATCACAGAAGCCTACCAACAGGCCAGTGAGGACGATAAAACTGTAGTCGATGCCGCTTTAAGAAAGTACATAAGAAAAAAGAGCGAAAAGATAGGGTAGAGGTTACCCAAGCAGAAACTATTTGGAAAGATGGAATTATTTATATCAAGCCCAAATAAAAAACCGCCCCCGGTGCGGGAACACCGAGGACGGCGGAAATAAAACAGGCTTACCCGAAGCGGATAAATCTGCCCTAACCGAGTAGATTATACCACTTCCGGGCAGGCTTTGCAAGTCATACCCAGGAGGTGTTTTTATGCCCAGGCCCAGAAAGCCAAGGTACGAGTTTGTGGATCGGCTGGGACTGTACCGCAAGCGGATCAAAGACACAGATGGCAAGTACGTGGCGATTTATGGCAAGACTCCAGATGAGCTGACGGAAAAGATCGCCGAAGCCCAGCGGATGATTGAGCAGGGGGAAGCTGACCGGGCGAATCCGTATGTCAATGACTATGCTGCCGGATGGCTGGAACTGGTGACAGCGGATATGCAGCCCAAAAACAAAGAGCTATATGAAAGCTCTATCCGGCTTCACGTCCTGCCTGTTATTGGCAATAAACGCATGGCTGATGTGCAGCCGGACGATGCCCGGCTGGTCATGGTGGCCTTGGCCGACAAATCGGCCTCTCTGCAAGGCAAGGTACTGAACACCATGCGCAAGATGTTTGAGAACGCTGTGGATAATGAATTGATTCCCCGCAACCCCTGTGCCAAGCTGAAAAGTGGAGGGTACAAATCCAAAGAGAAAACAGCCCTGACAGCCAAGCAGATGCAGACTCTTTTAGAAGCCGTACACGGTACACGGGCCGAGCCATTTGTTATGCTGGGTTTGTATACCGGGATGTGCCGGGAGGAAATTCTGGGGCTTCGCTGGGACTGCGTTCACCTGGACGGGAAAGCACCTTATGTGGAGGTTAAACGGGCGCTGCGATGGGAAAAGTGTCAGCCGGTGGTCAGTGAGGTGTTGAAAAGTAAAGCGGCCCACCGTTCCATTCCCATCCCTTCGCAACTAGCTGATTATCTCAAGGAGATACAACAGGCATCACACCATGTGATTGGCGGGGAACCCCTGTCCCAGACGCAATTCAAGAACCTGTGGCGAATCGTAGAGAACCGCCAGGTAGGAGAGAAAACCTATGTCGTGCCGTACTCTCCCAGCCGCGCCAAAGCAACTTTTATCCGGGAAAAGGGGGCAAAAAGCCGGGGCGGGGATTTCTTCTATACGATTGACTTCCCTGTATCGCCTCATATTTTACGACATACCTATATTACAAATTTGATTCTATCCGGCAGTGACCTAAAAACGGTTCAATACCTGGCTGGTCATGCCAACATAAAAATCACGCTGGACATTTACACCCACCTGACCGACCGCAGCCCGGAAAAACTATTATCCCAGGTTAATAAAGCCTTTAAGGTTAAAAATGAGGTTAAGAATGGGGCGGAATCTTTGTAAATCGCTTAAATACTGAGTTTGTACGAGTATAGGGGTAAGTTTGATAAGCAGTGGATTCAGCACGGTTACGCGAATACCGTTCTCGTGCAGGGCCGCCATCATGCTTTTTCCTTTCGATACATCAATTCCTACTGCATTCATAATCTCCTCCTATGTGATTGATCTGGCGTCCGTTTCTGTTTTTCGCCGCTTGTTCAATCTCCTGGCTGAGGCGAGCGCACGAATGATGGCTCTACCTGCGCAAATCGAATGCTGCGAATGAGAGAGACGGCTGGCAGACTCCTGTGCAGGCGTGTCAGCCCAAGGTCATAAGTGTCAGGCCATTTTCTTCCGCATTCTACAGCTTCAGCTTTGAGACGACAAAAGACACGGCTGGCTGCCGTGCCTTTCGCCGCAATTATTATATTTATTGTAGGAATGGTTAGGTCACAGCGATATTTCGACCACATCAATTTACACGCACTTGAACTTCACCTCAAAGGTTGCGTCTGCCAACGCAATTTTAGGCGTATATCCCTCCGCTTAATGTTCAATGTCCTTCCTAAAATGAGTCTGAAAATGGCAAATCCGCTGATAGGCGAGGGACGCTACATAAAAGTGCGAGCATAAAGAAAAGCCCGCAACCCCCGATATATCAAGGGTTTACGAGCTGTTAAGGTCTGTGTTTACCATACAAAAAAGATGCCTGCGGCCTGTTTGACCGCAAAAAAGCCAGTATTTATGCGGGTTTACGGCATCTCGAAAAACCCGAAACAAAAGTATTGCGAAAAAGATGCCTGTTTTTCGCTACCCAGTGCCGCCATTTGAATCCCTACTGACATTTCCAATTATAAAAATATGTGTGGCTTTCCCATCCGTAGTAATGGTTACATTTCTAAATGAGGCCCGGCATCCGTCCCCTCCATATCCATACCACAGACAATGCCCAGATACTCATCCAGCCGCTGTTCTTCGAGGGCTGCTACCATTTCGGCAAAGGGCTGCAAATTCCGACTAACAGCATAGGCGTCCAGCGCTTCATAATACTCCAGCCTGTTTTCCTTGGCGATGGATATGGGCAGGAAACCCCCGGCCATAAGCTGGTAGTTCATAATCATCCGGGAAGTCCTGCCGTTTCCGTCAGAGAAGGGATGGATACGGACAAATTCCGCATGCGTCCAGGCAGCTAAGTCGATGGCGTCCATCTTCTTTTTCTCGGGCAGTGCTGCAAAGAATTCCTTCACCTGCCAATACATTTCGCTGGGCGGGGGCGGCTTATGGCTGGCACCGCTTATGCGTACTTCCATATTCCGATACACGCCGCCTATCTGGATATTCTCCATCAACCGGGCGTGGATTTCCTTCACAATGGACTCGTCCAAAGGCTTGCCCTGTGCCACGCATTCTTTCACATAGCTGAACGTCCGGGCATGGTTGGTGACTTCGTAAATCTCCCGTAGGGTTTTCCCACCTACTGAAAGGCCATCCTCCAAAATCGCCTTTGTCTGGATGAGCGTCAAGGTGTTGCCCTCGATGGCAGTGGAGTTGTGGGTGTATTCGATTTCAAAGGCCCGGTCAAACTTTCCCAAGACATCACTGGGGATTTTCGCCAGTACCCCGCGAAGCTGTTCCCGTTTCTCATAAAACCGTCTATAATCCATGCGCTTCACCTCCATTGGTTACCCTCTATTATCACCGCAAATGTCACATCGTCAGGGTGGGGCCTTCCTGCAAATCTTCAAGGGCATTTTCCAAAGAAGGGCTATGGTATTGCTCCTGTTTCAAAGACATCCCATGCCCTAGTCCCTCGAGATAATCCCCCCACATTTGCGTATTCCACGCCCTCCGCCGTGACGAGTGGTTGTCCCTGGTAAATAGTTAACGCAGTTCAAAAGAATTTTTATCTCTTTTGAACTGGCGGCTGTGCCGCCTGCTTGAAAATCGGGCTACCGATTTTCAAGCGCGTTTACTATTGCACACAGCGGCGGACAATTTCCCCGAACCGTTTTTCAGTCAGCGACAGGTTTTCTTCGTTTACCAGATGCCTGCGCTGCTCCGGGGCGGTTTTCCCACTGTGCTTGACTTCAAACACAGCACAGTGATTTTCCCGCCTGCCGTAGACTACCATATCAAACTCGCCCGCGGCAAATTGCAGCTTGAACACATTTTGCTCCGGGCCTGCAACTTTCATGGTCTCCAGCAGGACGATATCCTCCAGCATACGCCCCCGCACTTCCTCTAGGATGCGCTGTGCCGCAAGATTCTTCTCCCGTTCGCTGAAGGTTTGGAATGTCCTGTCCTGTACAAGCGAGTAAACCAGCGCCTGTGCCTGGCAGTACCGCAGCCCCGGCTGGGTAATGAGGACATGCTCCAGCGGGGCGCTGCCAGTGGTAGTCTCTATATCCCTTTTCAGATTGGTATTGCCGAAAGCCACTTCGTCAAATCGCGCGTTAAAATATCCAAAGTGAGCAATTCCCTGTTGATGGATGACTGTTCGATAAACTGGACTTTGCAAATCAAACAATATTCTCACCCAAGATTATTTTGGGCATTGTGGTTAAACACCTATTCCAACGTTTATAGAATTTTTCTATACCAAGTTTTCCAACTCTTGCATGAGCTTCTTCATTTTCCAGCACCCAATACAAGACATATGTTACCTTACCTACATTTCTTGTAAGACGAACAGGTAATTCTCCCTCTTTAACTGCATTGAAATCCTTTTGTCGGTGAGTACGTTTTATATAGTGTACATCAATAACACCATCTTGCTCCAAGTAAAATTCCGCTACTTCCCTCATCAGTTCTTCAATTTCATCTAACTTGGTCAGTTTTGCCTCATATATGCATATTTCATTAAACATAAAATACCTCCACAAAGCCCGATTTGTCGAATTGATGATAGCGCATAGTTTCTGTTATATCAATGCGCTTTTGTAGAGATCACCGAAGTTATATCCCAGCAACACTTTCCTTGAAGGGGACGTCTCTATGGGACAATTGACAATGAGGTCTAGGGCTTGCAGGTACTCCTTGATCTCCTGTACATGGGCTTCTGTGATGCCAATGCTTTGTTCCTCTTTGCCGCTGTTCCTCTGTCATGTTCAAGATTGCCTGACGGAGCAGGGTGGTTTTCCCCGTCCGGCGCAGCCCATAAAGGAGGCAGACCCTGTCCCTTCCCCCGCCGTACAGGTACTGCTCCAGCTTGGCATAGCAGTCCCGCTTTTCCCAGCCGTCCACGCCTTTTGCAAACTCCAAAAGTACGTTTCCGGTTATCACATTTGTTTCAAATTCCACGCCAGGCACCTCCTGTCTTGGGTAGATTTGTTGTACTCAGTATACCACATCCGGGTGGGGAAGTCGAGGGGAATGTGGAATCACCCCATCCGCATGCCGTTGTCCCTCTGCTCTACTTCGTCTTCAGAGAGGCCCTCATCGCTTACGGGCTGCATACACTCTAAATGCTTCGCCGCATACAGTGCGTTGTCGGTAAGCTGCCGCTGCCACGCACCCGCGTTGGAAGACCATCGGAACCCGTTGCCTTTCAGCGCGGCGCGGGTGCCCTCGTCGGGCTTCTCATCAAAGAAAACCCGCAGGCGGTTATCCCTGGTATCGGCTTCTACGCGCCCTCCCTTGAACTCCCAACCCTCATAGTGGGCCGCTTTATGAGCCGTCAAAGATTCAATGCGTCCCCTCACCCGGCGTATCTCCGCATTGTTATTGGACAGCATTCAGGTGGGGTAGGGCTTGCTGTCGCTGACGGTCTGTGTGTATTCGATTTCATGGAGGAGGGGCAAAGATACAGGAAATACGTTGCTTTGATAGTAATACAGCTTAGCAAGCATATTTCGTGACGCAGCAACAATTTTTTCTTCAGGTAAATTGTAGGAACTACACTCAGTTTCCTTTTTACTACGTTTTGGACATAACCAATAAATCCTACCACTGCTGTTCACACATCTAAAAAAGTGTCCACAATCCGGGCACGCTATTTTGTGGGTAAATCTATGACGGGACATCCCTTTAAAGTTTTTTCTGGCCTGTACAAGCGTCTGAGCTTTATTGTAGCTTTCAGAAGATATAATGGCGGGATGACACCCATTAAAGTAATACTTTGCTTTTTCACCATGATTTCGTAGCCTTTGGTGGGTAAGTGAATCCGTGGTATATTTCTTTTGCAGAAGAGCATCGCCAATATATTTTTCATTTGAAATTATGTACCCTATAGTCGAAGTTTGCCATTGCATCTTGCGGCCTGCCGGAACAGGATCCTGGGCTAGTTTCCGTGCAATTTGTGCCTTTCCCATCCCGGATAAGTAAAGAGAAAATATTAGTTGAATTATCTGCGCTTCTTCCTGATTTACACATAACCCCCATCTTTACTGAGATTATATCCATATGGCGCTGTGTTTGTAACGTATTCCCCGCTCTCCATCCGCTTCTGGGTAGCTCCACTGCATATTCTTGGAGATGGAGGTGCTTTCTTCCTGGGCGGCCAGGGCGAACATGGTAAGCTGCATTTCCCCCAGCATCTGGGATGTGTCAATGCCCTGTTCCTCAAAAACAACGACCACGCCGAGCTCTCTGAGCTCCCGCGTGGTCTCCAATAATTCCAAGGTATTCCGGACGAAGCGCGACACGGATTTCACCAGTACCCGCTTGATTTTCCCGGCCCGGCAGTCTGCCAGCATACGCTTGAATTCATCCCGCTTATCGATGCTAGTGCCTGTGATCCCTGCATCCGCATAGATATCCGCTAATTCCCATTCCGGGTTCTTTGTGATGAGGTCAATATAATAGGCAACCTGTGTCTGGTAAGAGTTCAGTTGATCCTTGGAGTCTGTAGAAACGCGGCAGTAAACGGCCATAGTTTCTTTTTCGTTCTGTACAATAATGGGGTCTATGCGTTGTACCTGGGCCACTTCTGCCGCCTCCTTTTCCTGTTTTATCCTGACCAGCATACCACACTCCGGGCTGGAATCCTATCACGAATGCCACCGAATGTACCCGCTGTCTGGCTGGAAAATTTCGGCGTTGTACCTGCAAACCGCCTCGTATTCCTCCTGGGTGATTTTTCCCTGTTCCAGCAGGAAACGGAGGGCTTTGGACAAATAGTAAAACCTGATATTGTTCTTGAGATTCACGGCGCCAGTCCTCCCATCTCCATGCTGTTATCCTGCTCCGGCCCCTGGATGGGCAGTGTGCAGATGCCCTCGTTCACCATACAGATGCCGATGCCGTTGTCCGCTAACCTTTGTGCGAGGGTGAGCAGGTGCATGACATCGTGGCTTAGTCTGGAAAAAGTTGGAACAGGCTATAAAACAAAAGTAAAGATATTTAAAATTCAGGCAAAGAATCCGTCTTCGTGTTTCCATAAGAAAAAACGCAAAAGTGCAAAAGTCAAAAAAGATACTGAGACCTGCGCGGTTTCAGCATCTTTTTTGATGGGAGTTCTGGAGGATTTGTTTTTGACCAGCCTGCGTTAGCAAAAACCTGAAACTTTTTTATCCGTTGTCATTTTCTTTTCCGGCATACTTCTTCCTGTACTCCAGCGGCTGGCATCTATAAACTTTATGGAAAGCCTCTACAAAATAGCTCACGTTTGCAAAGCCCGCCTGATAGGAGATGTTGGTAACGGTCATGTCCGAATTCTGCAAAAGCTGGGCCCCCAGCTTCAGGCGGTAGTTTATGAGAAAGTTAACGGGCGTATCGTTCAAGTAGCGCTTAAAAAGGCTCAGGCAGCTGCTTTTGCTCATGATGCCTGCGGCGGCAATATCTTCCACCGCGATTTTATCCATGTAGTGGCTGTGGATAAAATCGATCATCTTTTCAGGGCGTTCAGCTTCTTGTCCTGCTTTTTCTGACTGGCAAAATGCCTGCGGCACTGCTCTGCGTTTTCCAGGACAGCGGCCCAAATCTGGCTGAAAAGGCCCTGGATACGGAGCCTGGCTGTGGGCTTTTCCCGTATGTCGTAGATTTCCTGTATACAGTCCAAAGCTTCCCGCTCCCAGGGGACGCTTCTGCGCAGGTGGATGTAAGGCAGGGAGGAATCGGACAAAAGGGGCGCAACCAACTCGGCCTCGGCCTGGTGGCTGACGCACAGCAGCATGGGGTGCAGCACCATGCACACATATTTGCACTCTGTTTCCGTGTCCGAAAAGCCGTAATGCATCTGGCGGGAATTGACGATGATGCCATCCCCTGCCTCCAACCGGACGATGCTGCCGTTTACATTGTAGGCCATCTTGCCGGAGAGGATACGGATCATCTCAATGTCGTCATGCCAGTGAGCGTTGCAGGCATAGTTGAAGGAGGACAGGTCGCCCAGGCGGATATAGGCCATAAAGTCGTTATAGTCGTATTCGATCACCTCAGAGCTGTCCTTTCGCACCTTGATGCTGTCGCCTTCCTGCATGGCAAGTCCTCCTCTCAAAATGCTCGATCCTTATAAAAAAACCTAGGAAAATCAGGGATGTTCCTGCGTTATTATTAATACCATTATAGAGTCTGCGCCGTTTCTTGTCAACCTGGGCAGGATGGCAGCTCTCTTGCATTTTTGTGGTATTGTTATAAAAAGTTCAAGCGATTGCAAAACACAGCCGCGCAAAAATCGTCTATGATAAGAGTGGCAAAAGAAAGCCACCATATCATAAGACCACCTAACGGAAAGGAGCGGCTGACTATGTTGAAGAAAGCGGAAACCATTTATACCATGAGGGAAAAGGCTGGGCAGGGTAAGCGCCCCTCCCGTCCCGAACGCCCGGTCCGCCACAGCGGTATGCCGCAGCCGGGCGTGCTGACAGCCTGTTATATCAGCATGAACGGGATTGCTATGCCTGCGCTGCATTATAAAAGCCGGCTGTGCCTGGCGTTGTAATAGGGAGGGGGATTGTATGCCTAGGGGAAGGCCCAGGAAGATAAAGCCAGAGGCCCCAGGCCTGAGTTTGGAAGCCCGCCGGGACTTCCGCAGCCAGGAGAGACAGCATCTGCGGGAGGTGCTGCAGATTGGCAGCCGCCTGCGTGAAGTGCGGAAAAGCTATCACCTGACCCAAGAGGAGGTCGCGCAAAAGCTCACCCTCAACCGCACTGCCTACACCCACTATGAAAACGGGCAGAATATGCCGGACATCTTAACGCTGGTGCAGCTGGCTTCTATTTATGAGGTGCCGCCAGGGGAGTTTGTACAATTTTTAGTCCGGACTGCAGGGTAACGAAAAGAAAGGGGATCGGCTATGAGCCGGTCCTTTCTTTTTCGTTGCGGCAGAAGATTTGCGGTATTGTGATATAGATTTGCTGTTTTCTTGAATTACATTTGCAGCAAAATATGATATCCTCAATAGCGTAATGGGACAGTTTCAATAACAATTACAGATATGTAACCTTTCTTATTGGGGTTGTTCCACAAATCGCGCGGCCCTGGCCGCAAATCCACAAGGAGGATTAACATGAAAACAAGCAAGAAAATTTTGGCTGCCCTGCTCTCGCTGGCACTGGTGCTGAGCCTGTCAGCCTGCGGCGGCGGGGATACGCCCTCGTCCACCGCATCCACGCCCGCGGAGAGTACCAGCAGCGCGGCGTCCTCGCCCGAGGAAAGCACCCCGGCTTCCACCCCTGCCGAAAGCAGCGAGGCCACCGAATCTGAAGAAGAGGGCACCGGCGCAGACATGACCTCTTACCCCCGGGAAGAGACCTTGTACGTGGGCGGTATGCAGTGGGGCGCGCCGGTCTCCAACAACCCCTTCGCGGCCAACCCCAACTATACAGGCATGGCCCAGCAGGATAACAGCCGTGCTCTGATTTATGAGCCCCTGTACCTGTACAACGCGGCGGATACGCAGATCTACCCCCTGCTGGCGGACGGCGGCTATGAGTGGAACGCCGACGAGACCGAAATCACGGTGAAGATGAAGGAAATCGCCAAGTGGAGCGACGGCACCCCCGTCACCGCCAACGATTATGCCGCTACCTGGGACGCCCATGTGAAGTACCAGAGCAACAACGGCATCGCCTATTCCCCCTACATCAGCGCTATTGAAGCTGTGGACGATTACACCATCGTCATCAAGGCCAACACCGAAAACCTGAACAAGATGAAGGTGCTGGAGGTATTGCCCAAGCTGTACGTGGCCCAGAAAGCGTACCTGGAGGAAATTGATAAGAAGAACAACGGCGACGCCACCGCTATCAAGTCGGAAGCCATGTGGGACGCCCCCCCACAGCGGCCCCTACACCCCTGTTGAGCGGAATGAGCAGAAATGGGTTATAGAGCGCAACGACGATTACTGGGGCCAGGACGCCGCCATGTGGGGCAAGCTGCCCGTACCCAAGTACATCATCCATAATATCTATTCTTCTAACGACGTTTCCGCCCAGGCTTTTGCCAACGGCGAAATCGACCTGAACCAGAGCTACGTAGCAAACGTCAACAAGCTGTGGGAGGAACAGGGCAAGGATATCTCCACCTACATGAGCGACGCCCCCTACCAGGCCCCCGGCGGCAGCATCCTGCCCAGCGTAGTTTTCAACACCACGAAGAACGGCCTTGACCAGCCCGCCTTGCGCAACGCCATCGCTATGGCCACCGATTATGACAAGATCATTTCCTCCGCAGCCACCAACCAGTCCCCCAGCTTTGCGGACTACCCCCGCACCCTGATGAACTGGTCGGACGCCCAGCAGGATTTGATTTTGGACAAAGAAGCCCTGGCGCCCCTGCAGTGGGCCGGAAAGGACGTGGAGGGCGCTATCAAGCTGCTGGACGAAGCGGGCATAGTGGACTCCAACGGCGACGGCAACCGGGAGTGGAATGGCGAAGAGCTCTCCTTCCAGGTGGAGTGCCCCGGCGGCTGGAACGACTATGAGGCGTCCCTGCAGATCGTGCAGGAGGCTGGCAAGGCCATCGGCGTCAAGATCGAGACGTACTTCCCGGAGAGCGCCCAGGTAACCGACGACATGCAGTCTGGCAACTTTGATATCACTTTGGCTTCCTTCAACGGCGGCATCTCTTCCCCCTACACCGTCATGTATAGCTGGATGTATGGCTTTGGCGGCGATTTCCCCGAAATCATGACCACCAACTACGGCCGCTACTATAACGAAGAAGTGGATAAGCTGCTGGAAGAACTGGCAAACGTCACCGATGAGGCCCGCCAGAAGGAGATTTATCAGCAGCTTAACGAAATCTACCTGACCGAAGAGCCAGATCGGAAGAGGGTCGTGTAGGG
>ERZ779622.674-NODE-674-length-18145-cov-13.476838_pt1 | contig 18145 bp, 13 predicted proteins | sample MGYA00514188_ERZ779622 | MGnify/ENA primary metagenome ERZ779622 (study PRJEB29562, sample SAMEA4376702) | mouse gut metagenome | isolation source: Cecum | study: EMG produced TPA metagenomics assembly of the A DSS colitis mouse model was used to assess the...
GTTTATATGGCCTGTTTTTCTGTTGCATCTTCAGTGAGTTTCCGAGACTACTCCTATACTAAAACCAGTAACTCTATCATCGCCTAAAGGCACCTTGAGTTACATTAATGACATTTCTTCCTATTTTTTCTTGAATCGGCGCCGTCCAAATGAAAAATTAGAAGCTTTTTCATGCAAAACTGCATTTTTTCATTAGGACTAAATCGGTGGAAACCCTTAATTTTTCAATGATTTCTTCAACCTGTCACTATTATAACTCAAAGCCCCGCCGGCGTCGCCGCCCAGCCAAGTCCCAGTATATTCGCCACAAAATTTGCCGACAATGAATCCCATGCCCTATGCCCTTGGGGGATTCGTGGAAACAGGAAACGCATCAAAGGCGAGATCAGCCTTGTGAGTCCCGCGATAACTCCGGCTTCTCCCGCCACCTCCATCAACCCCGTCCAAAATGCAACAATGCCAAACATAGAGATGCCAAGCGTGACTGCCTCCTTGGAGGACTGTAACACTGCATCTGTCACCGCCTGCATATTACCCGTCACCACGCCAAAGATAATGCCAATAATGAGCATGCCGCCCCAAATATAATTCATCATAATTCGAATCACCATAAAACCACTCTTATTTCATCCTATGAAAAAATCCATAAAATATGTTATCCTACCGCTCATCTGCTGTGACAGAGGTCATGGCTTTGGCAGGGCAAAGCGTTTTGGCGTGGCCTAGTGCCTTTCACCGTTACAAATAAAAAGAATTTCCAGAACGAATACCTGCCCATACCGCATTTTTTGTGATATAATAGCTTTGCTGTTTTGCCTGCGTGCACAGGAAGCGCTGTCCCTGTCTGGATGCGGGAATGAGTTGAAAACAAATAAGGAAGGTTGAAAATGAGTATATTAAATGTTGAAAATCTCTCACATGGTTTTGGTGACAGAACGATATTTACAAATGTATCGTTCCGGCTCCTAAAAGGGGAACATATTGGTCTGGTGGGTGCAAACGGTGAGGGGAAATCCACTTTTATGAACATTATTACAGGAAAGCTCATGCCCGACGAGGGCAAAGTCGAGTGGGCCAAAAATGTGCGTGTTGGCTATCTTGACCAGCACACGGTTCTTGAGAAAGGCATGTCAGTGAGGACTGTGCTCTCCTCCGCTTTTGATTTCCTATATGAGATGGAACAGCGGATGACAGAGCTCTGCGACAAGATGGGCGACGCCTCCGAAGCGGCGCTAGAGGCGTATATGGAAGAGCTTGGAACGATTCAGGAACTGCTTGACCAGCATGACTTCTACATGATTGATGCCAAAGTCGAGGAAGTCGCCCGCGCACTTGGCATCATGGAAGTTGGTCTTGACACCGATGTTACTGATTTAAGCGGCGGGCAGCGGACGAAGATCCTGCTTGGAAAGCTGCTGCTTGAAAAGCCGGACATCCTGCTCTTGGACGAGCCGACAAACTATCTCGATGCAAACCACATCGAATGGCTGAAACGGTATCTGCAAGAGTATGAAAATGCGTTTATTTTGATTTCGCATGACATTCCTTTCTTAAACAGCGTCATCAATATCATCTACCACATGAATGATGGTGAACTGACGCGCTATGTCGGAAATTACGACAAGTTTCAGGAAGTCTATGCCATGAAAAAGGCACAACTCGAAGCCGCCTACAACAGGCAGCAGAAAGAGATTGCCGATCTGAAAGACTTCGTCGCGCGCAATAAGGCACGCGTCGCAACGCGGAATATGGCAATGTCACGCCAGAAAAAACTCGATAAAATGGATGTGATCGAGCTTGCCAGCGAAAAACCCAAACCAGAATTTCACTTTAAAGAAGCGCGCACCAGCGGGCGGTATATCTTTACTGCCAAAAGTCTAGTGATCGGCTACGATGAAGCGCTGTCCAAACCGCTTGACATCTCGATGGAGCGCGGACAGAAAATCGTACTCACCGGCGCAAACGGCATTGGCAAGACGACTCTGCTAAAAAGTATCTTAGGGTTGATTCAGCCTTTAAACGGCGGTGTGGAATTAGGAGATTATCTTGAAACCGGCTATTTTGAGCAGGAGATGGACCAGTCTGTCGCTACCACCTGCATTGAGGAAATCTGGAATGAATTTCCCTCCATGACACAGTACGAAGTGCGCTCAGCCCTCGCCAAATGCGGACTTACCACCAAGCACATTGAGAGCAAAGTAAAAGTGTTGAGCGGCGGCGAACAGGCAAAAGTGCGCCTGTGCAAGCTTATCAACAAGCCGACAAACATCCTGCTTCTGGATGAACCGACAAACCATTTGGATGTCGATGCCAAATCAGAACTGAAGCGGGCGCTTTCCGAATACAAAGGCAGTATCCTGATGGTATGCCACGAGCCGGAATTTTATGACAGACTTGCAACAGATGTATGGGACTGCTCGCAGTGGAGTACGCGCATCTAATCCAAAAGTACTTTACACCGCATTTCATTCCATGGTACACTATCTATAACAAACATACATGCAAAGTACACAACATCAAATACTAGAAACGATTCAAAACATACTGCTATGAAAGGAGGTATACACTATGTGGGGCGGATTTAATTCATTTAGAGATCCCACGCGCAATGCGGTTCTCACTTCCCGTTTTATGGAGGAAGACTTGAAACGCAGCGCAGGGAAGGCAATTTCAAAGTGGGAGCGCACGATGGCATATGCCGCCATGATACTGCTGACAGGAATCATCTTCGGCATTCTGGCGATGTTTAGACTTGGTTAGATAAAATTAGAAGGCTGTCGGAAAATGGTTTCATTTTCCGACAGCCTTGTTCTATTTATCTACAATATCAATCCTGTTTAAAAGGTAAAGACTGCTGACGTAAGCGGCGGCAGGGGGAATGCAATGTGATAATCCCTCTTGTCGCACAATCCCTTCTTCGCCTTGATCAGCTTGGGAATCTTGTTGCCGTTTCCGCCAAACTTCTCCTCGTCAGAGTTGAGCAGCAGTTTGTACTGTGTATTCATCGGCACACCAACCTGAAATTCTGGATACTCGACAGGTGTCATATTGATGACAAAGAGCATATGCTGTTTGCCGTCCTTGGTTCTCCTCACGAAGCTGTAGATGCTGCGCTCTGTATCATCTGCGTTCATCCACTCAAAGCCAAGCCAGTCATTGTCAATCTCATAGAGACATGGACTCTTTCTGTATAAATGCAGCAGCTCGCTCATGTAATCGTGCATTCCTTTATTAAAAGGCTCCTCTAACAAGAACCAGTCAAGCTCTCTCGCCTCACTCCACTCGCGCTCCTGTCCAAACTCCTGTCCCATGAACAATAGCTTCTTGCCCTCATGGCCAAACATAAAGGTATAGAGATTTCTCAGGTTTGCATACTTGTCAATCTGATAGCCGGGCATCTTGTTGACCATCGAACATTTCAGATGCACTACCTCATCATGTGACAATGGCAGGATATAATTCTCCGAACTGTTGTAACTCATCGCAAAGGTCAGCCGATAATGATTGTCCTTTCTGAAATACGGATCGAGCTTCATGTACTCACAATAGTCATGCATCCATCCCATATTCCACTTAAATGAAAATCCAAGTCCGCCGTCCTCAGGGTCTGCTGTCACCTTAGGCCAAGCTGTTGATTCCTCAGCAATGGTCAGAACACCCGGATGCGCGCCGTGGAGCACAGAGTTGAGATGCTTAAAGAACTCGATCGCATCCAGATTCTCATGTCCGCCGTACTTGTTTGGCACCCACTGTCCTGCCTGTTTCCCGTAATCTAAGTAGAGCATTGACGCCACTGCATCCACGCGAAGCCCGTCAATATGAAACTCCCGAACCCAGAACAGTGCGTTGGCTATCAGGAAATTTCTGACCTCATTTTTGCTGTAATTAAAGATCTTGGTTCCCCAGTCTGGATGCTCTCCAAGACGCTTGTCTGGATGCTCGTAGAGGCATGTACCGTCAAATTCGCTAAGACCATGCGCATCTCTTGGGAAGTGGGCAGGAACCCAGTCAAGAATGACACCAATGTCATTTTGGTGAAGCAGATCGATCAGATAGCGGAAATCATCCGGCGTCCCGTATCTCGATGTCGGTGCATAGTACCCTGTCACCTGATAGCCCCAAGAGCCGTCAAATGGAAATTCCGCAATTCCCATCAGCTCGATATGTGTATAAGGCATTTCCTTTAAGTATTCTACGATTCTGTCCGCAAACTCACGGTAATTGTAAAATCCTTCTTCCGTGCCATCGGGATGCTTCATCCATGAACCAATATGGCACTCATAGATTGCCATCGGCTCTTCGTTCATATCCTTCTTGTCCCGCTCGGCCATCCATTTCTTGTCCGCCCATGTGAAATGGTTCAGGTCGTACACGCGGGAAGCAGTGCCCGGCCGCATCTCCGCATAGTTTGCATACGGGTCTGCCTTATACAGCCTTCTGCCGTCCGCAAGCACCAGCATATATTTGTACATCTGTCCCTCTTCTACATCTGCTACAAAAGTGGCATAGATGCCGCCCTCGCCAAGACGCTTCATCGGCGTTGCGCCCTCATCCCAGCCGTTAAACTCGCCGATGACAAAGACCTCTTTTGCATTTGGCGCCCACACTGCAAAGAACACGCCATCCTTGTTTCCTTTTTTACAGAAATGTGCACCTAATTTTTTGTAAATCTCATAATGTGTGCCCTGTCCAAACACGTACTGGTCTGCATCAGAGATAAACACAGTTGTTTCTTCATTGTTCATATAAATCCCCCATTCTGTTACATAAAGTCCCTTTCCTTGAGAACAATCATGTCCTCGTTGTCATACCGTCTTGCGAATAGCACATCCACAAAGTTCTTGATCTTGGATTTCTTGGATTTCCAAATTGCCTCATCTATGATGTCCCTGACCTCATCCTTTGTCACTACATGATTTCCGCTCTGCATGTTTGCTATCCTTGTGTAAAGGGCGAGTGTACCTAACTCATCAATGGAATACTCCAATGCCAAGGCATAGTTTTTGGCGTAAGCGACCAGCGCATTATTGTCCATCTCCATCAGGTCAATCCTGATATTAAAATAGTCAGCGATCATAGCCTGCTTTTCCAAAAGTTTTGTAATCTCTTTTTTCGTATCTTCCATAATGACGACAATTCCGAGATTTTCCTGATTGAGGTTCAAAGCCATTTCATACAGCTTCTCCTCACTCATACCATTTGCCTTCTCTATTATAATACCACCGTTGTTCAATTTCTCAAAGACATCTTTGATATTTCTTTGATTGATTTTTTCTCCGGTGATCTTCGCAAGCTTTCCTGAAAAGCTCCCGTCAGATGCCTGATATTCCTTCACAAGATTTTTCGCCATCCTCACAGTGTCAAGGCCGGCGTCTCCCGTGATAATCACATTTCCAGTATAAGCTGTGAGCGTCATATTTTCAAGAGCATGAATGATCTGTTTTTTTATTTTTTTGGTGACGGCAAAATTCTCAAACAGCGTCTGCTCCTCAGGTGTAAATTCACGCAGCTCCTCGCGCTTTGCACCTTTTGCTTCCTTCTTCGCCGTAGCGACAATCTTCTCAGACAAAGAGCTTAGATCCGCTGTATTCATCTTGATTTCCTGCGTCTTTAAGGCATCCTCCATCGCCATCTCCGCAATGCTCTGTGCATCCTCGGGGTCAAGTGCCTTCTCATTATACTGATACTGTTCACGGCGCAGGAGACCGGTATCCTCGCGGCGTCTGCTGTGTTTCTTATGCGTATGAGAATCATTCTGTACATTCGAAGCGGACTCCTCTGCGTAAGGCTTCTGCTCACTGTAGTTTTCTGCATAGCCTGCGTACTCCTCCTCATAGGACTTCTGTGTATCGTTCTGTGGCGTACTCTCTATGTACTCAGGCTCTTCTGCATACAGTTCCTGCGTGTAGTCCTGCGAAGTGTAATCTGTGTCGGCAGCTGGTATTTCCTGCGAAATATAATCTGTGTCAGCAGCTGGTATTTCCTGCGAAATGTAACCTGTGTCAGCAGCCGGTATTTCCTGCGAGGTGTAATCTGTGTCGGCAGCTGGTATTTCCTGCGAGGTGTAATCTGTGTCGGCAGCTGGCATTTCCTGCGTGTAGTCGCCGGAGTCATATGTCTCAGTATAGTCCTCTGGCGTGTATCCATCAGATTCATATGACTCAGTTTCCGCCAAATCCGCTGGCTCATATTCTGTATTTTCAGTATACGGCTCTGATTCATCTTGGAGACCGCCTTCTCCATACGCTGTTTCCGCTGTATCACCGCTCAGAGCATACTCCTCTGCTTCATACCCTTGTGTTTCAGAACCCCATTCTGATTCATATTCACCAGAATTGTACACCACATTTTCCGGGGATTGCTCTGGCTCATACATCCCCCCTTCACCGTCCTGTTCCGGCTCATACGCACCTGTCTCATATTCTGAACCACTATACGCTGTGGCTTCTGTCTGCTCTTCCTGTCCATACGCCTCATACGTTTTGTCTTCTCCATCAGAGGCATCCTGCGCTTCTTCGCCCGCTGTCTCTTTGCCAAGCTCCCGCGAAATGACCCGTTCGAGCATATCGAGATATGCTTCTCTGAGTTCCGCTTCACTCTTCTCGGTCTTGACAGGCTTCTCTGAAACAGCAGCGGCGGCCTCACGGGCAGTATGCTCTGTCACATACTCGACATCAAATTCATCCTCTGACGCTGTGCGCTGCGGGATGTCTCCTGTCACATCCGCCTCCAAGAACTGCTTTCTGGCAGCCCGTTCTTTGCGCGACTGCTTCTCTGCCTGACTGCTTCTGCGCGCTTCTTCCTCCTCGCGCTCAAGTTCTCCTAGAATACCGCTTTTGATAGAATTGTCAAAATGATCAAATATTTTTCCTGTCTGGGACAGCACATGCTGCTTGATCTCTTCCTGATGCTTCTTGGCATTGTCAAGTTTCATGCGCTCCCACTCAACCAGTACATCATCAATCTTCATTGGACCTGTCGTCCGCGTCTTTGGCGCTTCGTCTGCCCCGCTCATTTCCATAATGTTCTGCTCATGATATACATTTTCCTCATTGCTCTCTATCCAGTTCTGTTCATCATTTACCGATTTCTCTGTGATATCGCGCAGTTCATTCATGTCAGCATCCGATTTAATCAGCCGTGCATCCTGCCCGGGAACATAGACTTTTTTAATCGCACCGGTATGCGGCTCCGGCGCCGTTTCTGACACGCCTGTCACCATCTGCGCAATTCTGCCAGTCTGTGTATAAGAATGATAAGACCCCTGCTCATCGTCTGTCTCCTGCTCATCCGCAGGCGGGTCTGCCGTCTTTTTGCGCTGTGCCTGCGCGTTTGCTATGTTGGCAAACACACGGGTATTTCGCTCTGTAATGCTTTTGATGTCCTCCCCGGAATTATACTTCTCACGGTCTTCTGCAAACACATCCTCATCATCGTCCGGGAACAATTCTTTCATGCTCTCTGCGACTACCTTCTGGAGATTTATGGTGTTGTACTGGCTCATATCACCGGGCGCACCAGAAGCTGCCTGTTTATTCTCCACCAGATGCAGGCCGTTGCGGTACTGTCCAGACGGAGCCTGTTCCTGAGTCTGGGGATAATTTTGTTCGGCTTCATTGTCTGGATTGACCAGATTTCCATTTTCATCATAAATCTGCTCGACATAAAATGCCCCAGTATAACCGTTATCCTGATATGTACCCTCGTTGTAGCTTAGATTTCCATAGCCATCATCGACATAATGGTTCGGGTCATAGCCGTTGTCCGCATACGACTCATTTGTATAATCTGCCTGTCCATACTGGTTGTCCGCATACGGCTCATTTGTATAGTCTGTCTCACTGTAGCTGTTGTCCGGGTAAGCTGCGCCGTCATAGCCATTTTGTTCATACTGGCTGTCTGCATAGGACGCATTGCCGTATTCGTCTCCCTCATAGCCAGACTGCTCTGCATAGGGCTGGCTGTCATATGCATTTTGTTCATAACCGCCATTGTCTGCATAGGGCACACCGGCATACCCGTCCTGTCCATAAGTACTCTCAGCATAAGGCTCTGCATCATACCCGCTTTGTCCATAATCATTCCCCGGATACTGCGCAGCTTCATACTCACTCCCGTCATACTCACTTTGTTCATAGCTGCCATCAGCGTACTCGTCCTGTCCGTAGCTGTTTTGTTCATAGCCGCTTTCTGTGTATGTTTCGTCGGTGTAACCTTCCTGACTGTATACATCTGTATCATATTCTTCTGTGCCCGCATTAAAAGAGACAATGTTATCATTCGAAGCCTCACCGCTGTAATTCTCCGCAGCATTTCCCAGCATGATATCATAATTCTTCTGCTGGATCGCTGTGAGCGGCACATGCATGGCTTTCAGCTCCATCGCCTTCATCACATAAGGTCCGTCGCCAAACCAGAGAATGATATCATCACATTCCTCCACACACTTTGTCGCCAGTCCCACTCTGTGATAGAGATAGGCAAGCTCATACGCCCACTCCTCCTGATAATCCTTTTTCTTTAGCTCCTCAAGAATCTCGATCCGCTCCTCAAGGCTTACCTCCTGCGCTTCCAAAATACGATACCGGAGCGTAAAGACTGCGCTGTCCTTTGGCGCCAGTTTTACAAACTGCTTAAAGTATTCGATCGCGGATACGACATCATCCATCTCAATTGACAACTCGCACAGCGAATGTACAACGGAACGATTTGTCGGATAACGGTCATACGCAAGCAGTAACATCTCTCTGCTGTCATCATTTCTTCTGCTAACTCTATATAATGCCGCAATCTTTAATAGCATTGTCACACTTTTGACCCTTCGCCAGTCAATCGTGTCCGCTATTTTCACGGCCTCTGTATATTTTTCTTTCTCTATTAATTTGGAAATTTCTTCTGAACGAACTTTATATTCGTATTTATCCAAGTTTCATCACCTCTGACGATGCTGCCCCCTCATCTCTTATCCTGAGTCAAAAGCATTTATATAAGCAGGCATTCCAACCCACTCTAAAAGTCAGTTTAGCATACCGATTTACGCATGTCAACGCCAACACCGTCATTTTATCAGCCCCATATATCTTTTTGTCTGCTCTGTGGTATCCATGTGCGGGATTTGTTTCAAAAAGGACGCATACTGTCCATTGCTGTAATACGCCCGCACTGCCGCTCGGAGCATCTCTACGGAGAGCACTTCGCGCGCTGGAATTTGGGACGCATCAAACATCGTGTGGACTGTAATCTTCTCCATCATCTGTTTTCTTTCGTCATTTATAATGGAATACGTGCGAAAATCTCCATCTGGCAGATTGACGCGCGTCTCCGCCACAAACTTGTCATTCATGCCGTAAAACTGTAAAAATCCATCCTCAGAGTGAAGAATCATGTACTGCTCCTCTCCATTGACCACCGCCAGCAAAAGCAGCTCAATATCTTCATACAATACATCTTTCTCATGATACTCGGATTCAACCAGTTCCACGTCCACCTTCCGCTCTGCGTGAAAGGGTGTCTGGTCCGCCGTCCAGACTGCCATCTGGTAAAATGTGCCAATATCGAAGGCGCATCCAAACTGGATTCGACTGCACGCCTTGTTTATGGGATACAGCCTGTCCTCACCCCGCTGTAATACGGGAATCTCTCCATGCAGTGCCCATACAAATCCTTTCTCTGCCAAGTGCACGCGCAGCAGTGTCTCTCCGATGTAACCGCCAAAACACACTCCCCACTCTGATAAGAGCGCAACGCCTTCTTCATCGCTGCACTGTTCATATTTCTCGTGAAAAGTCTCCATGATTTCATCGAGCACGCCAATACTCTGCGCTGTGTAATCCAGCGCGGCATGATGCGTTTTGGCATAGTCTGAAATCTTTTGTTCCATTTCTTCAAAATTCATTTGAAACCTCCTTGCAGTACACAGATGTATCGGCATTTATTGTAATCAATGCCTTTGTACTTTGACCATTTCCCTTCCCCCTCCAATACGCGGTATGCTCATAATCTATCATATCAAAAAAATACCCGTTCGTAAACGGATAGATTTTGACACCCAGCAAGAACCTCCCCCGCAAACTATAGCACACTGTTAAAATATATTCGGGCCCCCACAAAAACAAGTACGCTGACAATGAGAACCGCCAAAAGACAGAATGCGGAAACCACATTCAAATAGCCTGTAAAAATTAATAGAATAATCCCTGTAAACAAAAGCAGCGTCTGCACGCCAAATCCGATCATTCCTGACTTTGCCTCGATGGTTTTGGCACGCTCGTCATGCTCCTCGGTCAATGCGCTCTGATCTTGTGTCACGAGGTACACGCCGGCCGCTCCAATCACATAAATGACACCGGCAATAGTAAATCCCACTGGCGCAAGATCGGGTCGTGGAAATTCGGCAAAACGCCCCTTCGTCAGAAAAAATACGATGGCTGCTGCAATCAGCAGTCCTCCTCCACAAGCCAGAAGCAGCGCCATTTTCCGCAACATTTTTTTCGTTTTATTCATCTTCATCCTCCTCAAAAATAAAAATATCTTCGATACGCACGCCGAAATAGCGTGCAATTTTAAATGCCAGTATGATTGACGGATTATACCGCCCATTTTCAAGAGAACCGATTGTCTGCCTTGAAACCGCAAGCGCATTTGCCAAATCCTCCTGCTTGATGCCGCGCTGCTTTCGAAGCTCCTCCAGTTTATTTTTCAAGCGCCTCTCCCTCCTGTATGTAAAGTTTACTTTCCATAGATTTAGTATATCAGAAAAGCATAAAATGTCAAGCTTACTTTCCATAAAATATGAAAGACAAACTGTCAGCGCTTGCATCCCGCGATATTCTGTGTTACGATAAAATCCATAAAAATACAAACTCGTATAAGGAGAAACACGCTTATGTTTTGGAACGCCAGAAGCGGTGTGGTGCGCTTGCCAGATGCTGCGATGGACTATGTGGTATTTGGGACAGGAACGCAGCCGCTTGTTATGATTCCCGGGCTTGGAGACGGACTGACGACTGTAAAAGGCATGGCTGCCGCAATGGCATATTCCTACAGAATGTATGCAAAAGATTACCAAGTCTATATTTTCAGCCGCAAAAATAATCTGGAAACATATTATGATTTAAATCAGCAATACACGACAAGAGAGATGGCAGAAGACCTTGCCTCTGCGCTCAAAACGCTTGGGATTGCACAGGCAAAGGTTCTGGGTGTCTCACAGGGCGGCATGATCGCACAGTATCTGGCAATTGACCACCCGTCATTTGTTGACAGGCTTGTGCTGGCTGTCACACTGTCACGGCAGAATCCGACAGTGCAGAATGCGGTTGCCGGCTGGCTTGAATTTGCCAGACAGGGGGATTACAAATCGCTGATGATTGATATTGCAGAAAAATCATATTCTGAGACATATCTCAGAAAATACCGCCGCCTATATCCTGTTCTCTGTAAAATAGGCAGGCCAAAGGATTTCCGGCGCTTTATCATACAGGCGGACGCGTGCGCAGGCCATAACGCGTATGCACTGCTAAACCGCATCTCCTGCAAGACGCTTGTCATTGGCGGCAGCTGCGACAAAATCGTCAGTGCCGCCGCCTCGGTGGAACTTGCCGGACAGATCAAAGACAGCGAACTGTATCTCTATGAAGGGCTTGGCCATGCCGCCTATGAGGAGGCACCCGATTTTAACAGCCGCGTGATGCAGTTTTTTTCCAAATAACGCAGGGCGGCATCCCTGCATGAGATCTGCCGCCCTGTCGGACTTCCTACATCTTTTTGTTGACGATCTTAAACTTCACTGATTTCTCCCCAGCATACTCTCCGATTCCGCAAAATACTACGGTTGCGGTTCCCTTTTTGGTGTTGTTGCTGTAAGATACCACTTCATAATCCACGCCGTATGTAAGCGGTACTGTCCCGCTTTTCGTCTTAATGGTTGCAGTTTTGATATCTTCCGCGTCAATTGTCACAGCCCTGCCAGTAAAATTTTTATTCGGAATGCTAATCTTTGCCGCTGTGAAGCTGGTTCCTTTCAGCACATAGGTATCTGTCCTTGAACCAGAATAATTTCCTTTTCCGTCCACCTGCACCGTGATGACCGTATTCTCCTCTGGATTGCTTCGCTTGTCAAGCGCAGTGTCCTCCACGGTGTAAGTCAGTGTATAGTCTGTTCCCGCTTTCAGCCGCGTGCCGTCAGCGTCCACCAAGATTGGTTTGCTCTGGTATTTGTTTGCTTTTCCCGTATAGGGCACATTTGGCGTATACATAGAAACTTTTGAAATGTCCTTTTTGGCAATGTCAAAGTGAATTTCCATTTTGCCCTTAAAGTTTCCTTTACCGCGCACGGTAAGGCTTGCTGCCGCCCCCGCCTTTTTGTTGTTTTTGTATGGAACAGTATAATCCGTTCCTTCCCTGAGCGTATCGCCGTCACAAACCAGTATTGGACAGGGCATACATCCGCCCTTGACAAATTCCATGCTGCGGAAGCTCTCTGCATTCCTGCACTCTGCCTCGTCGATCTCCACAGCAGTCCGCACAATCTTAAAGGTGGCTTTCTTCGTTCCGGCGTATGCGCCGATGCCTTTCAGGATGACGGACGCTTTGCCGGGATTAACATTGTTGAGATAGCTTACCACATAATCCTTGTCTTTTTCCAGCCTCTGTCCGCGCAACGTCACTTTCAGCAGATTGTCCGCCAGCGTGATCTCATTTCCCTTGTTGTACTGCTGCGCCGGGATTGATGCGACTGCTGCCTTGCCCAGCAGGTTTTCTTTTCCAACTATTTTGATCACGCCATAGGCCGTTCCTTTATAGCTGCCAATTCCTCTGATGGTCAGATCATAGGAGCCTGCTTCAGTATAATCCCCCTCGCCGTAGGTCACTTCGAAATCTTTTCCTGCCTTTAACTTTCTGCCATTATGTGTGATAACCGGGGTTGTCTTGTGCGCTTTCTTGTCATGCGCATAAGCCATATCCTCAATTATGACATCCGTGTCAGAAATATTTTTCTTGACAATATTAAAATTTACCGTTCTCTTATTTGCATAGTTCCCTTTTCCAGTGACGGTAATCTGACCGCGGCCGACATTTTTATTATTCTTGTATGAGATTGTATAGTCTGTTTTCTCTTTGAGAAGCTTTTTGCCGTCATACACATACACTGACGGTTTTATCGCGCTGCCTGTATAGGGCTGGTCCTCCACATCTGTAATCCATATCCCTTCCTGTGGCTCCTCTGTCTCAGGCAGATCTGGCACAAAGTCATTGACTGTATAGTAAAAGCTTGCACATGGGCTGTCCTCATATCCTTCCTTCACCCCGACTGCACGAAGGGTCGTATCTGCATCGAGCATGATTGCACCTGTGTAAGGTGTGACTGCCGTTGTCGGCACCGTTCCGTCCATTGTGTAGTAAATAGATGCCCCTGCCGTATCACAGTGCAGCGTCACCTCTGTGCCCGGTGTGACTGCAAAGGCATCTGATGGCTCTGCAATAATCGCGGACACGCGCCGGATACCCCTCACTGTCACTTTGCAGGATGCCGCCAGCGCACCGCAGGATACGGTAATTGTACATGTCCCCTCTTTCTTCCCAGTTACCCGCGCCGATGCAGCATCTCCTGTATCCGCTGTCACCTCTGCGATTTCCGGCTGGTCTGAACGCCACTGGACTTCCTCCGGTTTCACCCCGGATGGCTGGAAGGTGGCTGCCAGCCTGCCCGTCTCCTCAAGTCCAAGCTCCATTGATGTTTTGTCAAGCGCGATGCCTGTTATTGGGCTCGTAGTCTTCACTGTGTAAACAAATGTTGAAATTTTGCTGTCCTTATAGCCTTCTTTTACAGCTACTGCCTTGATGGTGACGGCCTGATTCACTGCGATAGCCTCCTGATAAAGGCTGCTTTCCTTTGTCGGTGTTGTGTCATCCAGTGTATAATAAATCTGCGCGCCCTCCGTCTCACATGTCAGGCTGACTTTTGTCCCAGATAACACTTCTCCTGCTGCCGGGTCCGCTTTGACCGCCGATACTTGTTTTTGCTCGTCCTCTGGTTTCACAGTCACCTCACAGGATGCTGTAAACTCACCGCACGTTGCCGTAATCGTACAGGTTCCCGCCTTGAACCCGCTTACTTTTGCCTTTGCAGAATCCGCTGCGTCTGCCTGTACACTGGCAATAGATGCATCGCTGGACGCCCATGTAACTTCTGCTGGCACAGCATTCTCTGGCTCAAAGTTTACTTGGAGCGTTCCTGTCTCTGACAGTCCGAGCGCCAGTGTGTCTTTGTCAAGTGCAATGCCTGTCAGCTTGATGTCTTCTTTTTTAATAGTATACTCAAATGCTGCAACTGCGCTGTTTTCGTATCCGCTCTTTACAGCGACTGCCCGAATGGTCATGGCACTGCTGACTACGATTCCATCCTCATAGCGCGTGCTTTCCTCCGTCGGTGTTGAACCGTCTGTCGTATAGTAGATGACTGCTCCCTCTGTCTCACACGCGAGCAAAACTTTTGTGCCCGATGCCACTTCCCCGGAAGACGGTTCTGCCGTAACCTGTGAGACGCGCTTTACACTGGTGACAGTCACCTCACAGGATGCTGTAAACTCACCGCACGTTGCCGTAATCGTACAGGTTCCCGCACTCTTTGCCGTGACGGCTGCTTTGGTTGTGTCCGTATCCGCTGTCACACTGGCGATCTCTTCATGATCTGAGCTCCATGTGACAGGTGTCTTCTCTGGCTCTGCGCCGTCCGGCGTAAAGCTTGCAGACAATCGCCGCACTTCGTCAGTGCCCAGCGTCAGGCTTTCTTCGTCGAGCACAATGCCTGCTGCCTTTTTCTTTACAGGGTAGTCAAATGTTGAGACCGCGCTGTCAATATATCCCTCTGCTGACGCAAATGCCTTGACAGTCACGTTGTCCGTGCTGCCATCAATTATGACAGGCATGTCATAAACTTTGCTGTTTTTCGATGGCTCGCTGCCATCTGTTGTATAATAGATCACTGCTCCCTCTGTCGCGCAGGCAAGCGCCACAGTATTTTCGTTTGTATTACTGTAAATCACTGTTCCGCTCTCAGGAGATGCCGTCACATCTGCCGCGGGCTCTAGCACTTTGATGCCACACGAAGCCTCTATACCGTCACAGATTACGGTGACCGTGCACGTACCTGCACCGACCGCCTGAATTGTCGCAGATGCCTTGTTCTCGGCGGTTGACGGCGCATTGCTGATTGTCACAATGCTGTCATCACTGCTCTGCCACTCAATCTGCTTTGCAAATGTGACCGTGCCGTCCTCCGCTTTTGTTTCTGCTGTATCCGGCAGCAGCTCGATCTCTAACAGAGCCTCCGCACCCTTGGCAATTTCACGCGGATTTTTACCATCGGCATCCGGCAGAACCCTGACCTGCTGAACAAAATATTTTATATTCTGGAATCCATTATTTGATGCATAAGTATCAGCATCTGATCCCTTGTACAGCTTCAATACTAATTCCACTGGATTACACTGGTTAAACGGATCGTTTCCATCGGGTATTGTCACATTTTTCCCAACTTCTGCCTCCGTTAATTTATATCGGTTTCTGAATGCATATTTTCCTAAAGTACAGCCATCACCAATAACCACCTTCGCACTTGCCTTATCTGTATCTCTTACAGCAAATGCACTTTCACCGAGTATAACATTTTTTCCAATGATGATTTCTTCTAATTCTGTATTTGATCCAAACGCACTGGTTCCCAGATTCACATTGCTGCCAACCGCTACCTTTTTCAATGTACTTATGGAGCTAAACGCACTGTCTTCTACTTCAGTACCGTCTGGAATCTCTGCGTTTATCAAACTTGTCCCGCCAAATGCAGAATTCCCTATTGTCAAGTTTGTGCCTTCGTCCCGCGCCTCAAAAGTAACAGTCTCCAGCCCGGCGGACATATAGAATGCCCCCTCCTCCATTGTGGTAACACTTTTGGGTATGGTGATGCCAGTCACTTTGGACATATTAAAAGCATACCGTCCTATTCTCTGAGTCTTGTCGGAAAGTTTTATACTGGTTACAGGAATATCAGGATTGTCACTTCTGCCCTTTGAAAATGCGGATGTTCCTATGTCTTTGAATCCATTTGGAATATCGATTGTTGTCAATTTTGCACATCCATTAAAGGGCCCCTGATCTGCCTCACAGTCCTCTATATCCGGTGTTGCGTCAGGTATATTGATTGTTGCCAGCTCCCTGCATCTCAAAAAAGCCTGCTGCTTTATTGCCGATATGTTTCCCCGCAGTGTCACCGATTTCAGCGACTGGCAGTCCTGGAATAAATTTTCCTCCACGGCTGCGCCGTCACTGAATGTAATATCAACCGTATCCAGTTTGGCATTCCGAAACGCATCTTCCTCTATACAAACATCCGAATTAAATATAATCGTCTTAAAAAAAGAACCATCAAAAGCAAGTCTCCTGATGTTTTTTATACTTGTAGGAAGTTCTATGGAGTACGCTGTATCCAACTCCCAGTTTCTGCCATAAGAGTTAAATGCACCCTCCCCAATTTCCGTTACCGTATTGGCTATCGAAATTTCTTTTGCCTGTCCGTCTTCAAATGCAAAGGTTCCTATATATGTTACGCCCTCGCCTATCTCAATCTTATCATATCCTATTTTAGGCCATGGTGCAGGATCAAGACCAGTAAGTCCCCCTGCCGTATAATCCTTCATCCGCCCGCTTCCGGTGATCCGCAATACATTCCCGGCGACCTCCCACTGAATATCACAGCCTTCCGCTCCGCATGTTCCCGAATCTGACGTCTTTACAGTTTTTGTCTCTTCTTCTGTCTCTTCCTCCTCACTGCTCTCCGTAACGGCATCCCTTTCCGCTGCATTGACCGTCTGAATCTCCTCTGACACGGTCTCTTCTACCGCTGTGTCTGTCTCCTTTGCCGCATCGGTATCCGAACGCTCAGCGGTCTCCGTATCGGCATCCGCCGTGTCGGTCTCTGCCTTATCTGACACTGCACTGTCCGTTTCCTCCGTAACGGCATCTGCATCCTCTGTATTCCCGTCTGCTGTGGAGATTTCTGTCTCCTCCACTAAGAGTGTTTCCTCTGTACTGTCCTCCTTTGCAGATACCACGGACAAATTTCCGTAACCCGTACCTGAAAACACAAGTGCTGCTGTTAGTATGACAGATAAAATTCTCTTTTGAATCCTGTTTCTGTTCATCAAAACTCCATCCTTTCTATATTTATACAGGTTTGTATATTATTCCACACAATTGCATACAGCTTCTACCCCGCCCCCTCCTTTTCAGGCGCATACTGCCCCATACAATCATGTCACAATATAACACCTTTATACCACTTAGAGTGTTTTCTGTCAACACTATAAGTGTTTTAACTTCCCCTAGCGTGTTTTTAACCCCGATACAATGAAAACAGGAGGTGTATAATCATGATTAAAGGATTACCAGAAAAACTAAAGTTACTGCGCACCAAGAGCAATCTCTCACAAAAGGAAGCTGCAAACAGGCTTGGCATCTCGCCATCCATCGTCTCGAGCTACGAAACAGGGGAACGGACGCCCAGCACGGAAAACCTGCTCGCACTGTCACGACTGTACCGCTGCTCAACAGATTATTTGCTGGGGAACAACATCCAGTCTGGCAGAATCGTGCTGGATGCCAACGGACTAAGCGATGCGCAGGTGCGCGCGCTACAGGCGCTTATCGAAACAATGAAATCATAATATCCTGACAAAAAAAGGACTGCCGATATCTCTTTCTATCAGCAGTCCCAAATTTTATTCTACGACATCTCCCTGACCATCGCCACCGCCTGCTCGATCAGGTGCTCAAACGCCTCCATCAACACCCCTTTTTTGCTGTCATCAATATCCATACGGTCCATAATCTCACCATAAATCCCCGCCGTGGACGTGAGAGAGTCCTGAACCGTCTTCACATACGCGCGGTTCTGCTCCACAGCGTGATCAATCGCATCACGGACCGCAGACGTGCCCGAGGCGCGCTCCTTGATATCATCAAAGTACCTGCCAGTCTCCTCCATGCTTTGGATGCTGCCAAGCATCGCCTCATCTGACGCCTGTATATATTTATTTATTGTCTGTATAATGGGGTTAAAACCCTCGCCTTAAGGCGAAACCTTTAG
>ERZ779622.676-NODE-676-length-18097-cov-5.442911_pt1 | contig 18097 bp, 15 predicted proteins | sample MGYA00514188_ERZ779622 | MGnify/ENA primary metagenome ERZ779622 (study PRJEB29562, sample SAMEA4376702) | mouse gut metagenome | isolation source: Cecum | study: EMG produced TPA metagenomics assembly of the A DSS colitis mouse model was used to assess the...
TCTCACTGTCAAGCCCCACCTTGCGTATCCGCTCAATCGCACCCGCAACGGTCAGGGTTTCTTTTAAATCTACATACTCGACTGTCATAATGCTGCCTGCGGAATCCACGGGATACCGCAGCAGCAGGTTGATATCCCTGCGGGTATCCGGACTCGCATTTGCAAGCAGCTTTTTTACAATATTGGCGGGCATCTCCTCCAAAAGGTCAACCGCATCGTCCGCCATCAAATTGTCAATAATACCTGCCGCGTCCCTCTCTGACAGAGAGGTGATAATCATCTGCTGATTCTCAACCTCCAGATAAGAAAACACATCGGCAGCCAAATCCTTCGGCAGAATCCGAAACATCTTGAGCATTTCCTCTTCCTCAAGCTGCTCCATCAGCGCTGCAACATCTGCCTCGTTCATCTCTGCGACACGCTGACGCAGAGAAGTATACTGGCAGGTCGTCAGTAACTTCCTGATTTCTTCCATATCATAACTCCTTCATAGAAAAATGTGGTCTTCATGCATCGGGCAGGAAGAGGGTTATCGTTGCTATTCTTCTTACTGTGCGATTTCATAAAACCACCACCTTTCCGTCAGGAGTTATCCCCTTTGCTTTTCTTTCATTTTAGCACTTTAAGATTCTTTGTCAATGTAATTCACTTCTTCCAGCACTTCTATGACTGCCCTGCCTGCCGTCGCCTCCGTAAGCTCCTTCACAAGCATTTCCTTCCATACCGCCGGAAATAAAAGTTCCAGTGTTACCTTGTCCGTATATTCGCTTTTTAGCGGCTCAATTCCCCTGCTGCCCAGAAGATACAGGATTTTTCCAATCCCGTTATAATCCGTCTCCACCAACAGGCGCACGCCAACACGCAATGTACCCAGCCGGCAATTTTTAAGTCCTTCCTTTACTGCCTGCGAGTACGCCCTGACCAGTCCGCCGGTTCCTAAAAGCGTCCCCCCAAAATAGCGTGTGACGACAACCGCAACATTCTTGAGTTTCTCCCCCAAAAGCACTTCTAGCATAGGACGTCCCGCCGTTCCCGACGGCTCGCCGTCATCGCTGCAGCGTGTTAAGAGCGCACCGTTTCCCACGACAAATGCGGTGCAGTTATGAGTTGCATCCCAATACTTTTTCTTTACCATCTCGATAAAAGCTGCTGCTTCTTCTTCGTTCTCCACAGGCTGTACTGTTGCAATAAAACGGGATTTCTTTTCCACAAGCTCTCCCTGCCCGCCTTCTACCACTACCTGATAAGACTCTTTTTTCTCATTTTTATACCCCATGTCCACTTTGGCGGACGCAAATTCAATCGTTGAAAGCACTTTTCTTTCAACCTTCACACGCCCCACTCCTCCCTGTTTTTATGCTATTTAAAATTTCGGTATCAAAAGCCCTGTCAGTTTACTCCTCAAAGTATAGCATAAAAGATGTTTTTTTTGTGAACAATTCTAAAGATAAAAGAAAAACCTTTATTTACCACTTTCTTTTTGGTATAATACACACGAGTGGAATCAAATGCCCATTTTTCTCGTGTTTGATTTCACTTGACATAATACCGCGCCGAGCGAAGCGAGTATGCATCGCAAAGCGTATGGCATGTGCGGAGCACATACCATGGCCTGCATCTCAGGCGGAAAGGTGAACCACATATGAATTATGGGAGAAAAGGAGTTCATGCCAAGCAGAAAGCCATGAATTCCAAATCTGCAAAAATAGGAAGAAAGCTTGCCTTTGCGGGCATCAAAGTGATTCTCGTCGGCTTCATAGCCCTGGGAATCATCGGCGTATCTGCCGGTATTGGCGCTTTTAAAGGCATCATTGCCTCCGCACCGGACATAGACGTAAATGACGTAGCTCCCGTTGGCTTCTCCACTTTCGTATACGACAGCGAGGGCAGACAAATAGCCAAGCTGGTGGCGACAAACTCCAACCGTGTGCAGGTAACATGGGACAAAATTCCGCAGGATTTGGCGGACGCCTTCGTTGCCATCGAGGACCAGCGTTTCTATGACCACAACGGCATTGACCTAAAAGGCATTATCCGTGCCGGTTATACTTTCATCCGTTCCGGCTTTCGCCGGGCGGAAGGCGCCAGTACCATCACGCAGCAGCTATTAAAAAATACCATTTTTACCAACTGGGTAAATGAAGAAGGACTGATTGAAAAGCTGCAGCGTAAATTTCAGGAACAGTATCTGGCTTTGGAAATCACAAAGAAGCTGAGTAAAGAAGAGATTTTGCTCCGTTATATGAACACTATCAACTTAGGGCAAAATACGCTGGGCGTCCAGTCTGCTTCTCTCCGCTATTTCAACAAGGATGTCAGCGACCTGACATTGTCCGAATGTGCGGTAATTGCAGCAATCACACAGAATCCTTCCAAATGGAATCCGATTTCCCATCCGGAAAACAACGCGGAACGAAGAGCAAAGGTTTTAAATAACATGCTGGAACAGGGCTATATTTCACAGGCGGAATATGATGAAGCCATGGCGGACGATGTATATTCCCGCATTCAGGAAGTCAATGTCGCCATTATTGAGGATTCCGTCAGCACCTATTTTGTAGATGCACTGACGGAAGAAGTATACCACGATTTAATTGAAGAGGCAGGTTACAGTGCCACGCAAGCTTCCACCCTCCTCTACAGCGGCGGTCTTCGGATAGAATCCACACTGGACTCCAATATTCAGGATATTGCAGACAGAGTGTTTGCCGATCCCGCCAACTATCCGGAAGCTGTCAAATGGTACCTTTCCTATGATTTGACGGTAAAGGATGCTGACGGGGAATACCACAATTACAGCAAAGAGATGATGAAAACATGGTTTGTAGAAAATGTAGACAAAAAGTTTAATCTTCTCTTCGATTCGCAGGATGAGGCAAATGAGGCAATCGCCCAGTATAAAGCTGCCGTTGTCGGCGAGCATGACGAAGTGATTGCAGAAAACATATCCATGACGCCGCAGCCGCAGATATCCTTTACCATCATCGACCAGCACACAGGCTATGTGGTAGCCATGATAGGCGGACGCGGCACCAAGGAGGGCAGCCGTACCCTGAACCGCGCTACGGGCGCTCTGCGTCAGCCCGGTTCTACTTTTAAGGTAGTTTCTACTTATGCGCCTGCTTTAGACAGCGCAGGCATGACGCTTGCCACCGTTTTTATTGACGCACCTTTCAATTACAATAACGGAACTCCTGTTCATAACTGGTGGGGAGATTCTTACGAGGGTATCAGCTCCATTCGAAGAGGAATTTACCGCTCCATGAATATCGTAACAGTCAAATGCCTGACGCAGATTACGCCAAAGCTGGGCTTTACCTATCTGGAAAACTTCGGTTTTACTACCTTGACGGAGCTCAATGACTGCTATCAGCCCATGGCGCTCGGCGGTGTCGGCGGTGTAACCAACTTAGAGCTTTGCGCCTCTTATGCAGCAATTGCCAACGGCGGCGTTTATAACAAACCCAGACTCTACACAAGAGTCCTCGATGCCAACGGCAATGTGATTTTGGACCACACCGTTCCCGAAACCAGACAGGTTATCAAAGAAACCACGGCATTCCTTTTGACGGATGCCATGATTGATACGGTCAACATTGGTACAGGTACATCCGTCAGGTTTCCCGATATGTCCATTGCAGGCAAAACCGGTACAACCTCCGATTACAAGGATGTATGGTTTGCAGGCTATACGCCTTACTACACCGCGGTCACATGGGCAGGATATGATAACAATGTGGTATTAAATAAGACCGAACAGAACCTTGCCAAAACTTTATGGCGTGCCATTATGTCGGAAGTACATCAGGGCTTGCCAAACGAACGCTTTTCCATTCCCAGCGGCATTGTACAAGCTTCCGTCTGCTCGCAGTCAGGAAAACTTCCCATTGCGGGAATCTGTGATGTCGCAGGTACCGTAAGAACCGAATATTTTGCGGAAGGCACCGTGCCTACGGATAGCTGTGACGTCCACTATGTCGGCGACATCTGTGTCTATACCAGTCTGCCGGCAAGCGCTGAATGTCCGTTCAAGCATCCCGGCGCGCTCACCCTCATGCCGCAGGAAGACATTTCCCTGCTGCAGGGTTCCTCAGCCATTGTGGAAAATCCGGACGGTACTACCACCACCGTGGCGCCCACTACCAATGCCTGTCCGCATAACGCAGAATTTTATGCAAATCCGGATGCTTACAGCATCATTGAACAACAACGGGCAGAGCTCTTCGGCATGGGCTACAATTTCTACGCCCCCGGAACAGAACCTGCTACACCGCCGCCGGCTACGACACCGCCGCCCGCTGGCTGACACGAAAGCGAATCCGCTTACAAACAATCTATACTATAACTAAAAAATACCGCCGCTGCAAACATGCAGCCGGCGGTATTTTTACCTCTCTGTTTTTTGTATGTATCAGATTCCTTTTATCTCCTTGATTTTTCTCTCCAAATCCTGTACGCCGTTCTGCGCATTTCGAACTGCATGGCACTGTTTTGCAAAAAGCTCCTCCGGATTGTCCCCATAATTTTCACAGTACAGTCTGCCAATCTCTGCATAGTTTTTCCTGATAACTTCTTCGCAAGTACCAATCTGACTCTTTAAACTGGCAATCTCAGCCATTTCCTTTGCCTTGTCCACCACGCGCTGTCCCTTTGTCGTAATGGTCTCTTCTACCTTGTTAATAAAATCCATGTTATTCCCTCCTTATCAACACTCCTGCCCTTCCGCTTCCTTCTTTTTACGCAGAAGACGCACCTCATTTTCCAAATCCAACAGCCGGTTTGTCAAAACAGTATTTGCCTGCTGCAGTTTCTGAATATCCTCCTGCACCGGATTGGGCAAATCTACCTGACACATGTCCTCTCTCGGCACCGATACATTGCCCCTTTTTACCACCCTGCCCGGCACTCCCACCACGGTAGAATTGGGCGGTACTTCATTTAAAACAACACTTCCCGCTCCTATTTTAGAATTTTCACCTATGGTAAAAGAGCCCAGCACTTTTGCACCGGCGCTTACCATAACATTATCCTTTACGGTGGGATGACGCTTACCGTGCTCCTTTCCCGTTCCGCCTAAGGTTACGCCCTGATACAACGTCACATTGTCGCCAATTACCGCCGTTTCTCCTATGATAACGCCATGCCCATGGTCAACAAAAAATCCTTTTCCGATTTTGGCTCCCGGATGTATCTCAATGCCTGTCTTATGCGCCCCCCGCTGGGAAATCAGACGTGCCCAGAAATAATGCTTCTTTTCATACAGTCTGTGGGCCAGCCGGTAATAAACCATTGCTTTAAAGCTCGGATAAAGAAACACCTCCCATCCGGAATGTATCGCCGGATCCCGCTCCCGTATCACTTTACTTTCTTCCTTAATAAAACGTATCATACCCATTACAGTAACTCTCCCCGCGCCTTGAACGCCAATACAAAAGGAGCGCGACATGCGAACTGCCGCTCGTGCTCCGCCTCTATTTAGCATATGCAAACCGCGCCTATTTGTCAACTTTGTATTTCAAGTTTTAAGCTTAAAAATTCTGCCGGCAGAATTTTGTAAAAAACCGTTGACAAGACAATTTTTCCTATGTTACAATAATTCTCGGTGATTGTACAAGACTGGTTCTTTTACATGACCGTGCTGCTGTGGCTCAGTCGGTAGAGCGTCGCATTGGTAGTGCGGAGGTCACGGGTCCGATTCCCGTCAGCAGCTTTCTTAGATGTAACTGAAAACCTTGATTTTGCAATGTTTTTAGTTTTTTATTGCTTGAAATTTGAGATTGCATGTAATTACACTTTTTACATTATTTGGCTTAACATATCATTTCTGTTTAGTATTTCTCTTGTACTCCTTATTCCTAATAAAAAACTCATAATATATCTTCTTTAAGAACATCTAAACCAACAACCCCAATTCCCTTTGACTGCAAATCCTTAAATAATTTGGTCTGTTATCCGCTTTCGTTCCACCAGTGATATTATCAGAAACAAATTCATCTATATTGAATCCATTGCATATAGAATACGCAATAATAGCTTGTTTCTGGATTCTTGCTTTAATTTGCTAATCCGCTTATCTAAATACTTTTCAAGCCAATTCATGAGCTAGTAGGGGATGAATTTGTCTGGAATCCGCTGAATGATGGAAAATGCTATGTCTTCCAGCCTGCTATGCCGCTTGTGGAAAAATTCTTTTAGTCGGCTGCAGTCTTTGCGTTCTATATCTATTACTATCACTCCCCTAAAAATTTTAATGTTTTGACCTTATATGAAAACAGTTGATTTCATGTAAAGCTGTTATGGAATCATTTTCTTTGAGAATGGAACGGAAAGTCTTTTATGAAAATAGTTATGGATTTTGTGGAGTGATTGAGATGGAAAATAAAATATTTGTTTATATAAGGATATCGACAATGAGAAAACAGATAGACAGAAATGACCCTGCATAATATGTATCTCCAAAACTCATTAACTAAAATCCACGCTAGACAGCAGGACGCAAAAGAAGCACCTTCAGATAATTAATCCGTTGGTACTTCCCATATTCTTAACATTTTAATTTTCCGACTAAACAAACTAATTTCAAAATGTTAAATTTTTTACATACTCGCTACAGCTTTCCTCTTTAATGCCCTTTTCCGTTCAATCTCTCTTTCCCCTTCCTTGCCAGAATTATTGTAATATACAACTTTTTCCGCTACTGTCATTTCTTTTGTCCGTTCGTAATTCTGTTCCCTGATTTTGATCTTCTGTGCAAGTTCCACAATTTCCTCATTAATTTCCAATTTAGTGTACTCAATATCACTCGAATAGTCATACCGTTTATTCCTTTTGCTTTCGGAACACTTCTCTATTTCATCCAATATTACCTGCGAAAGATATACGTCATAGTATCTAAGTATACCTTTAATTTCCGCATCCAGCACCACTCCTATTCCGGTGAAACCTTTTCAAGTTTGTTTTTTCCCTAATTGATAATATTTTCCCGCCTATTTCATTTTCCAAAAGTGAAATTATTAACTTATTTATATTCAATCCTTTCGACTCTGCACAAGATTTAGTCTTATCATAATATTCTTTAGGTACTCTTACCTTTATATCCTGCAATTTTTCCATATAAGCATCCTGACTATCCTTTTGCTTACCTGTCCTCGCTGCCACCATATGTTCCGCCAATCTCTATATTATGTTCTAAACTTTTTACGTTAATAATTTAAGTACTTTATATTAAGAGTACCTTATATCTAAATATACTCTATTCGTTATCATTTAATCGCCTAATACTTGTCTTGGTATCGTGTATCTTCCACACCTCTATTATTCAATTTAGAAACCATCTTATCTAATCTGGATTTCCAAAATCGTTTAAACCATTTTGTTTCACCAAACCACTTAACAACGATAGGACTGATTACATAATAACATTTTATAAATAATCTACCATACCATGTTACATCAAGTATGTAATCTCTGAATCTTCTAAGAGTCCATACTTGCGGACAATCATAAGAACCATATACACAGGTGGCTATATAGCAAGCACTAGCATTTTCAAATTCACTAATTGTCAGGTATTTTCCAAATTTCTTTTTAAAATTCTCTGAAGCAATTACCTCTGGCATTTTCTTAGACATATAAAATAAACTATCAGTAATTTCTTCTATATTGTCCGCATCTTCAAATATAATCCTATCTAAGTCACAATGTAAAAATGGAAAACCAATTATTTTTTTCACACTTTTAGGAATAACTATCTCTTTTAAGGCACTACAATAGGCAAAACATTCACTTTCTATTAAAACAAGTTCATTTGGCAAAACTACATTTTCTAGGCTTATACATTCTAAAAATAAATTTACTTTTATTACCTGTAAATTTGTAGGCAATACAACTTTTTTTAAATTTTCACAACCTCCAAATGCCATTGCTCCAATAGTAGTAACTGAGTTTGGAATAATAATTTCTTCCAGACTTTTACAATTACTGAACGCAATTGGATAAATTGTTGTAACTGAATCTGGAATAATAATTTCTTTCAGATTTTTACAATTACTAATCGCCCAACTTTCTATTATCATAACTGAATCTGGTAAAATTATCTTTTCTACTTTATTATTTCCGTGAAAAGCCTCCTCACCAATAACAGTAATATGATTTGGAACCTCTACTATTTTACTTTCCCCTTTATATGAAACTAATTTGTGAACATCTATTTCAAATAAATTTTCGTTTGAACTGTTATGAATATTAACAGTTAAATTAGAAATGTGATTTGTAATATTATAATTATTGATCGCTTTCTCTGTTATAAATGCATTGCCACAATATTGACATATTCCTGCTTCTTTTGTTTCATCTACTTCAATATTTGCACCACACTGAGTACATTTCGCAGCTATTAATCCCATAACAAAATCCTTTCAACCAATTTCTTGTATCCATTATATCTTATTAAAAAAATAATTTCTATAGTTTTACAAAAATCGAGTCATGCAACAAATAGTAGCACGAATATAGCAACCAATTTGAACTACTTTTATATTGCATTCTCTTTTGAAGTATTGGATAATTAAATCAAAAAAATACTAAAGCGAGGAAACCTTATGCCACTGTTAACAAATGAATACTTAAACTATTCTCCTAAGGTCCCCCAAATTTTATATCATTATTGTTCAACACATGCTTTTTTAAGTATAATAAAAAATTCAAATTTATGGCTGGCAGATGCAAGTAAAACAAACGATGAAACAGAACTCATTGGATTATTTGAGAATATCTCAAACATTATTGATGATATTTTACTACAATACAAGTCGATTTTTACAAAAGAGACTATTTTGCAAGCAAAAGTTTGTTCTGAATTAGTAATCAAAAATTTAATAAGTGGAGAAGCTCCCATTGTAAATAACTCTAAAAATCTATTGATATGTTTCTCTGAAGCAAGAGATTTATTGAGCCAATGGAGAGCATATTCAAACAATGGACAAGGATTAGCTATAGGATTTAACTCAGAGTATCTAAAAGAATTTGTATCAAGTACATCTTATGGTTTTACAAAAGTTATCTATAACAAGAAAGACAGTAATCGCCTTTTGTATAAAGGAATATGTGAACAATTAAAATGGAGTATTCAAGATGCCTTAGATGAAAAAAATCATTTAAATGCGCAAACACTTTTATTGAATCTGTCACAAGTGATTTTTTCAATATTTCAAGAAGGATTTGTATTTAAACATGATAGTTTTTCAGAAGAACGTGAATGGCGTATAATGAAAAGATTTGCATCTAGTAATTTCAATGATTCAGACGGTGTAGATGACTATGGATACGCAGAATTTTTAGACGGAATATTTCGTGCTAATCCTGATTATTGTTCCTCGTTTTCAAGAAGCGAATTAAAATACAAAAGTATTGATGATGATATAAGAACATATATAGAACTTGGATTTGAAAAAATCAAATCCAAATTCATCAAAGAAATAATTATTGGTCCTAAATGTAACATAAGTGAATTAGATATAAAACTAATGCTAACTCAATTTGGATATATAGACGATATTTATTCGGATTCAATAAAAATTGCACATTCAAATGCTCCATATCGTTAAGGATACTGTCTAGTTACCCAACTTACAGACCTATAAAAGACTGCATAAAGATATAGAATAAGGGAATCGAAAAATGTGATAAAATCAATACCACCAACAAATATCAAAAACAAAAAATATTTTGGTAGTGCGGAAGTCACAGGTCCGATTCCCGTCAGCAGCTTAAAAAATCGCCTTTAAGAAAGCTGCCTTTTGGACTTTTCTATCCCAAAGAGAAATCTCAAAAATGATACTCTCTTTACGATTTCATACGCTAAAAATGTTACAATAGCAGAAATCAGTATAATCAATAAAAATTGTCCCGCGACACCCATAGACAGTTTTAAAACGAAAAATCCCGTCACAACCAAAATCGGCATATGCAGAATATAAACGGGGAAAGAGGCACGGGACAGGTAGCCGCTGATGCGATTATAAAAGTTTAGCGTAGACTGCCCTACGCCAAGCAAGGTCATAATCCCTGTCCACCCATAAAAAACATAGAGTCCGTCCATCCATATGCCTCTGAGATTTTCCACGCAGTACAAATAAACGTATAAGCTGCCTGACAAGATGCAGAGTATCAAATTCACAAATCTATACTGACTTATTTTTTGCAAATTACTTTCCTTTGAAAAAATATAGTACCCTGACAAAAACAAGAACAAAAACTGTCCTAAACTTTTCCCGCCGATATTCAAAATATACAAACAGAGCCATTCCGGTAAAAACATGAGCAGAAGGAAAAGATTAAAAATAAAAGTTTTAAATTGCGAGACTTGCGGCAGTCTGTCAGTCTTACGTTTAGAGAAATACTTCTTTTGCAGCCAAACTATAAAAAGTGCAATGAGGGAAATCACAAATAAATAAAGTAGAAACCAAAGATGCGCCGGCGTAAAGCCTCCGTGATACCCTGTCAAATCGGTTTCCTTCGTGAAAAACAATCCTAGTTGTTCTATATAAGTACCTGTATATCCGTTGAAAAATATTTCCGCTATGTAAGTCATTACCGGCACAAGCGTAATCAGTCCAAACAGAAACGGAACAAGCCGCTTTTTGTTCGTTCCATGACAAACTGTCTGTTTGTTCCTCTCTGAAGCGAATATTTGCAGCTCATACCCGCTATCACAAATAGCAGAGTCATGTACCACGGATACATCACTGTTGAAAACAAATAGAGCGGCGTACTTGTATGAGACCACACGTAAAATCCGCTGTACTCACCTCCGCTCCAAATTTGAGCCGCATGAAACGGAAAGAGCAGCAGGATTGCCCTCAATACCAATGAACAGAAAGAGCCAAAACACTCGTCACACGACACACGGAAAAACGAATAACACCTTATCAGCATCATCATGACGCATGAAAAACGCCTCCCCCCGCTTCCTGATTTTCAGCCTCAAACTTCTCCCTGATTTCTGCCGCTTTTGCATACACAAGGTTTTTCTGATAATCCGGCAAATCCAAATCCCGTCCGTTTGCAATATTCTGCAGCCGCATGGAAGCCTCAAGCACCTTATAAAACGCTCTCAAACTTCCTTTCATGTCACAACCGGCAAACTCGTTTCTATTTCTTGTAATCTCATATATGCCTCCCCAAAACTTAAACATAATCCAAAATCAAATCCTTCATTTCCGGATATGCATCTTCATATTCCACCATAACTTGAATCAAAAAATCGACCAGTGCATCGCTTTTGGGCAGATTTGTCAATTCTTTTATGATGGCATAGCGCTCTCTCCTAAATGCATCCTGTTCCAAGAAGAAACTGACAGCTTCAAATAAAGAAGCATGTTTCTGTAGTATGAGCGCCCTGACATAGTATATCGCCTTCTCCTCGAGCGCTTCTTTGCCGCTCATCATATCCTGAAGACGCTTATCCGTTATTTCTCCTACCAGATCATAGGCGGCTATTGTCTCAACCGTGGGATAATATCCGGCAAGCCTTTTCCCTTCTTCGCAGACCTCAATGGTTCCATACTTCGGGATCATATCAAGTATCTGCTTCATGGCTTCCGCTCCTACGTTCTCTCTCGGTCGTTTTAGCGAATAGTGCAAAGAATGCAGCGCGCAGTTCCAACGAAATTCACCTGCTGCAATCATCTCCACAATATCGCCGTTCTCATCCCTCTCCAACACCTGATAAGCCGGCAGAATAACCAACGCCGGTACTTTTTTATGCAAATATGCCGCCGCCATCGCTTTATGATGTCCGTCCAGCAATGCCGTCATATAACCATCCATGTAATATGCCAGCGCACGCCCTCTCGGATTTTCTTTGTATTCTTCTATTCTGCCCTGCTGCAATTTCATTTTCGGTTCTGTCGCAGCCATAAAATAAGGTGTATTGCCGCCCCATTTACCGTCGCCATAATAATAGATACAAGTTCCCTCCGCATATTCTTCTGCATTAGGCACTTCACAAAACAAATTTCCCTGCCCGTCCGTCGGGTACAGCTCCGTGTCCGCTATCACATAATAGCCGGATTTCAGCAGCCCCAATATCGGTTTTATACCTTCAACCGCCTCCGTCAGCGGCACATCATCATTTAACTTATTCTGCCAAAATTCCTGCGTCTGCTCCAGCCCATAGCCGCTCTTCAACATCTTTTCACAGGTAGGACAAAAATACTCGTCGCCCTGTAACGCTAACAGTGTCCGGTCGTAAAACAGCAAAGTCAAATAAGTCTTGTTATCCGTCTCCCCATATACCTCTCTGAGACACCCCTTTCCGTTTACCACCTCCACCAGAACGCCCGCTGCCTCTTTCTCCTCCGTCTTTTCCCATCTGTCCTTTACTATAACAGAAGGCTGCTTCTCTTCTGTTTTTCTTGGTTTCTCATCTGCCCCAGCAGGCGGCCGTTTCATTCCTGCTTTATCCCTTTCATCCTTTCTTCTTCCAAACGCCAGTCTTTTCTTTCCTTTTTCAAACAACGCCCCGCCCCCTCTCTCCCCTTATTGTGTATTCTAACCGCTGCGCATACCAAAGCTATTCCTTTATAAAACGGCTGTCCGACTCCGGTATCCCGCCTTCGTCCGACACATACCGTTCCACTTTCATATGCAAATCATATTTCTCTCGAAGCTCTATGATTGTATGCATCATCGGAGAAGCATGATGCCTGTCAATCGCCTGCTGGTCTTTCCAGCAGTCAACTAACAACACCGTTTCCGTATCTGCCATAGGCAAAAAATATTCATACTGCAAATTTCCCTCTTCCGCACGGATTGCTGCCGCGGTCCGGCTGCTCTCCATTTCCTCCGCAAACTTTCGTGCATTGCCGTCTGTTCCCGTATAATAAATATGCACAATTACGCTCATGCTGTTCCCTTCTTCCTTTCGGTTTCTTTTTCCAATCATAACACAATCACGCTCTTATTAGAAGAGAAAAATGAAGCTTTGCGCCTTACACCACCCCTTCAAACTGCATCTGATAAAGCTGCGTATACCTCCCGTTTTTTGCAAGCAGCTCCGCATGTGTCCCCATCTCCACAATCCTGCCCTGATGCATAACAATAATACGGTCTGCATTGATAATGGTGGACAGCCTGTGGGCAATCACAATGGAAGTCCGCTTTTCCATCAGATTTTCCAATGCTTCCTGTACCAGACGCTCAGACTCTGAATCCAGTGCGCTTGTCGCCTCATCCAAAATCAACAGACTGGGGTTCTTTAAAAACACTCTCGCTATCGCAATACGCTGCTTCTGTCCGCCTGAAAGACCTACGCCCCGTTCTCCAAGCTTCGTCTGCCATTTTTCAGGCATATCCATGATAAAGCTGTATGCATTGGCTGCCCGCGCTGCTTTTTCGACCTCGTCCATAGAAGCATCCTGCCTGCCATAGAGGATATTGTCCGCAATCGTCTCCGAAAACAGTACCGTATCCTGAAAAACCATGCCGATATGTTGATACAAAGAGCGAAGACTATAATTGCAGATATTTTCCCCATCAATTGTAATAGCACCCGAATCCACATCATAAAAGCGTGCCAGCAGGTTAATCAGCGTCGTCTTTCCGCAGCCGCTGGAGCCTACTACGGCAACCTGCTCTCCGGCGCCGATGGAAAAATGAATATCTGACAGGTTCATCCAGTTGTTTTCCTTGTTATAGTGGAAGAAGACATGCTCGAAACGAATATTCATTGGCGTAGAAGCCGTCAATGCAATCGCATGTTCCGCTTCCTGTATGTCCGTCGGCGTATCCAGTATTTCAAACACACGCTCAATGCCGGCGACGCTCCGCGCATAGGTCACGTTCAACTCCGAAAAGCGCCTTAGCGGTGTGACAAAATACCCCAGATAAGAATAGAACACAATCATTTCACCAATGGACATTTTGCCGTAAATAATACAAAATGCGGAAAGTCCCACGATAATCGCAGAAATAATCTCCGACATGGAGGCATTGACAGCCTCCCCCATAGAAAAATAACGGTTTGCCTTTCTGGTAAAACGATAAATATCGTTAGAATAACCAAAAAACTTCTTTTTTTCATGCTCCTCCATATTGAAAAGCTTTACCGTGGCAAAGCCCGCCATCCGCTCCTGCATATAACCGGATATCTCCGAAATATTGCGCTGTACTTTCTTGCGCTCACTCTTGATATGTACCCGTATTCTCTTTGTGATAATCACCGAGAGCGGCAGGACGACTGCAGTCAGGAGCGTCAACGGCAGATTGATGCCTGCCATCAGGCACAAATAGACAATCAGCACGATAGAATCTATCCAGATATTTGTCGCCACATTCCAAATAAAGTCATGCACCTGCTCCACGTCGTTATTGATTCTGGTCACCAGATTCCCTGACTTATTTTGTTGGTGAAAGGAAGCTGACATTTTCTGCAGATGCCCGTACACCTCGCACCGCATGGTATGCATAATCCGGTTTGACACCTCCGTAGACCCCATCTGGCGGATATAGGCAGCAGGAATATAAATAAAAATATAGACACCAACCAGAAACATCGTCCATTTCAAAATTTCCTGACTCTTCTGCTGTATGGTAAATGCGCTGCTCTCCACAAGCACATAGTCCGTAAAATAGCGCAGAATCTGCGGCGCCAGCAAAGGCAGCGTCAGCTTTACCACTCCGGCCACCGTAGACGCCAAAATCAAATACCAATGCGGTTTGATATAGCGAAATAGTCTTGTCACAATCCCTCTGTTTTTCACCATGTACACATCCTTCCTTTCTTGTCTGTATTTATCATACATCACATAAAATAAGATTTTCATTTTTATTCTTGACTATTTTGGTGTTTAATCTTAGTATATATGATGTAGTATAAGAAAAAACAAGCCGCCATACCCGCGGCAGAATGAGAGGATACCATGCCAACTCCTTTACCGGACGGTAAACAGATAGTCGTTATCCATTCTATCCATGAGCCCGGCTACAATATGCCGACCTTGCAGATGGCAACCGACCACTACAGCATAGGATACATTGTTTCCGGCGATCGACGTTCTATCACGCCGCGCTTTTCTTACAGCTACCATGCCGGCAATGTGGCAATGGCGCCGCCCCTGCTGTTTCATCGAACCGTCTCAGAAAGTAATGCTCCCTATGAACGTTACATGATTAAATTTTCTCCCGATATGCTAAAGCCGCTCAGGGAACACACAGACGAAAATATGATAGATGCCCTGTACGAAGAACGGGTCTGCCATTTCAACAAAGCTTCCCAAGCCAAAATTCTCGGTATGTTTCAGGAAATGCACGAAGAATCTGTCAAAGAACGCTCCTATACCGAGTTGATTCTGCAGGGTATGCTGCTGCGCCTTTTCACCACCGTATGGGAGGAGCGGCTGCCGGAAATTACAACCACCTGCCACAGCGCAAAGCTGACAGAGCCTATTATTGATGCCCTGTATTATATGGAAACCCACTATGCAAAAAACTTGACGCTCGAAGAACTGGCAGGCAACGCACACCTTTCCACGGCATATTTTTCCAGACTTTTCTCCGCGCAGCTCGGCAAATCCTTTTCGGAATATCTGGGGGATATCCGTCTGCGCCATGTCCAAATGCTGCTTGCCGAAAGCGATAAATCCGTGATGGACATCGCCATGGAAACCGGCTACTGCAACGGCGATTATCTGTCCGCCCAGTTTAAGAAAAAAACAGGCATGACGCCCAGCGAATACCGAAAACAGCATCTTGCGTACAGCCATATCTAAACATAAGCCGAATGTAATAATGGCGAAGTCCCATCGCTTACGCAAGGACTTCGCCATTCCCAAATGCTTTCTTTTATTTTTTCTTCACCGGAATCCATATCTCCGTATAGTCAGCTTCAGCGGCGCAAAATTTTTGAGTATGGCTCCTCTTTTCACAGCCCCCGGCAAAACGCCGTGAAACCGGCAAAACGCTCTGGAAAAACTGTCCACAGAATCATATCCATACTTTACCGCAAATGTCAGGACTGTCGTCTCCCCAATCATCAGTTCTTCGCCCGCCAGCGGCAGCCTGCGGTTTCTGATATATTCGGTAACGGAATATCCGCACAACATGCTGAAACCTCTGTGAAAATGAAAGGGCAAAATGTGCACATGTTTCGCCACATTATTCACTGTGATATCCTCTGTGATACAAGACTCCATAAAACGGACCGCCTCGTTGATTGCCTCTACCCATTCCATGTCTGCACATCCTTTGCTGAAATTCAGTATAACAGAACGGTTTTCTTCCTGCCCGACATATTCTGCTTTCTTTTGTCCAACAACAAAAAATGCGGAAATGGTACCGGCTTTTCAATTCCCCCCATCGGGGAAATTTTCTGTGAAAAGAAGGAAGCCGGTACATAGCCGCTATTTCATTAGGAGAGCATAGATTCTGTTTCACCCAAAGAAGAAGGAAGAACCTATATAGCCTAATAAAACCGTTATAAATATTCCCCCATAAAGACCTCCGTATCAAAGGGCGTAATCCCTGTATCCAAGTCAAAAACCACATCCGCCTCTTTTTTGTCGTAAACCTTGCACCCTCTGGCGCGTATATGTAAATCAATTAAATCATACAAATTGGGCTTCGCGATATGTACCATGCTGTAACAGACCGCCGCCACCGACGATAAATTGCTCTCTACATTATTGCCGCCGCAGTCTGTCCGGCAGCCATTTATCGAAAGGCTCATATCACACCAAATCACTTCCCGCTTTACACAGTCAAAAATCACAGGGATGCTCACGGTGCTCTGCGCCGCCAGATCCATCCGCTGCTCTACCGTCCTTGGCTCGTAAATCTCTCCGGAGCTTACATCCTCTCTGCCCATCCAGCCAAATTTTGCATTTGGGATATCGGCATACTTCTGTCCCGTATAATTGTAAACCTGATAGACAATATATCTGGCGCCGTATTCTACTGCAGAATCGATGTCCACATCCAAAAACTCGCTGACGCCTGCGCCGCTTTTGGGTCCGCCGTTTACAATATCCCCTGAGTGACACGCCCTGTACTTTGCAGAACGCAGGTTCGTATACGATACATGTTCAAGGTACTGCCAGTTTTCATCAAAGAAAGCCGCCGACAAATCAATGTCCACCCGCTCCGGTATTCCTCTGTCCTTGCCTTCTCCCGTATTGGTCCACCAGATAAAAGCGCGAAACGCTTTCGTGTGTTCCTGAAAGGGTATTTTAGACCCTCTTGTCACCGCCTTCAAGGTTTTGCCGGCGCTTCTCTGGCTGAAGGGCACTACAAAATGCCGAAACGCCTCCGACAAATAAACCCGCCCCAAAAGCCCCCGCTTCCCATACTGCTCCATCAGCGCCTTTTCGCATATGCCGACGATACCGTCACAATAGGTTTTTTCGATGTCCGGCAGCGTATTTTCGATGTAATGGCAGCGTGCCAGACTGCCCTTCGGGAAAAAGACCCTGATATCTGCTTTTTTTGTCCTACGCATAAAATGCTCCCTGACTTGAAGCAGAACCGGCGTGGAAACCTCTCCTGCCGTCTCCCGAAAAGCATCGATAACCTGCTCTCTATCGCCCGTATTCCGCAGCAGCAGATCCAGTCTTCTGGCAAGTTCCCCCGGTCTTTCCCTTAACAGGCAAAGCGCCGACTGATAATCTGCCGACTCCATTGCCCTTGTAACCTTTCCGGCAAAGGTTTCGATTTTCACATCATTGCGCAGCTTATAGAACGCTTCGGTTACTTTTCCAAACTGCGCCCCGCCATACTCCGAAGGGTGCAGCCTTTCCCCGACACGAATCCACTTATTTTTGTACCGCAGCATGTCTTCCTCGATACTGCCGCAGCCCGCTAAAAGCGTCATCAAGATTCTTCTCTCCCTACGCTTAAAGCTGCGGAATCGGGTGTTTTGTGCCAGACTGATATCCCCATCCGACATGGCTGTAATAAGCCGCAGTACATCCGTCGCCGTCCTGCAGAAGCGCGCAAGATGTGCAGCCTGCGCCATAGGAGCATTCTCCAGATACAGCTTTCCCACAAGCGCAGCATTTTCCTTGAGCGGAAATTCCTTAGGCAGCACAGGATTTTCATGTGC
>ERZ779622.677-NODE-677-length-18088-cov-5.392946_pt1 | contig 18088 bp, 19 predicted proteins | sample MGYA00514188_ERZ779622 | MGnify/ENA primary metagenome ERZ779622 (study PRJEB29562, sample SAMEA4376702) | mouse gut metagenome | isolation source: Cecum | study: EMG produced TPA metagenomics assembly of the A DSS colitis mouse model was used to assess the...
AACCCACATCGATGGTTTTGGAGACCACTGTTCTACCTTTGAACTATGCCCCTATCTCTGTGCCAGGGTATCTTTCCTCTGACACGCAGATTATTATAGCACACACTGATACCATTTCGCAAGTGGAAATTTTCCTGAATTTATCAAAAACTGCAAAAATCACCTGAATTGTAGCAATTTTCCCACATCTGTGATATGATTATCGACAGACAACAATCATAATATAAAATGGAGAAATTATCATGAGAGACTATCTTATCACAACCGATTCCAATTCAGACCTGCCTCAGGAATACATCGACAGGCTGCACACCACCATCATCCCCCAGTACTACTCCTTCGGGGAGACCGTCTACGGCGATGAGCTCCATATGCCGCCCGCCGAGTTCTATGAGCGCATGAAAAAGGGAGAACTGCCCGGCTCCCAGGCGAACAATCCCGCCGTGATCGAAGAAAAGTTCCGCGCCCTTCTGGAGAAAGACTGTGATATCATTCACATCGCCTTCTCCTCTGCCCTGAGCGGAAGCTACAACAATGTCTGCATGGTCGCGAAAGAACTTTCGGAGGAATATACCGACGCAAAGATCACGGTGATCGATTCCCTGAACGTCTCCCTGGGCGAATCCATCATGGTACTGCAGGCTAACTCCCTGAAAAAGAAGGGCGCTTCCTACGAGGAAGTCGTGGAGGCCATCGAAGCGTTCAAACACCACATCAACGTACAGTTTACCGTGGACGATCTGTTTCACCTGCAGAGAGGCGGCAGGGTGAGCAAGGCCACCGCTCTGGTGGGCAGCGCTTTAAATCTGAAACCCTTCCTCTATGTCAGCGATACCGGCACTCTGGTCTCAGCCGGAACTGTGCGCGGCAGAAAAAAATCCATCCACACTCTCATCGAGAGGATGAAAGAAACGCTGGAGGAGGACACCGATTATTCCCTGCCGGTCGGCATCGTGCACGGAAACTGTCCTGAGGACGCACAAATGGCGGCAGGACTGGTAAAAGAACAGACCGGATTTACCGATATCATCATCAACGATATCAGCCCCAGCATCGGCACTCACGCCGGACCGGGCGCCCTCGGCATCCTCTACTACGGAAAGCCCCGGAAACCTTAAAAGGTGAAACCCCCCTTTTGCATCGTATCCTCGATCTCTTCCACTGTTCTCGGAGCGGCGGCTGATAAGTTCTCACACCCGCCCTCCGTCACCAGGCAGCCTCTATTCATTCCTGATCGCCGCAAGCGGACTCAGCTTCATCGCCCTTCTCGCGGGGAAAAATCCCGCCACCATGCCTACTAACACCGCGAAGGCCATGGAAAGCAGTACCAGCCAGAACGGAATATACGAAATATTCTCCATCCCCATATTCTCCGATTTGCTCACCAGATAATTGATGGTTCCCGACAGGGTAAAACTTAAGATCAGTCCGACGATACCCCCCAGAAAACCGATGAAGCCCGCCTCCATCAAAAACAGCGTGCCGATATTTCTCATATCACAGCCAAGCACTTTCATCACGCCGATCTCTTTCGTCCGCTCGTAGATGGACATCATCATCGTATTGGTGATACCGATCGCCGCCACAAACAGAGATACCGCGCCGATCCCCCCCAGCACCGCCTGGATCATGCCGAGCTGCTGCTGCTGGGATTCAATCCACTCCGCGTCGTTGTTGGCATTATATCCCATATCCGCAATCAGCTGCGTCACCTCGGCCACATTCGACATATCGTCCACATTGACGTTCAGCTGGGAATAAAATATTTCTTTGTAAGGCTTTCCCTTGGATGTGGTGGGCTGGCCCGGGATGGTCCTCCCCTTAAATTCTTTCTTCAGCACCGGAAGAAGCTCGTTGATATTGCAGTAAGTATTCCAGCTGTAATTGCGGTACACCTCCGTGCCGCCGGCTGCGATTCCGGCCGTCGGAATCAAATGTTTTTTCGGCTTTTTATAGGGCTTTCCGTTTTCGTCCGTGCCGCCGCCCTGCGAATTATAGTAAGCGTCTCTGTCCAGAATATAGAAGACCGAATCGTTCATCAGATCGATATCCGGCAGTTCGTTCGACTCCCAATAGCCGCCTCCTCCGCCTGTCGTGCTGTAAAAGTTCGCCAGGACCATATTGCCGAAAAACAGTTTCAACTCTCCGTCGTCCTCTTTCGGAAGCGAACCCTCCCCCACGTCGATATTCATATCTTCCAGTGCGGACAGAGTGGTCGCCTGCAGCATGACATAGCCCTCATAATTCCCGTACCTCGCCAGGATATCTATGTTCAGATAGGGATCCACGCCCACCACATGGGGAAGCTGTTTCAGCTCCTCCACCAGATTGTCATCCAGATGTTTTTTGTCCTTCTCACTGACACCCTCCGAATCCCAGGGCTCACTCACCATGACAGCCGTCAGGCTGGCATAATCCGCTATCTGCTCCATGGTCGCCTTATTGAGTCCGAGCCCCAGCGATACCATAACCACAATGGAAGCCACGCCGATCACCACCCCAAGCACCGTCAGAATGGTCCGCACTTTTCTCTTGAACAGGTTTGACATACTCATTCGAAGCAAGTCAATAAATCGCATATTGATACCTATTCCCTCTCTCTATACTTTCTCTCTTTCCGTCACTTATCCGTCTCATCCAGCGCTTCCAGATCCGCTGCCAGTTCCGCTTTCTCTTTTTTCTTTTTTCTGATCCGCACTATGATAATGATCACTGCGGTCAAAACGACAACACTGGCCAGAACGATCGGCAGAATAAACTGTTTGATACCGCCGCTTCCCTCCAGTTCCTCCATGCCCATCTCGCCTTCCATGCCCACAGACATATCGGAGAAATCTCCCATAACTTCTTCCGACACGAACAGTTCCAGCTCTTTTTCTACCGTTGATATGGCGCCGGATTCATTTTCATAGGATATCACCGCCCTGATCCTGCCGTCGTCCATCGTCGCCGCAGCGCCGGTCACCATGGCGTCCACGCTGCCCGTAGCCCCCGATGAGATCGTGCCGAGGAAACTGTCTCCGCCGCTGATGCTGTCCCCCTCAAATTTTACCCAGACATTGTAGAGGGTCGTCTTTCCCGTATTGTATACGTCAAACATAATATTGCTCTGACCGCCCACCGTGATATCCGTGGGCGTCACCTCCGCGTCGCCGGTCTCGCAGCGCTGCTCCTGATAGATCGGAATGGACACGCTGGCCGTATCGGTCAGATCCACCGCCTCTTTCGCGTCATACTTCATATTCACATCCAGCACATAGGGCTTCTGGGACAGGTCGGACTTCGCCGACATCTCGATCACCAGATCCTTCGACGCCCCCGGCGCTATGGAATCCACATAGACGGAACTGGAGCCGGAAGTGGGCAGAAAAGCCGCAAACTTGCTGTCCTCATCCTTCCCCTCCTCCTTCGCCTGCATATCAAACAGTACATTCGTCACGCTGGCGGATTTGGAAGTGTTCTGTACATGGATCGTCACGGTGAACGTCTCCCCCGCATAAACCTGTGCCGGGACGGTCTCAAATCCCGTCACAATGATACGCGGCTTGGAGGATTCCGCTTTATCGTCCTCCTTATCGCCGTCCAAAGTTCCGCTCTCCGGTTTGCCCGTCGTCTTTACATAGGTAGTGATCTCCGCTTTCTCCACATTCCCGTTTCTCGTGTAAGTCACCTCGAACACAAGAGGGTAATAGCCGGTCTTCACGTCGGAGCGCACCACGAAGTTGAAAGACACATCCTGCCGCACGGTTTCCATGCTCTTCGTATTGTCGTAGGGGGGAAAGCTGAGGATCGATCTGGTCATCCCCGCCGACGTGGGCTCAAAAGGCCACTCGGACACCAGATTGGAGACTTTCGCCCTCACCATCACATCGCTGAGCTCCGTCGGGCTGTAATTGATCACCGGCAGCACGATCGTCACCGCCTGCCCGTATTTCACGGACGGGGTCAGATAGGTGTCGGCCAGCGTCAGAAAATCGCTGGTACTGGACGGGATCGCCGCCACCACCGCATCCATCATGCTCCGCACATTGGCCACATAACTCTGCATCTCCGCGTAGCCGTTCGCGTGATTGTAATCGTGCCCGATCTTATACCGCGCCTCATCCAGCATATCCAGAATCTTCTGCTTGTCTTTCCCCGTCAGATTCCGGGAGACGATCAGATTGTTGGCATAGGTCGCAATATCTGATTTTGCCGTATCCATCTGGCTGTCGGTGGGCGCCGGTCCTTCCACGTCATTGCCGCTGACCGCCTGCGCCTGCATAACCCACACCCCGGCTCCGGACATGGCGATCATCCCCGCGAGCACAAAAGCCATGCTTCTCTTGATCCATTTGCTCATTTTCCTCTTCATCCTTTCTGCTCCCCTTTCACTTCTCTCTTCTTCTCTGTAATCTCTATGACTTTTCCGTCCCTTATCCGGATAATTCTGTCCGCGTAGCTGGCCAGATGATCGTCGTGGGTAACCATGACCAGGGTCTGATTCCTCTCATACACCACCCTGCGCATCAGTTCCATCATCTCCTCCGAGGTGACGGAATCCAGATTTCCGGTGGGCTCATCCGCGAAAATGATCTCCGGCTGCACCACCAGTGCTCTCGCCATGCCGACCCTCTGCTGCTGCCCGCCTGACATCTGTGTCGGTTTATGTTTTTTGTGGGTGGAGAGCCCCACCATATCCAACAGCTCCGACGCCCGCTTTGTCCGCGCCTTTTTGTTCATGCCCTGAAAAGTCAGCGGAAGCGCCACATTTTCAATCGCGTTCAACGTCGGAAGCAGATTGTAGGACTGAAAAATAAAGCCGATATGTTCCCTCCGAAACTTCACGAGCTGATTTTCCTTCTTGGTCTCCATATGTTCGCCGGCGATCACGATCTCGCCTTTGGTCGGTTTTTCTAACCCTGCCAGCATATTGAGCAACGTCGATTTCCCGGAGCCGGAAGTTCCCACGATGGAACAGAACTCTCCCCGGTTGATCACAAAGTCCACTCCGTTCAGGGCTCGCACCTTCTCCTGCCCCAGCCGGTATATTTTATATAATCCTTTTACCTGTATCACAGGTTCTCTATTTCCCATTTTTATTTCGATCAACCCCCTGTATCTTCTCTCACAAACTCCGGCACTTCATTCTTTCTCATGACAAACGAATCATTCCAGTTATAGTACCATGCCTCTCTGTTGTCAGCCTCCTGTATATGCACGCTTATGCTCTTCTCCAAAATATCCGGAACATACAGCCAGCCAGACAGATAGGACGGATAAATACAGCCGAGCAGTTCCTCGATCTTTCCTCTGTCCGTATATTCTTTTTCCATCATCGCTGCCGTCGAAGCTGTCGTCACGGCGGTTCCGAAAAAGGAATCCATCGTCGTGACCTCCATATCTTCCTCCCTCTCACCGTAATATACCACCTTTATACTCTCCACAGACTCCGGAATAATATTCAGATACAATTCCAGATTCTTGCCGCGCAGGTATTCCACCGTTCCCGTAAAACTTGGAAATACCGGATATTCCAGTGTGTTTTCTCCCATCGTGTCCGTCCGGTAATTCAGTTTCAAAAATCCGCAGGGCATCGCACCCTTCACATCCGAAAAGGACATCTCCCGGACATCCGCCTGATAGGCCCTCATCAGCTGCAGCGCATTTTTATCGACGATCTCTCTGTCCTGCAGACCGTTGCTGTAGTATGCCGGGCTCCGCTCATAATTACGGTCCATCTCATCGGAGAGTACCTGATTCGCCCCCTCCTTATACTCTTTGTTGGCAAACAAAATATCCAGCACGGTCTTTTCCTGTTCATAATCGATCGTAAAATTTCGATACCTCACTTTTCCGTTTTTCAGTATATATTTTACGTCGCAGCGCAGACGAGTATCCGCATCCTGCTTTGGCGCGTCTTTCCCCATCCCGTCCCTCGCCAGGGACAGCACGCCTGACACATCTGTCATTTTCATCTCCTCCAGAATATAATCGTCCCCCCATACCGGGTTTCCGTTCTCGTCCACACGGTCAAACCGATAATGATTTCCGAAATAAATATCGATCGCCGCGCTCTCCACCTGTCTCTGATCCGGCACCCAGTTGTCGTAGCCGCTTACATCCAGCGCAAAAAACAGATAGACGCAGACCGTCAACGAAGCAGCGACTCCAAAGGACTTTTTATGGCGGGCAAAAGCTTTCAGATCACCCTCATACACGATCTCCATCAGCGCCTGGCAGAACAGAATGCCAAACAAAAGCCCTGAAAAAGCCACAAGAAAACCGTTGTTGTCCGCGATATCGCAAAAACCGAGGCAGGAGATAAGCCCTGTCAGCAAAATAAGCAGCACTTTCACCGGTCCCTTCAGAACCGGAAACGCCAGCACCCGCGAGACTGCTTCCATCGGTCTTCTCTTATAACAGGCGTACGCTGTCACGCCAAACACGACCGCTTCCAGAAACAAAACCGCCATGCCGGGCAGCATCGGCAGCACCAGTTCCCTCACCACCTCCCCGGATGTCACGATCCCCTCCTCCCACGAAAACCTGTTTTCGTTCAACATGACAAAGATGCGGCAAACCGGGGAAATATACTGCCGCGATGGGATCCTGCCCGCAAATGTGGAAAAATAACTGCCGCAAAAGCTTTCCAGCGTGGCGCGAAGAAGCAGGTCGTACAGAAAGCCCATCAGCACCAGAAAGCCTGCCATGCCCTTTTTGCCGCTGATCATCATTGCAGTCAGTGTCAGATTATACACTGCCAGAAAATAGATCAGCGCCGCGGGCAGGGTGAAAAGAACATCTACAAAAAGCGCTCCGGACGCCGCTCCCATCCCCGACAGGAGCAGCAGTGCCAGCAGCAGCGATATTATATAAGGTATAAAGTAGATCAGAATACCGTTTATGTAAGTCATCAGGAATCTGCGTCCTCTTGTGATCGGCTGAGCCAGATACATATCGATCTTCCGCCGGGAGTAGATCCACGAAAAACCTTCCACCGCGCATAAAACGCCGCCTGCGGTCAGCAGAAAAACGGTAATGCCGCCGGTCAGGCTCAGTATATCATGTCCCACGCTCTGCCGCAGTGCCGCAGAGAGGGCGCTGCCGTCCGCATATCTGTTCAGGGTGAGCGTCATCACCACCGGATAGCACAGCAGCAGTACAAAGCAGAGCAGCACAAAAAGCCACATCCGCCTTTTTCCATTCTCCTTCATCTGTATTATCAGATCCGTGGCGGAATGCTTTTTTTGTCTGTGTTCAGTCTTCCATGAGGAATTTTTTGACATCATATCCTGCCACCTCCGTTTCACTGATAAAAATCTCTTCCAGCGACAGCGGCAGCATCTCAAAAAACACCGTCTCGATCCTGCCGAATTTCGCCTCCACCATCTCCCGGCTGCCCCGTACCGTAAAGGTATGCAGGGTTCCTCTCGCCTCCTCCTGCAAAATCTCCACATCCTGCAGCGCCATCTGCCATTCCTGCGGGTTTTTCAGGACGCATTGCACTTTCTGGATATTACATTTCATCTCCTCCAGCTCTCTGGACAACAGCACGCCGCCCTTGTGCAAAAGTCCCACATGATCACAGATATCTTCCAGTTCCCGCAGATTGTGGGAGGCGATAACCGGCGTAAAATTCCGTTCCTCCATCGTCTTCGCCAGAAGTCCTTTGATTCCCTGCCGCATCACCGGGTCGAGCCCATCGAAAGTCTCGTCACAGAACAGATACTCCGTCCCCGCGTAAATTCCCAAAAGGAGCGCAAGCTGTTTCTTCATCCCCTTCGAAAAAGTATGGATCTTTCTCTTACCGTCCAGCCCGAATTTCTCCAGCGCGCCGTAAAATTTCCCGCTGTCAAAATTTCCGTACACGCGGGCATAATATCTCTCCATCTCCGCCGCCGTGGCATTATTGAAAAAATAAGGTTCATCCGGAATAAAGAAAAACTTTTTCTTTGCCGCCCGGTTGTCGTACACCGGCAGAGAGTCGATATAGATCTCCCCTTCGTCCGGTCTGTAGATTCCCGTTATCAATCTTAGTACAGTGCTTTTTCCGGCGCCGTTTGTTCCAATCAACCCGAAAACATTTTTCTCTTTTATCGCCACACTGACGTGATCCACTGCCACCACATCGTCAAAATACTTTGTCACGTTCTTTATCTCTATCATACTCTGTCTGTGCTCCTGTTTCCAATAGCTCCCCTATGGGGATGTTCAGCTCCCTCGCCTCCTCCAGTATCTCCGCGATCTGCTCCCGCAGCCTCTCTTTCCTGATCTCCAGCAAGTCCTCATTATACCGGACGAAACCCCCCCGTCCTTTTACCGTGTAGATAAAGCCCTGGCGTTCCAGTTCCCCGTAGGCGCGCTGGATCGTATTGGGATTGATAGACAGCTCAAACGCCAAAGAGCGTACGGAAGGAAGCTGTGCATCCGGTTCCAGTACGCCTTTTAAAATCAATGTCTGAAATTTTTCCACGACCTGTTCATAGATCGGTCTCGTATCCTTATAATCCAGCATAATCATCAAAACAGGATTCTCCTCAAGTGTACTAACTGTCCTAATACACTTGTATCATATCACAGATGAATCCTTTGTGCAATATAAAATTACTCCTGTTATTCATTATCCCGGTTCCTTATGATCAGACAGGACAGGAATCCGGAGATGACCAGGCTGACAATGCCAACGCCCAGGACGAGCAGGACGATCCTCGGCGAAAAGCCCTCCCCCGCCAGGATACCGGTTACGATCTCCAGATTTCCGGCGCTCATCACGATAAAGAACAGTGTGAAACCGGGCACCATACGGACGAGACCTGCTATCTGTACCCCCAGATACGGCGTCAGCAGGTAGAGCAGCAAATTCTGGATCGCCAGGAAAAACAGGGTGATCCCAAACAGACACAACAGCATCGGAAAATCCAGCATTCCGTTCGCTCTGCCCGTGAGTCTCACGACCCCCGCAGAGACAAGTCCCACGCAGGCGCACAGGATAATGCAGAGTACACCGCCCAGATATCTCCCAGCCACCTTCTGCCAGGCGCTTCCCGGCAGGAGCGCGGTGAGGGAGACCCCCTGTTTCATGACCTGAAACGCCGTCCCCGCCATGATCAGGCCGCAGAAAAACATATAAGCCACCCCTCCGGTTCCGGTTTTCACGGAAAACATCGTGCTGGCGATCCCGAAGACCGCTATCATATAAAGCATCCCATATTTAATATTCATATAATCACATTCCATGTAACCAATTACTTGTTTCATATTTGTATCCTCTATTCCAGTTCCGCAGAATCCCTCTCAGCACATTTTTACCCAACTCAATCCGCAGCCACTCTGTGTCTGCAAATTGAGTTATGCGCTTCCCGGGATTCTGCTGTTTACAGTTACGTTTCCTTCTCATTCCATCTCCATCTTGTCGTGCGCTTTCATCAGATAGCTCATGATCTGGCTGATGGTCGGTTTTTCCAGAACCGTTCCGCCGGGCAGAAGCGCCGCGTTGTCGGAGTGGATCAGCGCGGAGAAACCGTAGGCGGAACGCCTCACGCCCATCAGGCAGCCGGCGATGCCCTCCACCGCCAGCAGAGTTTCATCCCCCTTTACGAGAATATAGTTCTCCGTCAGCGCCTCCTTTGTATCCTGCAGAAGCACTCTTCCGCCCTCCACCATCACAATATAATCCGCGATCTGCTCCAGATCGTCTATGATATGGGTGGCAAAGAGGACACTGTGTTCGCCGTCCTCGATATAATGCTGCAGAAGGTTCAAAATTTCCTCCCGGAACAGCACATCCAGCCCATTGGTCGCCTCATCCAGTATCAACAGTCTGGTCTCCCTTGAGAGCACCGCCGCAAACATCAGCTTTACCATCATTCCAGTGGAGAAAGTGGAAAATTTTTTCTTCTCCGGCAGGTTCCAACCCCTGATCAGATGATAAAATTTTTCCTTTGAGAACGTCGGATAAAACTGCTTGAGAAGCAGCGCCGCATCCCCCACTTTCATCCCCGGCGGGAAGTAGGACATACTGCTGACATATCCGATCTTTTCCTTATACAGGACCGGATCATCCTCATATCTCATTCCGTCCAGAAGCACTTCCCCGTTCGCCGCCCTGCGCGTCCTTGTGATCAGCCCCAGGGTAGTGCTCTTACCCGCGCCGTTCGGTCCCACATACCCCATGATATAACCCTTCGGCAGCGTGAAGGAGACTTTATCCAACGTAAATCCTCTGTATTGTTTGGAGAGATTCCTTACCTCCAGCACCGATGTCTCTCCCCCATATTCCCTGTCATCTTTCATCGTAGTAACCATATCCTTTCCGCGATCCGCGACTCTTCTCATACTTCCCAGATCGTCTCAAAAATTTCCTGTGCTTCCCCCAGAGGCATCTGCAGCTTCTTCGCCGCCGCCGCGGCCTGCATAAATCCCTCCTCCATCCGCCTCAGGTATTGCTCTCTGAGGATCTGATTGTCCGGCGCAAGCACGATGCATCCCTTTCCCGGCACCGTCGTGATAAACCCGTCCGCCTCCAGCTCTTTGTAAGCTCTCGTCGTCGTGATCACGCTGACGGACAGATCCGACGCCATCTTTCGGATGGAAGGCAGCACCGTATCCTCCGGAATCTCTCCGCTTAAGATCTGCTCCTCCACCTGCTCCTTGATCTGCAGATAGATCGGCTTCTCTGACTGATTTGACAATATAATCTTCATAGTACCTCCACGGGATCGTCAGAGCCGCCGCGCTCCATGGTCTTCGCTCCGGCTTTCTGATGTATCCCTCCACATCTGCGCATACTGTATGTATATTATTATATACAGTATGAACGATATGTCAATAGGGAATTTAAAAAAAGCACTCTGTCTTCACAGAATGCTCTTTCTCTCCTCCTTCGCCTCAAACCATATCTCATAGACGATCGCCCCCACCATCAGCACCGCCGCGGGCCAGGTGCCCGCTCTCTCCCGAAATAGCAGAAACGCCCAGGCGGGCGCCATGATCACCTCCGACATGGCGATCAGATTGGCATTTAACGCCGTCGTCATCCGACACCCGATGGTGTACGTAACACCCGCCAACCCGATGCAGAGCACGCCGGACAGAAGCACCAGCCCCGTCTGTTTCCAGTCATACTCCTGTCTCACAAACAGCCCCGTGTAGCTGAGACAGACCACGATACAGATGATATGGGACAGCACATGGGCCACCACCGCGTCGTTCTCCGGCTTGGCGCACAGGTAAAACTCCCCCGCAAAGCAGATGCCCGACAACACCGCCAACGCGTTCCCGAACATATTCCGCATCGTCAGCTCCCCGGCAAAAAACAGAAGCAGTGCCAGAAAACACACGGCCACCGCCAGAAGCTGCTGCCTTTTCAGTTTTCTCTTCTGGAAGATCCGGTAGTACAATACCACAAATATGGGCGACGAGTACTGCAGCACGATGGTGTTCGTCACCGTGGTGTGCTTGTTCGCCACCATAAAACAGATATGCATCACAGCGATCACGACCCCAGTCCAGACCGCTAACGGCGTCATGTGCCAGGCGTGCTTGCGGTTGTAGGCCAACAACACCAAAACCGCCATGATCGAAGAGATCCCCGTGACCGTCAGGGCGTTGTAGGAGACCGCCTTCGTAATAATTCCCACAAAACTCCACAAAAAAGCAGTCCCCAGAATCAGGAGATTGCCTTTATACTGTACATTCTTTTTCATAATAGCTCCTCTTTCTCCTCTTATCCCGAATCGGACGCAGCTTTTACAGGCCGCGCCCGCCGGAAGCAGCGATCCCCGGGACCTCCGCCAATGAATCGATCTGCAGATCGGCCGGGCTCTGGTCAAAAGAAAACCTTTTATCCCTAAGCGCCGCCACGAGAGCGCCGCTGGCCGCGCCCGCCGCCACGCCGTAGGTGGAATCTTCCACCACCAGACATTCCTCCGGCCTCGCGCCAAGCCTCTCAAAAGTACACAGATATATCTCGGGATCGGGCTTTCCGTTTACAAAAGATTCCCCACTGACAATACTGTCAAAATAGTCCGCGATCCCGCACTCTTTTAACACCTGACGGATATTGGACAGAGAGCTGCTGCTCGCCAGAGCGATCTTCATCCCCATCTCCCGCAGCGTCTGCAGCATACCGGGCACCTCAGGGCGCATGATGCTGTGGTAATCCACATGGCATTCGCTGTTCACCCGATCAAGCAGCTTTTCAAACTCCGGATCCTCCTCCATGTGGAGCAGATCCGCCATAAATGTCCTGTACTCTTTGCTCCGCATCCCCACCGTGGGGTACATGGCTTCTTCCGTCACCTGCGGATGATCCATCTCAAGCATTTTCACCGTATGCCGCAGATAGATCGGTTCGCTGTCGATCAGCACGCCGTCCATGTCGAAGGCAACTGCCCTTATGATTCGTTCCGTCCTCTCCTGATTCATATCCCTCAAATCCCGTCCTCGTCTGTCATTTCTTCTGCGGCAGGAATATCCAGCACAAATTTCCCCATGCTCTCCCTGGCATTTTCTATCAATTCTTCCACCAGTTTATCCGGATCTTCCGGATCCACACCGGTTATATTGCACATGCAGGCTTCCATCAGGAGCGCACTGTTGATCCCCCCGATCACCCTGACTTTCGGATTTGACACGCTGAGTGTCGCCGCACAGTTATAGGGTGTACCGCCGATCAGATCCGTCAGGATCAATATCACCGAACAGGACGCATCCGCCTCGATCTGCGCCTTCAGCTTTTCACTCAGCTCCTCCGGCGTCATCCCTTCCATAAAATCCATCGCCACAAGTTCGGTATCCGCACCTGCCAGCATCTTTACATTCTTTTCCATTCCGGCCGCAAAACCGCCGTGTCCCGTAACAATAATTCCTACCATAATCTCACTCCTTATCCTCAAACTTCCGCGCGTTCTCAAACTGTCTCAAAATCTCTATGCCAAAGCTGGTTCCGATCCGCTCGGCTCCCGCGTCGATGACGGCGCTGCACATCTCCCAGTCGCGGATCCCTCCGGCGGCTTTCACTTTCACGCTCTCACCCACCACGCTCTTCATGAGTGCCACATCCTCTATCGCGGCTCCGCCGGTGCCGAAACCGGTACTCGTCTTGATAAAATCCGGCTTCACCTCCCGCGCAATCTCCGCCGCCAGGCGTATCTCATCCTTTGTCAGGAAACAATTTTCAAAGATCACCTTGCTCAACACCTCTCTGCTTCTGCAGAGATCCGCAATACGCCGCATCTCCTCCTCGATATACGCCGTATTACCCATTTTCAGTTCACCGATATTCAATACATAGTCTATCTCGTCCGCCCCATCCTCGATGGCTTTTTTTATCTCGAACAGTTTGGTCTCCAGCGCCGTCTGTCCCAGCGGGAAAGAGATAGCCGCTCCCACGTGCACGCCTGTGCCTGCGAGCAGTTTTTTGCAATAGGCGACCGGAGAAGAGTTGATCGCTACCATGGCAAAACGATGTTGCGCCGCTTCCCGGCAGAGCCTGTCAAAATCCGTGTGCACCGCATAGGCTTTCAGAAATGTATGGTCTATCATCCCCGCAAGCTGCTCTCCCGTAATCCTCTTACTGTCCATATATTTTCCTTTCTCCGCCGCGTTATTTATTTACCACACCAAACTCAAATTTCTGTACCAGTCCGTCCAGATACTCCCTGCTGTAATCCACCGGGCGATCGTTCTGATCGATAGCAACATTGGTAACATATAAGACAGGATCACCGCACTCCACGCTAAACAATTCCGCGAACTCCCTCTCCGCAATCCGCGCCCGGATCGTGCGCTTCGCCCGCGTTACCTTCACATGATAGGCACTTTCAAATATATCGTACAGAGAATTCTTTGCCAGATCATACTTGTCAATCCCAGGAAAAATGGATTCCGGGATATAATTGTCCACCAGCACAAAAGGCTTTTCGTCCGCATACCGCATACGCCTGATATGAAAGCAACGCTCATCCAGACCAATATTCAGTTTGGAAGCCAGCGTGAGATCTCCCGTCACCCACTCCTGATGAACCATCTTTGTGCAGTGGGACTTTCCCAGTATGGCCATCTCTTTCGCGAAGCTCAGCTGGGCATCTATAAACCGTCCGCGGTCATCCGAAAGGCGCACAAAAGTACCCTTCCCCCGCATCCGTTCTACATACCCCTCCGCGATCAGCTCACTGTACGCCTGACGTGCCACCGGTCTGGATATCCCCAGCTGGTCGCACAGCTCCTCCTCCGTGGGCAGCTTGCTCCCCTCCGGAATCTTTCCGTTGGTAATCGCCTCCAGCAGCGCCCTGCGCAGCTGCTCATATAACGGCATGGGGCTTGATTTATCCAGATACAATCCTCTTAGTCCTGTCATGTCGTTCACCCCCCGTCCCCCATATTTTGAAACACCGAAAAATTCTTACGCCTTCACTCCGAATCCGCCCTGCCGCATACAGTTTTCCGCAGACGCCTTCTGCCCTGCCTGCACTGCAGCCGATAACGCTTTCTCCGGCATCTGTCTGTTCTTCTGCCAGCCAAACTGCATCAAAGTATTCAGAAAAGCCGCCAGGAAAGAATCTCCCGCTCCCATCGTGTCGCTCGGAACTATTTTCTGAACGTCTTTTTTTACGATCCTTCCACCCGCCGAGAGAAGCTGTCCCTCCGCGCCGATCGTTGCCAGCACATGCACTACGCCACGCCCGTGTAAAGGCCTGCAGAACTCCCTGAACTCCTCTTCCCCCATGGGTCTGCAGGAAAACATCGCCAGATCGATGTGCCCGCATACCTGGTCGTAATACTCCTCCGTGCGGTACTTCTCTTTTTCACCGAAATCGTAGACAAATACAGGCGGCAGTTCCTGCACCCTCCTCATCTGTTCCGGCATCTTGGCGTTGCAGCTGCACGCGATCAGGTCAGCCCCGGAAAGATACCGCAGGTCCTCCTCGCTCAGCTGTATCGGCCCCGCCCAGTCAGGCCCCGTCACAACGCTCACGAAGGATCTCTCCCCGTCCGTCACCTCATAGTTGCACACCTTCGTCGTCTTTCCGGCCAGAACCGGACAATGACCGTGCGCCACATGAAACTCATCCAGCGCCTTTACGATTACTTCGGCGTAAGCATCGGTGCCGATATTTCCCAAATACTCCGACTCCGCTCCCTGCCTCGCCGCGTGCACCGCCACGTTCACCGCATTGCCGCCCGGAAAACACTCCCCGGTATTCCGATAATAATCAATAACATTGTCCCCTAACGCGATCACTTTCATATCAATAATTCTCTTTCCGATAATAGCGGCGGATATCCAGGGAATGCCCGGTGATCTGCTCGATGTTTTTGCTGATGCGCTGCAGAACCGCCGCCATGACAACGGGGCTTAACCACCTGCGGAACTTCCGGCTGATGCCCGGAAGTTCATACTCCGCGCAGTCAAAACAGTTCAGTTTCTTCGTGTGCTGCGCCGCGAAGTCTCTCACCCTCTCATCCAGTTCTCTGGTAGGTCCCTCCGTCAAAAGCAGGGTCATGCACACATCGTCCTCCAGCAGCTCCAGGGTCCCGTGGAAAAATTCCGGGCTGGAAACGCTCTTTGTGCGGATCCACTGGCTCTCCTCCAGCACACACATGCTGTAGCTGTAGGCGGTGGGCCAGAGATCGCCGCTGCCCACCCAGATATTGTAGGGCTCTTTGCAGTAATCTGACGCATACTTTCTGCACTTCTCGTCCGCCTGCTTCCTCACCTGTGCAAGGGCGAAGGCGAGTCCCTTCAGTTCTCCGGCAAACTCCGGATACTCCTCAAAATCTCCGTTTCGATACAAGATCCTGCCGATCAAAAGATACAGAACCAACTCCTGGGGCCGTCCCTCCCCGTACACCACCGTGTCGTCGCTGATGCTCTCCAGAACAGAGTCCGGTTTTCCTACGATCGAGATAAGCCGCACACCCTGCGCTTTCAGCCACTTCGCCGCCTTCACCGTCTCCGCCGTATCGCCGGATTTGGAGGTCAGAAAGGCAACCGTCTTTTCTGTGATCCGGTTGCATCCGCCGAGCAGCAGATCCGCGGAAATTATATTCTCCACGGGGAGCTTCGATTCATGTCGGATATAAAAAGCGAACGGATCCAACATGGCCTGGCTTCCGCCGCTGCTCGTGAATAGCAGCAGGTCAAACCCTTTGTCCACGATGGAATCCGCGATCGCTTCAATCTTTTCTCTCTGTCTGTAAATGATATCGCCGTTCGCGATGATCTGTTCTTCATTAAAATTAACCATTTTCATAATAATAATTGCCGCCTTTATCAATTTCTGCGCTCCTCCTTTCCTTTTCGGTAGTTCGGAGCGCAGTAAGTTGGGAATGTTAACTAACTTTAACTAATCTTCTATCCTGTTTTACATAATGCCAAAGAAGGAAAGCAGAATAGATATTGCGATAACCAATAAGATCAGCTTGATCGTATTGACATTCTTTTTCTTGAACAGCCAGTACAGTAAAAATACAAATCCAAGAGGCAGTATGTTCGGCATAATGGAATCGAAGATTCCCTGAATGGAAACGCCGCCGACTACGACCAGGCTCTCCGGGAACGCAAAGCTTACGTAACTCGGAATCAGGCCGCCCACTACCATAACGCCCAGGATACCTGCCGCCTTTGTCAACGCTGCCGCGTTGTCACCGATAAACTTGATGGAGCTCACACCGGCTTTGTAACCCAGATCCACGAACCAGATACGGCTCAGTACCGCGGTAACCGCCCAGAACAGGATGTAGAGGAGCGGGCCGAGCACGCTGTTCTGGCTTGCCAGGGAACAGCAGATCGATGCGATGATCGGCATCGCCGTATACCACCAGATCGCGTCGCCGAGTCCCGCCAGAGGTCCGAACAGACCGGTCTTTAAGCCGTGGATCAGGCTTCTCTCCTGTCCTCTCTCCTCCATGGAGACGATCAGTCCCTGCAGGATCGCCGCCATATGGGGCTCCGTATTGATAAAGTCGAGGTTGTTGGCCATAGCCTCAGCCATCTCTTTATTGTTGTCGCCATGGATCTTACGGAAACATTTTGTCATGCCCCAGCAGAAACCCACCGCCTGCATACGCTCAAAACTGAAGCAACACTGTTCTGCCATGGAGCGCCAGGCCATATTGTGCAGATCTTTTTTTGTAATTTTAGATTCCATCCTCAAACTCTCCTTCCCCTGAAGCCCCTTTTGCTTCCTCCAGCTTCGCTATCTGTATGTCACGATTGAATCCCACAAATGCGATACATCCCGCGATAATTGCCACAGGCAGGATATTTGCGCAGTTTGTGATGACCATGATCACAAAACCTGCCAACAGAAACGCAACGTTTTCCTTCTTCAGCATAACAACCAAAAGCAGTGCAAGACCTACTGCAGGCATCAGGCCGCCGGCAACTTCAAAGCCGTGTACAAGCCATTCCGGGAATGCGTTCACGAAAGCTGCAATACCGCTCTGGAATGCATATACAGACAGGAATGCCGCCACTGCAAAGAGGATCCCGTAGAGGAACCAGCCTGTGAACAGTTTCTTTTCCAGCACTTTCTCATTTCCTTCTGCTGCCGCTTTGTCAATAGAAGGAAGGAAACCTGCGTAGAATGTGTTGGTAGCAGTACCGATCCACTGACCGATCAGCGCAAACGGAACCGCAAGACCGAGCGCCGTGTTCACGTCACATCCGGTAGTGTGAGCGAGAACTGTCGTCATAAGGCCCGCAAACAGCGGATCAGGGGGAACCGTACCGCCTACGGTCAGCAGTCCAAGATAGGAAAGCTCCGCAACCGCGCCCGCCTTCAATCCGAGGGAAACATCCCCTAAGATAATACCGGTAAAGAACGCTACAACGAGCGGCCTAAACCACATAAACGCTTCCATGTGTTTATCCATTGCACAGATAAACACGACTAATGCAATCAATAACCCCTGAATAAGTGTAATTTGCATGATTCATTCTCCTTTTCCTTTGATCCGAACTTCTCTATTTATCAAAGTCCAGTTTTCTGTCTCCCGGTGCGATCTGGATATAGACTTCCGCACCCCTTGCCCGGATCGCCCTCAGATCCTCCTTGTCCTGATCGTCCATATAGACATGCGCCTCTCCCGTCACTGTCTT
>ERZ779622.678-NODE-678-length-18065-cov-4.988118_pt1 | contig 18065 bp, 16 predicted proteins | sample MGYA00514188_ERZ779622 | MGnify/ENA primary metagenome ERZ779622 (study PRJEB29562, sample SAMEA4376702) | mouse gut metagenome | isolation source: Cecum | study: EMG produced TPA metagenomics assembly of the A DSS colitis mouse model was used to assess the...
TTCTGATGAATCACAAAGAGTATATACCGGAGGCTTTCCAGTTTATTGTTCTGAAGGATGCGGAAAACATTCCGCTTATCTGGCAGTTTCTAATATTGGAGCTTGCTATCGACGGTCTGCGGCTTGCCGCAGTCAACACGCCGAACATGTTAAGTACGCCGCTTTCCGTTATGGCGGCATTGGTATTGGGCGAATTTTCGGTGAATAGCGGCTGGTTCAACGCGGAGGTCATGCTGTATATGGCATTTGTTGCCATTGCCAACTATACGCAATCCAATTATGAGCTGGGCTATGCGTTAAAATTCATGCGTATTCTGACACTGCTTTTGACGGCATGGTTTGGTCTGTGGGGGTATATCGGCGGTATCTTAATCTGCTTTATCGCGATTGTTTCCAATCGGACAATATCAGGAAAAAGCTATATTTACCCGTTGATTCCGTTTAACTGGAAAAAGGTGGCGGTCAGCCTGCTTCGGCTGCGGCTGCCGGAAACAAAAAAGTAGAGCCGGATTTGCGCCTTGGGAATTAGCCTGATGCTTTCAGCCGGCAGCGGCGCACTGTTTGATTGAGACTATGGAATATGTCTGTATCAAAAGTGCGCTGCCTGCCGGACGAGGCAGAGAACTTATATATTGACAACACGCTTTTTAATAAATATACTGTACAAGAAAGAAGATAAAAAGCAGACGACGTTGTGAGTGATAACGAAAGAACAGAAATGGAGGGGTTGATATGGCAGCATTTAAGATTGTGACGGACGCTACCGCAGATTTACCGCAGGAATATTTGGAGGCGCATGATATTGCCTGTATGCACATGGGTTATACGATTGGCGGGGAAGCTTATGGAGGAGAAACCGGCAGGCTGATGGACTGGCAGGCGTTTTATGCCAAAATGCGGACAGGCGAGATGCCGCAGACTTCTCAGATTAATCCGGAAGAATCGAGAAACCATTTTGAAAAATATCTGTCCGAGGGAAATAAAGAGATTCTGTATCTTGCTTTTTCTTCGGGGCTTAGCGGTACATACAACAGCGCGTGTATATCGGCGCAGGAGGTGATGGAAGAGCATCCAGACTGCAAAATCAGAGTCATCGATTCTCTTTGCGCTTCGATGGGAGAAGGGCTTTTTGTACATCGGGCTGTGGAAATGCGTGATGCAGGGAAAAGCATGGAGGAAACGGCAGAGTGGCTTGAGGCGCATGTACAGAACTTTGTACATATCTTTACAGTAGATGACTTAAATCATTTATATAGAGGCGGCAGAGTCAGCAAAACGGCGGCTGTCATCGGAACCATCGCAGGAATCAAGCCCGTACTGCATGTGGATGAGGAGGGACATCTGATTCCGATAGAAAAAGTCAGAGGGCGCAAAAAATCTCTTTTGCGGCTTGTGGACTATATGGAAAAACAGATGGGAAGCTACAAAGAAAAAAATGATATCATATTTATCAGCCATGGGGATGCGGGGGAAGATGCAGCGTTTGTGGCGGATGAAATCAAACGTCGCTTTGGAATAGAAAAGTTTCTGATAAGCCCGATAGGTCCTACTGTAGGCGCACATTCCGGTCCCGGCACCATTGCACTCTTTTTTATGGGAGAAAAAAGATAGGCGTATTAAAAACCGACCCCAAGGTTAGACTCAAACCTGTGGAGGTCGGTTTTTTGCGTGTCTATCTTTTAAACAGCATGGTTTATGTGCAGATATTTACCAACTGCGTACAAACTTGTCAATATAGTTATCCAGACATTGCTCGATAACCCGTATGGCTTCTTCGCGGTTGCCCTTTTCGTTGATGGCGGTGGTTTTATTTTCAAGCGCTTTGTATACGGTGAAGAAGTGTTCCATTTCTTCAATCACGTGGGAGGGCAGCTCAGAGATATCCTGATAACTGTTGTAGTTTGGGTCATTAAAAGGAACTGCAATGATTTTTTCGTCCTTTTTGCCGCCGTCAAGCATGGAGATAACGCCGATGGGGTAAGCCCTTACAAGTGTAAGCGGTGCAACCGGCTCGGAGCAGAGCAGGAGCACGTCAAGGGGGTCGCCGTCATCGCCGTATGTACGAGGAATAAATCCATAGTTGGCAGGATAGTGCGTAGAAGTATAGAGGATACGGTCTAAAATAATATAGCCGGTTTCCTTGTCAAGCTCATACTTGTTTTTGCTTCCTTTTGGAATTTCAATTACACAGATAAAATCGGTCGGTGTGATTCGCTTTACGTTAATGTTGTGCCATATATTGCTATTCATTGTATTCATAAGGGATGCCTTTCTGGTACGCCGCCGTTCGCGGCGCGGTATTTTGTCTAAGCCGGATTTCTCCAACTCATTTTAGATTATTATAGCATTTTGCAAGCGGTTGTAAATACTAATATTTTGTATTTAGGAGCGTTTTTTTCGATAAAAATACACAATGGCGGACAGCGCGGATATCGCAAGGACTATTTTCGTGATATGGGAATAGCGTTCGAGCAGGACGGCAATGAGCATCCAGGATTCTCCCAGAAGGCTTCCCAGTATGACAAGTACGGTATTCCAGAGCAGGCTTCCGGCGGTAGTGTATAGCAGGAATTTTACCTGCCCCATGCCGCTCATGCCGGCGGGAACAGAAATCAGGCTGCGGAGAATGGGAACCAGCCGGCAGAAAAAAACAGCCTTACAGCCTTTTTTTTCAAACCAGTCTGCAGCATTCTCGATGTCTGCAGCATTGAGATGAAGCAGTCTGCCGGCTTTTCCGGAAGCAAGACGCAGAAGTCTTTCTTTGTTTAAAAGCTTTCCTATGTAGTAGAGGATAATGGCGCCGAGCAGGGAGCCTAAAGTGGAAAAGAGAATGACGCCGGTTACATTCATAGAAGTGCAGGTGGTTAAAAATCCGCCCATAGTCAAAATTACCTCGGATGGAATAGGAGGGAAAAGGTTCTCAACGGTAATTAAGAAAAAAATACCAGGGTATCCGAATCGGCCCATAAGAGAGATGATAAATTCCTGCATAAGCACCTGCTTCTTCAGTTTGTTTACCCTATAGTATACGCCGAGTATGTGGTTTCAGAACCAAAAGTGCGGAACAACCTGAAACAGGGTTGCTCCGCACCTTAAATGCTTTTGTTTATTTATTTTGACACCCGCAATTTTGGGGCGAATCCATGCCGGACACTGTGTCAAAGCCCGGGTTGAACGCATAAAAGTTTTTGCTGTTCAGATTATCCTGCGTAATCCGAAGCGCTTCACCAAAACGAGAAGATTGCAGCATCAGCCGGCAAGCTGCAGAAGCTTTTCCAAATCTGCAATTAAATCTTTGGAGTAATGCTCGGCATCTCTGCATAATTGTTCTGCTCTGAAATAATCAGAGTTTTGGATAGCATGGATAACATCAGCGCCAAATTTATGGAATCGTTTGTGTTTAGCACCTAAGCCTTCCCAGATAGGAAGCATTTCCGGCATTTTGGGCGTCATGGCATAGTAGAAATGTCCAAAGCCGCATTTGGAAGAATCAAGCTGCAGAGGAGTAATGGTACGCGACTGCGCCATTTTCTGCAAATTGCCGAGCCATGTGCGGTGAGCGGAGATGGCATTGCTTACATATTTGGCAAATTCCTGTTTTTCTAAATGGAAGAAGGCATCGTCCGTCATGGAGCCCATCTGCCTTACCGTTTCGTCCAACGTTTTTTCGATTTCCACAACGGGCTTTGTCGCTTTTTTCAAATCGTTGCTGACATTCTGCATAAATTCCGTGCTGCTGCGAAGCTGTTCCTCCATCTGCGCCATGGAACTGCTGAGTTCCTCACTGACAGCAGAAATGGAACTCATGGAATCGTTAATTTTGGCAACATGTCTTTGGTTCTCGTCATTCAGCTCCCATACATTGCCGATTTTCTTTGTCATGGTGTCAAGGGCAGCGATGGTGCTGTTGGCACTGGAAACACTTTTTTGGGAGGCGTTTTTAATGTTCTCGACAAACTCGCCCATATTATCCGTCAGCTTCTGGGTTTCGCCTGCAAGACTGCGGATTTCGTGGGCAACAACGGCAAAGCCCTTACCTGCCGTGCCGGCTCTTTCTGCCTCGATGGAGGCGTTCAGCGCTAAAAGATTTGTCTGAAGAGAGATGGTGTTGATGCCGGCAATCACATCATTCATGCGGTTGATGATTTGGAACAAATAGTCCAAATCCTGCTGCATCTCCTGCGAAATAAAGATTGCCTGTGTGGAGAGGTCTTTGATGGTAGTCAGCTCATCCTGACTGATTTCTATCTTTTTATAGACCTCTGCGGTTTCTTCGGAAGCCCTTATAATCGTATGCGTCAGTTCCTCATGCTGGCTGTTTGAAACGCCGGTGCCGGAGCCGCCGAAAATCGTTTCTGTCGCCCGGGCAACGCTGTTGGAGATATCCATAATCCTTTCTGTCTGATGCTGCATGGTTAAATCAAGGGAACTGATTTGCATAACTGCGTTGATATTTTTCTCCAGAATTTCAGCAAACTGCTTTCTGCCGTTAGAAAGCCGCTGATAGATGCGGTTCAATTCCGGTTCTTTGGAATAATCTGTTGCCTTTAATTCAGAAACTGCTTTCATAAGTACCGCTTTTTTTGTTTTGTACCCCATTTGTTATCTCCTCTTTTTGTTTGATGTGGTATAAGTTTATAATAAGAAATTTTGTGCATTTTTGCAACTGCTTTTTATAAAAGCATGGAGGTTAAAAATAGTATTCGATTTCGAGATGTCCGTCGGCAATGCGGATAACCTTGACAAAGATGTCAAGAACAGCCTGCCGTTCTGAAAAAGACAAATTCTGCCACTGCAGGACAAGATTTTCTGACGGTATTGTAAAGCCGGATGAGGCGGCAGCAGATTGCGAAAGCAGCTGTTCCAGCAATGTTTTTCTGTGCGCATCCAAGTTGGAAATTCTGCTGTTGATGTATGCCATAAGGACATTGTCTGCTTCCGCCAGCCTGGAGAGCAGCATGTCAATTTCTTCGTCGATTTGTGCGAGCTGTATTTTGATGGTATTGTTTGGTGATGGAGCTGTCTCTGAAAAACAGACAGCTTTTTGTGCAGCGGGAAGATTTTCCCATTCAGAGAGTTTGCGGCGAATGGCATCCATCATGTACGACTCCAGTATATTGGCATAGATGGTGCAGCCTGTGCCTTTACAGCATTTTCCCGATTGGCTGCATACGAAATAACGCCCTTGCTTGGTGTTTGATTTGCGGAGTGTCAGCGCATAGCCGCATCTGCCGCATTTTATTTTTCCCAGAAGCCATGAATTTTGCGGCTTGCAGGTTTTGGCAGACTGCCGGTTATTGAGACATCGAAAGCGGCAGGCAAGCCAGAGGCTTGAAGGGATGAAGCCTTTGTGGGGGGCAAGCACAAGCTCGTTTCCGGCGGGAGACGGATTTTTTCCTGATGAAGATTTTTCCTTGTAGAGATAGCAGGCATGTGTGCCTGTAAAATCGCTCACGGGATTGTAAATGGCGGTTCCTTGATTTTGGAAAAAGCGATAGACGTCCACGTCCGCTTGCACATAAACAGGGTTGCGGAGCATTTCACTGAGTCGCGCCGTATTCCAGCAGCTTCCGCGCAGATGTTTTATCTGATGCGTATGCAGGTAGCGGACAATATCTCCAAGGGAGTGGCTGCCGTCGGCATAAAGTGTATAAATCAGCTTAATTTGTTCGCTTTCTTCCGGCAGCTCTTCATACATGGCGGTATGGATATTATCGATAACTGTTTGAGCAAGGCGATAGCCGTAAGGGACGCGCCCGCCCATGTAAAGACCTTTCCGGCTTCTGGCATAATAAGCGTCCGTGACTCGTTTCTGGATGGTTTCCCGTTCCAGCTGCGCAAATACGATGCAGATATGCAGCATAGCTCTGCCAATCGGCGTGGAAGTGTCAAATTTTTCGGTGGAAGAGAGGAATTCCACATGATATTGCTGAAAAATTTCCATCATATTTGCAAAATCCAGAATGGAGCGGCTGATACGGTCAAGCTTGTATACGATGACGCGCTTGACTTTGCCGGTACGGATATCCTGCATCATCCTTTCAAATTCAGGTCTGTGGGTATCTTTGCCGGAGAAGCCTTTATCCGTGTATTCTATGCAGGCTTCTCCGTGGGCTTCGTATCTGCAGTACGCAAGCTGGCTTTCAACGGATATACTGTCTTTTTTTTCGACGGATTGTCTTGCATATAAAGCGTTATATAGCATAAAAAGCCCTTTCTGAAAGCGTTTTTAGGAAGGGTGCCGGAAAATCTGCGACAGCTTTGCGGCAGCTTCTTCCTTTCTCTGCGCCAGCTCTGCAGCGGATAGGAGCGGCGTCAGGTGTATGGCGGATACCTGCATTCTGCCTGTATGGATTTGCTCCTTGTAAAAGGTGTATTCGGTGGTTTGGTCCATAATCAAAACGTTGCCTGAAAGCTTTTATTATACATATGTGGGGCAGCAAGTACACTATCACCTGTATGCGGCAATCTTCCCGATTTGCTTCACCAAAGCGTTGGAAGTGTACGACTTCCCTCTGCCGCAGGAACTTGATGGGTTCACAGACATCGGGCTCCTTAATCAGGCGAAGAATGTTGTCGTAAGTGGTTCTTGCTTTTTGCTCTGCAGCCATGTCTTCAAAAAGGTCGGTAATGACATCTCCTTTACTTTGGAATTCGCAGGCATTGAAAGGAATACCGCCTGCTGCCTGCGGCCAGATGCCAATGGTGTGGTCCGTGTAGTAGGGTGCGAAGCCGCTTTTTTCAATTTCCTCCATGGAAAGATTGCGGGTAAGCTGGTGTACGATTGCCGCAACCATTTCCAAATGAGCCAGTTCTTCGGTGCCAATATCCGTGAGCAGTCCTGCAACCTCTCTGTAGGGAGTCGCGTAGCGCTGGGAGAGATAGCGCATACTGGCACCCATTTCTCCATCCGGTCCGCCGTACTGGGATATGATAACCTGTGCCAGCTTGGCGTTGGGTTCCTTGATGTTTACGGGAAACTGCAATCTTTTTTCATAATTCCACATTATTTACATCCTCCTTCCCCAAAACTGCTTTCCCAGGGCATGGGGGACAGTACCCAGTTCCATTCCCTTGTGTCGGTGGACATGTCGGCGGTCAGCGGGAAGTAGCGTGCCGAGAAATCCTTTGCCATCTGGTTTTTGATGCGGGCATAGTGGTTAAAATATTCCATTGCCTGTTTGTCATAAGGGTGTGTATCCAGATATTCGTTTAATTCCACGAGGGTAAAGTCGATGATGCTGATATCCTTTAGCATACGGCTTTGTTCCGAAGAGAAGTTGTTCATGATACGACCCTCCTTCCCGTAAAGGGTTTATCCAACTCGGGGAATATGGTTCCGATGTGGAAAGCTTCTTCCAGATTTTCGTAAATCTGAGAAAGATGCTGCCAGGGAACATATGCCATGGCAATCGGATAACGTTCAAAATGTTCGTCGAAATTGTAATCCTGCATATAAAAACCTTTCATATTTTCAGCTTGCTTTTTATAGTATTATATGTTTGGGGAAAGGGTGCGTTCCTAAAAGGAAAAGTATACAATTTCCATAAGCAATCAAGTTGACAAGCCGCAGGCGGCGGCATATAATTTTAAGGCGGAGAGGAAGCAGTCAGCAGGCTTCTATTGCTTTTGAAAAGACCGATAAAAAGGGAAGCGGTGAAGATACATGACATTGTATGAAGCACAGAAGAATCAGGAATATACCATTGAAGGCCTGTTTGTGGAGGAAGCCGTAACAAGGCGCCTGCAGGCGTTGGGGCTCAATGACGGCACGCGGGTTAAAGTCTTAAACAAGAAAAAAAGAGGGGCGCTGATTATACAGGTCAGAGGCACAAGGCTTGCCCTCGGAAGGCATCTTTCCTCCAATATTGAGATTCGGGAGGAGCGCCATGAAGGATAAGAAAATGATTCGTGTCGCATGTGTGGGAAACCCCAACTGTGGTAAGACGACGCTTTTTAATGCCCTGACCGGTTCGAGGCTGAAGGTGGCAAACTGGCCGGGGGTTACAGTGGAAAAGATAGAGGGGCAGACCAGCTATGAGGGCTATGAAATTGCTCTTTTGGATACGCCCGGTATCTATTCTCTGACCTGTTATACCATAGAGGAAAAGGTGACGAGGCAGTGTGTGATGGATGACGATATTGATGTTATTCTCAATATTGTGGATGCATCGTCTTTAGAGCGCAATCTGTATCTGACGCTGCAGCTTTTAGAGCTTGGCAAGCCGGTGGTGCTGGCGTTAAACATGATGGACATTGTGAAGGAACGGGGCATGGAAATTGATTTGCACCGTTTGCCGGAAATGCTGGGAGATATTCCGGTGGTGCCGGTGTCCGCGGCAAAGCGGACAGGGCTTGATATCCTGCTTCATGCCGTGCTGCACCATTATGAAGAGAAGAAGAATGCAGAGTATATTTTGCAGTATCCGGAAGAAATCGAGAATAAAATTGCCAAGCTGGAGGTTATGATGCAGGCGCATTATCCGACGCATTCTTCCGTGCGCTGGCATGCCATCAAGCTGTTGGAAGATGATGAGGAAGTGAAAAACGAGCATCCGATTCAGGTCAGCAATGTGGTGGATAAAAGCTATGAAAAAGAAATTATAAGCTGTAAATATGCCTATATAGAATCCGTGGTAAAAGAGGTACTATTTCACAAGAGCAGAAAAGCAGCCACGACGGACAAGGCAGACAGGCTTCTCACCCATGAATGGCTGGGACTGCCGGTGTTCTTGTGTATTATGGGGCTGGTGTTTTTCCTGACCTTTACCATAGGTGACGCATTGAAAGGCGTTTTTGAATCGGCTCTGGAGCTGTTTTCAGGCTGGGCGGGGGAGCTTCTTGCAGGCATTGGCGCCGCGGACTGGCTGGTTTCTTTGATTGTGGACGGTATTATAACGGGTGTGGGCGGCATTCTGACCTTTCTGCCCAATATCTTCATTCTGTTTTTGGCGCTTGCCATTTTGGAGGACAGCGGCTATATGTCCCGTGTGGCGTATGTCATGGACTCCATTATGGGAAAGGTAGGTCTGTCCGGAAAGGCGTTTCTGCCTATGATACTGGGATTTGGCTGTACGGTGCCTGCTATTATGGCGACGCGGGCGCTGGAGACGGAACAGGACAGGAAAAAAACCATGATAATTACGCCCTTTATGTCCTGTTCGGCAAGGCTGCCGATTTATGTGATTTTTTCCGAGATGTTTTTTCCGGACTGCGCGGGGCTTGTCGCGTTTTCCTTTTATATGATTGGCATGGCGGTGGCGATAATCACGGCGCTTGTGACGAGCCGCATCAGAAAGGAGCGGACGAACAACTCCCTTCTGATAGAACTTCCGGAATACAAAAGACCCAATGTCAGAACCGTGGGGATTTATGTGTGGAATAAATTAAAGGATTATCTGACAAAGGCAGGGACTACCATATTTATTGCATCTATCGTCATCTGGTTTGTCCTAAATTTTGGTATAAGAGGCATGGTAGACAATCCGGCGGATAGCTTTGGAGCCATGATAGGCAGGCTGTTAGTACCTTTGCTGGCGCCCGCAGGACTGGGCATGTGGCAGATAGCGGTGGCGCTTATCTCCGGCATTTCCGCCAAGGAGGTGGTGGTGAGCAGCTTTTCCGTTCTCTTTGGGGTAAGCAACACCAATTCAGCCGCAGGCATGGCTTCTATCGTGGCGAATGTGCAGGCGCAAAATCCTGCGTTCGGACCGCTGAACGCCTACTGTCTGATGTTGTTCTGCCTTCTTTACATTCCCTGTGTCGCAGCAGTGGCGACTATCAGGAAGGAGAGCGGCTCATGGAAATTTACGGGAAGGCTGATGGCGTTTCAGGTTCTGCTTGCGTGGCTGGCAGCAGTAGCCGTATTTCAGATAGGAAGCCTGTTTCTTTCGTAAAAGTATGATGTACCGGCATAAACGGCGGTACAGGAAAGGGAAAGCTGTATGAGTAGTATGAGAGGAATTGACACACCTGTCAGGCAGCGCAGGAGAAGGGTGTTTAAAGAGGTGGCAAATTTGGCGTATACCTCTACCAATTTAAAGGATGACATGGAGGCGCTTCCCTACAAGATTGTGGATTACGACGAGTCGGTTTATGATAGTGTCTATCGGGACAGGGCGATTGTGCGTGAAAGGCTCAGGCTGGCTATGGGTATGTCCCTGCGCCCTGAAAACAGGGAGCGCCCCGGACATTTGACGGAAGGGATAGAGGAGAGTAATATTGATGAAAAGTATTACGAACCGCCTCTGATGCAGGTAATTCCGTCGGCGTGTAATGCCTGCCCCGAAAATCATTATGAGGTTACCAACACCTGTATGGGCTGTGTGGCGCATCCCTGCAGGGAGGTTTGTCCTGTGGGGGCCATGACGATGCAGAACGGCAAGTCTTTTATCGATCAGGAAAAATGTATCAAATGCGGCAAATGTAAGGCAATCTGCCCCTATGACGCCATTTCCCATAAAGAACGCCCCTGTGTCAAGGCGTGCGGCGTGGGCGCTATCAAAAACGACAAACGGGGCAGGGCGGCAATCGACAATGAAGCCTGCGTGTCCTGCGGACAGTGCATGGTGAGTTGTCCGTTTGGCGCAATCGCGGACAAATCCCAGATTTTCCAGTTGATACGTGCGCTGCAGTCTGGCAGAATGATTATTGCGCAGGTGGCGCCTGCCTTCGCCGGACAGTTCGGGCCAAAAGTGACGCCGGATATGTTAAAAACGGCGCTGAAGGAACTGGGCTTTGCCGATGTCTATGAAACGGCGCTTGGCGCGGATTTGGGATGTGCCGCCGAAGCAGAGCATTATGTAAAAGAGGTGGCAAGCGGAAAACAGGCATTTGCCCTGACCTCCTGCTGCCCCTCATGGGCAATGATGGCAAAAAACCTCTTTCCCGAAAATATTGATAAAATCAGCAATGAGCTGACACCCATGGTAGCGACGGCGCGTCTGATTAAGCAGGAGCATCCCGAGGCAAGCGTGGTTTTTATCGGTCCTTGTGCCTCTAAAAAGCTGGAGGCTTCCCGCAGGACGGTGCGCTCCGATGTGGATTTTGTGATTACCTTTGAAGAGCTGACCGGTATGTTTGAGGCAAGGGGAATTCTGTTAGAAGAAATTAAGGCAATGGATGAAATGCGGGATGCTACGGCTGCCGGACGCGGTTACGGCGTTGCAGGAGGCGTGGCAAGTGCCATTGAAGAATGTATCAAGACTTATTATCCGGGCACGGCGGTGCATATAGAACATGCGGAGAGCCTGACGGAGTGTAAAAAAATGCTGCTGCTTGCCAAAGCAGGCAAGAAGAACGGCTGCCTGATAGAAGGTATGGCATGTCCGGGCGGTTGTATTGCGGGTGCGGGTACTAATATTGCGCTGACACAGGCGGCAAAAGAAGTAGAGAAGTTTAAGTCGGAGGCGGCAAGGAAAGTGCCGGAGCAGTAAAAACAAGAATAGAGGCTTGCCGTGAAATGCTTGCATATCCGAAAAAAGCCATTATAATAAACAGTAAGGACGGCACAAAAGTCCGGCTTGCGTGCGCCTGCAAAAAACTTATAAAAAATTGTGCAGTATATATGCAGAAACGAGGAATACTATGACAAAAATCAGGACAAGATATGCGCCCAGTCCCACGGGCAAGATGCATGTGGGCAACCTGCGCTCCGCATTATATGAATTTTTGATTGCCAAACATGCGGGCGGCGATTTTATGCTCCGCATCGAGGATACGGATCAAGAGCGCTTTGTAGAAGGTGCAACGGAGATTATCTACCGGACCCTTGAAAAAACAGGTCTAAAGCATGATGAGGGACCGGATAAGGACGGCGGCTTTGGACCTTATGTCCAGAGTGAGCGTATGAAGACAGGTATCTACATGAAATACGCGAAGGAGCTGATTGACAAAGGCGAGGCGTATTATTGCTTCTGTGACAAGGAGAGACTTGCTTCCCTGAAGACGGAAATCGTGGAGGGCAAGGAAATCATGATTTATGATAAGCACTGCCTGTCCCTTTCCAAAGAGGAGGTAGAGGAGAAGCTGGCGGCAGGCGCGCCGTTTGTCATCAGACAGAATAATCCGACGGAGGGCACTACCACCTTCCATGATGAACTTTATGGGGACATCACGGTAAACAACAGTGAGCTTGACGATATGATACTGATAAAATCGGACGGTTATCCCACCTACAATTTTGCCAATGTAGTAGATGACCACACCATGCACATTACCCATGTGGTGCGCGGCAACGAGTATCTTTCTTCCTCGCCCAAGTACACAAGACTCTACGAGGCGTTTGGATGGGAGGTGCCGGTCTATGTGCATCTGCCGCTGATTACGGATGAAAACCACAAGAAGCTGTCCAAGAGAAGCGGACATTCTTCATTTGAAGATTTGCTGGAGCAGGGATTTCTGACGGAGGCAGTCGTAAATTATATCGCCCTTTTGGGATGGAGTCCCGAGGACAACAGGGAAATCTTTACGTTGGACGAGCTGATAAAGGAATTTGATTACCACAGAATCAGCAAGTCGCCTGCCGTGTTTGATATTGTAAAATTAAAATGGATGAATGGGGAGTACTTAAAGGCAATGGATTTGGACGCTTTCTATGAGATGGCAAAGCCGTATCTTGCAGAGGCGCTGGGAGAAGGGTTTGATCTGAAAAAAATTGCCGCTATGGTGAAGACCAGAATTGAGGTATTTCCTGATATCGCGGAGCAGGTAGATTTCTTCCATACGCTTCCGGAGTATGACGCAGAGATGTATACCCACAAAAAAATGAAGACGGATGCGGCTTCTTCCCTTACCGTGCTTCAGGAGGTGCTGCCTATACTGGAGGCGCAGGAGGATTACACCAACGATGCACTTTATCAGGCGCTGCTTGCTTATGTAGAGCAAAAGGGCTGCAAAAACGGTTATGTGATGTGGCCTATACGGACGGCGGTATCGGGGAAGCAGATGACGCCTGCAGGCGCTACCGAAATTATGGAAATTCTGGGAAAAGACGAATCTGTCCGGCGTATCAAAAAGGGGATAGAGAAGTTAAAAGGGTAATATATTGAAAGAAATTTTAAACGAAGCGCAGCAAAGAGCGCTTTGCCATACGCATGGTCCGGCAATGGTGCTCGCCGGACCGGGCAGCGGCAAGACGACCGTGATTACAGGGCGGGTAAAAAGGCTCATAGAACAGGAAAAAATACCGCCCGCCGATATATTGGTGCTAACCTATACCAAAGCAGCCGCCCAGTCCATGCAGCAGCGTTTTATCAGGGAATGGCAGGGAGCGTTCTATCCGGTTTCCTTTGGCACCTTTCATGCAGTTTCTTATCATATTCTGAGAGAGCATTTTTATCTGGGCAGCGAGTGTCTCATTGCCGAAAAAGAAAAAATCCAAATCGTAAATCACATATGGGTACGGCTGTTTCACACGAAGCCGGAAACGGACAGTATAGAGCAGCTTCTTTTGTGTCTTGCACGCTATAAAAACGGCGCGGCGGCGGAGGCGCTTCCCTTGCCTGCCAATGTTTCCCTTGAGGAGTTTGCGGCATTTTATGGGGCATATACCGAATATTGTACGGTAAAGGGCAGGCTGGATTTTGACGATATGCAAATTCGCTGTCTGGATTTGTTTCGGACAAAGCCACAGGTTTTAGAATGCTGGCAGGAGCGGTTTTCGCAGATTTTGGTGGATGAATTTCAAGATTGCAATAAAGTCCAGTATGAAATCTTAAAGCTGCTTGCCGCACCGCAGGAAAACCTTTTCGTAGTGGGTGACGACGACCAGTCCATATATGGATTTCGGGGCGCAAGTCCGGATATTATGCAGCAATTTGCCAAGGACTATAAAAGGGCGGAAAGAATATTTCTGGAGGCAAATTACAGGAGCAGGGAAGAGATAATCAAGGCGGCAGAAAGTGTTATTGTACAGAACAAAAAGCGTTTTGCCAAAAAGATGTACGCGGCGGGTGAGCGGCAGAAGATACCGCTGACGGAGCCGGTGTATATCAAGGGCTTTGCGGACAGAGAAGAGGAATATACCTGTCTGGCTGCCCGTCTGCGCAGCTTTTCCAAAGTAATGCCGTATCGTGAGATGTGTGTGCTTTTTCGGACAAACAGGGAACTGCAGCAGATAATTCCGTTTCTGGAAAGGGGCGGCGTCCCATATGGAATCAAGGGGCAAACAGAAAATAAGTATGTGCATTTTGCGGTAAAAGACATCAACGCATACCTGAAACTGGCGGCTGGAGAAAACGGACGCGCTCTGTTTTTACAGATTATGAATCGTCCGTACCGCGGTATTGAGAGGGAAATGCTCTGGGAAGAAACCGTAATGCTTTCGACAGTGGCAGAAGAGTGCGATGCCAACAGAAAAACAGAGGCAGCGTCAGCCGTAAGGCTTTTGCAGAAGCAGCTGCAGACAATAGCGGCTTTTCCGCCCAGCCTTGCCATAGGCTATATCCGCAAAGCGATGGGTTACGAAAACTGGCTGCGGGGAAGAGCGGGGATACAGGCGGATGTATACAAAGCATGGAAGAGGCTTTTGGATACGATACAGGAAGAAGCAAAGGCTTTTGGGTGTATAGAAGAATGGCTTGCTTTTGCAGAACAGGAAGAGAGAAAGGCAAAGCCCCAAAAAACAGAAGGCGTACAGCTTATGACTATGCATGCTGCAAAAGGACTGGAATTTACCTATGTGTGCATACCGGATGCAAACGAGAAAAAGCAGATAAAGAAGGCGGGCAAAGAGACAGCCGGCAGTTATGGGGCGGAAAGTATGGAAGAGGAGGAACGGCGTCTTTTTTATGTGGGAATGACGCGTGCAAAAACAGCCTTGGACATCCTATACCTCACAGGTACAAAAGCATGTCCAAGGCAGCCGTCACATTTTATTGCGCCAATACTAAAATATTATTCGGATTCTTCTTCCACCAGTTCGTCAAACTCCTGATTGTCGAGATACTCATCAAAAGCATCGGAAACTGCCTCATATTCGTCATCATCTTCAATATAAATAAGCGCAGGTTCGGCATTCGGGTCACTTTCGTCCTCCTTATAGCCGTAAAACCAAACTTCTCCGTCCTGATTCTCTCCCTTTTCGTCCAAGGGAAGCAGAACAATATAATCCTTCTTTGCAACCGTCAAAATCGTAATAACCGCACAAGAAACCTTTTCGCCGTCCTCCAGTTCCAATTCAACAGTCATTTCCTCTTCTGCAAAATGCTCATCAGCCATAACACAATCTCCTTTATTCCTTTTCCTACATTATAATCCCCACCCTGCCCGCTGTAAATAATTTTCCAACAAATCATAGAACAAGACGGACAGATGTGGTATAATGTCCGTAAAAGGCAGAGTCACACTTGCAGTAATTGACAGAGGGAGCGTTCTACAGGATGGAGATAACGAAAGGCAGCCCATTTCCACTGGGTGCAAAAATAGAAGACAGCGGTGTTAACTTTTCTTATGTCAGCAAAGAAGCAAACTGCGGTATCGTTTTGTTTGATAAGGATACCTTACAAGAGAAAGAAAAAATTCCATTTCCGCCATTGTATATGGTCGGAAATGTTCATTTTATGCATGTATGCGGTATTTCCACAGAAAACACCGCATATTGCTTTTATGAGAAAGAAAGTTATGTGACGGATAGCAGAGGACGTGCTTTTTGCGGCGGACATGTCTATGGCAGGGAAGAAATTTGGGAAAAGGGTGCAAGGCCTGCATTGTTTATGCTGCAGGACTATGACTGGGAGGGAGATGTTTCTCCGGATGTTTCCTATGAGGAAAGCATTTGCTACCTGATTCATGTAAGAGGTTTTACCAGACATTCTTCTTCCAAGGTGAAAGCGAAGGGGACTTTTGCGGGACTTGCAGAGAAGATTTCCTACTTAAAAGAGTTGGGCGTCACTACACTGGAATTACAGCCTGTATATGAATTTGCCGAGATAGAAAAAAGAATGATTTCGGAAACGCCGTATATTCCTGCGGTTATGGCGCAGCCGGCAGATAAAGTATTTACAAATTACTGGGGCTATACCAAAGGATATTATTACAGCCCCAAAAACAGTTATGCTTATGTGCAGGATGCGGTGGCAGAGTTTAAAAATATGGTAAAACAACTGCACAAAAGCGGCTTGGAGGTGGTACTGCAGTTTTATTTTACCAAGGATATACAGGAAAGCGAAATCGCAGAGATATTGCACTACTGGGTTTTGGAGTACCATGTGGACGGGTTTCACTTGAAAGGGGAGAATATTCCTGCAAAGATGCTTGCAAATGACCCTGCACTTGCAAAGACAAAGCTGTGGTATTATGACTTTCCGGATGGGGCGCAAAACGGATTTTTACCAGGGGCGGATGGAAACGGGAAGCGGTATCTGGCTGAATATCGGGATGTTTACTGCTATGATATGCGCCGTTTCTTAAAAGGGGATGAAGGTATGCTGCCTGCCGTTATGTATCATTTGCGGCATAATCCGTCGACATGCGGGCAAATCAATTATATAACCAATTATGACGGCTTTACGCTTATGGATTTGGTTTCTTATGACAGAAAGCATAATGAAAGCAATGGTGAGGATAACAAAGACGGTGCGGATTACAACGCAAGCTGGAATTGTGGACAGGAAGGGAAAAGCCGTAAAAAGGCGGTGCTTGCCCTCAGGGAAAAGCAGATAAAAAACGCCTTACTGCTATTGTTCTTATCGCAGGGAACGCCCCTTATTTTTATGGGGGATGAGTTTGGAAACTCGCAGGGGGGGAATAATAATCCCTACTGTCAAGACAATGAAATCACATGGCTGAACTGGAAAAATGCGGAGTCCGGAAGGAAAATTTTATTGTTTGTCAAGGAACTGACAGATATCCGAAAGAAACATCCGGTGCTTAGGCAGGAGAGGGAAGTCAGGCTGATGGATTATGGCGCATGTGGCTATCCGGATGCTTCTTATCATGGCGCGGCTCCTTGGAAGCCGGATATGTCCGGCTGCAGCAGGCAGCTTGGCGTTATGTATTGTGGAAAATATGTCAGAAAGGACAGAGCCCACTGCGACGATTTCTTTTACATTGCTTATAACTTGCATTGGGAGCCATACGAGTTTGCTTTACCAAAACTGCCGAAAGATATGCGCTGGGAACTTTATACAGCGTCGGATGCAGTACAGGAGAAGCAGACGGACGAGGTGAAAGAGGAAGAGCAGAAAGTAATCAGGCTGACGGGAAGATGCATTTGCGTATTTATCAGTGTATCAAAGAAAAATGGTATCGGGGCGAAAGGGAAAGAGTGAAAGTTTTCAATCATTTAAAAACCATCACCTATCATAAATGGCTGGTCTGCAAGGGCTGCTTTGCAGTCGGACTTTATCGGCAGGGCCTACTGCACGATATGTCCAAATACAGTCCTTCGGAGTTTTGGGTGGGAGCAAAATATTTTCAGGGAAACAGAAGTCCCAACAATGCAGAGCGGGAAGCGGTCGGTTATTCTATGGCATGGCTGCATCACAAAGGGCGCAATAAGCATCATTATGAGTATTGGATTGACTATTCCCTGAGCGGAGGTTCGGGGGGAATGTCTCCTGCGCCTATGCCAAGGCGTTATATCGCAGAGATGGTCATGGACCGCATTGCGGCATGCAAAGTGTATTTGGGAGAGGATTATACGGACAGTTCCCCGCTTACTTATTACAAAAGCAGGAAAGAACCGGCGCCTATGCATGAATTTACCAAAAAGAATCTGGAATTTCTATTGTGTATGCTGGCAGAAAAAGGAGAGAAAAAGACTTTTTCCTATATCAAAAGAAGATTTTTGAAAAAAGCGGGAAAGAAGCGATAGGCATGGCATTATTGCTTTGGAAACAGTCACAGAATCAGAAAGAAAAGAATATGATAAAGTAAATCAATTTAGAAATGAGAATGCTCATGTGTAATTGGATTATTCTTTTTCTTCTGTTTTGCGGCGGCTGCCATAATGGGGCAGGCTTTTTGAATAACGGCTGTGGCTGCGGTAGAGGACGCGATTGCGACCGTGACGAAGGGCGTGACCGCGATTGTGACCGTGACAGAGGACGTGCCTGCGACTGCGC
>ERZ779622.682-NODE-682-length-17946-cov-5.061204_pt1 | contig 17946 bp, 16 predicted proteins | sample MGYA00514188_ERZ779622 | MGnify/ENA primary metagenome ERZ779622 (study PRJEB29562, sample SAMEA4376702) | mouse gut metagenome | isolation source: Cecum | study: EMG produced TPA metagenomics assembly of the A DSS colitis mouse model was used to assess the...
GAAACGCCGTCCCTCCGCTTTTATACACACCGCAGTAAAGATAATATCGTTTTGACGATAGAGGACAACGGGGCGGGCATTCCCGCCGAGGATCTCCCGCGGATCTTCGAGAAAGGGTTTACCGGCAGCAACGGACGCGACCACGGGAAAGCCACCGGCATGGGCCTGTACCTGTGCAAAAAGCTCTGCGACAGGCTGGGCATCCTTCTCACGGCGCGGTCTGCATACGGCAGGGGAACAGAAATGATACTCACGTTTCCCGTCAGCAGCTATATTGTACGTACATAATATAAAATCTTTTCTTTTTATTGTACTTTCCACCCTGCACGTGGTATAGTTAAAAGAATTTATGGTATTGCTTTCTTTTGCGGTTCTTATCGTTGCCATTTTGGAATATGTCAACCATAAAAAATAGCACCCCCGCTCTGACAAAGTAAAGGTGCTATTTTTTACCAATATTTTCGCCGGAAACGGATAGGTGTAAGCTATCGTATCGGCTCCCTTGTTAAACATATTATACCTGCCGCAACAGAATCTGTCAAATAAAACCCCTCAAATCTTTCAAAAATGTAAGATAACTTTAACCTATCCTGATACCCCAGCTTCTTCCCATGTGTTATTATTCTCTTATCCTGATTCTATACAAAAACGAGGTACACCATGAACAGTTATATCCGAATATGCGACATCGAAAAATACTACGGAAACGCATCCCATGTGACCAAAGCCGTAGACCGCCTCTCCTTCACCGTGGACAGAGGCGAGTTCGTCGGCGTCATGGGCGCTTCCGGATCCGGGAAGACCACGCTCCTAAATTTGCTCGCCACCATCGACAGGGTGAGCGCCGGCCATATCTTCTACGGGGACACCGACATCACCGCCCTCTCCGAGGACGCCCTGTCGGAATTCCGGAAAAACAATCTGGGCTTTGTCTTTCAGGAATACAATCTTCTCGACACACTGACCATAGAGGAGAACATCTCCCTGGCGCTGACGCTGCGGGGCAGCGGCAAAAAGCGGGCGCAGGAAGCAACCGCAAAGCTCTTAAAACTTCTGGATATCGAGGAGGTGCGGGACAAATTCCCCTACCAGACCTCCGGCGGTCAGAAACAGCGCTGCGCCTGCGCCAGAGCGTTAGCCAACGATCCGAAACTCCTGCTGGCAGATGAACCCACCGGAGCCCTGGACTCCCTCTCCTCCCAGACTCTGCTGGAAACCTTCACGACACTCAACCAAAATCTCGGGACAACCATCCTGATGGTGACCCACGACGTTTTTTCCGCCAGCTACTGCGGCCGCATCCTGTTCCTGAGAGACGGGAAAATTTTCCATGAGCTGCTTCGCGGGGCAAAGCCCAGACAGCTCTTTCTGCAGGAGATTCTGGACGTTTTGTCTTTCACCAGTGGGAAAACAGAATAGAAATGAGGTATCACGACATGTACTTAAAGCTCGCATTCCGCAATATGAAACGATCCGCCAGAGACTATCTGGTCTACCTTCTCACCATGACTCTTGTCAGTGCACTGATGTACACCTTCAACGGCCTGCTCTTCCAGAACGAGCTTAGACAGTACTGGAACACCGAGGATATGATGGAGGTCATGGTCTGTCTCGCCACCGTGTTTATCATGCTGGTCACCGCCTGGCTCATCGCCTATATGGTGCGCTTTATGATGGAAAAGCGAAGCGCGGAATTTGGCATCTATCTTCTGCTGGGCATGAAAAAAAACGCCATGACAAAATTGTACCTGCGGGAAAACATTCTGCTCGGCGCCATCTCCCTGCTGTCGGGCATGTTCTTCGGCATTTTTCTGCAGCAGGTTCTGATGGCAGCCCTGTTTTCCATGCTGGGAATGACATACCATCTCCATGTCGCCTTCCACCCGGGCACCATCTCCATGACCGTATTCAGCTTCGGCGGATGTTACCTGCTCTCCCTGTTCCGCTGCCGCCGGAAATTTAAAAAGATGAACATCCGCGACCTGATGAAAGCCAGCCAAAAGAACGAGGAGATCAAAGAAAAGTATGAGCAGGCAAAGCGCCTCCTGCTGCTGCTGTCCGTCCTGTTTATCCTTCTGTTCTGGAGGTTCTTCGGCGCATTGCAGAGCAACGGCGACACCGCCCTGTTTCTGGTGGGGCTGGTCTCCACGATCTTTCTGTTTTACATCGGGCTCTCCGCCTCTATCGTCTGCTACATCCGAAAGAAAGGTTCCCTGATCTACCGCGGCGAAAACCTCTTCCTCCTGCGGCAGTTTGCCTCCAAAGTCCGCACCATGCAGTTCACCATGGGCACTCTCACCGCCCTGTTCACGCTGGCGTTTATGGGCTCCTCCTTCGCCCTGATGCTCGGCAGCTGGCAGACCCACCTGCTGAAGATCAAATACCCCTTCGACATCCTGCTCTACAGCCCGGATCCCGCGGACACCTTCGAGAGGGAGATGCAGTTTCTGAAAGAGAAGGTGACGTCCCTGGAATATTACTCCTACCGCATCTACACCGACGGAGATAACAGGGTAAACGCCTGGATGCTGACCCACCTGTCTAACTGGGGAACAATGTACCAAAATCCGGACGGGGACCCCAACATGCCGGATATCGAGAACATGCTGGAAAATTATAATACTTACTATGTCTGTGATACCTACATGGGACTCTCCGATTACAACCATCTGCGGGGCATGCTGGGCTATGAGAAAATCACTCTGAAGGAGGACGAGTATGCCCTGCAGATCAAATCCCGCCTCGCACAAGATGTGCAGGATATTGCCGACAGCCTGAAGCTCTCCGGTATCCCCGAAGCCCCCGGCTCCCCGGGCGCAGGAAATCTACACGCAGACAGCCCCCTTCTCGTCTGTGGCGGAATATACGCGGACCCCTTCTCCCAGGACGGGCACAACGGATGCGATTACCTAATCATCGTGCCGGACAAAGTGTTGGGGCGCATGCACCCCTACTATTCGGAGCTCGCCGTGGATATCGACGGCTCGGCGCCGCCCTTTTTGCGGGAAGAGCTGGATTCTCTGAGAACCGCCGGGACAGAAGCCTTCCGAAGCGCCGCCCCGGCTCCGGAAGACAGCATGAGGCAGGGTTCCGATACGCTGATCGTCTTTGGCGCCGTCAATGCGGTGAGGGACAACCTGATGGCATCCATGGCCTACATGCTTGCCTCTGTCACGATCCCGCTGTTTTACATCAGCCTGGTATTTTTGTGCGTGGCAGTAACCGTACTGTCGGTACAGCAGCTGAGCGATTCCGCAAACTACGGGTTCCGCTATGATGTTCTGTCAAAACTGGGACTGAAAGAGTCCGAGATCCACAGCCTGATCTTCCGACAGCTGACGGCATACTACCTCTGTCCCGCTCTGCTCGCCATCCTGATCAGCGGAAAGATGATACTGTTTGCCGGGGAACGCTTTGTGATGATGACCGGCGTACCGGTCTCCTCCGGCTCCTTCTTCCTGAAGAGCATCGCCCTGTTTTTCGGGATCTACCTGGTCTACTTTGCGCTGACCTGTGTCAGCTTTACAAGAAACGTCAGGAGAGGGCACCGTTAGCCCCCTCTCCCGCATCGTTTTTTACGAAATGTTTTACTCTACTTCAAAATCTCCTCAAACACGCTCCTCTCCACCGTGAACTCCTGCGCCCCCATATACCCGGGCGCTACCTCGTACTCATCGAACACCACCACCAGGTTACCGTCCCCGTCAAAGTAAAAATTCTGGTCTTCCTTCAGCTCTTTCCAGTTCCACTCGGGCACATCACTGTAATCCACCCAATAGATATTGTTCTCATCTTCCGCCATCTTCGCCCGCATCTGATCCTTAATATTCTCACTGAGCAGCTCGTTGTAATCGCTCCCCTCCCGGAACAGGTCGCCGACCTGCACCTGCTTTCCGGTTTTCTTGTCGATCGTATAGCATTTATAGCTCTCATAACCGCTGCCTGCGCCCTGATAGATGGAGAGTTTCAGGGTAAAATAGTTCTCATTGTCCGTCACCGTCTCATGGTTTATTTTCAGGGAACCGTAACTCTCCCCGAGATCCGCCGAAGCCTGGAACTCTTCGATCAGCTGATTCGTCACTTTCTCTATATCAAAATTGATCTGCTCCACCGTCTCCGCTTTTTCCGCGTCATCCGCCGCGTCTTCCGCCACGATCTGCGGAACTTCCACACTGGCGTCAAACCGGTCGCTCTCATACTGATAATCCCGGAATGTCACCGCCTGGAACAGTTTCCCCACCACCGGGAGGGAACCCATCGCGTGAGCGACATCCGCCCCTGTGTTCGGCAAAACCACAAACAGCGCCGCCGCTGCCGCAACCGCCGCCGCAATGCGGAAACCGGCTTTCTTTTTCTTTCCCATTTTTGATCTCTTCCTTTTTTCCGCCTCGGCCCGTGCGATCCCGGCCTCCAGCCTGTCTCTCATCTCCCCGGGCACCGGGATCCTCCTATAATCTTCCCGTCCCGACAAAATCCTCTCCTCCGTATCCCTGTATTCCATATTGTTAAATTCTCCCATTCTCATACCCTGCCTTTCCGCTCGTCACCAAGCTGCTTCCAAACGATATCTTCCCTATGCCGACACCGACAGCCGCTCCCGCAGCTTTGTCAATGTCCTGTAAAGCCTGCTCTTCACCGTGTTCACGTTCTCCTGCAATATCTCCGCGATCTCCGAGAGCTGCCTGTCCTCAAAATACCGCAGAATAATCAGCGTCCTCTCCGCCTCCGGCAGTCCGTGCAGCGCTTCCCTCAGATCCGGATCCCTGTACTGTTCCGCCGCCGGGAGGTTTTCATCCGGCGTTTCGTACTCTCTCCTGTTCTTTCTCAGAAACTCTTTCGCCTCGTTTATCATGATCCGATACACCCAGGTCTCCGCAAAGCCCTCCTCCCGCAATGTATCCGCTTTCAGCATCGCCCTGTAGGCTCCCTCCTGCACGATATCCATGGCGTCCGCCTCCTGATGCACATAGCTGAAGGCCAGCCTGTAATAACTCTCGTAATTGTCCAACAGAATACGCCTCACCAACTCTTCCCTGTCACTTCTCATTCCAACCTCCTGTCAAAAAAAAATCTTTTCAAAACTTTTTTCGCTTTCGTACCCATTAGACGGATACCTGCCGCCAAAAGTTTCAAAAAGATTTTTATATTTCTTTAAATTTTATTTTCCCGGATCCAGTCCGCCCACTGCTGGTAATACTTTCCGAGAACGTGCACTTCATCGTGGGTGTACTGCGCGTTTAAACCGCCTGTCTCATCGTCAAAGATTTCGTTTACATCGATATAGGAAAAACCGTACTTTTCCGCGATCTGCCGGATATTTCCGTTGATCCTGTCGATCCCTTCGTTGTTGAATATCTCATCCCGCTCCGAGCGCTCCGACGTCACATGCAGATTCGCCTCCAGAACGATTTTGGCGTCCGGCTGCAATTCCCGCAGTTTCAGCACTTCTTCCTCAAACCGCTTCACCGTCTGCCCCTCGTCATACCCCAGCTCATTGATTCCCAGCATCAGATAAATCTTGCGAAACTGATTTTTTGCCAGAACATCCTCCAGATAAGCCTCCTGATCGCGCACACCGTTTTTCAGCGAATAGAGTCTGTAGATATTCATACCCGTATTGGCAAAAACCACCGCGCCCGTCAGATCGGCGTACTCCGCCAGCCCCATGGTTCTCGAATCCCCGATGAACAGCGTATTCTGAAAAAATTCTTCCGGGGGCAGCTCTTCCTCCTCCGGTTCGTCCTGTTCTTCCTCCTCAGGTTCTTCCCCCGAAGGTTCCTCCGCCGCTCCCTCTTCGGGTTCGCGCTCCCCCGATGGCTCCTCCACGGACTCCTCCTCCGGGCTCTTTCCCGGATCCTCTCCCTCCGCCACTTCGGAAACCACCGATTGCTCCGGCCCGGGATCTATCTCCTCAGGCCACTTGTCTGCATTTTCCTGTCTCTCTGCAAAGGCCCCTATACTCTTTTCCTGTTCGATATACAGCTTGTGCAGTACAAAAGGCCACTGCAGGACAAATCCGATCACAAACACGATCAGATAATAGTATTTTCGCATTTTTTTCTCCAGTCATTCCTAAAATCTGTAATATAAAAACGGATCGTTCAGTCCGCGGTACATGCAAAGAACCGACGCGCTAAAAATAATCAGCAGAAGAACGGACATCCAGAACTTATTTCTCCACCTCATAAAAATCTTTTCCGCAAGCCCCGTACAGCAGATCAGTCCCACGAGCATTCCGACGCCATACATATTGATATATTTTATGAAGTCCCCCTCAAAAACGATCACATGATTCCCGCCGTTTCCCGCCAGGAAGGGAAACATCTTCAACAGATAGACCCTCAGCTGGATGAAATCCGTAATGCCGAAAAGCGTCCAGCTGAACGGGATCAAAAAGCACATGTAGAGATGGCCGATCACTTTGAAGCGCTCCAGCAACCGGATCAGCCCCGCCTTCTCTATGCACAGAACCAGAAACAGAAAAAATCCCCAGAGAATAAAGTTCCAGTTCGCCCCGTGCCAGAGTCCCGTGAGAAGCCAGACCACCAGCATATTAAAAATCTGTCTCGTCTTCCCCTTTCTGTTTCCGCCCAGCGGAATATACACATATTCCCGAAACCACCGCCCCAGCGTGATATGCCAGCGGCGCCAGAATTCCGTCATCGACAGCGACATATAGGGCTGCCTGAAATTGTCGGGAATCCGGAAACCGAGAAGTTTTCCGAGCCCTACCGCCATCAGGGAATACCCATAAAAATCAAAATAGATCTGCAGGCTGAACGCCAGAATACCAAGCCAGGCCAGCGGCGTGGAAATGCTCTCATAGCCTATGGTCTGAATATCCTCCCAGAGGTTTCCCAGCTGGTTGGCCAGAAGTACCTTGAATCCCAGCCCCAGCGTAAAGATCTGCAGCCCGTGATTGCACCCAAGCAGCGTGATCTTCCGTTTCCGAAGCTGCCTGTGCACCTCCCTGTAGGTCACGATCGGTCCGGCGATCAGCTGGGGAAACATCGTCAGATAGGCGCCCAGCCGTATGATGTCCTGCTCCGCCCGGTTTTTCCTCTTGTACACATCGATCAGATAGGACGTGATCTGGAACGTGTAAAAGCTGATTCCGATGGGCAGCACGATATCCTTCACAAAAAATCCCGCGTATTTAAAGAACAGCAGAAAGCCGAAATTGTAGCACAGTCCCAGCATCAGGATCACCTTCTCCCCGGCGCTTCTCTCCCCGGCAATCTCCTCTCCCTTCTTTATTCTCCTTCTTCTTCTGCAATGCTCGATCCCCTTTGCCGCCAGAAAATTGACGACGACAGAGGCGATGATAAGCCCCATATAATATGCGTTCCAGGATATCCCAAAACCGTAAAAAACCAGACTGCCAAGGAACAAAAAAACATTCTTCGCCTTCAGAGGCAGCAGGTAATATACCAGTAAAAACAGGGGGACAAACAGGAACAGAAATTCAAGACTGCTGAATACCATCTCCTATCTCCCTCTCTACCAGATTTCCGCCAGCTCATAGATCAACCGCTCGGACTTATCCCACCCCAGGCAGGGATCCGTAATGGATTTTCCGTAACAGTGCATTCCCACTTTCTGCGCGCCGTCCTCGATATAGCTCTCGATCATCAGCCCTTTCACCAGCCGTCTGATCTCCTCCGAAGCGCGGCAGCTGTGCACCACATCCTTGCTGATGCGGATCTGCTCCATATATTCCTTGCCGGAATTGGAGTGATTGGCGTCAATGACGACCGCAGGATTCTGAAATTCTCTCTCGTGATAGAGCTCCAGCAGATACCGCAGATCCTCGTAGTGATAGTTCGGCATATTCCTGCCGAATTTGTCCACATAACCCCGCAGGATCGCATGGGCATAAGTATTCCCCTTTGTGCGCACCTCCCAGCCGCGGTATAAAAAAGTGTGGCCGCTCTGCGCCGCGATGATCGAGTTCATCATCACCGTGAGGTCGCCGCCCGTGTGATTGTTCATCCCAACGGGGATTCCCAGCCCGCTGGCCGGCAGCCTGTGCTGCGGGTCCTGCGCAGATCGGGCTCCCACCGCCACGTAGGCGAGCAGATCTGACAGATACCTGTGATTTTCCGGATACAGCATCTCATCCGCACAGGTAAAACCGGTCTCCTTCACGGCTCTCATGTGCATCTCACGGATAGCGATGATCCCCTTGAGCATATCCGTCCCCCGCTCCGGATCCGGCTGATGCAGCATCCCCTTGTAACCCGCTCCGATCGTCCTCGGTTTATTGGTGTAGATCCTGGGCACGATAAAAATCCTGTCCTCCACCTTTTCCGCCGCCTTCCGCAGCCTCACGAGATAGTCGAGCACCGCGTCCTCATTGTCCGCCGAGCAGGGGCCGATGAGCAACAGCAGCCTGTCGTCTTTTCCCTCAAAAATATTTTTTAAAATCTGATCTCTCTCCGCTTTTATCTGTTCTATTTCTCTATATAAAGGAAACTCCTCCTTGATCTCCTGAGGCGTCGGAAGTTTCCTCAAAAATTCCATCTCCATCATTTTTTTCTTCTCCGTATTCCGTCATCTGCATATGCTGAATATAAACTCTGCACTCTTATCCATCGCCTCCGCGGCTGTCTTAAACGGAGCCATCTGGAACACGTGCCACATGCCTTTGAACACATCCAGCGTCACATTCACTCCCGCCTGGCTCATCCTCTTTTGCAGCAGCACACTGTCGCTCTGTAAAATCTCCTGGTCCCCCACCTGAATATAGGTTGGCGGGAACCCCTCAAATTCACCGTACAGGGGAGAAATCAGCGGATCCTTCAGCAGTTCCTCCGGATAATCCTCCCCCAGATAGTTCTCTATCGCCGCCCGCAGATAGGCGTCACTCAGTACCGGGTCAATTCCTTCTTTCGTCCGGTGGCTCTTTCCGGACGAAGTCATATCCGTCCAGGGGGAATACAGCACGATTCCCCTCGGAAGAAGCCTTCCTTCCCTTTTCAACTGATGCGTCAGAGCAAGCGCGAGATTTCCACCCGCTGAGTCCCCTGCCAGTATGACATCCCTCGCCCCATAGCCGTACATCATCAGGTGATTCCATGTTTTTACGGCATCCTCCAGCGCCGCCGGATAGGGATGTTCCGGCGCCAGCCTGTAGTCAAAGCTCAGCACATCCATCGATGTGGAGGAAGCCAGTCTCGTGGTCAGAGTTCTCCCGTAAAGGCAGCTGCCGGTGGAATACCCGCCGCCATGGCAGTACAGGATTACATATTTTTTCATATGCGCCCTGTTCACACACAGCCATTCGCCGTATGTACCTTTGATATCCACCTCTTTTATCACGACAGCTTTATTCTGCCCGAACAGTGCACCGAGTTGATCCTGGGACTGCCTGTGCTTTTCAATATCCACATTCTCCACAACACCATGTACTTTCTTTACCAGATTTAACAGTCCCTGATTTTTTTTGCTGATCGCCATACACTATTTCCTTTATCCTGACTAAAACCACATATACATAACATTAGTTATTTAATATTTTTTTGCCGCCATATGTTAGTATGTATGATTTTTCTCCGAATTTCAATAGCTATCGCAAATTTTTTTAATGTGATACATTTCTGATACAAAATAATTGCCTGTTGCTATCCTTTCTCCTTTTGGGGTATACTGTTTACAGACGAGATTATTATCATAAACTCAAAAACCGGAGCGCTCTCACGCAATGACAAAAAAAAGAACAGACAATAAAAAAACGGTGCGGAGCACCTGGTATAAACTGGACCTGTCGGCGATCGTCTATCCCACGCTGCAGCGGCGGGACTTCTCCTCGGTGTACAGACTTTCCGTCATACTGAAGGAACCCGTAAAACCGGATATTCTGCAGAAAGCCGTCGACAGGACACTGCCCCGCTTTCCGACTTACAAATCGGCGATCCGCAAGGGCCTGTTCTGGCGCTATCTGGAGCCCAACAACAGACCCGGACCTTTCGTGCAGCGGGATATCAACAATCCCTGTATGCCCATGCCCTTCAAGGCAAACAACCGTTATCTTTTGCGTGTCTACTATTATGACCGCAGAATTTCACTGGAGCCACATCACTCTCTCGGAGACGGCACCGGCGGCATGTATCTTCTGCAGACCATCACCGCCGAATATCTGAGACTTCTGGGGGCCTCCATAGCCTGCGGCGGTTTTGTGCTGGACATCCGCCAGGCGCCCGATCCGGGAGAGCTGGAGGATGCCTACATGCGCTACGCGAGCGCGCAGGTGAGACCGCCCCGCCCCAGCGAAAAAACGTACCGGGTGCGCGGCACGAAAGAACCCTTTTATACACTGAATATCGTGAACGGCATCCTCTCCTCCTCCGAGGTCAAAAAAGTGGCGAAGACATACCATGTCACCATCACGGAATACCTGAACGCCGTACTGCTCCACGCCCTCCTGGAGAAACAAAAGAGTGAAAATCCCTACCGCCTTCTGCCGGTCAGGATCGCCATGCCGGTCAACCTGCGGCGGTTTTTCCCTTCCAAAACGCTGCGGAATTTCATCACGATGATCTACCCTTCCATCGACCCGCGGCTGGGAGAATACCGCTTTGAGGAGATCGTTCTCCATGTCCATAATTATATGCAGTATTATATCAATGAGAAGTTTCTGAGAGGAGATATCACCACCAACGCGGCCACCCAGCGGAATCCTTTTATCCGGATCGTCCCTCTTTTTCTGAAGGACTTTGTCGTGCGTCTCTTCTACACCAGAGTGCAGGACAAAAACTCCTCCGCCGGTCTCACTAACATGGGAGCCCTGAAAGTGCCGGAGGATATGGCACCGTATCTGGAGCGCTTTGACATCTGCATGGGACAGCCCTTTTCGAGTCGGACCAACTGCGCTATCATCAGCTTTCAGGACACCCTGACCATCGGTTTTGCCAGCAGCATCAAGGAGGCCGACGTGGAACGGTACTTTTTCCAAAAACTGGTGCGGGACGGTATCCATGTGAAAATAGAAAGCAACCGAAAATAAAAGAACCGAAAAAGAAAGGTAATAGATTATGTCATACTGTGTACACTGTGGAGTAGAACTGGATCCCTCTCTGAGAAAATGCCCCATGTGCAACACCATTGTGCTGGATCCCAACAATATCCCCTGGTCTGAGGCCTCCTCCCCCTATCCGGACAGAAGAGGGAAAGTCGAGCCCGCCCGCAGAAAGGACGCCGCGATCTTTGTCAGCGTCCTTCTCCTCACGATCAGCATCACCTGCGGTCTGTTGAACAGACTGGTCTTCTCCAGAAATCTCTGGTCTCTTCTCGTGATCGGTTTTTGTCTGGTTGTCTGGGTGATCTGCATTCCTTTCATCTTCTACAGAAAGCTGTCCCCCTACCTCGCCGTTTTTCTGGACGGACTGGCAGTCTCTTTCTATCTGTACCTGATCTCCCGTCTGACCGGTTCCACGGACTGGCTCCGCTATTTAGGGCTTCCCATCACCGCCCTGTTTACTTTTTTGTTTGAACTGTTTATGCTGTTCACTCTGAAGGTCAACCGCTCCTTCTTCTCGGTGACGCTCTATATCTTCTCCCTGATCTCCTTATCCTGCATCGGCATCGAACTGCTGTGCCGCAACTTCCTGGAGGATCCGATGCGCCTCACCTGGTCCGCCATCGTGCTGACGGTCTGCGTGGTCTTTATCATCGCCATCGTCACGATCCTGCTTCTGCCCAGAGTGCGGGAGGAGGCGAGAAGAAGGCTGCATTTTTAGCACTTCTCAGATCTTTATCTCCCCGTGCTTTCTCTCCGCCTCATCCAGGCTCTCATACCCGTAAAACCTCGTCTCATTGGCTATGATCTCTTTCAGAGTATTCTCGCCCCGGGCATAAGCCTCCTTCGTTTCCTGATAGATCAGATCCCTCGTCCTCTCGGAATAGGACATCAGCTCACAGCGCAGATAGCTCTCCGTGTAAGACCCCGCCGCGGGATCATCCTCCCCGGTGGTGGCCACGCGCCCGCGCTCTCTGATGTTCGGGTAGTGCTCCGCCATACAGGCGTCCCACTCCATATGGATCTTCACGATCTCCTCGACCTTCTCCCGGCTCTCGTCGGAGATCTCCGGCAGATACTGCTTCACATTCTCATACTCCCCGGGATAGGTGGTCTCCATCATGCGGGCGTACTTCTGCCACAGCAGGTTGTCGCCGTTCTCGATCGCCCTGACGCAGTCCGCCCTGTAACTCTCCAGCACCTCCTCCGAGTACGCCAGCCACTGGCTCATCCGCATCTTGAAGAACGTTTCCGGATTGTCCTGGCAGGAAGCCCTGCCGCCGGTATTGTACACATGCTGGAACATATCCCACTCCAACTGCGTGATCTCAAAGACAAGCTGTTCCTTTTTCCCTAACTCCGCCATCTCATTTTCCTCTCCCGCAGCACTTCTTATACTTCTTACCGCTGCCGCAGGGACAGGGATCGTTCGGATATATCTTGTCCTCCTTCACGACCGTCGTGGAAGACTTCTGCTCCTTGTACAGCTCTTTTCTTCTCTCCTCGTCAAAGATCGGCTCCCACTCCTCCAGATTGTAGAGCCAGTCAGCTCCCGCCGCCACCATGTTCTTGTACAGCAGCTCCTTCTCAAAGCCGAGATTGACCACCGTATCCTCCTCCATCTCCTCGATGGGGTTCTTCTCCTTCAGGCTGTCGTTGATGCCGTCCAGAAAACCGGTCATGGTCATTATGGTCACGTCATACCTCTCCGCCAGCTCCTTGACCGTACCGGTCACCACCTCGTCCGGGTTTTTCAGAAGCTGCGCGTATATCCCTTTCTCATCCTCAAAATACTGGTTCCACAGTCTCTGCAGATCTCCCTTGTTTGCTGTCTCCGAATACGCGGCGTCACGCCATTTTTTCAATAAAGCCATACTATTTTACTCCTTACTTTTGTTCTTTCTATCTCCTTTTAAATGCCGATCGGCATAGGATTCGCCTCAGTCCGTGCGCACGCCAAGCGCCGCCAGTTCCTTCACCGCCTGTCCCCTGTCCTGAAACAGGATCGTATGGATGCCCATCTCCCCGGCCGTCACAAGATTTTTTTCCGTGTCGTCGAGAAATACGCATTCCTCGGCTTTCAATCCATATCTGTTCAACAGCAGCTCATAGATCGCCGCATCCGGTTTGATCACTTTATCCCGATAGGATAAAATGCCGCCGTCCATATATTCCAGGAAATCCAGCGCATCCGCGCACTCCGTATGGGCTTTGCGGCTGAAATTGGAGAGGTAATAGCAGCCGTATCCCGCTTTCCGCAGGCTCTTTACCCAGGGGATGGCATATTCTCTCTTCACCACCATACCGTGCACATTCGCAAAGATCCGGCGCAGCTGCTCCTCCAGGGAAGGGTCATTTCTGACAAACCCATCCACCAGTTCCTCATCGCTCCAGACTCCCCTGTCCACTTCATCCCAGACAGAACTTTTCACCGTGGCTTCCGCCAGCCTCTCCAGCGTCTCTCCCTCATACCCGAACCCGATAAAGAAATCTCTCCAGCAGAAATCCGCCAGCACATTGCCGATATCAAATATAATATTTTTCACCATAAACAATCTGTCCTTTTTCGTCTATTTTAAAGAACTTTCCCGATAAATGATATCCTCTCTTCCCGGACCGTTGCTGACCATTGTGATCGGATATTCGATCTGTTCTTCGATAAACTCGATATATTTTCTGCAGTTCTCCGGCAGATCCCCGTACTTTTTGATCCCGCGGATATCGCTCTTCCAGCCGGGCAACGTCTTTAAGATCGGCTTTGCCTTCTCCAGTTTGCAGGTCACAGGGAAGTCGGTCGTGATCTCCCCATCGATCTCGTAGCCCACGCAGACCGGGATCTCGTCCAGATATCCCAGCACGTCCAGCACCGTGAACGCCACATCCGTCGTCCCCTGCAGACGACAGCCATACTTGGACGCCACACAGTCAAACCAGCCCATTCTTCTGGGCCGCCCCGTGGTCGCGCCGTACTCTCCTCCGTCTCCGCCCCGGCGTCTCAGCTCATCCGCCTCTTCCCCGAATATCTCGGAGACGAAAGCGCCGGCCCCCACCGCGGAAGAATAGGCCTTGCATACCGTCACGATCTGTTTGATCTCATAGGGCGGGATCCCTGCACCGATAGCGCCATAGGCCGCCAGAGTGGAGGAACTTGTCACCATGGGATAGATGCCATGGTCCGTATCTTTCAGTGTCCCGAGCTGCCCTTCCAGCAGGATAGTCTTCCCCTCCTTCAGCGCCCTGTGCAGATACAAGGACACGTCGCAGACATAGGGTTCCACCATCTCCCTGTATTCCCGCAGCGTGGAGAGCAGTTCTCCCGGCTGCAAAAGCGGTTTGTGATACAGATGCTCCAATGTCACATTTTTCAGTGCGCAGACTTTCTCCAGCTTGTCCCGAAGCAGCTCTTCATCAAACAGATCGCTGACCTGAATGCCGATCTTCGCGTACTTGTCGGAATAGAAAGGCGCAATGCCGGACTTTGTGGAGCCGAAGGACTTTCCTCCCAGCCTCTCCTCCTCATACTGGTCGAACAGAATGTGGTAGGGCATCACGATCTGCGCCCTGTCGGAGACCAACAGTTTCGGGGCGGGTACTCCTTTCTCCGTGATAGATTTCACTTCTTTAAAGAGCACAGGAATATTCAGTGCCACACCGTTTCCGATGATGCTTGTGGTATGTCCGTAGAACACCCCGGAAGGCAGCGTGTGCAGTGCAAATTTACCATATTCGTTCACGATCGTATGTCCCGCGTTTGCACCTCCCTGAAAGCGGACGATGATATCCGCATTCTCCGCCAGCATATCGGTAATTTTGCCTTTTCCCTCATCTCCCCAGTTTGCTCCTACAACCGCTTTAACCATGTCTTTCCTCCATCTTTTATACGTTAATTTCTGCTTTCATTCCCAGCAGTTCTCTGTTCTCCTCCATGATCGGCAGTACCACATCGCTCAGGAAAGCATCCACCTGCTGCGGTGCCCTTCCGATGTATCCGGACGGATCCATACAGGCTTCCAGCTCTTCTTTTGTCAGACCGAAAGTCTCGTCCGCCGCGATCAGATCGAGCAGATTGTTCTCGCCGCCCTCCATCTTTACGTTCTTTCCCGCTTCCATGGAAAGCTGACGGATCTTCTCGTGGATCTCCTGTCTGTCGCCTCCCGCCTTCACCGCGTCCATCATAATATTCTCAGTCGCCATAAAAGGCAGTTCGCTCATCAGACGCTTCCCGATCACTTTCGGGTAAACCACCAGGCCGTCCACCACATTCAGGCACAGATCCAGCACCCCGTCGATCGCCAGAAACGCCTCCGGGATCGAAAGCCGCTTGTTGGCGGAATCGTCCAACGTCCTCTCAAACCACTGGGTGGCGGAAGTCATCGCCGGATTCATAGCCTCCACCATCACATATCTGGAGAGGGAAGCGATCCGCTCGCTGCGCATCGGATTCCTCTTGTAGGCCATCGCGGAAGATCCTATCTGGTTTTTCTCAAAAGGCTCCTCCACCTCCTTCAGGTGCTGCAGCAGTCTGATGTCGTTGCTCATCTTGTGGGCGGACGCCGCGATCCCGGCGAGCACATTGCAGACTCTCGTATCCACCTTTCTGGAGTAGGTCTGTCCGGACACCGGATAGCATTCCTTAAAGCCCATCTTCCTCGCGATCATCGGATCGATCATGTCTATGATCTTCTGGTCCCCGTTAAACAGCTCCATGAAGGAAGCCTGCGTGCCGGTGGTCCCCTTCGAGCCGAGCAGTTTCATACCCTCCAGCACATGATCCAAATCCTCCAGATCCAGGCAAAACTCCTGCATCCACAGCGTCGCGCGCTTCCCCACCGTAGTCGGCTGCGCCGGCTGAAAGTGCGTAAAGGCCAGGGTTGGCAGGTCTTTATAAGTATCCGCAAACTGTGCCAGTTCATCCAAAACATTGACCAGTTTTTTCTTCACAAGGCGCAGAGCTTCGGTCATAACGATAATGTCCGTGTTATCCCCCACATAACAGGAAGTCGCCCCCAGATGAATGATGCCCTTCGCCTTCGGACACTGCTGCCCGTAGGCATACACATGGCTCATCACATCGTGCCGAACCTTCTTTTCCCGCTCTTTCGCCACATCGTAGTTGATATTGTCCGCATTCGCCTTCAGTTCGTCGATCTGCTCCTGCGTGATATCCAGTCCCAGCTCCTTCTCCGTCTCCGCCAGGGCGATCCAGAGTCTTCTCCATGTCCGGAACTTCTTGTCCGGCGAAAAAATATACTGCATCTCCTTGCTGGCGTACCGCTCCGAGAGCGGGCTCACGTATCTGTCTGTTGCCATCTTCATCTCCTATTCCAGTTCCGCGGAATCTCCTGCATCACATCTTATTCCGCTGTTTTTATGCCTCGAATTCCCCTCTGATATCCTCCTTCGGCGGTTCAATCGGATATTTCCCGGTAAAGCAGCCCTCGCAGATGCCGATGCCGCCCACCATCTCCTTCAGTCTTTCCAGCCGCAGGTACCCCAGCGTATCCGCGCCGATGACCTGCCGGATCTCCTCCGTCGTTCTGTTGTGGGCGATCAGCTGTTCCCTGGCGGGCACATCCGTCCCGAAATAGCAGGGCCACAAAAAGGGCGGAGCGCTGACCCGCATATGCACCTCCCTGGCTCCCGCATCCCGCAGCATGCGCACGATCCTGTCGGAGGTCGTTCCCCGGACGATGGAATCATCGATCATCACGATCCGCTTGCCGTCCACGGCCTCTCTGATCGCGTTCAGCTTCACCTGCACACTGTTCTCTCTGCTCTTCTGCCCCGGCTTGATAAACGTTCTGCCGATATAGGTGTTTTTTACAAAGGCCTGCCCGTAGGGGATCCCCGACTGCAGGGAATACCCGAGGGCAGCCACATTCCCGGACTCCGGCACGCCCACCACGAGATCCGCCTCCACAGGGGAGTCCATCGCCAGATATTTCCCCGAGAGGATCCTGGACTGGTAGACGCTGACGCCGTCCAGGCGGCTGTCCGGTCTCGCGAAATAAATATACTCAAAAATACATCTGCCGTGCTTCTCCGGACTGATGCACATGCTCCTGTCCGATTCGATCCCCTTTTCCGGGCTGATCGTCACGATCTCCCCCGGTTCCACATCCCGGATAAACTCTGCGTCGATCGTATCCAGCGCGCAGCTCTCCGAGGCCAGGATATAGGTGTTGTCCCGCTTCCCGATGCAGAGCGGCTTAAAGCCGAAAGGATCCCTCGCCCCGATCAGCTTTCTGGGCGACATGATCACAAGGGCGTAGGCTCCCCTGATCTTCGCCATGGCGCGCGCCACAGCCTCCTCCACGGTCCTGGAGTTCAACCTCTCCCTCGCCACATGGTAGGCGATCACCTCCGAGTCGATGGTCGTCTGAAAGATCGCCCCCGTATATTCCAGTTCCCGGCGCAGCTCCGGCGCGTTCACCAGATTTCCGTTGTGGGCAAACCCCAACGTTCCCTTTACATAATTCAGCACAAGCGGCTGGGCATTCTCCCTCGTGGAGGAACCCGCCGTGGAATACCGGACATGTCCCACACCGATATCGCCCACCAGCTTTCCCAGTTTCTTTGAACTGAAAGACTCATTAACCAGCCCCATATCCCTGCTGGAAAGAATCTTTCCCTTGGGGCCGTTCGTGTCGGAGACCGCGATGCCGCAGCTCTCCTGCCCTCTGTGCTGCAGGGAGAGAAGACCATAGTAGATCGTCTCCGCCACATTTCCGCCATCGAAATCGTAGATGCCGAAAACACCGCATTCCTCCCGCAGCTTATCGTTTAACTCTTCCTTTACAAAAATTTCTTCCGGCATTCTTATAATCCCAATCTGTTGAATACTTCGTTATAGGCTTCCTCTACGTTCCCGAGATCTCTCCGGAAACGGTCTTTATCCAGTTTTTCATTGGTATGTACATCCCACAAGA